>Ga0114939_10001762_pt1 | contig 16802 bp, 17 predicted proteins | sample AshMeaCrysSpring_FD_87196 | JGI IMG/M metagenome (GOLD analysis project Ga0114939, IMG submission 87196) | Groundwater microbial communities from Big Spring, Nevada to study Microbial Dark Matter (Phase II) - Ash Meadows Crystal Spring | ecosystem: Environmental > Aquatic > Deep subsurface >... | reverse complement strand
GGTTTGAATTATTCCGCAACACAGGGCGTGGTGAGTAAGATGAACCGGATCCGCGATGGGCTTAAGTTTATCCAGATCGATGCGGCGATCAATCCGGGAAATAGCGGCGGGCCCCTGGTGAACCAGCGTGGGGATATCATTGGTGTTAATTCCTTCATTATCCGCGGCGGCGACAACCTAGGCTTCGCCCTGCCGGTGAATTACCTGAATATAGCGCTGACTTTGTACCTGCCGCATAGGGGGAAAGCATCGGCACGGTGTCCCTCTTGTGATTTCCTGGTGTTGAGTTCAAACATCGACTCAAACCGTTATTGCCCCAGTTGTGGCACAGAAGTTACCCTGCCTTTGATCCCGGAGAAAAAAGCAGAAACCATAGGCATACCCAGGATCATAGAAGACATATTGCTTCAACTGGGAAAAGATGTAAAACTTGCCAGGAACGGAACAAACAACTGGGAGGTGCGAGAGGGTACAGCCAAGATCAGGATATCTTATAATACGGATAGTTATTTTATTGCCGCGGATGCTTATCTATGCCAGTTGCCGGCAGACGTTTCCAGGATCAAGCCCTTGTATCAATATCTCTTGCAGGAGAATCATCGCATTGACGGACTGGTATTGAGTTGTTATCAGCAGAATATTATCCTCTCCAGCCTTACGTACGACCATGACCTGAACAAATTGAACGGCACAGAAACCTTCCGAAATCTTTTTAAAAAGGCTGATGAGTACGATGATTTTTTAAAGCGTGAGTTTGGTTGTTTGCAGAGATTGGAAGAATAGGATTCTAGGCGGCAGGCAGTGCATTGCTCATTCAGCAATTTGTTATTGAAATGAAAAGATTAACGAAAGAAGAAGCCCTCCAAAAGCTAAGGCATTACTGCGCTTACCAGGAGCGTTGCCACAAAGAAGTGAAAGATAAACTTTACAGCTTTGGACTAAATAAAACCGATGTTGAAGAAGCGATCTCGGTGTTGATCGAGGAGAACTATCTGAACGAAGAGCGATATGCCATTGCTTTTGCTGGTGGCTATTTTCGTTCAAAGCAATGGGGCCGCGTAAAGATCGGGTATGAGCTTAAAAGCAAAGGTGTGAGTCAGTACTGCATCAACAACGCGATGAAAGAGATCGGTGAAGATGATTATATCAAAACCATCAGGGAGCTTATTGATAAAAAAAGAGAGTCAATATCGGGCGAAAGCCTGAACCCTTACCAACGCAACCAGAAGATCATGAACTATCTGCTACAAAGAGGATTCGAATCGCAGCTAGTGCAAAGGGAATTAAAGGCAGGGGATCATTAGTGCTGATCCAGCTCTGCTTTCAGATTTTTATGGTGATGATTCACATGGTATATAGTGAAATAGATCATTTCCCGCAAGGTCATTTTTCCCATCGCAGGATGGGGAAGCAAGTAGGTATCCAGATCTTTTTCTGAAGAGGCTTCTACAAGGGACGCAAGCTTTGAAGCTGCAGCATTGAGCTTTAGTGTGAGCACTTTTCGTTGGCTTAAGGGAACTGGCGGGGGAATGAAAACGCCCGTGGCTTTTACACCATCCGCGAGTTTTTGGATATATTTGTGCACCACTTCGTCATAGGTTCTCAAAGGGCGGTTTGATTTTCCAAAAAACAGCCTCAGTAGAAATTTTGGCAATGTGAATGCAAGCACCACGGGCCTCACTGAGCGTATCAAATGATCCAAATGCTGGGCGGGTGTCCACTTTTCATTTTGGCTGAGAATAAATAGATCGTCCGGAACCGTTTCAATATAGTCTGTAAACAACCTGTGATCGTTTATCAATGCGCTCGAAAGTTCCTGCTTATTCACGTTTGTTATATTAATGTTGATGGTCATGTTTGCCTCGCGTCCAGCCGTGTGTCTTCAAGAGTTTTTCACCGGATTCAGCTGCCCCGCCTTCAATCTCCGTAGCCATGGAGTCGTTCCACCTATTCAGGAATCCAAAAAGGGCCACCACCCCGAGGATCTCAACAATATCACCATCTGTCCAGTGTTGCCTCAATCTTTCTGCAATGTCTTCATCAACGGCATTGGGAATGGTGGAGCTTAGCATGGCAAATTCCAGCGCTACCCTTTCTTTTTCCGTAAAAGCAGGATGGGTTTTGAATTCCCAGATATTCGCGAGCTTTTCTTCCTCCGCTCCATATCGCTCCGCAGCCCTGATCGTATGTGCCTGGCAGTAACGGCAGCCAGCGGTATTACTGCTGATATATCCGATCATCCTTTTCAAAGCACTCGTAAGGTTGCCCCGGTTCTCCATCACAGCCTTATTCATTTCAATAAATGCATAAGCAATATGAGGCCGGTGATACATGGTTTTGACACTATTGGGACAAAACCCAAGTGTTTCATTATAAAATGCTACCAGTTGCTGCAGTTCAGGATCATCCTGTTCAGTTGCCGGTAAAACAAGTGGTCTTTTCATCCCGTATTTTTTTTATCAGGCCTGGATTTGGCCCATGAAGTGATGGGTGCTATCAGTGCACCTGCAGAAAGCAGCGAGATTTGTTGCAGGAACGCTGTGCGGGTCATCATGGGATTAATTTAGGTAATTTGCAGATTATGTCATCATTATCTGTCAGTTTGATACAGACAAATTTGGTATGGGAAGATAAAGCCGCCAATTTGAAAATGTTTGAGGAGAAGATCAATGCTTTGAGCCATACCGAAGTAGTTATTCTTCCGGAAATGTTCAGCACCGGATTTTCCATGCGGCCCGAAATGCTTGCAGAAACTATGGACGGCGAATCTGTAGCCTGGATGAGAAAAATGGCCTCGTCAAAAAAGGTGATCATAACCGGTAGCCTGATCATCGAGGAAGATGGTAACTATTACAACCGGTTGATCTGGATGTTACCTAATCAACAGTACGGATATTATGATAAACGGCACCTGTTCGCCTTTGCGGGTGAACATGAGCATTATGCAGCTGGTGCCAAACGTCTGATCGCATCGGTAAAAGGCTGGAAGATCAATTTGCAGGTTTGTTATGATTTGCGTTTTCCGGTGTGGGCGAGGCAGAAAAATGCTCCTGTCCTTTCTTTGGAAGATGAGGAAGATAAAGAGTTTGGCGGACCGCAATATGTGGGACAGTCTCCCGCCGAACCTGAGTATGATATCCTGGTATATGTAGCCAATTGGCCACAAAGAAGATCTCATGCGTGGAAAACGCTGTTACAGGCACGCGCCATCGAAAACCAGTGTTATGTGATTGGCGTGAACCGCGTTGGGAACGACGGCAACAATATCTACCATAGCGGCGATAGTATGATCGTGGATCCGCTTGGTGAAGTTTTATACAGCAAGCCCGACGAAGAATTCGTTTATACAACAACGTTGGAAAGAAAGAACCTTGATGAAGTACGGGCTAAACTTCCATTCCTGAAAGACGGTGATTCTTTTCTGCTCGTTTGATCTAATTCTGGCTTTGCTTTGCCGTTTTGTGTCTTTCTGTTTTGATCAATTCAAATGCCTTCTGCATTTTCAGATCGGTATAACTCAACACCGCTTTTGAGGTAGGGGGAACATAAATATCGGGCATCACGCCTCTGCCGTCTTTTGGAGGGTGATTGTATTGAACCAGTCTGAATAAGGGCATTCTTACACGCATTTTGGTGACCGGCAGAGTAACATAAGGGATCATCAGGCCATTATTGCCATGACTTCCACCGCCTGTTTCTTCCCCGATAAGCTTGATATTGTCTTGTCCTTTGATGGTCTGCGCAAATAACGTGGACGCTGAAAAAGTTGGACCGCCAATAAGCACATAAACGTTGCCGCTATAGAAATTCTTTTGCTTGGGTTTGAATGTATGGTTTTCCCAATATTTGAAATGCCTGAGTCCGTCTTCTTTCTTGGACGTGAAAAGGCCCAGGGCCATTGCGTTCAGTGTACGAGTGGAGAAATATTTTCCGTATGATCCAAATCCTTTACGAAGGGCATAAGCAGTGTCGGCCACCTTAAAAGGAGTGGTTCGTATATATCTTGCGAGCTTTGCATAGTGATTGACCCGGCCCCCGCCATTTGCGCGAATATCGATCACCAGGTTGTCGATATTCTTTTTGCGAAGCGACTTAAAAGATGTCCTGAAAAATTTCTCCAATTGTGCACCTCCGTCGAAAGTGTTTAACTCCATCACAGCGGAACTGTTCCCTTCATCGATCTTTATGGATCGTTGCTCATTGAGGCGATCTTTTTTGGTTGGTTTCTCTGCTTTCTTCCTTTGTTGTGGTTTTATCTTGTTAAGTGTATCGGCCATAGGGTCAAACAATGGCAGCTCTACAGTTTTAGCATACCCGGTACTGTCTGTCAGGTTTACGAGATAGCTCTTTTTCAACCCAAAAATATTGCGATGATAGTAAGGGAATGAGTTTGAAAGCCTGATGTAGTTTATACTTTCAGCATAACCATCTGTGGGAAGATGGCGGAACATGATGCGCGTAATATCTTTTACCGTATAACCATCAATACTATTGACCAGCATGCCGCGTTTGACAATGGAATCTTTTTTATTCAGGTTGCCGGTAACGATCATCGAATCGCCCCATACTTTCACATTGAGCGGGAAGGAAGGTAACCGTACGCCACGCATTGCCTTACTGTAGGGTTTGGAATAATTAAATGAAGTGTGTCCGCACCTTACGCTGGTGATCACGGGTGCAAGGATCTTGAATCCATACTGTTGTTCCGTCATGGAATCGGAAATGGCAGACCGGTAAAAGGAGAATACCTGGTCCATACTGTCTTTCGATGTGTACCAGTAAAGCGAAGGATGAAACTTTTCCATCATCTCCCGCATTATATCGAAATCTTTCCTGAGATCGTTGGCAGAAAACTTTTTCAGGGGGGCGAAATCGTGAACTGGTTTTGTTGGCGCCAGGATGCTGTTTGAACATGATGTTATAAACACCATCAGCCAGATCACTGATAACCATGCAATAGAGGTAAACTTCATCTTCATAGCACTCATCTACAAAACGTAAGAAGCAAATTTATATTTTCGACCTCCAAAACCCCGACCTCCAAGGTCGGGGTTTTGGAGGTCAGGGGTTATTTTTTGAATGCATTCCAGCCCTGGGCAGTGATCTGGTGTTTGTTTCCACCTTTGGTGATAATGATCGCGCTTTCTGAAGCATCTGTCATATATCCGATCACACTGATCAGTTCATTGCCCGTTATCTTCTCATAATCATCCTGTTTCAGCGTGAACAGCAGCTCATAATCTTCTCCACCACTGAGGGCACAGGCTGTAGGATCCAGTTCGAATTTATAGGCCGCCATCCTGCTGAATTCATGAATGGGGAGTTTGTCTTCATAGATCACCGCTCCCGCACCCGATTGCTCGCAAATGTGCAGGATCTCAGAGCTCAGGCCATCACTGATATCCATCATGGCAGTTGGTACAATACCCTGTTGCTCAAAGAATTCGATGATATCCTTGCGGGCTTCCGGTTTAAGAAGCCGGCGGATCACATAGTCCTCGCCTTCAAGGTCGGGCTGGACCTGCGGGTTTTCGAGGAAGATCTTTTTCTCTCTTTCCAGGAATAATAAGCCGATGTATGAAGCACCCAGGTCGCCAGTACAGCAGATCAGGTCCCCTTTTTGGGCCCCGCTCCTTTTGACTACCTTATCAGGCGTTACTTCTCCCAATGCTGTCACGGAAATGATGAATCCTTTTTGGGAAGATGCAGTATCGCCCCCTATCAGGTCTACACCGTATTGTTCGCAGGCAACATATACGCCTTCATAAAATTCTTCGAGTGATTCCACACTGAAGCGATTGCTGATCCCAAGGCTGAGTGTCACTTGGGTTGGGTTGGCATTCATTGCATATATATCTGAAAGATTGACGATCACAGATTTATAACCCAGGTGCTTCAGTGGAGTGTACATCAGGTCAAAATGCACACCTTCGATCAGCAGATCTGTGGTGATCACGGTTTGTTTTCCAAAATGGTCTATCACTGCTGCGTCGTCGCCAACACCTAATATGGTTGATGCATTCTGGTGCTCAATATTTTTTGTAAGATGTTTGATCAGCCCAAACTCGCCGTATGTGGATATTTCTGTTCTGGTTTCCATACTCATTTTTTGTTTTGTATCCATTCGATGATCTCACTATGAATAAGCCCGTTGGTGGCGATGATCTTATTGTTATATGGTGAGAAAGGATCGCCGTTGAAATCTGTCACCTTACCTCCTGCTTCTTCCACGATCAGGTAACCTGCTGCACTGTCCCAGGCATTGAGGAAATGTTCGAAATAACCATCGAAGCGGCCGCATGCCACCCAGCAAAGGTCAATGGCTGCAGAGCCCAATCTGCGTACAGGCACGCCTGCGCGGATGAATCTTCCAAATGTGTCGAGCGGACCATTCTCTTGGTCGATATAGGTGTAAGGGAATCCGGTTACGAGGAATGACTCACCCACATTTATTTTTCGGCTAACGGAGATCGGCTTATCGTTCAATGTTGCGCCCTTGCCTTTTTCAGCGAAGAAAAATTCTTCGATAAATGGGTTGTAAACAGCTCCCATGATCATTTCACCATCTTTCTCCAATCCGATGCTCACGCAGCATAGCGGGATGCCATTGGCATAGTTCACTGTACCGTCGATGGGGTCGATGATCCATTTATAGTTAGAATCCCGCGGAAGGTCGCCGGATTCTTCTGTAAGAATATAGTGATCGGGATAAGATTCGCGAACGATGCCGATGATCAGTTTTTCTGATGCATGATCCACTTCCGTCACTAGGTTATTCACCCCCTCTTTGTTGCTGACCGCAAAATCACGTACAGAAAATTCCTTCATCAACTTGCCGCTTTCTCTTGCAGCACGCAATAGAACTGTTTTTAGCATGATGCGAAGTTACTTCCTATTGGCGGATTGACGGGGCATGCTAATATCAAGATGTATAATCTCACAATTCGCTAATTCGCCAATCCCTAAATTTGTACAAACCCCGCAGTTGCTTAGCGTCATCATCGTCAATTATAATGTGAAACATTTCCTGGAACAATGCCTGTTCTCAGTGCTGCATGCCATTGAGTATCTGGACGCGGAGGTGATCGTGGTGGACAATGCGTCGACTGACGGCAGTAAGACATTCTTCTTGGACACTCTCCAAAAGTCCACTCTTGGAGAGTCCACTCTTGGAGAGTGGGAGCGGATAAGGTTCATCTGGAACGAAGAAAACATTGGATTCGGGCGGGCAAATAACCAGGCTTTGGAGATTGCCAAGGGGGACTTTGTCCTTTTTTTAAACCCAGACACAATTGTTGCTGAGGTTAGCCTGCGAAAATGTATGCAATTTTTGGAAAGCCGGGCCGAAGCGGGGGCTTTGGGTGTTCATATGGTAGACGGGAGCGGGTGTTTCCTCAAAGAAAGCAAAAGGGCTTATCCAACCCTGGTCACATCATTTTTCAAATTATGCGGCCTGGCATCCCTGTTTCCCAAGTCGGGAATCTTTGCCCGCTATCACCTGGGTCACCTCGACCCGTTAAAAATCCATGAAGTGGATGTACTGGCCGGTGCTTTCATGATGGTCAAACGCGAGGTGCTGGATAGATCTGGCGGCTTCGATCCTGATTTTTTTATGTATGGGGAAGATATCGACCTGAGCTACCGGATCCAAAAGCAGGGACATAAAAATTTCTACTTCCCCGAGACAACCATCATACATTTCAAAGGCGAGAGCACAAAAAGAGGCTCACTGAACTATGTGAAGATGTTTTACAAGGCCATGAGCATTTTTGTATCAAAACATTACGGAGGTATAACAGCAATTACTTACCGTTTTGCCATTAATATTGCCATTTGGCTGAGGGCCATGGTTTCAGCAGCGGCTGGATTTATAAGAAGTAATGGCCTGCCCCTGGTGGACGCCATAAACACTTTGATCTCGTTTGTTGCGGCTACATTTCTTTGGAACCGGTTTGTGAAGCCCGATACCATTTACGAAAAGAATCTCCTTGGGGTCGCATTTCCAGCATTCACCTTCATATTTATAATGGTGTCGTATTATGTGGGGTTGTACGACAGGCAGCAGAAAAAGGGCAGGGTAGTAGTGTCTACTGTCATTTCAGTTTTCCTGGTGCTTGCTTTGTATTCACTTCTCCCTGAGAGATTTCGTTTTTCAAGAGGCATTCTTCTCCTGGGGTCTGCTTTTTCTTTTTTGCTGCTCAGCCTTAACCGTATTTTGTTAAGAAAGATGGGCTGGATAGAAGAGGAAGACGAGGAAAAGCTTGCGACCGTTATTGTGGGAACACAAAGTGAATTTGAAGAGGTGGGGGCGCTTTTTCAAAAGCAGGAAAAAGAACAGAGGCTGCTGGGACGGATATCGCCGATTGAGGATGAGGAACCACATCTAACTGTTCTTACCAGACTTTCCGGGTTTATACGGGAAGTTCCGGTTAAAGAGGTCATATTCTGCCAGGGCCGGCTCAGTTTTAAAGACATTATTGAAAGATCTACCCTTTTGAATGGAGAAGTGAGGGTTAGGATCCATGCATGTGGATCAAGGTCTGTAGTGGGATCGGATTCTAGCAGGGCAGCTGGCGTCACTTTGTCGTCAGAATTGCCATTTGCGATCAACACTAACAGCTCTAGGCGATTCAAGAGATTAAGCGACCTTGTGGTTTCGTCAATTTTATTGATCACCCTTCCGATAAACGTATTTTTAATATTTAATACGGCGAAATTATGCCGAAATATATTTCAAGTGCTGCTGGGTAAAAAGTCTTGGGTAGGTTACAGTTTGCTTCCGCCAACCAATTTACCCAAGATCAGGCCCGGTGTAATAGGCACTAATGGATTGCCCGTAAAACGAGATGGCTATTCGGAAGAAGGTTTGTCCCTGCTGGACGATCTCTATGCACGGGAGTACTCCCTGGGGCGAGATCTTAACCTGATCATAAAGGGTTATAAGTGGCTGGGAACATGATAAAAGGCATGCATATTATTATCCTATAACCTATCTTGCATACCATGTCGCTGTTCGAGTTTAACTTGCCGCCAACGATTGCCAGAGCGCTTAAGCTTCCCCAAAATTCGCCCAAGCGCCAGCAGATCAGGGTTCTTAAAAAACTCTTGAAAAAAGCTCGATATACGGAGTTTGGACAGCGGTTCAGGTTTGATGAGATACTGTTGAACAGGCACCCGGCAAGGAGATTCCAGCAAGTTGTGCCAACGTTTGATTACACAACCATCCATAAAGACTGGTGGCATAAAACACTCAACGGTGTATCCGACGTATGCTGGCCTGGTAAGATCAAATACTTTGCATTAAGTTCGGGTACTTCAGAATCGGCCAGTAAATATATACCAGTTACCCGGGATCTGATGAGGGGTAACCGTCTAGTCATGATCAAGCAGCTGCTCAGTTTACGAACTTATGAGGACGTACCCTGGAAGAATGTGGGACGCGGCTTCCTGATGCTCGGCGGCAGTACTGATCTGCAGAAAGGACCTGGTTATTATGCAGGCGATCTCAGTGGGATCACTGCCAAGAAGGCGCCATTCTGGTTCTCTCCATTTTATAAGCCGGGTAAGGAGATCGCAAAGGAGAAGGATTGGAATAAGAAACTGGAGCAGATCGTTGAAGAAGCTCCCAATTGGGACATTGGATTTTTAACTGGTGTGCCTGCCTGGATCCAGATGTGCATGGAGCTGATCATTGAACGCTACAAGTTAAAGAACATTCATGAGATCTGGCCAAACCTGCAGTTCTTCGCGCATGGCGGAGTTGCTTTTGAACCTTACAAAAAGGGATTCGAGAAACTGCTGGCACGTCCTCTTATTTATATTGAAACCTACCTTGCATCGGAAGGCTTTATCGCTTACCAGGACCGACAGCATTGTGAAGGCATGAGACTGGTAACAAACGAGCATATTTTTTTCGAGTTCGTACCTTTTGACGATAAGAATTTTGACCACGATGGCAACCTTGTTGCCAACCCCGAGGCCCTGTTGATACATGAAGTGGAAGAACATAAAGATTACGCCATCTTGCTCAGCACATCTGCAGGTGCATGGCGCTACCTGATTGGAGACACCATCCGGTTTGTAAATCTTGAGCGTTCAGAGATCGTGATCACAGGCAGAACAAAACATTTCCTCAGTCTTGTAGGCGAGCACCTGAGTGTAGATAATATGAATAAGGCCCTGCAACTGGCCAGCGAAGAACTGAATTGTGTGATCCCCGAGTATACGGTATGTGGCATTCCTTTTGGAAGCTTCTTTGCCCACCACTGGTATGTAGCCTGCGATGATCACGTGAATACGGAACAACTCAGGATCAAGATAGACGAAAAGCTCAAGGAGTTGAATGATGATTATGCAGTGGAGAGAAGGAGCGCGTTGAAAGAGATCATACTGGACGTTTTGCCGGAAAAGACTTTTATGGATTTTATGGCCTCTAAAGGAAAAGTTGGAGGACAGCACAAATTTCCCCGCGTCCTGAAAGGTAAAATGCTGGCGGATTGGCAGAGTTTCACCGGAACCAGTAAAACAGTTAGTTAAATAGAAAAATTTCCCTTACGTAACTTTCCATCGGGGTTCCCCTCCCCATAAAATTCATAAACCCGATCTTTTGTTAGAAGCTGTTTTAAAGGGTATTGGCATTGGATTGATCCTGGTCCTTTCGGTGGGTCCGGTGATATTCACTATTATTAAACAAAGCATCAATAACGGGCATAAAGGCGGATTCAGTTTTGTGGTGGGTGTATGGATCAGCGATCTCCTGCTCGTGCTGTTCGCTAATTTCTTTTCTGAGCTCGTTACACAACTACTTACGTTCAAAACAACCATCGCCTATGTTGGCAGTATATTTCTTGCTTGCATGGGCATTTACTATATGTTCTTCAAAAAGGTAAATTTGAATACAGGCGATACAGAATTGGTGAAAACGTTCTCAAAAACCGATTTTTCCAAAATTGCCATTTCAGGCTTTCTGATCAATACACTCAATCCAAGCGTGATCATATTCTGGCTGATCAATGCCACGGCCTTTGCCGCCATCCATACTTTCTGGGAAAGGATGATCATCTTCAGTGTTTGTTTGGCGATGAATATCATAGCAGATGTCCTGAAAGTTTTGATGGCTGGAAAACTTCGGAACAGCCTCACACCGAGGCATATCTTACTGATCAATAAAATTTCAGGAACAATTCTGGTTATCTTCGCAGCAGTGCTGATGTACGGCGCTTTGTTTTACAAGTCATAAGTTTGGGTATGAAGAAATCAGTCTTGTTGATTTTTCTGGCACTGATCTCAATGGATTCCATTGGTCAGCAACAAGGCTCATTTGATATGGTGGTGTTGAGGGATGCTAATGACAGAACCATTAAATCATATTTTCAGGGGATACCGATCACTTTCGGAACAAGATCAGGCAGATATGTGGAAGGAACGATCAGGAAGATAGAGCGCGATTCCATCTTCATACAGAAATACGATGTCAGGAGGGCTATGACGATGTGGGGTACCCAGGTACAGGATACGGTAGGCATCTTCTGGACGGCATATCACACCAATGAGATCTCCTGGATCAGGAAACCCAAAGCCAAATTTGAATTTGTGCGGGATGGAACCATATTTATGATCGGAGGTGTTGCATATACTGCGCTCCATGTGTTCAATGCCGCTTACCTGGGAGAACCGGTGATATGGTCAACGGTGGGTATAGCTATGGGTATTGCGGCAGCGGGATTTGTGATGCTTAAACTACGCAAGAGAAAATACGAGATAGGGCATGGGTATACATTAAAATACATTAACACTGAGGCACGGAGATAAACGCAGAGACACAGTGAAACGATCTGCGTCTCCGCCTTCTGGCGCCTTTTCTTTCGATATGAAGATTTTCCGCATTTTAAAGAGAGTATTCCTCTTCCTGTTTTTCTTTCAATTCATCTATATCATATTCCTTATATGGATAAATCCTCCTATCACGCTAACCCAACTGGGCTCGGTGTTTTCGGGATACGGATTAAAGCGGGATTATGTAGCGTTTGATGAGATGTCGCCCAACGCCAAACTTGCTGTGATATCGTCGGAGGACCAGATCTTCACCGACCACAACGGGTTTGATTTCAAGAGTATTAAGAAAGCGATGGCTTATAATGAGAAAAAGCCCGGCCGACTTCGCGGCGGGTCAACCATCAGCCAGCAGGTGGCTAAGAATGTTTTTCTATGGCAGGGCAGGAGCTGGGTGAGGAAAGGGCTGGAAGTCTACTTTACTTTCATGATCGAATTGGTATGGAGCAAAAAGCGTATCCTCGAGATGTATCTTAATGTAGCCGAAATGGGAAAAGGGATATTCGGTATTGAAGCCGCGTCGCAGGCATACTTCAACAAACCTGCAAGTAAACTGACCCGCCAGGAAGCTGCACAGATCGCAGCATGCCTGCCAAATCCAAAGAAATATTCTGTGAAACCAGCTTCCCGTTATGTTACGATCCGTAGCGGTTGGGTGATGCGGCAGATGAACCACCTGGATGGAGACCCTGATATTTTAGCGTTGATCAAGATAGAGAAATAGTTAGATAGAAAGATCACTTTACTTCAATCTCGCTCGAACTACTATTTAATGAAGGCCAGTTGGGAATGCTGGTTTCAATAGCCCATTTATAACGATACGTTCCAGGTTTCACATTCTTCAGATCAACGCCAGTTGGAATGGGAACTGAAGCGCCGATCAGTTGGGTGAACTTCGTATCGGTAGGCAAGATGTAGGCAACATCATTATCGTGTGCATAAAGCACCAGGAAGATCTTTGGATCAGATTTACTGACTACACCGTTGAATGGTGCCTGTATCTTTGCCTTCATCATCCCTTCATTGATCTCCGCTTTTCCCTCTTGAATAATATTGACCTGCGAATATGAAAAGAAGGAGTCAACAACTTTATAGTGCATCGGCTTTCGCTCATTCGGAATATTATCTGTATAAAAGTCCAACACATCGGGATAGACCAGCATCAATTTTTTGCCCTGCAGTCTTTCCTCTAAAGGCCAGAAGTTGTAATTGCTCCTTCGATATTGAACGCAATTCAGGGCAAAAGAAGTATCACCGGAATAGAACCAATATTGGGATGCTCTTTGGTATGAGTTTGGAAATACCACAGGAAGACCTTTCGCTGAATCTTTGATGGCCAGTGACCACTCACGTGTTTTGTGGAATTCATCCTTCTTTAACCACGGCAGGGGTTTCACATCGGACATCATATAGACCCTGGTCACCAATACCAGTATCAATGATGGTATCAGCAACCGGTAAATCCATTTTTGCCATGCTGGCTTTTCGCTGATATGCTGGTGTGCCAACACGATAAGTCCTACCAACGCTGGCACGGTCCAGTTTGCTTCAGACCTGCCTTTCAAAGTGGCTACAAGGAATAAACCAAATATGCCGAGTGTGGTCCATTTCAGTGTTTTTTCAAATGGGCTAGCAGGGGACTTAGTAAATGCAGTATGCAGCATAAGCCATCCAATTAACGGACCCGCCAGCAATAACTGGCTGGTCACGTATTGTAGGGAGAACTCAAACTGGTATTCGGTAGCATTTCTTTCAAATAGATGATAGGCCACGGAAGGCAAGCCATGACTAAGTTGCCAGAATCCATGGGGAAGGAAACATACCGCCGCAACTATAGCTGCGAGGTAGGTTTGCCATTTGCGAAGCAAAGCCAGGTTGGAAAGAAGAGTAAAGAGCACAATGAGAATGCCATGGTATTTACTATACAGCATACAGGCGATCACGAGGCCCAGTAATACTGCATTCAGAAATGTTGACGCCTTGATAAACTCTTTATAGACCAGAAAATACAGAGCGATAAAAAACATCAGCGGCAAGTCTGGCACGGCGATAACGCTGCCGATCTGCAGCAGGAACATGGATAACGCGATGGCATAAAACAACAGGTTGTCGCGTTTTTCGCAGAGTTTATCGATCATGAACAAGGTGGCGGTACTCATCAACACAATCAAAAGCCTGACTCCAAATTCATTATGGAACAAACTATAGCCAGCTTTGATCAGGATCGCGATCATTGGAGGGTGATCATAATAGCCCCAGTCGAGGAATCTTGAATACACCCAATAGTAGGCTTCATCGTCCAGCAGGCCGGTTTGTGCAGCGAGGAGTAGATTCAGTACCAGCCAGGTGATATAAAAAAGCGGCCGCATATTTTTCAGGATAAAGCCCTTCAGATTCATTTGACAAGGTTAGGAAGAAATCGGCTAATACCCTCGATGGCGGCATGCAAGCGTTGCTCATCATTTCCGGAAATATCCACCCATGGCACATCTTGGTTCACCAGGATGTCTTTATACATGAGGTAAAGCGTTTGCCGCGTTTCATGATCCGGATATTCCCGCAATTCATCTTTTGTCCAGGGCAGGTCCGTGTTGCAGAGCAGGTAAAGGTTGTAAGGCCTGGCAACGATCTGGTCGATGATGTATTGGTGGCACTGACCAAACACGAATTCGCACCAGACCTTCATCACATACATGTTGGTGTCGATAAAGAAAACGGGTTCGGCGGTATTTTTAGGGTTCTGTTCCTGCCATTCTTTTTCCGCGAGGATGGCATACTCATCTTCCAGTGCTACCTGGCCTTTGGCGATAGCGAGCAGGTCATCATAATCATATTCCTTTCCATAAGTGATCAGGTATTCCCGCGCAAATTCGGGGCACCAAGGAGCATTGTAGTGTTGCGAGAGCTCTTCACAAAGTGTGCTCTTGCCAGTTGATTCTGGACCAATGACTACGACCCTTGTGCATTCCTGATTCAACGATTGAACCATCTTAAATTATTTAATTCGGAATCCGCAATCCGGAACTATCTCAGCGAAGCTAATCCGGAATTATCCTCGCCCTCCGCCGCCATTCTATAAGACCTGATATTGCGAGTATGAGCAAGATAAAATAATACACGCTTGTAAAAACATAGCCCTTTACAAAATACAGAGGTATGGACGCTATATTCGTGGCGATCCACCACCACCAGCTTTCCACTTTCTTACGCGCCATTAGCCACATGCCTGTGAAGGCGGACGCCGATGCAAACGCATCTGCAGATGGAATGGCGCCAGGGGCAAATTCTTTCTTAAGATAGTTCAGCGCTGAAAATATCAATACATAAGAGAAAAGAAAGAAGCCGATCTGCTGTAGCCATTGCTTCCGGCTGGAGAAGCTTATATGAAGAATGGTATGATGTTGTTCATCTTTCTTCAGCCAAAGAGCCCATCCATATATGCTCATGATGGTATAGTAAAGATTCACGGAGGCTTCGCCGAACAACTGTCCTTTCAGGCTGAGGTAGATGTAAATGACAGTATTGACCAACCCAACCGGGTATACCAGGATGTTCTCCTTTCGGGAATAATACACACTGGCAATTCCTGCAACAACGGCGATGGCTTCGAGCCAGGTGGTTTGTGACAGTCCCTGCCAGAACTGATTCCAGATCTCCTGCATATCTTTCAAAAATCAATACAAAAATTCACAACAAGAAATTTCATCTTTGCTAAAATCTATTTGAATGAAAATAACTGTTCTTGGAGCCGGTATGGTAGGCAGGGCAATGGCACTGGATCTTGCATGGAGTCATGAAGTGACCGTACTTGATCATAGCGAAGCGAATCTTGCTGCATTGAGAAGCAGGAATGATGTGATCAGAACTTTTCACGCAGATCTGCGGCAGCAAGAACATTTTGCCGATTGGTTGAAAGATGCAGAACTGGTGCTGATCGCTGTTCCGGGCTTTATGGGTTTTGATACGGTGAAGGCGGTTATTGAGACAGGAAAAAACATTGTTGATATTTCCTTCTTCCCTGAAAATGCGCTTGAACTGGATGCGCTGGCAAAAGAAAAAGGGGTGACCGTGATCACAGATTGCGGCGTGGCCCCGGGAATGAGTAACTATATCATAGGAAGATATAATGAAGAAATGAAGATTGATGCCTTCGAGATCTACGTAGGGGGTTTACCCATGATCCGGAGAAAGCCGTTTGAATACAAAGCACCGTTTTCCCCTGTTGATGTGATCGAAGAGTACACGCGCCCGGCGCGCATTATGGAGAACGGGCATATAGTTGTGCGACCGGCACTGACAGAGCTGGAGTGGATGGAGTTTGAAGGGCTCGGCACTCTTGAGGCTTTCAATACGGATGGACTGAGGTCCCTGTTATTCACCATGCCGCATATCATCAATCAGAAAGAGAAAACCCTGCGTTACCCTGGCCACGTGGACCGTATCATTGCGCTTCGTGAAGCGGGATTTTTCAGCGCTGAGCCGGTAATGGTTAATGGCGTTTCTGTGGTACCGCTTGACGTTACATCGCGCATACTTTTTAACGAATGGAAATTAGGGGAAGATGAAGAAGAACTTACGGTGATGAAGGTGATCATCATAGGAGAGGGGCGCACCATAATTTACAGTATGCTTGACCGTTATGATCCCTTTACACGGATATCTTCCATGAGTCGTAGTACGGGCTATGTGGCAACAGCTACGATCAATATGCTGGCCGCGGGATTATTCAGTGAGAAAGGCGTATTTCCTCCCGAGCTTGTAGGGAAACACAAAGAGTGTTTTGATTTTGTACTTGCTTACCTGCAAGACAGAGGCGTGAAGTGGGAGATGAAAGAGAGCTGACCACAATACAAAAGGCTGAACCGCAGTTCAGCCTTTTGTATATCTGTTTGTATAATTATTCTGCTTCAGCCACTACTTCTTCCACCTCGGGGATCATACGCTTCATCATTTGCTCGATACCTGCTTTG
>Ga0114939_10001761_pt1 | contig 16803 bp, 12 predicted proteins | sample AshMeaCrysSpring_FD_87196 | JGI IMG/M metagenome (GOLD analysis project Ga0114939, IMG submission 87196) | Groundwater microbial communities from Big Spring, Nevada to study Microbial Dark Matter (Phase II) - Ash Meadows Crystal Spring | ecosystem: Environmental > Aquatic > Deep subsurface >... | reverse complement strand
TTCGGGTAAAGCATGTATGTGTGCAAGTCGGCCCGGTATAATTCGCTGTGGGGCAGGGCTTGCAGCAGGCGCAGCGCCTCTTCCGGCGCCAACATGCCGGAGGAGAGCAGCGCCACCTGTCCTTCGAGCATGACATACAGGTTCTCTACCGCCGCTTCCCCCTCATCCAGGTGGAGGACATTGTAGCTGTGGGTCAGGTCGTCCGGTCGCCGGTTGGCGCGCAAGGTTTGCTCGATGTAGGCCTGGGCCAGGGACAGGAAGGCGACGATGCGGCGCGAATCGAGTTCGACCTTCGTCGCCGGCACTTGCCCCTCATACACGGCGGTTCGATAGGCGGTGGCCGCCGGGCCCAGCTCATCCATGATCGCCCGGCGCGCCCGATTGTCGAAGCCACCCGGCAGGCGGTCCTCGTAGGCGTGAAGGATGCCCTCGACCGCCACGAACAGGCCGTAGACCGTTGAGTTGACCGCGAAAGCGCCCGGTTCGGCGCTCGCCAGCTGCTCTTTCCAGAAAGCGATGAAACGGCGCAGGTATGCCGCCGTGACGACGGACAGGCCCTTGCCCACCAGGGCGTTGTTGGCATCGTTCCATTCGGGGCGCTGGGTATTCATCCAGATGCCGCCCTCGGGCACCAGGTTCGTCAGCTTGGCCAGCAGCAGCACGAGCAGCTTTTCGGTCATCGTGACGTGCACCACGCGCCCGGCGGCGTCGCGGACCAGGCGGCCGTCTGTGCCCATCGCGGCCACGGCCGCTTCCGTGTCGCGCTCGCGCCCCCAATCGAAATCGATGGTGTTGTTCGCGTCGGCCAGCATCGCCGCATAGGTGCGAATCCGGTAGGGCACGTCCCCATAGGCGAAGACGGCCTGATTCCAGTATGTCGCCAGAGCGCCCGGCCGCGCCCGCTCCACGATTTCCAGCAGCTTCTGCAGGTAAATGATCTGGTGATCGCTCCAGTAGCCGATGTTGGACCAGGGGCTATCCGGTTCGGGCACCTCCCACTCCAGGCCGTCGCGGGTCACCCGATAGGGATTGTAGCCGTCGAGAGTCGTCGCGTTCAGGAACTTGGCCACCATCCCTTCCACAAAATTCGGGAAGCTATAGGCCAGCGGCTCCCAATTCTGGAAGATGTCGCGCCAGTTGCCCTGATAATCCAGCTTGGGCGAGCCGTCCGGATGTTTGAGGTTGATGGAGAAGACGTTCCACGGCCGGCTGGGATCGCCGTGTCGCCGGCTAAAGCTCAGCGGCAGGTACTCGTAAGCGAGGCGAATCAAATCGGGATCGGCGGTCGCGGCGGCGCGCGCCTGCAGGTCCTGAATCGAGATGTGCGCCGGCAGCGCGGCGAACCAGCCGGTATGGGCGGTGAGCAGCGGGCGGTTGCGGACGTTCACGAAATCGAGGAAGTCACCGCGCTCGACCATGTACCCGCCGGGGAAGATGCCGCCGCGCATGACGTTAAAGAGCACGTTGGCAAACTGGTGGCTGCCGGTCATCTCCTCGGCCGTCGCCTGCAGACCGTCGGCCGCGGCCACATAGCCCACCAGCCCGGCGGTGTTCTGGGCGATGTCGTCATCGAGGGCGGCGATCATCACATCTCGCTCGTGGCGGAGTAGTCGCAATAACCGAACGACGGCCGCGCTGTCCTGGTTGACGTCGGCGACGACGCGCCAGTGGCGGCTCTCGCCCGCCGCCAGCCGGAAATGGGCCTGGGCGAAGTAGGCGCCGGGCTTGCCGCAGACATCCTGCTCCGGATGGAGTTCAAAGCCGGCCCGAAAGGCGTCGAGCTGGTCGCTGGAGAGTAAATAACCGGCGCTGTCCAGGCCCACCTGCCAGGCGACCGACGCCTTGAGCGACTCGCTCGGTTCGGCGCGATCGCTGAGGGTGGCACTCAGGGCATAGATCGCCAGCCCGGTTTGGGGGTCCAGTTCACTGCGCTTGTAGGCGTTCATCAGGCTGCTGTAGGCGGTTTGCAGGGCCAGGTTCGCGCCGTAGGGCAGCAGATTTTGCAGCCCATCCAGCAACTCGATCCGGCAGTCTGAATCACCATCGTTCTGCAACCAGCTCCCCCGGATGAAACCGAAGCGGTCGCCGGTAAACCAGCCGGTGCGCAGGGTCAACCGCAGGTCGAGATTGATCTCCTCGAAGATCAGCTTGTTGCCGTAGATATTTTTATAGAGACTGCGGCGGCGGCGATAGACGCCGGCATAACGCTCTGAAAAAGGCTCCCAGAGAAAGGTCTGGCCGCCGCGCGTCACCCGGAGGATGGTTTTGCCGCCGGTGTAGTCGCTATGAGCGGTGATTTTATCTTCCGTCTCATAGGGGAAGAGGGCCGAGTCGGCGTTCTTCCTCCCGGCCGTCAGGCCGCCGTTACTGGCGATGAACAGCCAGTGGTCGGCGCTGCTGACCAGGGTCATAAAGAAAGGCGGCATCGCGTCATGTTGGGCAATGCGATAATAGCGGTCGCCCAGCAGGTGCACATACTCGCCCTCGACCGCTTTTGGGTCCGCGTGTATCGGCGTATTGCCAATTAATAGTTTTGTTTTCTGATCAGTCATCAGCGTCATACCCCCAGCAAGATAACAAGGTTGGTTATGCGGGAACCCCCGCGCGTTCTTCGGCTGAGCCCGCCGCGGCCTCAACCTTCACCCAATCCACCAGCAGCCTCACCTGATCGTTCTTGATCAGGTTCACCGTCGCGTCCGGCAGGCCGTAATAGCTTTCGCGAACGCCATTGATCTTGAACGGATAGACGCCGCCGAGGGCGAAGTTAAGGATGAGGAACTTGCGATTGTCGAACACCCAGGGTCCGAAGAAGTCGACCATCGGGCGCGTGACGCGGTAGATGGTCCGGCCGTCGACTTGAAAGATCAGGCGGTCCGGACCCCAATCGACGGCGTAAACATGCCAGGCGTCGGCATCGCCGTCGTTGGGAAAGAACCATTTGTTGGACAGGCCGCCTTCGCCAAAATAGCCTGGACCGTGGGCGGCCGCGCTGACCCAGTCCGGCTCGCCGACATACTCGAGGATGTCGATTTCGCCCGCATCCGGCCATGAGCCGTAACCGAGGAGCCAGAACGCCGGCCATAGCCCCGCGCCGGAAGGCAACCAGATGCGGGCGGCGGCCGTGCCGTAGCAGAAATCAAAGGTCTCGCGCGTGTCCATGCGCCCGGAGATAAAGTCAAAGCGCCTGCCTTCCGGGGTTACATAACCCGGCCGGTGACGCGGATGGATGACGAGGGCGTTGTGTTCGGCCCCCGGCGCTTCCTCGCCGGAAACGAAATAAATCGTGTCCGCCGAATCAACGTATGCCTGTTGCTCGTTGTTGACGATGCCGCCGGTGATGCGGACGTTCCATTTGGAACGGTCCAGCGCGCCGGAACGAAAATCATCATAGAACAGCAGGCGGGCGTCTTTCTGTCGTGAGTCTGGTGTGGCGGTGGACATGCCGCGGTTCCTCGTGCCTGTGCGGTTCAACGGGGCGGGGGGGTTAGCCGCCCGCCTCCGTGGTTTGTTGATAGACGCGCACGTAATCGACATACACATTCGCCGGGAATTGGGTATCCAGAGCGATCGTCCCGGCGAGCTGGCCGCCAATCGCCAGGTTGAGCAGCAGGAAGAATTCCTTGTTGAACACCCACTCGCGATCGCCCACGATTTCCGGGGTGATGATGTAATAGGGCTCGCCGTCGAAGAACCAGGTGATCTCATCCTCGGCCCATTCAATCGCGTAGGTATGAAATTCGTCGGCGATGGGGAAGTCCTGGCGATTCCAGCGGGTCAGCCCGCCCGCGCCGGCATAGCCGGGGCCGTGGGCTGTGCCTATGACCAGGTCCGGCTCGCGGCCGACATACTCCATGATGTCGATCTCGCCCACCTGGGGCCAGTTACTTTCAATGGGATTGTCGGGGTTGCGACTGAAATCATCGCCCAGCATCCAGAACGCGGGCCACAAGCCGGCGCCGGGCGGCACTTTGATCCGCGCTTCGATGCGGCCGTATTGAAACTCCTGTAACCCCTGGCTGATCAGGCGGGCCGAGGTGTAGTACTTGTCTTCGTACTTCTCCTGGCGGCCTTCGATGACCAGCAAGCCGTTTTCAACGCGCGCGTTCTCCGGGCGATCGGTGTAGAATTGGGCTTCGCCGTTGCCCCAACCCCAGCCGCCCAGGTCGTAGGTCCAGTTGGCCGGGTTGATCGCCTCGCCGTCAAACTCATCGCTCCAGACCAGTTCCCAGCCCTCGCCGGCCTCAACCGGCACCGGCTCCGGCGTAGCGATGGGCGTCGAGGTGGGAATGGAGGTGGGGGCGGGCGTTGCGGTCGCGGTGGGGACGGCGGTGGCCGGGGCCGGGGCGGCTGTCGATTCGGCCGGCGCCGCGCTGTCGCTTGCGCCGCAGCCGGTCAGCAGAAAGGTGAAAATGATGATGAACAGTAAAGATCGTGTTTTCATTGTTATCCCCATGTTGGCCTCAAGTAATCAGGTGCCAGGCACTCTACCGGCGTTTGGTTTTTAGAGATGAATCGTGGGTGAAGTGCCTGGCACCTATGATTCATTGTTATCCCCATGTTGGCCTCTTCTCCATATTAAGTATTCTGTAACCCAGTTAATCGAAACCAGTTCGTAGTGGGTAATTCATTGCCACCGCTGAAGCGGGCGATTGAAATCGCGACTACGAACCCAGGTGGATCTCCGTGATCGTCGTGGCGTCATCAATCCTCGTGAAGTAAAAACCATTCAAATTTTCTGTCCGGGTGGACTTAACTGCGCCGTGATGCCGCCGTCCACATAAATGACCTGGCCGGTCAGATAACTGGCCTCGGCCGAGGCCAGGAAGGCGACGACCGCGCCGATTTCGGCAACCTGCCCAAACCTGCCCAGGGGAATACGCCGGGCGATCTCTCCGATGTCGGCGATTTTTTCCGGCGGCACCGGCCGGGTCAGCGTGGCCCCGGGGCCGATGGCGTTGACCCGAATGTTGTACTCAGCCAGGTCGATGGCCATCGCCCGCGTCATGGCGTCGATGGCCCCCTTGGTGACGTCATAGGGAAATCCGGGCCAGTGGGCGCGGATGCCGCCGACCGAGGAGATATGGATGATGTTGCCGCCGCCATGATCGCACATCAGGCGCGCCGCATGAATCGAGCACAGGTATGGACCGCGAATATTGGTCGCCAGCTGTCGCTCCAGCAACTCGGTGTGTTCGTCCAGCAACCGGGTACGGTGCAGGTCGGCGGCATTATTGACCAGCAGATCGACCGATCCGAAGGCGGCGCCGGCCTGCGCGAAAAGGTTGCGGATATCCTCGTCCCGGCTCAGGTCGCCTTCCACCGGCAGGACAGTGGCCCCCAGCTGTTGCAGCGATCCGGCCGAAGCGGACAACGCGACCGCGTCGATATCGCCGATGACCACCCGCATGCCCTCGCGCGCCAGCCGCGTGGCAATGCCCAGACCGATTCCCTTCGCCCCGCCGGTAACCACCGCCACCTTGCCCCGCAATTCCGGGTAGCGCGGGGCGGTGGCCTGATATTGTGCTTCCAGGCTCTGGTTTGCGATCATCATAGCCTCTCTACGGCCGGGCTGGGCTGCCATCAGGTAAGCGCGTTTGGGTCCATTCTTCGACGATTTCCGCGCACGGGAACCGGGCGGCCAGGTCTTCATCGATATCGATCCCCAGTCCCGGCTGGTCATTGGGATAGAGGTAACCACCCTCGACGCGCGGCATCCCCGGGAACATCTCGTAATCGATCTCGGCCGGCTGGTACCACTCCTGCACGCCGAAGTTCGGCGCCCACAGGTCCAGGTGCAGATTGGCGGCATGGCCCACCGGCGACGTGTCGCTCGGGCCGTGCCAGGCGGTGCGCACGCCGAAGACGTTGGCCAGGATGGCCGCGTCGCGCGCCGGGGTGATGCCGCCCATCTGGCTGATGTGCATCCGGATAAAGTCGATCAGCCATTCGGTGATCAACGGCCGCCACTCATGCGGGTTGTTGAATAGCTCGCCCATCGCCAGAGGTGTCGCGGTTTGTTGTCGCATGAGCCGGAACCACTCGATGTCTTCCGGGGCCAGCGCGTCTTCGAGGAAAAATAGCTTGTACGGCTCGACATCCTTGGCGAATTGAATGGCGTCGATCGGGTGGAGCCGTTCGTGAATGTCGTGGAGTAACTCGACCTCGTCGCCCAGCCGGGCGCGGACATGGTCGATCATCTTCAGCATGTTCCGGCTGTAGGCCTTGGGATCATAGTAGGCGCCGGGCGGGGCATTCCTGGGCCGGGGCCGGTCGATGGACTGGCCGCCGTAGCCGCCCATCTGGATGCGGATGAAGTGGTAGCCTTCCTCCATGAAGCGGCGGGCGTTGTCTTCGACCTCCTGGGGGTCGCGGCCATCGGCATGAACGTAGACGGCGGCCGCTTCCCGCGTTTTGCCGCCCAGCAGCTGGTAGAGCGGCATCCCGGCCCGCTTGCCCTTGATGTCCCAGAGAGCCTGATCGACGCCGGAGATGGCGTTGTTCAAAACCGGCCCGTTACGCCAGTAGCCGTGAACCATCGACATCTGCCATATCTCTTCGATGCGATCCACATCGCGGCCGAGGAGAAAGGGCTTGAGATGTCGTTCAATCGCGGCCTGGACGGCGAAAACCCGCTGGGTGAACGTGGCGCACCCCAACCCGTACAAGCCGGGTTCCGAGGTTTCGACCTTGACGATCACCAGGCGTGAGTGATCGGGTTGGGTCAGGATGGCTCTAACATCGCGAATGGTGATCATTGGGGTCATGTGCCTCCTAAAGATTGGTTTCCGCCGTGCCTCCTGGCGACTGGCAAATATCCGCTACACCGGTATCGATTACCGTCTCGCCGGGACCTTCGATAAATCAAACCCAGGTTTCGACAACCGGCGGAGAGGCTCCAGGATGCCGATGCGATTGTAAACCTGGGCCGCCGTTGTATGTACCGTGGTGAGGTGGATGGCCGGGTTGCCTGGGATGGCCATTCGCCTCACGCAGCGGGGCGGCGTTTTTGCCTGTGCTTGCGGTTCTTACTGAACACCTCGCGTTTGGCGGCGCGTTGTTCTGAGCTCGTCCTAGCCCTTAACCGATCCTTCCGTCAGCCCGGCGATGATATATCGCTGCAGGAACAGGAAGAGGATCAGCATGGGGATCATCAAGATGATGACGGCCGCGGCCAGGGCCGGCCAGTTGCTGCCGTATACGCCTTCGAACACGATCAGACCTCTGGTGACCGGGTAAAGATTGGAGTTGGACAGGTAAATCGTCGGTAAAATCAACTCATTCCAGATCCCGATGGCGTGGAGGACAATGACCGTCGCCACCGCCGGCCTGATGAGCGGCAAGACGATCTGCAACACAAATCGGAAGTAGCCGCAACCGTCCATCGCTGCCGATTCATCCAGCTCCTTGGGGACGGTCTTGATGTAGTTCACCAGGATGATGATGGCGATGGGGTTAATCAGGAACAACATGATGTAACCGAGCCGGCTGTTATAGAGACCCAGGTTTAAGATCAACTGGAACTGGGGGATGAGGGCCGGCGGCAGAAAGAGGGCGATGACGTACAGGGTCAGAATCACCTTGGCCCCTCGGAAGTAACCTCGCGCGATGGGAAAGGCGACAAAGATGGAGGTCAGGACGAAGATCGTCGTCGCCACGACCGTGTAGATGACGGAATTCACCAGGTAGCGCGGGAAATTGGCTTTGTCCCAGGCTTCGATGTAATTATCGAAACTGAAACTGGTTGGCAGACTGATCGGCGCCCGGAAGAACTCGCCCAGGGTCTTGAATGATGTGATGAACAGCATCAGCAATGGCCCGACATAAAGGATCGCGATGAGGATCAGGATCGCGTAAGTCCCGACTTTGGCCCAATCGATGCTGCGGCCGGTTCTTTCAGGGATACGTGCGGTGTTTAAACTCGTTTGGGTCGTCATGGTCATCACACATATAACTTTTGCTCGCGGCGGTTCACAAAATACTGGGCCGCCAGGCCGATAATCAGGACGAGGAAAAACAGAACAATCGATGCGGCGGCGGCAAATCCTTGCCTAAAGGCGGAGGTGACCGCGCCGGACGTCTGTCCAAAGCCCTGGGCAAAGACCAGGTACCCCAGGACCTGAGTGCCGGGACGGTAGCCGATGAGGACGAGGAACAGCTGCCAGGCCTGCAGCGAGCCGATGATGTTCAGGACAATATTGGTGTTGACGCTGGGCGTCAGCATCGGCCAGGTGACATGCCGGAAGAGGTCCCAGCGGCCCGCACCGTCGATCCGCCCGGCTTCATACAGCTCATTGGGAATCGTCTGCAAGCCGGCCAGGAATATGACCATCGTAATGCCCATATTGGCCCAAATCTGGACGACGATAACCCAGGCAAATGCTTCTGACGGCTGGCCGCCGAGGAATTCCGACTGGACGCCAAACAGGCTTAGAAACTGGGCCACCGGCCCACCGCTAGGCAAGAGGAATAACTTCCAGATCAGGCCCTGGATGGCCACCCCCAAAATGACCGGCACGAAAAAGAGTGTCCTGAAAAACATTCGCCCTCTGATGCGCTGGTTCAGGAGCAGGGCGACGAATAGACCCACCGTGAACTGGATGGTCGTTACAAAGAAACAGAAAATAAGTGTCCGCTTCAGGGCATCGATATTGTCGCGCGAGGCCACGCCCCGGAGGAGGAATTCTTCGTAGTTTTCAAGGCCAACCCAATTAACCGGCGCGCCACGAATGCCGGTGGCGTCGGTGAAGGAGTAGACGCTGGTCGCTATGGACGGACCCAGGGCGATCATCAGGTACAGGATAAAGCCGGGCAAGAGCAACAAAATGGGAACGAAGACCGACCAGCCTCGACCAAACAAGTATTTTTGTTGCATATCAGGTCTCCTCTCTACCACTGATATATGGAAACTTCTCGCCCGTGGGCGAGCGAGAAGTTTCCATGCCTAATAAATTGTCTGACCTATTGGCTGGCGTCGAGTCCGGCTTGCAGGTCGGCCTGGGACTGCGCCGCCAGAGCGGCTGCGTCATCCCATTCATTGAACGGCTGGAACCAGGAAGCGCCCTGGGAGCCGTTGGCCCACTGGCCGGCGCCCTTGGGCGCGACCCAGAACTGCTCAAAACCAACCCGATAGTTCTCGAGGTAAGGTGCGACTTCCGCGCCGAGCTTGGTTTCCAGGGTGGCCGTCGGCTGGGTTGGAATGAAGCCCACCGCGTTCACGAATTCCTGGTAGTTGTCCGGTTCAGAGAACATGGCCAGGTAATCCAGGGCGGCGGCCTGATTGGGCGAATTGGCGGCGACGGCCCAACCCTGGTCGTACTTGCCGAACAGGTATTGGTTGTCCTCGGGGTTGTCGCTGCCGGGGAAGGGGATGTAGCTCCAATCGAATTCCGGCTCAGCGGCCTCGAGAGCGGGCGCCTGCCAGACACCGGACGGCATCATGGCCACATCACCGGCCGCGAAGCGAGCCGGGCCGGCGTCATGCGACAGACCGGTCACGCCCGCCTCAAGCATCTGGGTGGTGTAAGTCTGGTAACGCTCCCACAATTTGAGGGTTTCCGGATCGTCCCACTTGAGCGTGCCCGTCCACAGCCCTTCGACCATGGCTTCCTGGTCGGGGTACATCGCGCCGAGCAGGCCATAGGAACCGACGAAAACGGGCCAGCCGTCCGCGCCACCGACCGTCATGCACGACAGGCCGGCATCGGTAAAGGTCTGGCAAGCGGCGACCAGTTCGTCCCACGTCGTTGGAATTTCGACGCCGTTAGCCGCGAACAGGTCTTTGTTGACAAACACGCCGCTGTAGGAAACGCGGCCAAGGTTGATGGAATACACCTTGTCGTTGTAGGAACCGGCATCGCGAATGGTGGCCTCGTCATAATTGGCCACAAAGGTTTGGTCGGTTATGTCCAGGAGCAGCCCGGCTTCGATGAGCGTTTGCCAGTTGGGCGGGGTGACGTCCTTCATATACGGCTGGGCCGCGTTGGAGAAACCGAAGATATCGATAACATCCACGTCATTGGCGCTCAGGCGCGTCTGGGTCACCGTGGCCAGGTCACCGGTCTCCACGATCGACATATCGACGGTCACGTTCGGGTAGGCGGCCTCGAATTTGTCGTTGAAAGCTTCCATGAATTCCACCATCGGCGGATTCTGGTGAATCAGGACGCGCAAGGTGAGCGGCGCGGCGTCTTCCGCCGGCGCTTCCTCAGCGACGGGCTCTTCACCGGTTTCGGCGACTTCCTCAGCTTGTTCCTCAGTTGTTTCCGCAACCGTAGGCTCCACCGCGGGTTCAGTCGTTTCCTCGGTGCCACCGCAGGCGACCAGGACTAAACTAAGGACAACCAGCATCGTTATTACTATCCAACGGGTCTTCTTCATTTTATAATCTCCTCTGGAAGGGTTCTTGGGTTGAATACGATATGCTCCAACAAAACAGATGTACAAAGTATTCGGGATTTCCTTGGTTTAAAAGTTGTAATCCATCGACACCTCTCTCTTGGTTTACCCCCATGCTCATGAAACCGTTTCCACAATTTATCACTTATTTAGCATTAAATCTGAAAGCGTTTTCACTCGGTAGCATCGTATCATGGAATTATCGGCCTGTCAAATGAGAATAATACGGAGTTATGGCGTAAACTACCTTGTTTCTTCGCCGGCATCTTGCTATTTTTGACTTCATCCCTTATAATGTTGAAACCGTTTTCACAGCACGTTTCATAGAAATGATCAAGGAAAAGCGATCATGGCTACCAAAGACAACGTGACCATCGCCGATATCGCTCAAAGAGCCGGAGTATCCGCCAGCACCGTCTCCAGGGTGCTGAGTGGAACCACCCACGTGGCGGAGGCCAAGCGCGACGCAGTCCTGAACGCCGTGACTGCCCTCAATTACCAGCCGAATGTGTTTGCCCGCAGCCTGGCCAGCGGGCAATCCATGATCATCGGGGTACTGACCCAGAACTTCGGCAGCCCTTTCTATGACGCCATTATGCAAGGTGTGGTCAAGGGTCTGACCGGGACCGATTACTTCCCGATCTTTGCCGATGGCCAGTGGCAGGCGGCGATCGAGGTTGAGGCGGTCCAGGCGATGTTAAGGCGCCAGATTGACGGGCTAGTCGTGCTGGGGGGGTTCCTCGGTTACAAAGAGGTCAAACAACTCATCGGCGATATCCCGCTGGTCATGGTGGTCAACCGCGCCAACGGTTATGAGGTCAACAGTATCTTCATTGATAATGTCGAGGCGGCTTATCTGGCAACCAGGCATCTGATCGAACTGGGCCATCGCCGCATCGGCCACATCTGCGGTCGGCTCGACCATCCGGACGCCAGGGACAGGCGGTTGGGCTACCTGAAAGCTCTGGAGGAAGCCGGGATACAACCCGATCCGGAGCTTGTTATTGAAGGTACCTTTCGCCGCCAGTCGGGCGTGCTGGCCCTTGAGATGTTGCTTTCGCGGGGTAAATCCTTCAGCGCGCTCTTCGCAGCCAATGATCAGATGGCCTTCGGCGCGCGGTTGGCGCTCTACCGGCGCGGCATTCGCGTTCCCGAAGACGTATCGCTCGTGGGTTTTGATGACGAACCGGTGGCCGCGTTCATGATCCCCCCTCTAACCACCATGAGGCAGCCGGCGATTGAGCTTGGCTTGGAGGCAGCCCGGTTCATGCTGGCCCGCTTGAAGGGCGAAACGATACGACCGGCTCGCTTGAAGGCGGAGTTAATCGTCCGCGAGTCTACGGCGATTAGCCGCTGATGTCCCGTGTGCCCGCGGTTCGAGCTGACGGAACCAACCGGCCGGTGACCGCAAAAAACACGCTGGTCTACGTGGGTACATATACGGGTGGGGGGAGTGAAGGAATCTACATCGGTCGCCTCGATATGGCCACCGGCGCTCTGGAGCTGATCGGTGTCGCCGCCGCTGAGAACCCGTCCTATCTCGCCATCGACGCCGACAGGCTTCGTCTGTACGCGGTCAACGAGGTTTCTGAGTATGGCGGCCGGCCGGGGGGAAGCGTCAGCGCCTATGCCATTCAGCCGTCTTCCGGTGAGTTGGCGTTCATTAACCGGGAATTTAGTCACGGCAAAGCGCCCTGTTATCTATCACTAGACCAAACAGGTCATTATCTGTTCGCCGTCAATTACCTGGGGGGCAACGTGGTTGTGTTTCCGCTTCAGCGGGATGGCGCCTTGATGGAACCCAGCGATATCATCGCCCATACGGGTAGCGGTCCGGACCCCAGGCGTCAGGACGGCCCGCATCCCCACGCGATCGTTCTCGATCCGGCCAACAGGCATGCCTTCGTGCCCGATCTGGGTCTGGATCGGGTGATGGTCTACCGGTTTGGCCGGGATCGCGGCCGGTTACTCCCCAACGAGCGGCCGTGGGCTGAAGCGATGCCGGGTAGCGGGCCGCGGCACATGGTTTTTCACCCCAACGGAACACATGCCTATGTCATCAATGAGTTGAATTCAACGGTCACGGCCTATGAGTACGATCCGGAACAGGGCGCGCTCAGCTTGCGTCAGACCGTCGCCACTGTTCCGGAGGGGTACCAGTCGGCGAACATCGCCGCCGACATCCACCTGACCCCCAGTGGAAACATTCTGCTCGCTTCCAATCGCGGTCATAACAGCATCGCCTGCTACGCCGTCGATCGGGAGACCGGCGAGCTTCTATCGGCCAACTTCGTGCATACGCAGGGCAAAACACCGCGCGGATTTGCCGTTGATCCGACCAGCACCTACGTGCTGGTGGCCAACCAGGACAGCCACACTATCGTGACCTTTGTGATTGACGAGGCGGGAGGAACGCTCGTGCCTACCAGGAAGACGGCCCGAATCCCCAGCCCCGTTTGCCTGAAGGTGGTTGGGTGAGCCATGGTTCGCAATCCATTAGCTGACCGGAGACGTGTTTATTGACCGGGTAGGGATTTTCAGTTCCCGCTGGCGAGTTATTACTATTATAACTAACATAAATTAATTTAAGTATAAATTTGCCATCCTGACCCCAGGACAATCAGTCCCCCGCTCTGCCAAGCCCCCTCAGTCTTTTCAACCAACCGCCACCCCCGGCGGATAATACATCGGAGCGCCTATGAACCGAAACCCACACGTCTCGTTCTACCATCGCCGGCTGTCGAATGAGGAACTGGTCGCCTTCGCCAGATGGCTGACTACCCACCACCGGGAACGGTCCCTCCCCCACCCCGCTCGCCGCCACGAGGAAATCATGAACACTAACAAGCAACCATCAACCCCACCGCAGACGCCGGTCAGGACCAAAGCCGTCCGGGGCATCGACCTGTTCGAGTACCAGCGCGGCACCAGCCACACGGCCGTCGTCTTCGGCCGCGCCCACCCGCACCTACCACTACGAGCGGGTCAGCCGGAACCCGGCGGCGAGGCGGAAGGCGGACCGGAGAAATCCTCCTGGCCGACCTCTTGCCCGATCAACCGACACAAATCGCTTATGGTCGGTGTCACGTGCCGGCTCCCGCTGAGCAGGAGCGCCTGGCAGGCGTCGCAATCAAGTCCCAGCAACAATGCGCCGGGCTGCTCCAGCAAGATGTGGAAGAGACATTCGGTGAACGAGCAATTCAGCTCGAACAGGATCAACCTGGGATGGAGGGATTTCAGGCGCATTTCCAAATCGGGGCCGCTGATGTCGAGCTGCACGAGGTTCGGCAACTGCGCGGTTGCTAAACTTGAGGCTACCCCATCCAGCAGCAGCGAGTTGCCCGACAGAACGACGACCGGTCGCGGGTCCTCGTCATGACCGTTGCCAGGTTGCCGGTGTTTTTGTGGCGTAGAGGTCGTCGGCACAGCGCTCATTACGATTTCTCGACTGGCCGCCTTGCGTGTAGCGCGGGCGACGAACTACCTCAGAGTCAGCGGCAGGAACACCCGGAGCCAGGTGGGCGGGATGACGGTTGGCGTGCCGGATGGCGTTGGTGCCGGTGTTTCAGGATTGACGGGCGTCCCTGTAGCCGTGCCGGTGGGTGTCGGCGTCCGGGTAGCCGTGCCGGTGGGTGTCGGCGTCCTGGTGGTCGTGCCGGTGGGTGTCGGCGTCCGGGTGGTCGTGGCAGTTGGCCTAGGCGTGTCGCTCCCCGGCAAATGATAGTAGACCGTCAAGCGGCCGGGTGCGTACTGGCTCTCACGCGAGGCGTAGACACGCGCGCCCACGGTCGTCCCATCGCCCAGCAACAAAATGCCGTGGTTCGGCGCGCCCGCCTGCCACGCCTGCACAATGCGGGTGATGTCCCATGTCTTGACGCCGTTGACGGCATTGACTGTGGCCGGCGGGTCACCGGCGCTGATGGCCCCCGGCTGGTTCTCCCAGGTGACGGTGTATTCGCCCCAGGCGCCGGTGACCTGATAGGGCCAGATGGCGTACGACCCTGCCCCGCTGGCCCGGGTCTGCATCATCTCGAGCAAGGCCGAGTCCACGATGGCGTTGGCGGGCAGGGCCGCGATATCGAACCAGACCAGCAGCCGGCGCTCATCCATCTTGCCGCTGTAGGTGAATATCCCGATCCACAAGTCGTCGTCCCGGCCATAGGTGGTGGTGACGGCATCGGCGTTGAGCCAGGCATCGCGGCTCGCGAGAACCGAGAGGCTTGTCGCGGCCGGGGCCGCGGACTCAGCGGCAAGTCTTTCGCCCGTGTTGGTTGATAGAACTCCCAGCGCCAGACTGGCAACGACCAGGCAGAGCCGGAGCAACGGGGTCTTCAAGCGGGTTATAACCATGGCCTAGTCTCCTCTTGCCCTGCCGGGGAGCGCCCGGCAGGGCAAGCGTCTGCCCAAGTTATTTGGCGATTGTGGTCGCGGTGGCCGTGTCCATGTCGGGATCGACATCGGCAATGGTGACGGTCCAGTTGATGGTCCCCGCCGTTTTCGGCGTGTAGTTGGGGAAGGTGAAGGCCGTCGGCTTGCCGCCGGGCGAATCATAGACGTTGAGGCTCCAGTTGTAGACCTCGACGCCACCCACCGTCCCCTTGACCGTGGCTAAAGCCTGGCCAAGGGCGGGACCCGGGTTGTTGACCCCCAGCTTAATGGCGACCGGTTTGCCGACACGGATCGAGCTGGTGACCGAGAACGAGGCGATATCGAGATCGAGTACCGCGTTGCCGGAGATGACCGCGGTGGTCGAGTTGGTGTTGGTCTGCCCCTCGTCGTCGGTCACGGTCAGGGTGACGGTGTAAGTACCGGCGACAGTGTAGGTGTGCTGGGGTGCCATCCCTGTGCCCGTCGCGCCGTCGCCGAAGGTCCAGTCATAGCTCACGATGACGTTGGTCTCATCGCTGTCATACGACGCGCTGCCGTCGAAGGTGACGGGGACGTTGACGTTGCCGTTGTAAGGTCCGCCGGGTATCGCCACCGGCATGCCGCCGACAGGGGGATCATAGGGCAGCGGCACGGTGGATGGCGGGCTGATCGGCGACCCGATGGCGGGACAGCGGCCGCCGACGTCCGCGGCGTAGAGCTGGTTGACCTGCCCTGCGGTCCAGCCCGGCTGGGAGCCGGCGATGATCTCGTCCAGATTGGTGCCGCCAAACCCGTCCGAGTCCAAGCCCTCGATTGCCCGCAGCGCCGGGACGATGTCTGCCGGCAGTGAGCCATTGAAGGCGTCGCACAGGCTCTTGCCGTAGGCGTTCAGATTGCTGTTGCTGGTGCCGTGGCAGAGGCCGCAAGAGGCATTGTCACTGGTGGAAGTCGGGTAATGGTCTTCCCACGTCTTGAGGAACTGGTTGAGAGCCAGCACGGAAGAGACGGCTATGAGCAGGCCAAGCCCGACCAGTAGCGCAACCATCACAGTCCGTAACAGGCGCGATTGTGTGAATAACATGGCTGATTCTCCTTTCTAACGCTACGGTGAATGTGTTACTGAATAACCGTGCCACCGGGTTGGCCTGCCCGGGGGTTCAAATCCCCGGACAGGCCATCCGGCAGCTTAACCTGTTACTACTGCGGTCCCTGGCCGAAGACCCAGGCGTTCGCAGGAATGTAGCCGTCTATCCACCACACCCGGCGGGCCATGGCGTCGGAGGAGATCAACGAGTCCCAATCGGTCACGTTATTCACCACCTCATGCTCGATCTGCGCCCAGACACCGTACAAGAACTGGCCGCCCGGGTTGGCCGTCAGGCTGGCCTCGCTGGCCTCCAGTCCCGGCTTACCCTGCTCCAGTTGGTCGAACTCATTACAGAAGCCGCTGCCTCTCAGCTCAGCAGGCACGCCCTTGTCCGGGTCCGTGTCGAAGTGCGGGTCGGACGGGTAGCAAACGCTGAGATCGGTCTCCTCTGCCCAGACCTGGTAATCGTCACCGAAGTTCACGGCCCGGCTGTAGAACAGGTCCAGCGGCTCCGGCTCGCCCTCGGCGGCGGTGGTGTTGTCGCCCGTCTCGAAGACCACGAAGTAGCGCGACGGGTTGCGGACATCCTCGCCGTAGGGGTTGACGCCGTAGCCGAAGAGGTTCAGTGTGTTGGCCACACCCTGCGGCGAGCCGGTGATGGCGTAGCGCGGGTCCAGCGTGGTGATGCGCATGGACTGGTGCTGCGTCACGTTGCGCGGCTGCTCGGCCGCGCCGGCGGCGTAGCTGTTACACACCCGCGGTTCTACCAGGTCACCGCCGGCTTGAGTCTCATTGCTGCGGAAGGTCTCGCAGGTGACCGTGCCGTCGCCGCCGTACTTGGTCTTGTCGTTGGGATCCCAGTAGGTGTAATTGCTGGGCAGCGTCGTCCAGGTGACCGCGCCGTCGAAGGAGCGGCGGATGTAAAGCTCATAGCGGTCGTTGCCTACGGCATT
>Ga0114939_10001760_pt1 | contig 16806 bp, 20 predicted proteins | sample AshMeaCrysSpring_FD_87196 | JGI IMG/M metagenome (GOLD analysis project Ga0114939, IMG submission 87196) | Groundwater microbial communities from Big Spring, Nevada to study Microbial Dark Matter (Phase II) - Ash Meadows Crystal Spring | ecosystem: Environmental > Aquatic > Deep subsurface >... | reverse complement strand
GAGAGCGGCATCGACGTGCCGACCGCGAACACGATCATCGTCGACCGCGCCGACCGCTTCGGCCTCGCCCAGTTGCACCAGCTGCGCGGCCGCGTCGGCCGTTCGCACCACCAGGCCTACGCGTACCTGGTCACGCCACCGAAGGCCGCCATGACCGCAGACGCCGCACGACGGCTCGAAGCGATCGAATCACTCGAGGATCTCGGTGCAGGCTTCGTGCTGGCGACGCACGACCTCGAAATCCGCGGCGCGGGCGAACTGCTGGGCGAAGGCCAGAGCGGGCAGATCCAGGAAGTGGGCTTTGCGCTGTACATGGAACTGCTCGAGCGCGCCGTCAAGGCGATGCAGGCCGGCAAGGCGCCCGCCCTCGAGAAGCCGCTGCACCACGGTCCCGAAATCGACCTGCACGTGCCGTCGCTGCTGCCCGAGAGCTACCTGCCGGACGTGCACGCGCGACTCGTGCTCTACAAGCGCATATCCTCGGTGCAGTCCGTCACCGAACTGGATGACCTGCAGGCCGAGACGATGGACCGCTTCGGCCACCTGCCCGACCCCGCGAAGAACCTGTTCCGCATCGCGCGCCTGCGCGTGATCGCCAACCCGCTGGTGATCGAGCGCATGGACCTCGGCACGGCCAGCGGCTCGGTCACTTTCGGCGACGACACCCCGCTCGATCCGGGAGCGCTGATCCTGCTGCTGCAGAAGAGCAATCGCGCCATGCGCTTCGACGGACCGAAGAAGATCCGCGTGACGGGCAAATGGGAAGACGTCGAAGAGCGCTTCAACGCCGCGCAGAAGCTGCTCGACGAACTCGCGCGCTGCGTGTTCGACTAGAGTTCACCCCGCACGGCGCAGTTGCCGCCGCGGCTCTTCGCCTGCGCCACGGCAGTGTGGCTCGCTTCGACGATCGTCCCGTGACTGACTCCGCGCGGCGGCTGCGCCGTGACGACACCCGCGCTCACCGTCAGGAACCGGCCAGTCGCTGACCGCGGATGGTGCAGCGAAAGCGAACGGATGCGCGCCACGATCTGGTCGGCGAACGCGTGCGCGGCGTCGGGCTCCATCGCCACGCCCAGCACGAGGAAGCCGCCGCCACCCGCGCGCGCCACGACGTCACTCGCCCGCTTCATGACCGACGCGATCGTGCGGCCGACCTGGCGCAGCAGGTTCTCGCTGGCACTGCGGCCGAAAATCTCGAGGTACTCCTGCCACGAGTCGATCTCGAAGTGCATCAACGTGACGCAGCGGCCGTCGCGCTGGCCGATCGACCAGTCGCGGCCGAGCATCTCGATCAGTTGTTCCTCGGTGCTCAGTCCGCTGGTGCGTTCGAGCGCGGCCGCCAGCACGCCGGGCGAGGTACGCGGCAGCGGACGGTAATAGAGCGCCATGCGCGCGCCCGACAGCATCACCGCCCATCTCTCGCAGTCGACCAGCGTGCCGTCAACACGCTTCAGCCGCACGCGCGACCCGACTCCCGTGGCGGTCAGCGTGGGATCCGCCGGCGCCTCGACCTCGACTTCATCGAGCCGGCGCCCCGCCGCCCAATCGTCCGAACGGCGCAGCAGCGCCGCGAGGGTTGCATTGCCGTACGTCACCGTCGCCACGCCATCGCGGGACTCGACGACAGCGACGCCGTCGAGTGCGTGGCGCAGCACCTCCTCGAGCAGGCCCGCGTCCGCTCCCGGCGCGATGGTCGTAACGTTCTGGTTCATCGTCTGGGCTCCCCGCGTCCCGTGATCGTGTCAGGCGTTCAGCTGCAGGCTCGGCGCATCGCGACAGTGGTCGATCGCGCGCCGGTATTCGTTCCATCGTTCGCTGACCAGCAGTTCGGCGCGTGGCGGCATCGGACGCCCGTGCAGCCGCACGAGTCGCACCTGGCTCAGCGGATCCGCGGCACCTTCGAGTTCGGCAAGCGCCGCGAGCACGGCCGCACGGTCGTTGCAGATCGGCACCAGGTCGCAGCCGGCGCCGAGCGCGCGCCGCGCCCGCTCGGGCACCGTGCCGGCATAGGCGGCACCTCCCATGCTCAGGTCGTCGGAGAAGACCGCGCCGGTGAATCCCAGCTCGCCGCGCAGTTCCTGCTGGATCCAGCGCGCCGAGAAACCGGCGGGCGCCTCGTCGACCTCGGGAAACAGCACGTGCGCGACCATCACGGAGCTCAGTCCGTTGGCGATCATGCGCCGGTATGGCAACAGTTCATCCGCCAGCTCGGTGAGTGGCCGGCGGTCGACGGGCAGCGCCTTGTGCGAGTCTGCCACCACCGCGCCGTGGCCCGGGAAATGCTTGGCGGTGGCCGCCATGCCGGCGGCGCGCATGCCCTGCATGCAGGCGACGCCCAACCGCGCGACGACTTCCGGATCGCGGTGATACGCGCGGTCGCCGATGACTTCGCTCACACCGTAATCGAGGTCGATGCAGGGTGCGAAACTCATGTCGATGCCGGCCGCCCGCAATTCGGCGGCGAGCAACCAGCCGCATGCCCAAGCCAGGTGCCGGCCGGCCTCCGGGTCGATGTCGTAGGCGTGGCCGATGGCGCGCTGCGATGGCAGCACGGTGAACTCCTGGCGGAAGCGCTGCACCCGGCCGCCTTCATGGTCGACCGTCACCAGCAGGGACGGTGAACGCACCGCGCGGATTTCGCGCACCAGGGCCTCGAGCTGCGGGTAGCTCTCGAAATTGCGCGTGAACAGGATGACCGCGCCGACCAGCGGATGCGCCAGCACGCGGCGGTCCTCGTCCGTGAGTTCGAGGCCCGCGACATCCACCATCAGCGGACCGAGCGTCATCGCGCCCCGTCCCGTGACCTGCTGCCCGTCATAGATGCCTCACCGGTCGAATACCGCCATCGCCTCGACATGCGTCGTGTGCGGGAACATGTCCATCACCCCGGCCGCCGTCAGCCGGAACCCGTGCTCGCGGACCAGCAGTCCCGCGTCCCGCGCCAGGCTGCCCGAGTGGCAGGAAATATACACGACGCGCTTCGCCCCGCTGGCAGCGACGAGGGGCAGAATCTCCTTCGCACCCGCCCGTGGCGGATCGAGCAGCACCCTGTCGTAAGGCCGCCGCGTCCAGGGCAGGCCGGCGACGTCCTTGAACAGGTCGGCCGCGTGAAACTCGACGTTGGTCACGCCGTTGCGCTCGGCGTTGCGGCGGGCTCGCCGCACCAGCGCGTCGTCGCCTTCGACGGCGACCACCTGCGCGGTTCGCCTGGCCAGTGGCAACGAGAAATTGCCCAGGCCGCAGAACAGGTCGAGGACCGTGTCCCCCGGCGCGGGTTCGAGCATCTCGAGCGCGCAATCGATCATCGCGGCATTCAACTCGCCGTTGATCTGGACGAAGTCGGTGGGCTCGAAGTCGATCGAGACATCGTGCGCGCGCAACCGGTACTGCAGCGGCGCAGGTTCGCGCGACGGATCGAGCGGTGCCACAGTGTCTGGGCCGCCGGGCTGCAGGTAGACGCGCACGGCATGTTCGCGCTCGAACACCGCCATCAGTTCGAGGTCGGCCGGCGCGGGAGCTTCCAGCACGCGCAGCACCAGCACCACCGCGCCCTCGGCCACCGCCACCTCGGCCTGCGGCACGCGACTCGCGATCGAGAGCCGCTCCACCATCTGGCCGAGCGGCGTCATCAGCGCGCCGACCGGCTCCACCAGCACGTGGCATTCGCGCAGGTCGGCGACGTACGGCGAGGACCGCTCGCGAAAGCCGACCAGCACCTTGCCCTTGCGCGGCACCAGCTTGATACCCAGCCGCGCGCGCCGGCGGTAGTTCCAGACCGGCCCGCGCAGCGGCGGCAGCATGCTCTCCGCCTGCACCGAGCCAAGGCGCGCCAGGTTCTCCATCAGCTGCGTCTGCTTGAATGTCAGCTGCGCCTCGGGCGCGAGGTGCTGCAGCGCGCAGCCGCCGCACAGGCCGAAGTGCGGACACCGCGGTGCCACGCGGTCTGGACTCGCGCGCAGGACCTGCTCGGTGACGGCGTAGTCGAGCTTGCGCTGGCGATGCGTGCGACGCAGCACCACGCGCTCGCCTGGCAGCGCATCCGCGACGAAGACCGTCTTGCCGTCGATGCGCGCGACGCCGGCCGCCTCGTGGGTGAGGCCGACGATGTCGGCCTCCTCCGACGCCAACTGCAGTCGCTTCATGGGCGCATCACGTCGCGCAGCGGGCCCAGGCGTCGGCGTACTCCTGCAGGTGCGGCCTCTGCGCTGCCAGCAGGCCCGCCCGCACCAGCTCGACCTCGCGGTCATGCTCCTCGTGCGTGAGCCGGCCGCGCATCAGTTCGAAGCGCAGGTAGATCAGGAACGTGTTGATCACGTCCGTCTCGCAGTAGTTGCGGATGTCGACGCTGCGGCCCTCGAGGTGCGCATCCCAGACGCCCTCGCCGCTCATGCCGAGTTTCCCCGGGAATCCGAGCAGCTGCGCCATCTTGTCGAGCCCCACGCGGCCGCGGCCCTGGAAGCCCGACAGCACGTCCATCAGGTCGATGTGGCGCCAGTGGAAACGGCTGATGTAATTGTTCCACTTGTAAGACTGGTCGAGGTCGCCCATCTCCCAGTAGCGATGGGCCTGCACCTTGTGCCGCAGGGCACGGTAGTGCAGCACCGGCAGGTCGAAGCCTGCGCCGTTCCAGCTCACCAGCGTCGGCGCGAGGCGCTCGATGCCGTCGAAGAAGCGGCGCACCAGCTCTTCCTCCGGCGAATCGGGATCACCCACGCTCCAGACTTTGAAGCCGTCGCGCGAGCGCATCGCGATCGAGATGGCGACGATGCGCTGCTGCTCGAGCGAGAGGAAATCGCTGCCCGTCTGCTCGCGCTGGCGCGTGTGCATGACGTAACCCACCTGCTTGTCGGTGAGCGTTTCGAGCCCGTGCAGCCGGCGGCCGAAGTCGACGTCTGGCACCGTCTCGATGTCAAAAGCGAACACATTGCTGATCATGCTCATCCCGCTTTATCCACGCGCTTCATCAGGACCGCGACTGCCACGACCAGCCCCGCCTCGTCCGTCAGCGTGACGTGTCCCTCGCCCGCACCGAGCCGGTCGCGCACGGCGCGGCCGCGCTCGGACCAGATCACTTCCGGCCGTCCCCATGCGTTCGGCGCGATCCCCACGTCGCGGATCCAGACGCCGTGCGCGAAGCCGGTGCCGAGCGCCTTGACGATCGCTTCCTTGGCCGCGAACCGCATCGCCAGGAACCGCACCGGGCGCTTGTAGCCGCGGAAGCCCGCCTCTTCTTCGGGCAGCAGCAGGCGGCGCACGAAGCGTTCGCCGTGGCGCGCGTAGGTTTCCTCGACGCGCGCGAGTTGCACGACGTCCGTACCGATGCCGAAGATCACGGCCGCTGACTCACGCGCGCAGCCTCAGGCCGCACTCGTCGGCAGGCCGCGGCGCGCCTCGACCATGAGCCGGCGCATCTCGCGCACAGCCTCCGCGAGGCCATCGAATACCGCCCGCGCAATGAGCGAGTGACCGATGTTCAGCTCGACGATCTCGGGGATCGCGGCGACCGGCTGCACGTTGTGGTAGTGCAGGCCGTGGCCGGCGTGCACGGTGAGGCCGATCTGCGCCCCGTGGCGGGCGCCGTGCACCAGCCGCATCAGTTCCTTCGCCTGGCGCTCGCCGGTGGCATCCGCGTACGCCCCCGTGTGCAGTTCGACGACCGGCGCGCCGATCTCGAGCGATGCCTCGAGCTGGCCGGGATCGGGATCGATGAACATCGAGACGCGGATGCCGCACTCCTGCAGGGCCGCGACGCACTCGCGCAGGCGCGATTTCTGCCCGGCCACGTCGAGCCCGCCCTCGGTCGTCACTTCCGTGCGCTTCTCGGGCACCAGGCAGACGTCCTGTGGTCGTACGTCGCGCGCGATCGCGATCATTTCGCCGGTGGCCGCCATCTCCAGGTTCATGCGGGTCTGCAGCGTCGCGCGCATCCGCAGCACGTCTGCGTCCTGGATGTGGCGGCGGTCCTCGCGCAGGTGCAGCGTGATGCTGTCCGCGCCCGACTGCTCCGCGACCAGCGCTGCGTGCAGCGGATCGGGATAAGACGCGCGGCGCGCCTGGCGCAGGGTGGCGACGTGATCGATGTTCACGCCAAGCTTGATCGGGTGGGTCAGCTGCACCGGGTCATCCTCCGTCCGCCTTGCCGGCATGCGCACGCATCTCGAGCAGCACGTCGCGGGTGCGCAGCCGGCGGCCGTCGAGCAGCCGGTCGAGCGCCGCCCGCAACAGCCGCCGCGCGTCGGCGAGACTGCGCGGATCGTCGAGCTCCTCGCGCGCCAGCGACAGCAGCGACGCACCGCAAAATATCAGGGTTCCCTCCGCCACTCCATCGACGGGTTCGGCGCCGCCCTCGATACCGTAGCGGTAGCTGCGCGCGGGTTGCACGGGCTCGCCGCTGGTCGCCTCGTGCTCGAGGTTGAGGCCCCAGCCGAGCTCGTCGAGCAGCCGCTTCTCGAACAGCCGCAACGCGCGCGCCGGATCCTGCCCGGCTGCGTACAGGCGCTCGACGAGGTTCGCGTAGGCATCGAACAGCACCGGATGCGGGTCACTCTTCTGCAGCAGCTTGAGCAGCAGCTCATTGGCGTAGAAGCCGCTCATCAGGCGATCGCCCGCCAGCATCGCCGGCGCCCGCACGCGCTCCGCCGCGGTCAGGTGCCCGGCCTCGCCGCGCCCGCTCCACGACACCAGCGTCTCCGTGAAAGGCTGCAGCGCCCCGCCGGCACCGCTCGAACCCGACTGCCGCGACGCCCGCGAGAACACCGAGACGCGGCCGTGCGTGCGCGTGAGCAGTTCGAGGATGCGGCTCGTGTCGCGCCAGGGGTAGTGATGCAGCAGGAAGGCGGGTTCGAGCAGCACCCGCCGCGCGCCTGTCATGTTTCGTACCCGAACTTGCGCATCGCGTTCTCGTCGTCGGACCAGCCTTCCTTGACCTTGACCCACAGCTCGAGGTGCACGGGCTGCCCGAAGTGGCGGTTGAGGTCGAGCCGCGCCTGGCGACCCACCTCCTTGAGCAGCGCGCCGCCCTTGCCGATGACGATGGCCTTCTGCCCCGCGCGTTCGACCCAGATCACGGCCTGCACCACGAGCTTGCCCGGCTCATCCTCGGACGGTCCCAGGCCTTCGATTTCGACCACGAGCCCGTAAGGCAGCTCCTCCTGCAGCCGCAGCATGAGCTTTTCGCGGATCAGTTCCGCGGCCATGAAGTGGTCGGGTGAATCAGTGACCTGCTCCTCCGGGAAGATCCGTGGCTGTTCGGGCAGGTGCTGCGCGATGATCCCGGGCAGCTTGTCGAGCGTGGTCGGGCGAGTGGCGGAAATCGGCACCACCTCGACGAAAGCGGCCTTGGCCGCGAGTTCCTGGATGTACGGCAGCAGGCGCTCCCTGGGGTGCGCGCGATCCACCTTGTTGATCACCAGGATGATCGGCAGTCCGACGCGCTGCAGTTCCTCGAGCACGCGCTCGTCCTCCTCGGTCCAGCGCAGCGCCTCGACCACGAACAGGTTCACGTCGACGTCGGTCAGCGACGAGATCGCGGTGCGGTTCATGTAGCGGTTCATCGCGCGCGTCTGCCTGGCGTGGATGCCCGGCAGGTCGACGAACGCGATCTGCAACCCCGGCCGGTTGAGCACGCCGTGGATGCGCGTGCGCGTGGTCTGCGGCTTGGGACTCACGATGCTGACCTTCTGCCCGATCAGCGCGTTGAGCAGCGTGGACTTGCCCACGTTCGGGCGGCCCGCCAGCGCGGCAAAGCCGCAGCGGATCGCTGGTCCGTCCTCCGGGGCGGCCGGCATCGTCTCGTCGGTCGTCATGGCTTCTCCTGCGCGTGTCCCAGGGCCTCCAGCACGTGTTGCGCCGCCTCCTGTTCAGCTCGCCGTCGGCTGGAACCGCGGCCAGTCGCGCGGTGTTGCAGGCCCGCGACCTCGCAGCTCGCGACGAACCACTGCGCGTGCGGTTCGCCGCCGACCTCCTCCAGCGCGTACACCGGCAGCGCGAACCCGCGGGACTGCAGCACTTCCTGCAGGCGCGTCTTCGGGTCCTTCAGTGTTTCGGCCGACGGCAGATCCCGCAAGCGGTCGCCGAGCAGGCGCTCGATCACGTCCCGCGCGGCCTCGATACCGCCGTCGAGGTAGATCGCGCCGAGGATGGCCTCGAGGCTGTCGGCCAGGATCGAATCGCGGCGAAAGCCGCCGGATTTCAGCTCGCCGCTGCCAAGCCGCAACTGGTCGCCGAGTTCCAGTTGGGCGCCGACCGCGGCGAGCGCCGGCGCGCTCACGAGCGCCGCACGGAACCGGCTGAGGTCGCCCTCGGGCGCCGTCGGGAACGTCCGGAACGCCAGCAGCGCGACGGCAAAATTGAGGACCGAGTCACCCAGGAACTCGAGGCGCTCGTAGTTCGTGCGGCTCGCGCTGCGGTGAGTGAGCGCCGCCTCGAGCAGCGCGGGATCGCGGAAGCGATACCCGAGCCGGCGAGCGGACCATTCATCGGCGCGCAGCAAGGCCCGCCGTCACTGCGGGATCGAGACGCTGTAGTCGAACTTCACCAGCAGGTACACGTTCGCCACGAACGGCCGCTCCGCCTCGTAGTAAGCGTTCATGTCGAAGCCGTCCGACGTCTTGGTGATCTCGACCTCTTTCCAGCCGATGCTCGAGATGTCCTCGACGTCCCAGCGGCGCTCGAGCGAGCGGCGAATCAGGTTCTGGTTGGTGTCGATCGCCGCGTGCTCGTCCCGCACCTGGTTCAGCGCGCGCACCACCTTCGAGTACTCGAGGTAGACCGGCACGAGTCGAATGCCGGCGTAGAGCGCCGATCCGAGGATCAGCAGGATGATCACGATACCGAGGAACGTCATGCCACGTTGGCGTTGCTTCATCGGAAGTCTCCCTTGGTGTTCTAGCGGATCGCCTGGCCGATACGCTCCCACATGGGCGCGTGCGGCAGGTTCCAGTTCATCCAGATGCGTACAGCCTTGCCAACCACGTTGTCCTGCGGCACGTATCCCACTTCGGGGAACCTGCTGTCGCGGCTGTTGTCGCGGTTGTCGCCCATGAAGAAGTAGTGCCCGGCGGGCACGACGTCATCGAAGTCATATGAAGGGCGCTCGTCGATGTAGAGCGTGCGGTGCTGCACCGTGCCCAGCGTCTCGAGGCCGATCTGCGCCCGCGGTGTGCTGTTGAAAGCCTCGAAGTAGCCATCGAGTTGCACGTCCAGCGGCACGTCGTTGATGTAGACGCGCTTCTCCCGTACCGCCACGTGGTCGCCCGGCAGGCCGACCAGCCGCTTGATGTAGTTGGTCGAAGGATCCGACGGCAGGCGGAAGACCACGACGTCGCCGCGCTGCGGCTCGCCCATCGCCACGATCTCGGTGTTGACCACCGGCAGGCGCAGCCCGTACGTGAACTTGTTGACGAAGATGAAGTCGCCGTCGAGCAGCGTCGGCATCATCGAGTCGGACGGGATCCGGAACGGCTCGTACAGGAACGACCGGATCACCAGCACCAGCAGGATGATCGGGAAGAAGGAGCGCGCGTATTCGACCAGGATCGGTTCCGCGGCGCCGCCGCCGGCGCTGCCCGCCCGCGCCAGCCGGCGCGGACGGAACATCCGCGCATCGACGAGCCAGACCAGGCCCGTGACGAGCGCAGCGACGACCAGGAAAAAGGAAAAATCGAAGACCAAGCGGCACCTCTGCAAGCGGGGCGGAGTATTGGTTATTTATCTCGCCGAATCAATGCTTTGCGTCACATTGCGCAAACGGGGGTGAGTTTCACTCCTTGCGCCCCACCTGCAGCACGGCCAGGAAAGCTTCCTGCGGGATCTCCACCTGGCCGATGTTCTTCATGCGCTTCTTGCCCTCTTTCTGCTTCTCGAGCAGCTTGCGCTTGCGCGAGAGGTCGCCGCCATAGCATTTCGCCAGCACGTTCTTGCGCAGCGCCTTGACGGTCGAACGGGCAATGACGTGCGCGCCAATCGCGGCCTGGATCGCGACCTCAAACATCTGCCGCGGGATCAGCTCCTGCATCTTGTCGACCAGTTCGCGGCCGCGCTGGTAGGCGGTGTCGCGATGGCTGATGATCGACAGCGCGTCAACCTTGTCCTCGTTGATCAGGATGTCGAGCCGCACCAGCGGCGCGGCCTGGAAACGGTCGAATTCGTAATCGAACGACGCATAGCCGCGGCTGCAGCTCTTCAGCCGGTCGAAGAAATCGAGCACGACCTCGGCGAGCGGCATCTCCCACTGCATCGAGACCTGGTTGCCGAGGTACAGCAGCTTCTTCTGCACGCCGCGCTTCTCGAGGCACAGCTTCATCACCGGCCCGACGTAGTCCGGCGGCAGCAGGATGTTGGCGACGATGATGGGCTCGCGCAGTTCCTTGATGCGGTCCACCGGCGGCAGCTTGGCGGGGTTGTCGACGTTGAGGATCTCGCCGTCCGTCGTCATCACCTCGTACACCACGGTGGGCGCGCTGGTCACGAGGGACAATTCGTATTCGCGCTCGAGCCGCTCCTGCACGATGTCCATGTGCAGCAGGCCGAGGAAACCGCAACGGAAGCCGAAGCCGAGCGCGGTCGAGACTTCGGGCTCGTAGTGCAGCGCGGAATCGTTCAGCTTAAGTTTCTGCAGTGCGTCACGGAACGCTTCGTAGTCGTCGCTGCTCACGGGGAACAGGCCGGCGAAGACGCGCGGCTTGATCGCCTTGAACCCGGGCAGCGGCTCGCTGCAAGGGCGGCTGTCGAGCGTGATCGTGTCGCCGACGGGCGCGCCGTCGATTTCCTTGATGCCCGCGATGATGAAGCCGACTTCGCCCGTGTAGAGCGCGTCCGCCACCAGTGACTTCGGGGTGAACCGGCCGAGCTTGTCGACCTGGTGCGCGCGCCCGGTGGTCCACACGCGGATCTTCTGACCGGTGCGGATCGAGCCATTGACGATGCGCACGAGCGAAACGACGCCCACGTAGCTGTCGTACCAGGAATCGATGATCAGTGCCTGCAGCGGTCCGTCCGGATCGCCCTTCGGTGGCGGCACGCGTCGCACAAGTTCTTCGAGCAGCTCGTCGACGTTCTCGCCGGTCTTGGCGCTGACGCGCACAGCATCCTCGGCTTCGATGCCGATGATTTCCTCGATCTCGGTGATGACCTTGGCGGGATCGGCCGACGGCAGGTCGATCTTGTTGAGCACCGGCACGACCTCGAGCCCCTGCTCGATCGCTGTGTAGCAGTTGGCGACGCTCTGCGCCTCGACGCCCTGCGCCGCGTCGACGACGAGCAGCGCGCCTTCGCAGGCCGCGAGCGAGCGCGAGACTTCGTACGAAAAGTCGACGTGCCCCGGCGTGTCGATCATGTTGAGCTGGTAGGTCTCGCCGTCGCGCGCCTTGTAGCGCAGCGAGACGCTCTGTGCCTTGATCGTGATGCCGCGTTCGCGCTCGAGGTCCATCGAGTCGAGCACCTGTGCCTGCATCTCACGGTCCTGCAGGCCGCCGCAGATCTGGATGAAGCGGTCGGCGAGCGTCGACTTGCCGTGGTCGATGTGCGCGATGATCGAGAAGTTGCGGATCAGTTTCATCAGGGCTGGATCGTGCGGGGGCCGTGCGACAGGTCGTGAGTCAGGCGGCACGCATGTCGGGCGCGCCCAAACCCGCGATTATACCTGCAGGGCCGCGGCCACCTCGTCCCGATCGTACCGGCCCTCACAGGCCACGCGTCCGTCGCGGCGCAGGACGGGGACGCGCAGCCCGAACTCGGCGGCGAGCGCCGGCTCGCTGTCGACGTCGCGCAATGCGAGCTGGGGCAGTCGGGCGGGATGGTCCAGCGAGAAATCGAGCAGGAACTCGTCGCAGAGGTGGCAGCCGGTGCGCACCAGCAGCTCCAGCGGAGCCTCGCTCACGGCCCGGACCCGGTCGGGGCCGCGAGCGATCGCCAGCGCAGCGGCACGGCAACCCGCGACCAGCGCCAGGCGAACACGAGACCCAGGACCAGGCCGATACACGCGCCGAGCAGCGGCCAGGCGCCCTGCTCCAACCCGGTCATTCGGCAAGCCGCCGGCCCGAGCAGCACGCCGAGCAGCGGCGGCAGGTACAACCGCGCCGCCGCCCGCAGCAGCCGGCCCTCGTCCACCTCGAGTTCGAGCGCGTCGCCGGGCGCCACCGGCCAGCCCGCCTCGTGGGCGTCGATTTCTATCTGGCGCGGCAGGTCTGCGCGCCCCCAGCCGCAACCGCGGCCGGTCGCGCAGGTCGCGCAGGCAAGTTGCCCAGCGGGGCTGCACTCGATCTGTGCGATGCCGGCTTCGACCCGGGTAACGACACCGGTGACGCGCAGCATGCCGGGGACTCAGCGGGCAGCGCCGCCAGGTTCCACCACCGTCGGGCGTGGCACCTCCTGCACGGGCGCCACCGAGTTCGCGATCTCGCGGACGGTGGCGGCGGGCACCTCACCGATGGCGGTGATGACGTGGCCCTTGACGCTGGTGATGTACGCGTTGGCCGAGCCCATCGTCGACGACTCGGGTGGACGGGGGCCGGAAGGCGCGCTCGGCTCGATGAAGATCGAGATTGCGGCGATGCCGTCCGAGAAGATCAGGTGCTGCGCGGGCATGGGCGAACCGGGAATCGACTGCAAGCGGCTGGCCACCAGCCGGAATCCCGGCGGCACGCGCAGGGGCCGCCAGCCGCCCTTCGCCGGCAACTCCGGCATCGCGGCCAGCTTGCGGCCCGTGCGGATCCACTGGAACCCGCTGGCGTCGACGGTCGGCTCGATGTCACGGGTCGGGATCTTGTCCTTGACCTGCAACTGGGTGAAGCGGATGTGTTCGATCGGGTTGCCCGCGCCGTCGGCGACGACGGTCTGCAGAGGCATGGCGGTTTCGTGGTCGAGCCACAGCCGGTAGCCATAGCGGTAGATGTCGAGAGGGCGGACGTCGATGACCACGACTTCGCGGCCGAGCAGGCGGCTGCCCTTGCTCACGGACAGGTCGTAGTACTTGTCGAGCTTGGGGCCGGGCGTGGGCAGCGCCTTCAGCAGCGAGCCCTCGTCGCCGCGCGGCTCGACCAGCACGACCCGCCGGTCGGGAAGGTAGGCGTGGACTTCGTCGCGCGTGCGGACGATCTCGCGGCCGCTGCCATCCAGCGAGACAAGGCGCTCGTACGTCTTGCCGTCGCTGACGCGATGGACGATGCGCATGGTCTCGACCTGGCGGCCGGTGGCATGGGTGAACAGGCCGTCGTAATTGCGCGAGGCGAGCGCGGCGGACATGCGCTCGAGCCAGGCACGCGCCTCCTGCGCACCGTCATCCGCGGCCTGCGCGGAAAACGCGACCAGGCACGCGGCCAGGAGCACGGCGACTCGCCTCATGTCAGGTCGGAGAATCAGGGCGCGTCTCCCATCTCGTAGGAGACGCGCGTGATGCCCGGGTCGGCCGCGAGCAGGCTGGTCAGGACGTTGCGGCGGACGAGCGGGGTGGAGTACTGGCTGTGCGCAACCATGTAGCTCGCCAGGCGCTGGCTCTGCGCAGGGGCCGGGCTGGAATTCACCAGCGCGACGGCGGACGCGGGCTGCGGCTCGAGTTCCGCGACGACTGGGGTGGTACCGGGCCGGAACAGCACCACGGCAACGACGGCGGCACTGGCCGCCAGTGCCGTGCGCACCATGGGCCGCTGCCAGAAGGCGACGCGGCGGCCACGAGTCGCGCCACTTGCGGGAGCGCCCTGCCCCGCTTGCGGCCGGATGTCGGAACCGGCGACCGCCGCCTGGGCGGCCGGCGCGATGCCTTCCGCCGCGTCAATCGCGGCGCCGACCCGAGCGGCGAAATCCGTTCGGGCAATGCGTCCGCCCGGCGCCCGCAGTGTCTCGCCGATCAGCGCGTAGGTGCCGAAAGTACGACGCAGGGTCGCGTCCTTCTCGAGGCGCCTGACCAGCAGCCCCATTTCGTCCTTGGGCAGTTCGCCGTCGAGCAGGGCCGAAAGCTGTTCACGAATCTGGTCGGTCATGTCGTTCTCGGCATTCGGTTCAGTCGAGCAGGGGTTGCAGGGCACGGTCGATCGCTTCGCGCGCGCGGAAGATGCGCGAGCGGACGGTACCCACGGGGCAGTCCATCGCTTCGGCGATTTCCTCGTAGCTGAGGCCTTCGACTTCGCGCAGGACGATGGCCGTGCGCAGGTCCTCGGGCAGCTGTTCGATCGCCTCGTTCACGGTCACCCGGATTTCTTCGGAGAGCGCCGACGCTTCGGGGGTGTCGTCGTGTTTCAGCCGCGCCGCCACGTTGTTCTGCTCGCTCTCGGACAATTCAGCTTCGTAGTCGAGGGGCCGGCGCTGGCGCGAGGCGATCGTATTGCGGGCCGTGTTGACCGCGATGCGATACAGCCACGTGTAGAACGCGCTGTCGCCCCGAAAAGACCCGAGAGCCCGGTACGCCTTCACGAAGGCTTCCTGGGCCACGTCCTCGGCTTCCGTCGGATCGCGCAACAGCCGCGCCACGAGCTTTACGACCTTGTGTTGATACTTGAGCACCAGCAGGTCGAACGCACCGCGTTCGTTGCGCTGGGCCCGCCGCACGAGTTCGAGGTCGCTTTGTTCGGTGCCGGCCGACAAGCCGCCATCGTCGTCCCCGGGTTCTCGCGACTTCATAGACTCGTCCGGCGGGGGAAAGTTCGGCATGGGCTGCATGGCCAGGCTAGCGTAACGGAGAGCCCGTCACGTTCAAGCCATGCGCCCGCCGCACAGCAGGACGACGCTCCACTGCCGCATGACGTGCCCCGGCACATCGAAAGGGGTAATCCAGCACTGCACCCGCCCTGGCCGTTCGGTACCAGCCACCCGCAGGTCGAGGAAAACCGAGGGGCCCAGGAGCCGCGTGCCACGACCAACCGCCAACGCCACGGGCCCGACGCCTGCCTGGTGCAGCCAGATCGTACCGTCCGGCCGTGCCTCGAGCTGGCGGGCAGGGGCGTAGCGGGCGTCGCGCCAGTGCCCCCACAGCCGGGCGACCACCGCGAGCCCGGCCAGGAACACCGCGTCTGGAATCCACCCAGCCACCCCGGCGCGGAATCCGGTCCATGCGGCGAAGGCAGCTGCGAGCATCACGAGCAGGCCGCCCGCCTTGTCCGCCGCACCGACCGCGGGCAGGTCAAGGATCGAGACGGCGTATGCAGGCGATGACCGCACGTTGCGGCTCCTCCGGGGGACTGTTCCGGCCTACAAGATACCCGAACAGGTCCGGATCCTGCATGTCGACCAATTGGGTGAACGCATCGCGTTCAGCGGGTGACGCCGTGGGCCAGACCCGGTCGAGGTAACGCGTGAGCATGACGTCGAGTTCGCGCATGCCACGACGGCAGCGCCAGCGCAGTCGCGCCATGGCTGTGGCGTCGGCCGCGTCAGTCACGCGCGGCCCTTACCCGCCGCCGCGCACGGCCTTGGCCCGGCGTGCGGCCACAGCCCTCACCCGGCCTGCGACCACGACCCTCACCCGGCCTGCGGCCGACCTCTCCCGCTGACGCGGGAGAGGTGGAGATGCGCATCAGTGCTGCCGCTCCACGATCATCTTCTTGATCTCCGCGATGGCCTTGGAAGGGTTGAGGTCCTTCGGGCAGGCCTGCGCGCAGTTCATGATCGTGTGGCAACGGTAAAGACGGAACGGGTCTTCGAGCTCGTCGAGGCGCTCGCCGGTCGCCTCGTCGCGCGTGTCGATGATCCAGCGGTATGCCGCGAGCAGCGCGGCCGGACCGAGGAAGCGGTCGCTGTTCCACCAGTAAGACGGGCAACTCGTCGAGCAGCAAGCGCAAAGGATGCACGCGGACGGGCGATCGATCTTCTCCTGATCCGCCTTGGATTGCAGCCGCTCGCGATCGGGCGGCGCCGGCGTGCGCGTCTGCAGCCAGGGCTTCACCGACGCGTACTGCGCGTAGAAGTTGGTGAGGTCCGGCACCAGATCCTTGATGACGGGCATGTGCGGCAGCGGGTAGATCTTCGCGTCGCCCTTGATCTCGCCGATCGCCTTGGTACAAGCGAGCGTGTTGACGCCGTCGATGTTCATCGCGCAGGAGCCACAGATGCCTTCGCGGCAAGAGCGGCGGAAAGTGAGCGTCGGATCGACCTCGTTCTTGATCTTGATCAGCGCATCGAGAACCATCGGCCCGCACGAATCGAGGTCGACGTGGTACGTGTCGACGCGAGGTTTCTGGTTCGAATCCGGATCGAACCGGTAGATGCGGAACGACTTGACGTTCTTCGCACCGGCTGGGGCCGGGTGGTTCTGGCCGGGCTGTACTCGGGAGTTCTCGGGGAGTCTGAATTGAGGCATCGGTTTCGTGACCAGTGATCTGTGGCTAGTCGCTAGTGGCTGGTGGCTAGCAAGCGGTGATTGCGGCAATCAGGGTTCATCGATTCACTCTGGCTAGTCACTAGTCACTAGCCACTTTCCTCAGTACGTTCGTGCCTTCGGCGGGATCGCTTCCACGTCGCTCGTCAGCGTGTTCAGGTGCACCGGGCGGTAATCGATGCAGACCTGGCCCTTGGCATCGGCCCAGGCCAGCGTGTGCTTGAGCCAGTTGACGTCGTCGCGGCCCTGGAAATCCTCGCGGGCATGGGCACCGCGGCTTTCCTTGCGGTTGGCAGCCGATGCCATCGTCACCAGCGACTGCCCGAGCAGGTTGTCGAGTTCAAGGGTCTCGATGAGGTCCGTGTTCCAGACCAGGGAGCGGTCGGCGACCTGCACGTCGGCGAAAGTCGCGTACACCGCGTCAAGTTTCCGCACGCCCTCGTCGAGCGACTCGCCGGTGCGGAACACGGCGGCGTGGTTCTGCATCACGCGCTGCATGT
>Ga0114939_10001759_pt1 | contig 16810 bp, 14 predicted proteins | sample AshMeaCrysSpring_FD_87196 | JGI IMG/M metagenome (GOLD analysis project Ga0114939, IMG submission 87196) | Groundwater microbial communities from Big Spring, Nevada to study Microbial Dark Matter (Phase II) - Ash Meadows Crystal Spring | ecosystem: Environmental > Aquatic > Deep subsurface >... | reverse complement strand
GCACGCAGCTCGTCGAGGCGGGGGACGGCGCCGAGCTGCGGCTGGCGCTGCCGCCGCAGGCCGGCGAGCCGCAGGTCCGCGATGCGGTGCTGGCGTGGCTGAAGGCGGAGGCGCACCGCGTGCTCGCCGAGCGGCTGGACGCGCTCTGCGCGCGGCAGGCGAGGCGGCCGCGCGCGTGGTCGCTGTCCTCGGCCCGCTCGCAGTGGGGCGCGTGCACGCACGACGGGCGCATCCGGCTGAACTGGCGGCTGGTGCACTTCTCGCTGCCGGTGATCGACTACGTCGTCGCCCATGAGCTGGCGCACCTGCAGGAGCTGAACCACGGCCCCCGCTTCTGGCAGGCGGTCGGCCGCCTGCTGCCCGGTTTCGAACCGGCGCGAGACGAAGTGAAGAAACTCGACCTCGCCGCGCTGCCGATCTGACACCCCCGCTGCGCTACGCTGCGCGCGGCTTCCTCCCGCGAGAACCACGATGAGAATCCTGCACACCATGCTGCGCGTCGGCGACCTGCAGCGCTCGATCGACTTCTACACCCGGGTGATGGGCATGCAGCTGCTGCGCACCACCGACCGCCCGGAGCAGAAGTACTCGCTCGCCTTCGTCGGCTACGGCGACGAGGGCAGCCACGCGGTGCTCGAGCTGACCTACAACTACGGCGTCGACCGCTACGAGCTCGGCACGGCCTTCGGCCATGTCGCCATCGCGGTCGAAGACGCCTACGCCGCGTGCGAGAAGATCCGCGCCGCCGGCGGCAACGTCACGCGCGAGCCCGGGCCGGTCAAGGGCGGCGCGACGGTGATCGCCTTCGTCACCGACCCCGACGGCTACAAGATCGAACTGATCCAGACACGGCGCTGATCGCCCCCCCGCACAGAGGCCTTTCGATGCTGCGACGCTGCCTGTCGATCCTCTTCGGCGCCCTGCCCTGCGCGGCGCTGTCGTCCGGCGTGCCGCCGGCAGCCGTGCCGCGGCCGGTCGAGGACACCTACTTCGGCGTGACTGTGCGGGACCCCTTCCGGCACTTCGAGAACCGCGAGGATCCCGAGGTCGCCGCCTGGATGAAGGCGCAGGCCGAACACACCCGCGCGCTGCTCGACCGGATCCCCGGCCGCGCCGCGCTGGCCGCGCGCATCAACACCCTCGACGACGCGGTGTCGGCGCGCGTCACCGCCCTGCAGCGCCGTCCCGGCGAGCTGTACTTCTACGAGAAGCGCGGCGTCAAGGACAACCAGTTCAAGCTGTACGTGCGGCGCGGCCTCACCGGCGCCGAGAAGCTGCTGGTCGACCCGGAAGCGATCGCCCGGCAGACCGGCCGGCCGCACGCGATCAACTACTACGCCGCCTCGCACAGCGGCCGCCTGGTCGCCTACGGCATCTCCGCCGGCGGCTCGGAGATGGCCGAGATCCACGTGATCGACACGGCCACCGGCCGCAAGCTGATGGGACCGGTCACGCGCGCCCGCTTCGGCGGCGTGGCCTGGTTGCCCGACGACAGCGGCTTCTTCTTCACCCGCCAGCAGGAGATGAAGCCGGGTATGGCCGAGGTCGAGCGCGACCAGAAGCTGCGCTCGGTGTTCGTCAGGCTCGGCGCCGACCCGGAGCAGGCACCGGTCGTGCTCGCCTTCGACACGCCGGGCGTGAAGATCGACGCCGCCGGCAACAGCCCCTATGTCTTTCCGCTGCCGGGCACGCGCTGGGCCGCCGGCTATGTCGCTCACGGCACCGACCGCGAATTCTCGCTGTACGTGGCGCCGCTGGCCGACGTGGTCGCCGGCCGCGCGCAGTGGCGCAAGGTGATCGACCGCAGCGACGACGTCACCCACTTCGAGGCGATCGGCGAGCGGCTCTTCGTGCTGACGCACAAGGGCGCGTCGCGCTTCCGCGTGCTGGAGACCTCGCTCGTCCGGCCCGATCTCGCCAACGCGCGCGAAGTGATGCCCGAGGGCCCCGGCGTGATCACCAGCATGGCGCGCGCCAGCGACGGCCTGTACATCAGCCGCCGCGACGGCACGGTGTCGAAGCTGTTCCACCTCGGCCCCGGCGCCGGCGCCAGGCCGGTCGAGGTCAAGCTGCCGCTGGCCGGCAGCTTCGAGATGGCCGGCGCCGAGTACCGGCTGCCCGGCGTGCTGCTGACGCTGCAGTCGTGGACGCGCGCGCCGCAGATCTTCCGCGTCGGCGGCAAGGCGCCGGCGTTCAGGCTCGACAACACCGGGCTGCAGCCGCGCGGCCCCTACGACGCGCTGCCCGACTACGTCGCCACGGAAGTCCTCGTGCCGAGCCACGACGGCGCCCAGGTGCCGCTGTCGATCATCCACAGGCGCGGCCTGAAGCTCGACGGTTCGAACCCGACGCTGCTGTACGGCTATGCCAGCTACGGCTACACCGAAGAGCCCTGGTTCTCGCTGTGGCGGCTGGCGTGGCTGGAGCGCGGCGGCGTCTTCGCGGTGGCCAATCCGCGCGGCTCCGGCGCCTTCGGCCAGGACTGGTACCGCGGCGGCAAGCAGGCGACCAAGCCCAACACCTGGAAAGACTTCATCGCCACCGCCGAGTACCTGGTGACGAGCGGCTACACCTCGCCGGCGAAGCTCGGCATCTGGGGCGGCAGCGCCGGCGGCATCCTGGTCGGACGCAGCATGACCGAGCGGCCGGATCTGTTCGCCGCCGTCGTCTCGTCGGTCGGCGTCGGCGACACCGTGCGCGCCGAACTGGAGCCCAACGGCGTGCCCAACATCCCCGAGTTCGGCACGCACAAGACCGAGGACGGCTTCCGCGCGCTGCTGGCGATGAGCACCTATCACCAGGTCCGCGACGGCGTGAAGTACCCGGCCATGCTGCTGGTGCACGGCGTCAACGACGTGCGCGTCGCGGTCTGGCAGAGCACCAAGACGGCGGCGCGGCTGCAGCAGGCGAGCACGAGCGGCAGGCCGGTGCTGCTGCGCCTGGACTACGAGTCCGGCCACGGCGTGGGCAGCACCAAGGCGCAGCGCAATGCCGAGCGCGCCGACGTGATCACCTTCCTGCTGTGGCAGTTCGGCGAGCCGGGCTTCCAGCTGCCGTAGCCGAACTTCAGGACGCCGTCGCCGCCAGCCGTCGCGCCAAGGCGACGAAGGCGTCGACCGGCAGCGCCTCGGCGCGCGCGCCGGCGTCGATGCCGCTGTCGCGGATCGCGGCCTCGTCGAGCACGCCCGACAGCGCGTTGCGCAGCGTCTTGCGCCGCTGGCCGAAGGCGGCGGCCACCACACGCGAGAACGCCGCCTCGTCGACGGCCGGCAGTCCAGACTCCGGCTTCGGCACCATGCGCACGATGGCCGAGCTGACCTGCGGCGGCGGCGAGAACGCGCCGGGCGGCACGACGAACAGCCGCGCGAGGCGATAACGGAACTGCAGCATCACCGACAGCCGCCCGTAGTCCTTGCCACCCGGCGCGGCCACCATGCGGTCGACCACTTCCTTCTGCAGCATGAAGTGCTGGTCGCGGACGTGCGCGGCCACCGGCAGCAGCGCGAACAGCAGCGGCGTGGAGATGTGATAAGGCAGGTTGCCGACGATGCGCAGCGGCCGCGGCGCCGCGGGCGCTGCGCCGTCGCCGGCGGCGAGCGCCGCCCAGTCGACCGCCAGCGCGTCGCCTTCGATCAGCGCGAGCCGCTCCGGCGCAAAGCGCGTGCGCAGCCGCGCCGCGAGGTCGCGGTCGATCTCCACCGCGGTGATCGCCGCGGCGCGCCCGACGAGCGGCGCGGTGAGCGCGCCGAGCCCCGGGCCGATCTCGACCACGCGGTCGCCGGGCCGCGGCCCGATCGCGGCGACGATGCGCTCGACGTAGTGCGCGTCGTGCAGGAAGTTCTGGGAAAAGCGGCGCCGCGCGCGATGGCCTTGCATCAGCGCCCGGCCGACAGCGCATCGGCCAGCGCCAGCGCCGCCGCCATGCTGCCGGCGTCCGCTTTGCCGGTGCCGGCGAGGTCCAGGGCCGTGCCGTGGTCGACCGAGGTGCGCACGAACGGCAGGCCGAGCGTCACGTTCACGCCGTGGCCGAAGCTGGCGTGCTTGAGCACCGGCAGGCCCTGGTCGTGGTACATCGCCAGCACCGCGTCGAAGCGCGCCAGCTGCGCCGGCACGAACAGCGTGTCCGCCGGCAGCGGGCCGGTCGCGTCGATGCCGCGCGCGCGCGCGGCCGCCAGCGCCGGCGCGATCACCTCGATCTCCTCGCGGCCGAGGTGCCCGCTCTCGCCGGCATGCGGGTTCAGTCCGGCCACGCCCAGGCGCGGCGTGGCGATGCCGAAGCGGCGGCGCAGGTCGCGGTCGAGCACGTCGAGCGTGGCGGCGAGCGATTCCCCGGTGATGGCCGCCGGCACCCGCGCCAGCGGCAGGTGCGTGGTCGCCAGCGCCACGCGCATCCCGCCGCCGACGAGCAGCATCACCACGCACGGCGTGCCGGTCTTGCCGGCGAGATACTCGGTGTGGCCGGAAAACGGCACGCCGGCGTCGCCGATCACGCTCTTGTGCACTGGCGCGGTGGCCATGGCGCGGAACCGCCCCACGCGGCAACCCTCGATGGCCACGTCCAGCGTGCGCAGCACGTAGCCGGCGTTGCGCACGTCGAGCGTGCCGGCGACCGCCGGTGCGCCGAGCGCCACCGGCTCGATCGCCACCTGCGCGGGCAGCGGCCAGCCGAGGCCGCGCGCAATCGCCGTGGCCCGCAGCAGTGCCGGATCGCCGATCAGCACCGTCGCCAGCGGCGAGGCCGCAGCCGCCGCCAGGGCGATCTCCGGCCCGATGCCGGCCGGCTCGCCGGTGGTGATCGCAACAGGCGTCATGCCGCGGCGTCGCGCCGGGCGGCGCGACGGCCTCGGGGCTCAGGCGTCGTCGAGGCGGTACTCGACATAGGTGCGATCGCGCAGCTGGCGGATCCACTCCAGAAACGTTTCCTCGCCCTTGCGCTCGCGCAGCGCCAGCCGTGCGGCCATGCGGTTGCGCTCCACCGGCGACTGCTCCGAGCGCCGCTCCAGCACCTGGATCAGGTGCCAGCCGAACGGCGAGGCCACCGGCGCGCTGACCTCGTTGGGCTTCAGCAGCGCCATCGCGCGTTCGAACTCGGGCACCGTGTCGCCGGGATACAGCCAGCCGAGATCGCCGCCGCGCGTGGACGACGTATCGGCCGAGTGCAGCCGCGCCAGCTGGCCGAAGTCCTGGCCGCCGATCACGACCCGCTCGCGCAGATCGCTCAACCGCCGCCGGACCTCGGCCTCCGGCGTGAGGTCCGATACCCGCAGCAGGATGTGCCGCGCGTGCGTGGCCTCGACCGGGCCGGTGGCCAGCCGCCCCTCGGCGGCGTTGCGCCGGCCGAGTAGCTTGAGGATGTGAAAGCCGCCCGGGCTGCGCACCAGCGGCCCGAGCTCGCCGGGCTTCAGGCCCTTCACCGCGTCGAGGAACAGCGTCGGCAGCCGCTCGGCGGTGCGCCAGCCGAGATCGCCGCCGGACAGCGCTTCCGGCGCGTTCGAGCTGGTCGCCGCCAGCCGTCCGAAGTCGGCACCGCCGCGCAGCTGCGCCAGCAGCTCATCGGCCTGCCGGCGCGTGGCCTCGATGCGATCGGTCGAGGCGTTGTCGGGCATGCGCAGCAGGATCTGCGCGATGTTGTACTCGACCGAGCCGGCCGCCACGCCCGCCTGCTCGGCGATGAAGTTGTCGATCTCGCCCTCGGAGACCTGGATCCGGCCCTCGACCTCGCGCTCGCGCAGCCGGGTCATGATGATGTCGTCGCGCACGTCGCTGCGGAAGCGCGCGAAGGCGATGCCCTCCTTTTCCAGCCGCTCGCGGAACTGCGCCAGCGGCACGCCGTTCTGCTCGGCGATGCGGGCGATCGTGGCGTTCACGGTGGCGTCGTCGACCCGCACCCCCGACTCGCGCGCCAGCTGCAGCTGGGCCCGGTCGACGATCATCCGCTCGAGCACCTGCCGCCGCAGCGCCGCCTCCGGCGGCAGGGCGATTTTCTGCCGCCTGAGCTGCGCCACGGCCACGCGCGTGCGCGAATCGAGCTCGGACAGCGTGATGGCCTCGTCGTTGACCACCGCGACGATGCGGTCGAGCGGGCGGACGTCGCTGCGGGCCGCCGCGGGCGACGGCGTGGGCGACTGCGCGCCGGCGGCCAAGCAGGCCAGTGCCAGCGCCGCGGCGCCGGCTCGTTGGAGCAGGTTCATGGAGCTACTCGTAGTCCTCGAAGCGCCCGAATGCACTCGGGCGCGGGTCAAACGGCTGGTAGCCGGGAATGCTACGCCGCAGCTGGTCGACCGTTCCGGTGCCGATCGACGCCACGCCGTTGAGCTGCAGCTGGAACATCAGCGAGGTCGTCGTCGACTGCCCGATGGTAGCGAAGCTCTGCGCGACGATGCGCGCGGCCCAGCAGTCGTCGCGGTACTCGAGCCCGCCGAGCAGCTCGACCCACGTGCCGTCGCGGATCGAATAGTTGGCGCGGCCGACGCCGTACCAGCGCCCCGACAGCGGCCACTGCGCGGCCAGGTCGACCTGCTCGATCTCGTCGATCTTGTAGCGGTAGGCCACGCTCAGCACCGAGCCCGGGCGCGGCTGCCAGCGCAGCGCGGCGGAGGCCCGCACCAGCTTGTTCTCGGCCGTCGAGTGCTGCACGTAGACGTCGGTGATCCAGTGGCGCGCGAGCACCCCGCGCATCTCGAACAGCAGGTCCGATTCCGAGCTGGAGCGCGACGTGCCCGGCTCCAGCGAGACGCGGTCGGAGGAGAAGTAGAAGCGCTGGCCGATCGCGCCGCGCAGCCGCTCGGCGCCGGTGGCCGGGTCGAACACGCGCCCGACCAGCGCCGTGGTCAGCTGGTTGGCCTCGCTGATCCGGTCGTAGCCGGAGAACAGGTTCTCGCGGAACAGCTGCGTGAAGTTGAAGTCGGCCACCGCGCTGTCGAACACCGGCAGCCGCGACTGGTCGCGAAACGGCACGTAGGCGTAGTACAGCCGCGGCTCGAGCGTCTGCAGCGACGCCTCGCCGAACCACAGCGCATCGCGCTCGAAGACGAGCCCGGCGTCGGCCGAGGCCAGCGGCAGGCCGCGGCTGGGCTGGCGGTCGGCCCGCAGCGGGCTGTCGAGGTCGTACCAGGTCGCGTGCCACTGCAGGCGCGGCAGCAGGAAGTAGCCGGGCGCGCGGATCGGATAGGCCAGCGTCGGGTTGACGATGAAGCGCGAGCCGGTCTCGCGCGTCGGGTGCTCGAAGCGCGTCGCGTCGAGCGCCACGCCGGCGTCCAGCCCGCCGTAGCGGGGCGCGGCGGCGAACAGCGACAGCTGCGGCAGGCGCTCGTAGGGCTTGGCCACCGGCGCGGCCGGATCCTGCAGCGTCTGGTTTTTCTCCACGCGAAGGAACGCGCTCCACAGGTCGCGGCCGTAGCGCACGAAGGCGACCTGCGGCAGCACCAGCCGGGAGGCGCCGACGATCGTGCGCGCGTAGTCCGCCGGCACCAGGTCGTCGGACACCTGGGCGAAGTCGACGCCGCCGGTCAGGCCGGCGGCGTTGTCGTACTGGTGCCGGACGGCGAGGTAGCTGCGCGCGTCGTTCGTCACCCGGTCGTGCGGCACGAAGTCGTACTCGACCGTGCCGCTGTAGTGCGGCTCGAGGTAGCGGAACTCGGTGCCGATCAGCACCCCGCGCTTGGTCATCAGCCGCGGCGAGATGGTCGCGTCGCGGTTCGGCGCGATGTCCCAGTAGTAAGGCACGATCGCCTCGACGCCGAGCTTGCTGTTGATGCCGAGCGACGGCGCCAGCAGCCCGCTGCGCCGCCGGTCGGACAGCGGGAACTGGAAATACGGCGAGGCCAGGATCGGCACGCCCTGGAAGTGGATCGAGGCGCCGCTGGCCTCGCCCACCTCGGCGTCCTTGTCCAGCACGAGTTCGCCGGCGCGGATCCACCACGCGTTGTCCCCCGGCGCGCAGGTCGTGTAGACGGCCTGCTCGATGCGCACGCGGCCGCCCTCGAGGAACTCGATCCGCCGCGAGGTGCCGCGGCCGCGCAGCGGCGCGTAGGTGAACGACGCCTCCGGCATCGCGCCGGTATGCGCGTCGACGCGCAGCTTCAGGCTCGGGCCGAAGAACGCGGCCCCGTCGCGAAAGACGCGCACGTTGCCGGTGGCCTCGACCTCGTCGGTGGCCACCGTGTAGGTGACCGTGTCTCCGCGCAGCACGGTGCCGCCGCGACGGACTTCGGCGCTGCCTTCGAGGGTCAGGCGTTCCTGGGCTTCGCCGTGGATGCGGTCGGCGCGGACGAACGCCGCGCCAGCCGCTTCCGGCCTGCCGCGGCCCTCGCCGAGGGCGCGCTCCGGGCGCAGCCGCAGTTCCTCGGCTCGCGCGGCCGCCGCCCACATCAGCAGGAGCGCGGCGGGCAGCAGGAGACGGGAAGGTGGCAAGGGACAGGCCTTGCGCGGATCGCGGCGGTCGACGCGCAAGGGCGTGGTTATTATATGAACCGTGCCTCGACGAATCGCGCGGCGACGGACGCACCGGCCTCGCGATGCAAGCCGCGCTGAAGCCGCCGGCGCCACGCCAGAACCATGACTCCCGAACACGACCTCCGGCGGCAGGCGCTGCAACGCTGGCTCGCCGGCCTTCCCGCCGGACTCGCGATCGCGGTCGATTCGCTGCGGCCGGCCTCGGCCGATGCCAGCTTCCGCCGCTATTTCCGCCTCGATGCGCGCGGCGTGTCCGAAGGCACGGCCATCGTGATGGACGCGCCGCCGCCGCAGGAGGACACGCGGCCGTTCCTGCACGTCGCCGCGCTGCTGCACGAGGCCGGGCTGAACGCGCCGCGCGTGCTGGCGCAGGACGTCGGGCAGGGTTTCCTGCTGCTGTCCGACCTCGGCACGACGACCTATCTCCAGGCGCTGAACGAGCGCAACGCCGACGAGCTCTTCGAGGCGGCCACCGGCGCGCTGCTGCGCTGGCAGCTGGCCAGCCGCACGGGCGCGCTGCCGCCGTACGACGAGGCGCTGCTGCGGCGGGAACTCGACCTCTTTCCGCAGTGGTACCTCGGCCGCCACCTGCAGTTCGGCGAGGCGCCGCAGTGGGCGCCGGCGCTGCAGGCGCTGTGGCGCCGGCTCCTCGACGCCTGCCTGGCGCAGCCGCGCGTGTTCGTGCACCGCGACTTCATGCCGCGCAACCTGATGGTGGCGGCGCCGAACCCCGGCATCCTCGACTTCCAGGACGCGGTCTTCGGCCCGATCACCTACGACCTGGTCTCGCTGTTCCGCGATGCGTTCGTGTCGTGGCCGGAGGAACGCGTGCTCGACTGGACGATCCGCTACTGGGAGCGGGCGCGCCGGGCCTCGCTGCCGGTGGCGGCGGACTTCGCCGACTTCTATCGCGACTTCGAGTGGATGGGCCTGCAGCGGCACCTGAAGGTGCTCGGCATCTTCGCGCGCCTGAACCACCGCGACGGCAAGCCCCAGTACCTGCCCGACCTGCCGCGCTTCGTCGGCTACGCGCGCGCCGTCGCCCGCCGCTACCAGCCGCTGGCGCCTCTGGCGCGGCTGCTCGACCTGATCGAAGGCGCCGCCCCCAGGGTCGGCTACACGTTCTGAGGTCGGCGCGACGATGAAGGCGCTGCTGCTGGCCGCCGGGCGCGGAGAACGGATGCGGCCGCGCTCGGACGCCACCGCCAAGCCGCTGCTGCGCGCCGGTGGGCGGCGGCTGGTCGAGTGGCAGATCGACGCGCTGGCGCGCGCCGGCGTGCGCGAGATCGTCGTCAACACCGCGCACCTCGCGCAGCATGTCGAGGACACGCTCGGCGACGGCAGCCGCTACGGCGTGCGCCTGCGCTACTCGCGCGAAGGCGAGCGCGCCGAGGATGCGCTGGAAACGCTGGGCGGCATCGTGCACGCGCTGCCGCTGCTCGGCCGCGCGCCGTTCATCGCCGCCAGCAGCGACATCGTCACCGACTACGACTACGCGCGCCTCGCCGCGCCGCTGGCCGCGATCGCCCGCGGCGAGGCCGACGCTCACCTCGTGCTCGTCGAGAACCCGCCGTTTCATCCGGCCGGCGACATGGGGCTGGCCGCCGGCCGCGTGCGCATGCAGCGCCCCTACCTGACCTACGGCAACATCGGCCTGTTCGCGCCGGCCATTTTCGACGCCGTGGCGCCGGGCCGCGCCAGGCTGTTTCCGTGGCTGTTCTCCCTGGTCGAGCGGGGGCGGGTCAGCGGCGAGCGTTTCGGCGGGCGCTGGCACAACGTCGGCACGCCGGCCGAACTCGACGCGCTCGATGCCGTGCTGTCGGCCGGGACGCCGCGGCCGTGATCGTCGAGCCACCGCGATGAACGCCGCGGCGCCCGGGGTCATCATCGTCGGCGGCGGGCCGATCGGCCTGGCCTGCGCCGCGCTGCTGGCGCGGCGGCGGATTCGTTCGACGGTGCTCGACGCGCGATCGCTGCAGGACGCGCGCCGCGACCCGCGGCTGCTCGCGCTGTCGCGCGGCACCTGGGAGATCCTCGCGCCGCTGCTCGGCGCGGCAGCGCCGCCGCGGGCGCCGATCCGCGAGGTCTACGTCAGTTCAACCGGCGAGTTCGGCGCCGCGCAGCTGTCGTCGGCCGATTTCGACGGCGCCGATCTCGGCGCGACCGTCCTCTATGGCGATCTCGTCGCCTCGCTCGCCGCGGCAGCGGCCGCCCAGCCGGAGATCGAGGTGCTCCGGCCGGCGACGGTGGCCGCGGCGCGGCAGCGCCCCGACCGGGTCGAGATCGCGCTCGCCGACGGGCAGGTGCGCCACGCCGCGATCGCCGTGCACGCCGAAGGCGCCATCGACCCGGCGCAGCCGGCCGCCGATGCCGCCGAGGCCTGGGCGCTGATCGCCGATGCGCGCCTGCAGCCGGCACGCGACGACCTGCCGCCGGGCGCGGCCTTCGAACGCTTCACCCGCGAGGGGCCGCTGGCGCTGCTGCCGACGCCGGCTGGCTCCGGCGCCGGCGCCGGCCGCGTGTTCTCGCTCGTCTGGTGCATGCCGGCGCAGGCGGCGCGGCGGCGCGCCGATCTCGACGAAGCGACGCTGCTCGGCGAACTGAACGCGCAGCTCGGCGCGCGCATCGGGCGCGCGACCGCGATCGGCCCGCGGCGCGGCTTCGCGCTGCCGCGGCACTGGCGCGAGCGCGTGCATCGGCACCGGATGGTGGCGATCGGCAATGCCGCGCAGACGCTGCACCCGGTCGCCGGCCAGGGCTTCAATCTCGGCGTGCGTGACTGCGTCACGCTGGCCGACGAACTGGCGCAGGGCGGCGACGCGGTCGAGGCGCTGGCGCGCCACGCGCGTCGGCGCCGCGACGACCGGCTGGCGATCGACACGCTGACGCGGAACCTGCCCGACGTGTTCGCCAGCGCCTTCGCGCCGCTTGCGCTGGCCCGTGGTCTCGGCCTGTCGCTGCTCGACGCCACGCCGCCGCTGCGCCGCGCGTTCGCGCACCTGCTGATGTTCGGCGTGCGCCGCTGACCGATCGGCGCTCGACGAGGACTGATCCCGGAGTCGGCGACGGGATTGCGGCTGCGATCGGTTCTACAATGCGCCGGTCCCGCTGATCCCTTTCCCATCGACCCGTCATGCGCCTCGGCTCCTTCGAGCTGAAGAACCGCGTTTTCGCCGCGCCGATGGCGGGAGTGACCGACCGGCCCTTCCGTCGCCTGTGCCGGCGGCTCGGCGCCGGCTATGCGGTGGCGGAAATGGCGGCGTCGAACCCGCGGCTGTGGGCCAGCGAGAAGACGATGCGCCGGCTGAATCACGACGGCGAGCCGGCGCCGGTCGCGGTGCAACTGGCCGGCGCCGATCCGCTGATGCTGGCCGAGGCGGCGCGCTTCAACGTCGACCGCGGCGCGCAGGTCATCGACATCAACATGGGCTGCCCGGCGAAGAAGGTCTGCGCGGTGGCCAGCGGCTCGGCGCTGCTGCGCGACGAGGCGCTGGTGGCGCGCATCCTGCAGGCGGTGGTCGCCGCCGTCGAGGTGCCGGTGACGCTGAAGTTCCGCACCGGCTGGTCGCCGCAGCAGCGCAACGCGGTGCGCATCGCGAAGATGGCCGAGGACGCCGGCGTGAGCATGCTGACGCTGCATGGCCGCACGCGCGCCTGCGGCTTCACGGGCACGGCCGAGTACGAGACGATCGCCGCCGTCAAGCGCGCGGTGTCGATCCCGGTGGTGGCCAACGGCGACATCGCCTCGCCGGAGAAGGCGCGCGAGGTGCTGCGCGTCACCGGCGCCGATGCGGTGATGATCGGCCGCGCGGCGCAGGGGCAGCCGTGGATCTTCAGGGAAGTCCAGCACTTCCTCTGCAACGGCGAGCGCCTGCCGGCGCCCGACGTGAGCGAGATCCGGCCGCTGCTGCGCGAGCATCTCGACGAGCACTATCGCTTCTACGGCACCGCGCTCGGCGTGCGCACGGCGCGCAAGCACATCGCCTGGTACACGCGGCGCCTCGAAGGCGGCGCGGCCTTCTGCGACCTGATGAACCGGATCGAGACGCCCGAGGCGCAGGCGGCGGCGGTCGATCGTTTCCTGCGCGAGCACGGCGAGCGCCACGGCCGGCTGACCGCGGCCGGGGCGGCCGTGCATTGAACCGATGGCGCGCGCTGCAGCGCCGGCAACGAAGGTCGCCGCGCACGAGGAGAGACAGCGATGGAGACACCGAGCCCGCCGCGCGGCGACGGACGCACCGGCAACGGCGCCCAGATGCCGGCCGCGGCGCCGGCCGCGGGCGAGCACACCGGCCGGGGCGAGACGATCGAGCAGTGCATCGTGCGCAGCCTGAACGAGTACTTCGCCAACCTGGACGGCGCCAGGCCGCACGCGCTGCACGAAATGGTGCTGCAGGCGGTCGAGCGGCCGCTGCTGAAGTTCGCGATGCAGCGCACCGGCGGCAACCAGTCGGCGGCGGCCGAACTGCTCGGCATCAACCGCAACACGCTGCGCAAGAAGCTCGTCGAATACCGGCTCGACTGACGGCCCCCCGCGGCCGGAAGCCCGAACGCCATCGCGGAGAGCAACGATGAAACAGGCGCTGATCAGCGTCTCCGACAAGACCGGGATCGTCGAGCTGGCCCAGGGCCTCGCCGCGCTGGGCTACCGGATCCTGTCCACCGGCGGCACGGCGAAGCTGCTCGCCGACAACGGCCTGACGGTGGTGGAAGTCGCCGAGTACACCGGCTTTCCGGAGATGCTCGACGGCCGCGTCAAGACGCTCAACCCGCGCGTGCACGCCGGCCTGCTGGCACGCCGCGACCTGCCCGAGCACATGGCGGCGTTGGCCACGCACGCGATCGATCCGATCGACATCCTCTGCGTCAACCTGTATCCGTTCGAGCAGACGGTGGCGCGGCCGGAGTGCTCGTTCGAAGAGGCGATCGAGAACATCGACATCGGCGGCCCGGCGATGCTGCGCGCGGCGGCCAAGAACCACGGCTCGGTGGCGGTGCTGGTCGATCCGGCCGACTACGGCGCGTTGCTGGCGGAGCTGCGCGCGCACGGCCGCGTCGGCTCGGCCATGCGCTTCGAGCTGGCGAAGAAGGTCTTCGCGCTCACCGCGCGCTACGACGGCGCGATCAGCAACTACCTGTCCTCGCTCGACGAGAGGCAGCGGCCGAACGCGTTCCCGCAGACGCTGACGCGGCAGTGGCACAAGGTGCAGGACATGCGCTACGGCGAGAACCCGCACCAGTCGGCGGCGTTCTATCGCGAGCGCGCGGTCGGCGGCGGGCTGCTGGCCGGCTGCGCGCAGCTGCAGGGCAAGGCGCTGTCGTACAACAACATCGCCGACGCCGACGCGGCGTGGGAGTGCGTGCGCGCGTTCGACGCGCCGGCGTGCGTGATCGTCAAGCACGCCAATCCCTGCGGCGTGGCCGTCGCCGCCGACGCGGCAGACGCCTACGGCAAGGCATTCAGGACCGATCCGACCTCGGCCTTCGGCGGCATCATCGCCTTCAACCGCGCCGTCGACGCCGCCTGCGCGCGGGCGGTGTCCGCGCAGTTCGTCGAGGTCGTGCTGGCGCCGGCCTTCGACGCCGGCGCGCGCGAGGTGTTCGCCGCCAAGCAGAACGTCCGCCTGCTGACGGTGGCCCCGGGCATGGCGCACAACGACCTCGACTTCAAGCGCGTCGGCGGCGGGCTGCTGGTGCAGACCGCCGATACCGCGACGCTGCAGCCGGCGCAGGTCAAGACGGTCACCCGCCGCCAGCCCACCGCGGCGCAGTTCGACGACCTGCTCTTTTCCTGGCGCGTGGCCAAGTACGTCAAGTCGAACACCATCGTCTTTGCCGCCGGCGGCATGACGCTCGGCATCGGCGCCGGGCAGATGAGCCGCATCGACGCGGCGCGCATCGCCTCGATCAAGGCGAAGGAGGCCGGGCTGTCGCTGGCCGGCTCGGCGGCCGCCTCGGACGCGTTCTTTCCGTTCCGCGACGGGCTCGACGTGGTGGTCGACGCCGGCGCCACCTGCGTGATCCAGCCGGGCGGCAGCATGCGCGACGAAGAAGTGATCGCCGCCGCCGACGAGCGCGGCATCGCAATGGTGTTCACCGGCGTTCGCCACTTCCGCCACTGAGCCCGCGGCAGGCCGCAGCCGCGCGCGAGCGCTGCGGCGGGTCCGATGCCTGCCGCCCGCGGCGACCGCCGGCGCCAACGAGGGCGCGTGGCAGAATGCCCGCGTGGCGACGTCACTGCGCATCCTCGGCATCGATCCCGGCCTGAACCGCACCGGCTGGGGCGTCATCGAGTCGGTGGCCGGCCGCCTGAACTGCGTCGATGCCGGCGTGATCCGCGTGCCCGCCGGCGAACTACCGGCGCGGCTGTCGTTCATCCTGAGCGGACTGCGCGGCGTCATCGAGGCGACGCGACCGGAGCGGGCGAGCGTCGAGAAGGTGTTCGTCAACGTCAACCCGCAGTCGACCCTCATGCTGGGCCAGGCGCGCGGCGCGGCGATCTGCGCCGCGGTCGCCGCCGGGCTGCCGGTGCGCGAGCACACGGCGCTGCAGGTCAAGCAGGCCGTCGTCGGCTACGGCAAGGCGAGCAAGCAGCAGGTGCAGATGATGGTGCAGCGGCTGCTCCGCCTGCACGAGGCGCCGGTTGCCGACGCCGCCGATGCGCTGGCCTGCGCGGTGTGCGACCTGCACGCCGACCGGCTGCTCGGCGCCAGCGGTTCGCTGCTCGCCGCGGCGGCGCGCGGCCGCCGCTCGCGCGCCGCCTGGCGCAGTCACGGCGCGCGTCTGGCCGGGCGGCAGGCGCAATGATCGGCCGCATCGCCGGCAGGCTTCTGGAGAAGCATCCGCCTGCGGTGCTGGTCGAGGCGGGCGGCGTCGGCTACGAGATCGACGTGCCGATGAGCACCTTCTGCAACCTGCCGGCGCTCGGCGAGCCGGTCACGCTGCTCACCCATCTTGCGATCCGCGAGGACGCGCACCAGCTCTACGGCTTCCTCACGGCGGCCGAACGGCAGGCCTTCCGTGAACTGATCCGCATCTCCGGTGTGGGCAGCCGAACGGCGCTGGCGGTGCTGTCGGGCCTGAGCGTCGACGAGCTGGCGCAGGCGGTGGCGCTGCAGGAAAGCAGCCGGCTGACGAAGATCCCGGGCATTGGCAAGAAGACCGCCGAGCGGCTGCTGCTCGAGCTGAAGGGCAAGCTCGGCGCGGCGCTCGACGGCGCGGCTGCGAGCGCGCCGGCGGCGGGCGGCGCCGACATCGTGCGCGCACTCATGGCGCTCGGCTACTCCGAGCGCGAGGCCGGCGCGGCGGCGCGGCAGCTGCCGCCCGGAACGGGGGTCTCCGACGGCATCCGGCAGGCGTTGAAGTCGCTGGCCCGCGCATGAAGAACGCCGCCGCCGGAACCCGGTTGATGTCGACCGAGAGCGTCTCGCCGAACGAGGAGTCGGTCGAGCGCGCTTTGCGGCCGCAGCGCCTGGCCGAGTACGTCGGGCAGGCGAAGATCCGCGAACAGCTGGAGATCTTCGTCACCGCGGCGCGCAACCGACGCGAGGCGCTCGATCACGTGCTGCTGTTCGGTCCGCCGGGGCTGGGCAAGACCACGCTGGCGCACATCCTGGCCGCGGAAATGGGGGTGAACCTGCGCGCCACCAGCGGGCCGGTGCTGGAGCGGCCGGGCGACCTGGCGGCGCTGCTGACCAACCTCGAGAAGAACGACGTCCTGTTCATCGACGAGATCCATCGCCTGAGCCCGGTGGTCGAGGAGATCCTGTACCCGGCGCTGGAGGACTTCCAGATCGACATCATGATCGGCGAGGGACCGGCGGCCCGCTCGATCAAGCTCGAGCTGCCGCCGTTCACGCTGGTGGGCGCGACGACGCGCGCCGGCATGCTGACCAATCCGCTGCGCGACCGCTTCGGCATCGTCGCGCGGCTGGAGTTCTATACCGACGAAGAGCTGGCGGCGATCGTGCGACGCTCGGCGGGGCTGCTCGGCGTGCACATCGACGACGCCGGCGCGCGCGAGATCGCGCGGCGCTCGCGCGGCACGCCGCGCATCGTCAACCGCCTGCTGCGCCGGGTGCGCGACTACGCCGAGGTGCGCGAACAGGGCACGATCGACCGCGGCGTGGCCGACCGCGCGCTGTCGATGCTGGAAGTCGATGCGCTGGGCCTCGACGTGATGGACCGCAAGCTGCTCGAGGCGGTCATCGACCGCTTCGGCGGCGGCCCGGTCGGCATCGACAACCTGGCCGCGGCGATCGGCGAGGAGCGCGACACGCTCGAGGACGTGGTCGAGCCCTTCCTGATCCAACAGGGCCTCTTGCAGCGGACGCCGCGCGGCCGCATCGCCGGGCCG
>Ga0114939_10001758_pt1 | contig 16811 bp, 12 predicted proteins | sample AshMeaCrysSpring_FD_87196 | JGI IMG/M metagenome (GOLD analysis project Ga0114939, IMG submission 87196) | Groundwater microbial communities from Big Spring, Nevada to study Microbial Dark Matter (Phase II) - Ash Meadows Crystal Spring | ecosystem: Environmental > Aquatic > Deep subsurface >... | reverse complement strand
CAGTTCTCGAGGTCTTTGGTGCAGATGTGGCAGATCGGGAACTGGAAATCCCGAGCGAAGCGCCGGAGACGCCAGGTGCAATCCTCGATGTAGCGGATGCTGCAACCGTTCGCCCGTTTGGAGGAGATGAACTCCTCGACCACTTGGCTGACCGTCCGCTGCATGTCCGGGCGGATCGAGTTGTGCATGTAGAACTCGACCGCCTGCCGGAGCGTTCCGCTCTCCCCAAGTTGCTTCACCACGTCGGCGTATTCGCCGGCCACGACATGAACCGGCATCCCGAGCGGCCCAATCCGCCGGAGCGCCTCCTTCATGTCCTGCGCTTGGGCGACCGTGACGGTCGGGGCGTGGACCTGCCCGGCGGCGAGTTTCTCGGCCTCGGGCTTGGCGAACGCCTTCGCCTCGTCGAGGGTCTTGAAGTTCTGCCGGTAGCGTTTGGGTCCGACGTGCCAGGCGACCGTGAAATAATCGCGGCCCTTTTTGCGGCACTCGTAGATTTTCAGGATGACCGAACCTGAACGGATGAGGTGGATTTTGCCGGTCGATTTCGCCGCCTTGGTGGCCTTGGGAGACTCAGGATTTGTCATCCTTTTGTCATCCCCGTCAACCTCATCGACGTAAGTCGTTGATGCTGATGGCGACCCTAACGGGATTCGAACCCGTGTTACCGCCGTGAAAGGGCGGTGTCCTAGGCCACTGGACGATAGGGTCTGGATGGGAAAGGCGCATACTCCGGCGGGTCGGGCGTGCGATCAAGAAAAATGTGAAGGCATTCCGCGTGTCTTCGGGGATCCGGCGAAATCCGGCTCGCATTTCTTCGAGGATGCGTTCTATTGCCGGAAAAATTGTATGAAAAAGCTCCGCTCGCAATCCGGCAAGTCCGCCGGCCCGCTCTGCAAGAGCCTGAATCAGGTTCTTGCCGATTCTTACGCGCTGATGTCCCTCACCCACCTCGCGCACTGGAACGTGGAGGGCCCCGGCTTTTTCGCGCTTCACACCGCTTTCCAAACCCAATACGAGGAACTCTTCGTCGCGGTGGATGAAATCGCGGAGCGGATTCGCGCTCTGGGTGACTATGCGGTGGGCGGCCTCGGCACGCTGGCCTCGACCGCCGGGATGAAGGAATTCGCCGCACCGCTCCCGCAGGAAGCCTGCGTGAGCGCCCTGCTCGAGGCCAATCAGAAGCTCATCAAGGATGCCGAAGTCGCAAGGGACCTTGCGGGGGAACTCAACGATCCGGAAAGCCAAGACCTCATGATCAGCCGCATCACGCTCCACCAGAAAACGGTCTGGATGCTCAAGAGCTTCTTGAAATAAACACCCGCCCGCCAGCGTGTTCAAAAACCGGGCAGAGATCGCCCACAACCGGGCCAGCAAGCCTGCGAAGGCCGGTCTGATCGCTCTCGACGGACTCCCGGCCGCTCCGTTCCGAAGGAGTGTCGGCGCGGCCCCGGCCGAATGAATCCGGCCGCGAAATTGAGGTGCCGGCGGGAGGCGGCGGTGAATTTCCGCCGGATGCGGATCTGGCGGATCGACGCATTTCGATAAGAATCAAACGCGCATGACCAATCGCGCCGACCGGAGAAATGGGCGATGATCGGACGAATGAAACGGTCGTTTTTTGTTCTCCCCATGGTTGTGGTATCCTTGCTTGCGCCTGTCCGGGGGGGAATCGCGCAATGTGCGCGTGGTGGATTTCGGGTCCGACCTCGGGAGCGGGGACCTCATGTATCGAGGCAGGTCTCCGGCGGGCAGGCTGCCATACGATCCGGCCATGGGCGGCGACAAACGGCATGCTCCCGGCACGACATCGGTTTCCGCATGGGAATTGCGCTTTGACGAACCGCTCAGCGCTCCGGGGTTGCGCTACGACACCTTTCAGAAAAACGCTGTTTTCTACGGCGGCCTGATCACTCTGACGATCAACAATCCGGACCGGGGCCTCAGCGAGGGACACCCGAACGCCAACCACGAATTCCGCGATGATTTAAATTTCATGGCCTTGCAGGGCGGGCCGTTCAAGCCGGGCGAGGAAATCGAGGCTTATGCGTTCTGGTTCTGGCAAAAGTCCGACTTTCTGAACAACGGCGACAAGAAGCCGGTTGCCTTCGACGAGGGCAGTCGCATGGCCGTTCACATTTCGCGGTATTGGGGCGGGGTCCACGCGGGACGCTGGGTCGTCAAGGATGGTGACAACTTTTTTGTTTCCGAGGCAACCTTCGGCGGCCAATACCGGCAATTCGCGCACGAAGACAAAGAAAACCCGGTTGTGCGCCGCACGCATGTGGTTCATCCCACCCGGACCAAATGGGCGAAATGGGATCCCAAGCCGCCATACAGCATGGCGTTTGATCACCAAACGGCCGACTTCCAGCCGCATGATTTCCGGGACGTGCGGGGGGTCGGATTTTTGGTCACACGCGAGTTGAGTCCGGCAGTGAAGGCGGTCCCGGGCGGGCTGAGTCCGAACCAGCCCATCGCGGTGAAATGGTATGCCTTCCGCTGCGATGCGGTGGTGGGGAATGGGAACGAACCATCCGCGATTTTGCCATCGGTCGATGTGGCGGGGCTTTCCGCCGGGCTTTCCGAGGTCACATTCGCGCAGTGGGAGGCCGCGCGCAAAATCGCGGTCACCAACCAATACGGGCGCGATCTGGGCGAGCTGGGCTACACGTTTCTCGGCGGCGGTTCGATGGGCTCCATGAGAGTGGGGGATCGTTCCCACCGGCCCGACGAACCCGTCACCGATATCACGTGGCTCGATGCGGTCGCATGGTGCAACGCGCTTTCCGAGATCGAAGGACTCGAACCGGCCTATTATACCGACGCCGGAAAAACGGAGGTTTTTCGCAGAACATTCGACCGTGATCAGGTCGGCAGCCTGCCGCCCGTGGTCTATTGGAGGACCGACTCGCGGGGATACCGCCTGCAACAAGCGCGGAGTGGGCCGCGCTGGCCGCGGGCGTCCCGTTTTCCGCCAAACCGCCCGCCACCGCAGCGAACGCGGAAGGTTCGACACGGCCCGCCGCGGAGGGTCCCGCCAGTCCCGGGGGATTGACCGGCCTCAATGGGAACGTGTGGGAATATGTCTGGCCGGGCGGCGGGGATTCCGCCGATCCGAACGCACTCGCTTCCATAACGGCCATGGGCGGCGATTTTCTCTCCCCGGCGGACCCCGCCCGGTCGAACCCCGGGTTCGCTCCCGAGGACCCCTTTGCGCGGGGGTCGTTCAATCTGGGGTTCCGTGTCGTTCGCGGCGGGGCGCTGAAACCCGGGGCCGTCCCGGAGGATATCCCCGTTTGGGTCATCGGGCGCGGGAAGACCATCCCGCCGGGTCCGGATGGAGACGCGGCCGCCATCCGCAAATTCGTGGAGGAGCACCTCGCCATGGCCGTTGTGCCGGATGCCGGTCTCGCCGACGCGAGGGACTTCGTGGATCCGCTCTCCGTTCTGGAACGCAACAAGGCCCGCGCCAAGGCGCTCAATGACAAGTTTCTCGGCAAGGAGAGCGGCACGGAAACGGAGGCCGCCCCTTTCCAGAACTCCCCCCGCAAGGCGTATCCACTGGATATTTCAAAGTCCGAGATTCCCTATGCGGTTTGGAATCGTGTGCGCGGATGGGCGCTCGGCAATGGATATTCCTTCAACTATCCCGGAGATATGGGAAGCATGCGCATCGCGGCGAGTCCATCGGAGGAATTCTCTCCACGGGAGCCAGTGACAAATATCTCTTGGTATGACGCGCTGGCCTGGTGCAACGCGCTGTCCGAGCTGACGGGAAACCAACCGGTTTATTTCACCGATGCCGGCAGGTCGGAGGTCTTTCGCAAAGTCTCACCGTTCCGGTTGGAGACGTATCGGGGGGCGGGCTATCCGAATCCGGCGTGGAAAACCAACCTTCCGAAAGGCGCGACACCCGACACCGCGCTCAACACACTCGTCTTTTTCGACCCGGCCCGGAATGGATTCCGCCTGCTTCTGCACGAGGAATTTCTTGCCGCCCGGGGAAGCTTTGATGCGACGGCCGACGAGTGGGTGGCGCCGCGGGCCGGTGGCCGCACCCACCAGGTGGCGACCAAACCCGCGAATTCCTCCGGCCTCCACGACATGAGTGGCAATGTGCTCGAGTGGACATGGGACCCGGAGGTCTCCCATACCAACTCAATGGTCGATTACCGGATCTCGGGCGACGCCTACTTCTATGAAAAACCCGAGCCGCCGAAAGCCGGGAAAGCCTTCTACAAAGAATACACGGGAGCCGCCCGGCCGTTCGTCGGCTTCCGAATCGCGAAGGGCTCGCCGGAATGACGACGATGGATTCTCCCGACCCGGATATCACACGGCCCGGCCCCGAAGATGACGTCCTGCGCAAGCGTTGCCGCATGGAGCGAAGGATCCGCCCCCGGTTCGCTCGTCACCGGCCGGCCGCCCCACCAAACCGGGGTGGTTTACAACGGCGACTCTTTGCCCGACGGCTTCCCCACAATCGGGTCCGCGCTTCGCGGGGCGGGATACCACACCGCATGGACCGGGAAATGGCACCTCCCGGTGAGTTTCCTTCGCGAAACGCGGGATTGCCACGGTTTCCACCACCGCCCGCTTTCCAAGAACGTCCGATTTGCCGCACTCGCGGACCAGACAGATTTTCTCACGCCACCGACGCCGAATTTTTTCTGCGGTGGGAGGCCGCAAGCAACCCAAACCCTGGTTTCTCGCTGTCTCGCTGCACAACCCGCACGATATTTGTTAATATGTGATGGAGCCGGGGATGGGATGCCGGGATTCGTTCCCCCCGCTGCCCCCCAACTTCGAGGCCGACCCGTGCGAACCGCTCGCACTCAAGCTCCGCCGCGAAAATTCCCGTTACGGACACGAACTCGCGCACACCCGCGATTGGACCCCCGAACGCTGGCGCGAATACCCGCACACTTACCACCGCCTGGTCTCGCAGGCCGACCGCGCGCTCGGGTGCGTGCCGCGCGCACTCGAGGCCGGTGGATGGAATGCCAACACGCCCGTGATTTTCACCTCCGACCCGCTCCGTGATTCCATGCCCGGAGGCGCCTGAATATCCTCGCGCAAACGCCGATTCGCCAACGGATCGCCCGACCGCATTTGTGGCAATAAGAATTCGTGCATAAGGAATGAAACACGCGGGACGGCGAGGCTTCGTCCTGGGAGGGAACTTCGGCTCACACGGAGGTTCGCCCTCCCGATATTGAGGTTCGCCTTCCCTCGGGGATCTGCGGAAGAAAATCTGTCGGGACGGCGATTCTTTCTGATTGTGTCCTGATTTTCGTGTTGTTAATAAGTCACTGTATGCCTCCCTGTCCAAAACGCATCGCTGCCGTCGCCGTCTGCTTTTCGTGGGTGCTTCTGGGTTCCGCCCGCCCGCAGGACGCCGTTCCCAACAAGGAATTCCGGATCACAAAAATCGAGACCGCCTTCCAGAAGACGCCGGATTTCACGGGGACGGGGTATTCGAAGAAATCCCGGGCGAAAGCCGGCGAGTGGCTGGAGATCGAGGTGAATTTCGAGTGGGACGGCCCGGCCCGCCCGGACCCGACGGATCCGAAGGCCAAATACACGGACGACCTAACCGTGAATTACTACGTGCTTCTCAACAACAAAAGCGCCCTGTATCCGAAACCCGTATTGCTGACCGGCTCGGTGAGTCATGTTCTTGTGGGTCCGGCGCCGCTCAAAGAGGCCCGCAGTGTCATTTTCGTTTCTCCCAAGGACCTCGGCATTTTCTTCGGGGGCCGTGTGCCGGCCACGCCGAATGCCGCGGTGGCCGGGGTGGGGGCCACCATTTCCGTGGGTGGAAAGATTGTCGCCGCCAACACCACCAAGGGGAGCATGAACCCCAAGAATCCGACCCAGGGGTGGTGGGACGAACCGTCCGCCGAAGCCGAGTTGACCAAGGTGTCCGGTGTGCTTCTTGACAAATCTCAGACGCCATTCGCGCCGCTGGCCTGGGACTATCACGAGCAGATCAAGCCCGCCAAATAGCCCCGCAAGCCGCCCAACCGGTCCCGACCCAAAGCCCCTTTTTTACTAGAATGGCAAAAAACCAACGCATTTTCGCTCTCAACCTCGGCATGCAGACCGTTGGCATGGCCGAGTTCCGTCAGGGCGACAACGGGGGCCTCACCCTCACCGGCTGGAAATCGGTCGAGTTGATCGTGGATCCAGCTGCCGACGCCACCCGTCCGGCCCAGATCGAGTCGGCGGTCGCGGAATTGCGCGAGGCGCTGAAAATGCCCGCGAAGGCTCCCGCTGCGGTGGTTTTGCCGTCCCAGTCGGTGTTCTGTCGCTTTGTGAAGCTGCCCGGGGCGACCGCCGAGGATGTCGAGCAAATCATTGGCTTCGAGGCGCAGCAAAACGTGCCGTTCCCGATCGACGAGGTGGTTTGGGACCATCAGATCCTCGGCGATGCGCGGAATGGTTCATGGGACGTGGGCCTGGTGGCGATCAAATCCGACCAACTCGCGGAGATCGTCGCCGCCGTTCGCAAAGGCGGAGTCTCGCCGTCGCTCATCGACGCCGCCCCGATGGCCATTTACAACGCGTTCCGGTTCAATTACTCCGATTTGCTGGGCACCTCGCTCTTGGTGGACATGGGCGCCCGCACGACGAACCTGATTTTCATCGAGGGTCCGCGGCTCTTCAGCCGCACCATCCCCGTCGGCGGCAATGCGATCAGCGCGGCCGTCGCCAAGGAATTCAAACAGGACATCACCCTCGCCGAGCGCCTCAAGATCGAAAAGGGATTCGTCGGCCTTGGCGGGGCCTATGCGGAGCCCGAGGATCCCACCGTCGCCAAGATCGCCAAGGTGGTCCGCAATACGATGACGCGCCTGCACGCCGAAATCGCGCGCTCGATCAGCTTCTACCGTCAGTCCCAGGGCGGCAACGCCCCCGTGAGGGCGTTCCTCGCGGGCGGGTCGGTTTCCCTCCCCTACATGTCGGAATTTTTCGGCGAAAAGTTGCAGATTCCCATCGAGCATTTCAACCCGCTCAAAAACGTGAGCGTCGCGTCGGCGGAAGCCGCCCAAGGCCTCGCGTATCACGCGCATGCCATTGGCGAACTTGTCGGGGGTGCTCTGCGGTCCGACGGAGCCTGTCCGGTGGAGATCAACCTGCGGCCGCGCGAGCTGGTCAAGGAACAGGCCCTCGCCAAGCGCAAGCCCTACCTTGTCCTCGCCGCCGCCTGCCTGCTGGCCGCTGTGGGATCGTGGTGTGCGTATTTTTATCAGGCCGAAGCGATCACACGCGCCAAGCTCGAAGAAGTGACCGCCGCGGTCGCGGGCCTCAAAGACCTCGCCGGGAAGATCGACGCGGTGGCGGCCGATCGCAAGAAGCTGGAATCCGAGGTGGCTCCGCTCCTCCTGGCCGCCGACGAGCGTTCCGCATGGATCGCGATTCTGGACGAACTCGGGAAAAACCTGCCATCCCGCTTCATTTGGATCACCGGCATGGAACCTCTCGTTGGCGGCAAGCCGGTCGGAGCCCCCGAAGCCGGTGCGCCCGCCGCCGCCGCTCCGCCCAAACCCGCCGCCCCGGGAGCCAAGCCCCAGGGTCCCCCGGCCATCGACGCCCTCCGCATCACCGGACTCTACCTTGCCAACCCGCCCAACGCCCAGGAGGCGAGGATCATCGACGAGTTTGTGGAAAAATTGAAAAAGTCCCCCGCTTTCAAAATTGAGCCCAATGCGAAGATCGTGACCCAGCGGACAACTCCGGACGGACAATCCTGGGCCTACGGCTACGAAATCGTCCTCCCGCTTGCCAAACCCATCGCGCTCCAATGAACTGGCTCAAAGAAAATCCATTTGTTTCGGGTCTCCTTTTCGTGACTGTCGCGGGATGCGGAGCCCTCGGGTTTTTCCTCAGCGGTCTCATCGCCTCCCACTCGCAGGCCTCCACCGACTACGCTGCGGCCGTGCAGGAACTCCAGGGCCTCCAGAACCGCGTCCCTTTCCCGAGCGCGGAAAATCTCAAGAAAGCCACGGAAGCCCGCGACGCCTACCGCAAGGAAATTGATGCGTTCCGCGCCACCCTCGCCTCCATGCAGGTGCCGCTGGATCCCGCCGTCACTCCCCAGCAATTCCAAGACAACCTCCGCACGGCGGTCAATGAAATCACCGCCACCGCCCAGGCCGCCAAGGTCAAACTCCCCGAGAATTTCCAGCTCGGTTTCGACGGCTACCTCTCCTCGCCGCCCGCCCAGAGCGCCGCCCCGGCCCTCCAGCGCCAGCTCGATCTGGTCCGCCGTGTGGTGGCCGATCTCATCGGCCCCAAGCCCGAGAATCCCGGCATCCGCTCGCTCGATACGCTCGCCCGGCAACCACTCCCCGAAGAGGGCGGCGCCGCCTCCGCCGCGGACCCCAAAGGGGCCAAGCCGAAAGACGCCAAAGACCAGGGTCCGGCGCTTCCCGCGAAGTATCCGTTCACTGTCGCTTTTTCCACCGAGCAGAGCAAACTTCGCATCGCCCTCAACGCGCTCGTGAAATCCAAGCCATTCCTGATCCTTCGCTCGCTGAGCCTTGCCAATTCTTCTCCCGAAGCTCCCAAAGTCGCCTCGGATCCCAAAGCGGAGGCTCCTTCCCCCAGCGTCGCCGACCTCTTCGCCTCGGCCGATACCCCGGCCGCCAAGACGGCCGCCAAAGAAAAACTCAACGTCATTCTCGGCCGCGAACTCGTCAAAGCCACGGCAAAGATCGAGATGGTCGATTTCCGCTTCCCGCCTCCCGCACAAGCCGCACCCAAGAAATAAGTGATGGACTGGATTAAAGAACACTACGATAAGGCGGCCCTTTTCGCGGCCGCCTTGATCGCCGTCGCCTCGGCGGTTTTCATCGGCCTCAACACCTCTGCGTTCCCCGCCGCCTTCGAAGGGCGCGACAGCTCGAAGCCGAAGGACAATACCATCGCCCCGCCGCCGGTCGAATCCATCCAGGCCGCCGCCGCCATCGTGCAGAAGCCGCGCGAGTGGGCGGCCTACGAGGGCTCCCTCCTTGTTTCCCGTCCGTATGTGCTCAAAGACGGTCGTTTGGTGGACCCGCTCGAGGGCGGCGCGCAACTGCACCCGCCCGTTCCCAATGCCTGGCTTATCCAGCACGGCCTCGACTACGCCGACAGCGCGATCCTCGATCTGGATGCCGACAACGACGGATTCTCGAATCTCGAGGAATTCCAGGGCGGCACCAGCCCGGTGAGCGGCGAGGCCACCCCCCCGTTCCACACGAAGCTCCGCCTTGCCAAATTCATCGCCATCCCGTTCCGCCTCATGTTCACGGCCAGCCCCGATGACGGAACCACCTTCACCGTCAACTCGAAGGACGCCAAACGCCGCACCCAATTCCTCCAAGTCGGCGACACGATCGAAGGCTCCCCCTACAAGGTGCTCTCCTACGAGAAAAAATCCGAAACCAAGAACGAGATCGAAAACGACGTCTCGGAGCTCACCATCCAGAACACGGAGACCGGCCAGAAAATTATCCTCGTCCGCGGCCGCGAGGCCAATGACCCCACCTCGTTCGCCGAATTCACCAACCAACTCGACGGCAAAACGTTCAAGGTCAAAAAAGACGAGGAATTCACCCTCGAACAGGAGCCGGGCCGCAAATACAAACTTATTGACATTTCGGAATCAGAAGCCGTAATACAGGACGTCGCAGGCGGGGAACAGATCAAGATCCCGAAAAACTAATCACCCCGTGACGCGCTGCCACGCCACCATCCTGCCCTCAACGCCTTAACCATGCCAGACATCGTTCCTGCCCAAAGTGCCCCCAGGGTGCACCTCCGAACTTTGCAAAATGCGTTCCGCAGTTTTCGGGCCGCAAGGCCATTTGGAGCGCGGTGCGTCCCCGCACCCCTTTGGCGGCAAATCAAATCGGTGATTGTGTATTCCGCAGCCCCGCAAGGAGATCCCAAAGCGCCGCGAGGACGCGGCGCACTCCAAAGTCCGCCAACGCGGACAAAATTTGTGGCTGCGTTCTCCTCCATTTTGCTCCTCGCCGCAGCGTCCACCCTCCCCCTCCACGCGCAGATGCCGGGCGTCCAAGGTGCTGTGGAACGCCAAATCCGGAAACAGGAACAACTCGCCGATTACGCCCAGAAGGCTATCGCCAAGGGGCAGGCCGCCATGGCCCGGGGCGATTTCGAAAGCGCGTTCACGTATTACAAAGGAGCCTACGACGCCCTGCCCAGCGGAGGCGAAGCCACCTCGGCCGTGCGCCAGGAGACGCTCGAAGGCTTCTCTCAAGCCGCCGTCAAGCTCGCCCGTCAGCGCATTTCCGAGGGCCGTCTCGAGGACGCGAAGTCAGCAGTCGCCGCCGTGCTCAACGACCGCTACAACCCAACCTACGGCCCCGCCCTCGACCTAGAGAAGAAGCTTTCCGACCCCACGCGTTTCAACCCGGCTCTCACGCCGGGGTTCATCGCCAACGTCGAGGAGGTCAAGCAACTCCTCTCCGAGGCGTCCGGCTTTTACGAGTCCGGTCGTTACGATCTCGCCCAGAAACGCTACGAGCAGGTCCTCAATATCGATCGGTATAACATTGCCGCCCGCCGCGGTATGGAGGCCGTCAACAAGCAGCGCTCGGAATACGCTTCGGTGGCCTATTCCGAGGCCCGCGGCTCGATGCTCGACGATGTCTCCAAAGGATGGGAACTCCCGGTCCGCCGCTTCGACACCGGTCCGGCCTCGATCATCGAACAACCCGAAATCGATGTCAAAGGCACCGCTGCCACCTCGCGCAAACTCGACGAAATCATCATCCCCCGCATCGACTTCCGCGACGCCACTATCCGTGAGGCCCTCGACTTCCTCAGCCAGCGCGCGGCCCAGCTCGATACCACCGAGTCGAACCCTGCTAAGAAGGGGCTCAACATTGTTCTCAAACTCACCCCCGGCTCCCCCGAGGAGAGTGTTACGATCAACCTGGCCCTCACCGACGTCCCGCTCGGAGCCGCCATCGATTACGTCGCCCGCGCGGCCAATATGAAGCCGAAGATCGAGCCGCACGCGGTCGTCATCGTGCCGGAATCCGAGCCCACCGAGGTGCTCATCACCAAGGAATACAAGGTCGCCCCCGGGTTCATTCAGAACCTGCCCAGCGGTGGCGGCGGGGCCTCCCTCCCGCTCGGCGGAGGGGTTAGTTCGACCGCTCCCGGTTCAGGCCCGTCGATTGCCGAGCGCTCGGGTGCCAAGGAATATCTTGAATCCCAAGGCGTCACCTTCCCCGCAGGGGCGAGTGCGATCTTCCTGCCGAGTTCGAGCAAGCTCATCGTCAAAAATACCCAGGGCAATCTCGACATCATCGACGCCCTCGTTGAGACCACCGGCACCGCCCCTCCCTCGCAGGTCGAAATCGAAGCCAAATTCCTCGAGGTCACCCAAAACAACCTCGAAGAACTCGGTGTCGATTGGCTTGTCGGGGCCTTCCAGCTGCCTTTCGGCACCGGAACCTACGGCAGCGGCGGCACTGATGCCGGTGGCGCCGCGATCAATGCCAATTCTTGGCCGTTCATGAATCCCGGCAGCACCACCACTCCGATCGGTGCGAATTCCCCCACATCTGGCCCGATCACCGCAGGAAATCGGAGTGGCACGCGCGCGATTTCCGTTAATGCTGTCGATGCCCTCCTCTTTGCGACCCCTCTTGGTGCTCCAGCCCCAGCCATTCTTTCAGTTGCAGGTGTTTTCACGAACCCCCAATTTCAAGTTGTGCTTCGTGCGCTTAGTCAGAAAAAAGGTGTTGATCTGGTCAGTTCTCCCAAGGTCACCACCAAGAGCGGCCAGCGCGCCACAATAGAAATCGTCAGGGAGTTTCGTTACCCTGCCGAATACGACCTGCCCCAAGTCAGCTTGTCCGAAGGAAGTGTTTTTCAACCAGTTGTCCCAACAACACCAACCAGTTTTGAAACAAAAAACGTTGGAATAACGCTGGAAGTTGAACCAACTGTCGGTCCAGACAACTTCAGTATTGATTTAATCTTGGCTCCTCGCGTTGTCGAGTTCGATGGGTTCATCAACTATGGCAGCCCTATCAATTCCGTCGTCCAGGGAGTTATAGGCATTATCCCCGGAGATCCACCGGTTATTCTCTTGGGGCCTTCTGATGAATTTGTGGCGACAGCAAATGTTATCAATCGTCCGGTTTTCTCAGTGCGTGAAGTCACCACTGAAGTGACCGTATATGACGGACAGACAGTCGTCCTTGGCGGACTCCTCCGCGAGGATGTCCAAAAGGTAACCGATAAAGTGCCCATCCTGGGCGACATCCCGCTGGCCGGTCGTCTTTTCCGCACTACCGCCGACCAGCACATCAAACGGAATTTGATCATGTTTGTGACCGCCGGTCTGCTTGACCCGGCCGGACAACCGCTCATCAAAGTGGACGAAGAGGGAGAGGAAGTCGCCGTTCCCGATGTGGAGGCGATCGATGCAGAAGCCATCCCCGGCGACCCGATGACCGTTCCCCTCCCGCAATGATTCCACCCAGCCGCCATCTGCCCATGACCGCATCCAACAAAATGGAGGGCAACGCTCCGTCGTTGTCGATTCTCCTCCTCTGCGCCCTCCTCGCAACCCTCACCCCGGTGCCCGCCCAAAACCTCGCCAGCATCTCCGACCGCGAGATCGTGCGTCGCCAGCAAAATGTCACGGACGCGGAAGCCGCCGTCAAACAGGCCGCCGATGCGTTCGCATCGAAAGACTACGAGCAGGCCTACGTGACTTATCTCCAGGCGCTCGACAAAATCCCCGAAGGGCCCGCCGCAGAAAAAATGCGGGCACCGATCGTGGCAAAATTTGCCCAAGCCGGGCTGGCCTATGCCAACGAGTTGATCGCCAACGGCCGGTATTCCGATGCCGAGCGCGTGGCCAAGACGATCCTTCTCCCGCAGTTTGATCCGGAAAACCGTGCCGCCGTGCGCCTGCTCTCCAACCTCGAACAACCCGATTACTACAACAAGACGATCACCCCGCAGTTCGCGGCCGACCGCGATCAGGTCTTGAAGCTTCTTAACGAAGGCAAAGGTTTCTACGCGGCGGGCCGTTACGACCTTGCCATGAAGCGCTACGAGCAGGTCCTCCTCATCGACCCCTACAACAAAGCCGCCCGCACGGGAATGGAGGAGGTCACCAAACAAAAATCCACCTACCACAGCGCCGCCTACAATGAGACCCGCAGCCGCATGCTCTGGCTCATTGACCGCGAATGGGAACGCCCCCTCAACCGCAATCTCACCCCGCGCGCGACCGACAACAACCCGCGTCAGACGGAAGCCCGCAACACCGCCGCTATCACCGCCAAACTCAACAACATCATCATCCCGAAGATCGACTTCCGCGACACCAGCGTCCGCGATGCCATCGATTTTCTCAAGCAACGCAGCCGCGACCTCGATGCCACGACCGATGACCCGGCCCAGAAACGCGGGGTGAACATTGTCCTCAAGCTCCCGCCACCCGACGCGGCTCCCAGTGCCGAGGCGGCTCCCGCCGACGGGGCCGCCGCACTTCCCGATGCGACTGCAACCGAGCAAAGCGGCAATGCCGACACGCCGATCACTCTCTCCCTCTCGAATGTCCCGCTCATCGAGGCGCTTCGTTATGTGACCGAGTTGGCGAAACTCAAATTCAAGGTCGAGCCGTTTGCCGTCTCGGTCGTTCCCATCACCGAAAATACCACCGACCTCGTAACCAAGGAATACAAGGTTCCGCCCGGTTTCATTCCCGCCGGCACGGGCGGCACGGGCGGAGCAGCGGCTCCGGCTTCCACCGACCTTGGCTCCCAGCGCATTGCCGGAAGGGTCAACGCCAAGGAATACCTCGAGTCCCAACAGGTTCCTTTCCCGACCGGCTCATTCGCCCAATATGTTCCCGCTGGCAGCAAACTCATCGTGCGCAACACCCCTGACGCTCTGGACCTGATCGACTACCTTGTCGATGCCGCCATGGGCGTCCAGCCAATCCAAGTCGAAATTGAGTCGAAATTTCTGGAAATTACTCAAAATAACCTTGATGAGCTTGGTTTTGACTGGCTGCTGGGTCCACTTTCGATTGGTGGAGGCGTCTATGGTGCTGGCGGCACCGAGGGATTTGGAACGGATGCCGATCCAACTGCCCCGAACGCATCTTCATTTCCCTTTTCGGTTGGGGGAGTTCCAATTGGCTCGAACCCGGTTACTGGTGGACTTAGATCCGGAGCGGGAACTGGACCAAATGCAGCTGTCACGGCAAATAGTATTGATGCTCTCCTCGCCGGTTTAGCTCCAGGATTAAACGTTGTCGCTCCATCGATCTTCGGTATTTCAGGTATATTTACGAACCCTCAATTCCAAATCGTCATACGTGCCTTAAGCCAGAAAAAAGGTGTCGACCTGATGTCGGCTCCCAAAGTTACAACCAAGAGTGGGCACAAAGCAGTCGTCAAGGTTGTTCGGGAGTTCCCTTACCCTACAGAATTTAATCCTCCCGAGGTTCCAACCAGTGAAGGCGGAGCAACCGTTAGTGACGATGTCACCGTGGGTGGTGTTGTGCTCTCAAGTGGAGTTGTCACACCGACCACGCCAACAGCCTTTGAAACCCGAAATCTAGGTGTAACTCTGGAAGTTGAGCCCATTATCGGCCCAGATAACTATACAATTGACCTCAAGCTCTCTCCTGAAGTCGTAGAGTTTGATGGATTCGTAAACTATGGTTCGCCGATACTGGGGCCAAGGTCCGATGCATTTGGAACTATATCTACATTTGAGGTCACTCCAAATGAAATCAACCAACCAATTTTCTCCACCCGCAAAGTTACAACCAGTGTCAGTATTTGGGACGGGCAGACAGTTGCTTTGGGTGGCCTCATCCGCGAGGATATTCAGAAAACTAATGACAAAGTGCCGATTCTTGGCGATATTCCGATTGCGGGCCGACTTTTTCGTTCTAATGTGGACCAGAAAATCAAACGCAACCTTATCATCTTTGTCACCGCGAGGTTGATGGATGCCGAAGGCCGCCCGGTTCGCCAAGATGACGCCGACCAGGAAGAAATCGTCGAACCACTCGGCCTTCCCGAGGATCTTCCCAAGCCGAATTTCGACACGCCCAGCTTCGGAAAATAAACACGGTCGTTGAAAAACTCCAGGTCTTCAAAATCGAAAAAATCAAAATTCCATCGCCACCTCCGCTTCGGATTACAAAAATTTTCTTGTCAGCACCAACCCAAATGATAAATATCGTCCTATGAAAGTCCGCTCCCTCTGCCTAATCGCCGCTTTCGTCGCCTCCATTGCCAGCCTTCACGCTGGATCGTTCGGCGGCCCCCCTCCGTTCACGAATGGTTCGCCCTTGCTTTCCGGGGTTGCCGGAACTTACCAAGCCGCCGCCCGCGGCAGCGGCATCACGGGCCTCATCCTCTTTTCATATTCGGATAGCGGGAATCCCTCGGCCACCGGCCTCAACAACTACATCTTCTTTGTGGAAGGCACGATTGTCTCCGGCGGTGTCCAGGCAGCGATTATGACAAACGTGCTGTCCGGCATTTTGGAGACTCCCACCGTCCCGAATGTTCCGCCCAACTTGGTGAACTTCGATTCCCTCGGAGGCTACTTCAACGGCAAGTTCAACACCAAGTCGCCGATCTACAGCTTCAGCGGCAAGGGGGTCCTTGAGACCTATGTTCAAACCACGGTGGCCGGAACGATGAATGCCGTTCCACGCAAATTCAAATTCCGCGGCAGCCGCACATCGTTGAGCGATTAAACCGCGTTCCCCGGAAATCTTTTTGAATTCCTCCACCCCCCCTCCGGTTAAACTCCGCAGGGGGGGTGGTTTTTTTATTGCCGGTTTTACCGTCCTCGAAATTTTAGTCTCAGTTGCGATCCTCGCGATCCTTGTCACGCTGGCGGCCATTTCCTACGAACCGCTCATCGCCCGAGCACACGGCGCGCGCTGCCTTGCCAACATGAGAACGGTCCATGTCGGCCTCGCAAATTACCTCCACGACAACGCCCGCTGGCCCCAGCAACCGGAGACAGCCGGAGACGAGGCCGTTGACGACGAATGGTGGATCAAGGAACTCCAGCCAGTCGGCGTCGCCCCACGGTCCTGGCTCTGCCCTGCCATTTCCCGCATGGGCCAAAAAGAATCGTGGGGCAACGACGGCCCGAAAATTCACTACATGCCGTCCGACTTCGACAGCCACATGTTTTCACCGTATCGATACGCCAACCAACCCTGGCTCATCGAAATCGCCAGCGTCCATTCGGACGGCCCGAACGTCGCTTTCCCGGATGGATCCATCCGCGGCGTTTACGACATCGCACCGAATCTCCGAAAAAAATAGGGTTCACCCGCTTCATCCAAGAAGTTTGTGTTTCGTCCCGGAGGGAGCTCGGAGATTAGCCGGTGGTGCCAACCACCGGTCGATGAACCATGGGGAGGTCGCCCGGCAGGTGCGGAGGAGCGCCCGTGCCGATGGGGGCGTCACAAATCATCCACCGCCCCTGCCGGGGCGGGATCGGGTTGCGGGGATTTCGCCGGTGGTTTTCACCACCGGCTAATTTCCGTCATGCCTCCGGCATGCGACAAAAGACACGAACTTCCCTTACTCTACCATTTAACGGGAGGTTCGTGCGTGGGCGCCGAGCGTGCCGCAACGTCCGCGACTCCATAGCTCCAACGTAAGCGTCCGGCCAAGCACCCGTTGAGATGAAAGCATAGGCGTCATAGAAGTGATCTATGACGCCTATGAGATCAGGCTGCTTCTTTGAGATCCGCCCGGGCCTTCTTCCACTGCTCTGGT
>Ga0114939_10001757_pt1 | contig 16812 bp, 13 predicted proteins | sample AshMeaCrysSpring_FD_87196 | JGI IMG/M metagenome (GOLD analysis project Ga0114939, IMG submission 87196) | Groundwater microbial communities from Big Spring, Nevada to study Microbial Dark Matter (Phase II) - Ash Meadows Crystal Spring | ecosystem: Environmental > Aquatic > Deep subsurface >... | reverse complement strand
GACCTGGTCTTCCCCGCCTTCCTGTTCGCGCTCGGTGCGGCCATCCCGCTGGCTGCGCAGGGCCTGGGCCGGCGCGCCCAGGCCGCGAGCCTGCTGAGGCGCTTCGCGCTGCTGCTGTGGTTCGCCGCGGGGCTGGCGCTGCTGGCCAGGCTGCCGCAACTGGCAGCGGCGATCGCAGTGGTGATCATCGTCAACGGGGTGTTCGCGTTCGCCGAGGAGCGCGGAGCCGAGCGGGCCGCGGGCAAGCTGCGTGACCTGCTTCCCCGCCAGGTCACCGTCGTGCGCGACGGCCACCGACGCCACGTCGAAGCCGACGACCTGGTGCCCGAGGACGTGGTGCTGCTGGAGGCGGGGGACCGGGTCCCGGCCGACCTACGGCTCTCCAGGACGCTCGGGCTGGAGGTGGACACGTCCCTGCTGACCGGGGAGAGCGTCCCGGACCGGCCGGACTCCGGCGACGAGATCCCTGCCGGTGCCTTCGTGGTGGAAGGCGAGGCCGTCGGGACCGTGGTGGCGACCGGGCCGCGCACGCGTCTGGCCGGGATCGCCGACCTGACTGAGCACACCGCCCGACCGCGCACTCCCCTGGAGGTGGAGCTGCGTCGGCTGGTCCGCACCATCGCGGTGATCGCGGTCAGTGTCGGCCTGCTGTTCTTCCTGCTCGGCATGGTGCGCGGACTGGACGTCCGCTCCACTGTCGTATTCGGCATCGGAGTCACGGTGGCACTCGTTCCTGAGGCGCTGCTTCCCACGCTGACGTTGTCGCTGGCGATAGGGGCACAACGGATGGCCCACCGGCAGGGCCTCGTCCGCGATCTGACCTCGGTGGAGACCCTCGGTTCGGTGACCTACATCTGCACCGACAAGACCGGGACACTGACCCGCAACGAGATGCAGGCGGTGACGGTGTGGACCCCGGCCGGGTTGGTCCACATCTCCGGCGACGGATACGCCCCGACTGCGGACCTCACGGGCACCGCACCCGCCCGGGTCGCCGCCCTCGACCTCGCGGCAGCGGGGCTGGCCTGCTCGACCGGACGCGCCGTGCACACCGAGCAAGGATGGGTGGCGCACGGGGACCCGATGGAAGCTGCCCTCGACGCCCTTGTCCATCGGCTGGGTGGGGCTTACATCGAACCCCCGCTGGCCCGGTTTCCGTTCGATCCGCGCCGGCGAATGATGTCGGTGGTCGTTGACGGGGCCGTTGTCGTCAAGGGGGCTCCGGACGCGGTCGTCGACCGGTGCGCGGACATTCCGGATGCGGCCGGAGTAGTGCACCGGTTCGCGCAGTCCGGCCTGCGAACCCTGGCGGTGGCGCGCCGTCCCCTCGACGGCGTCATGCCCACCTCAGCGGCACAGGCCGAGCAGGGCCTGGAGCTGGTCGGGATCGTGGGCCTGATCGACCCGCCGCGGCCGCAGGTCCGGGGCTCGATCGAAGCCTGCCGCGAGGCCGGGATCCGGGTCGCTGTCGTCACCGGTGATCATCCGTCCACCGCGGAGGCGGTGGCCGCAGACGTGGGACTGCTCGACCACGGCCGACTCGTGCTGTCCGGGTCGGACCTGCCCGACGACACCGACGCGCTCGGCGCACTGCTGGACCGGGATGGTGTCGTGCTGGCCCGTGTGTCCCCGGAGGACAAGCTGCGTGTGGCGCACGCCCTGCAGGTGCGCGGCCACGTCGTGGCCATGACCGGGGACGGGGTCAACGACGGGCCGGCTCTTCGAGAGGCGGACGTCGGGGTGGCGATGGGGCGATCCGGCAGCGATGTCGCCCGCGAGGCTGCTGACCTGGTGCTGCTCGACGACGACTTCGCCACCATCGTCGCCGCGATCGAGCAGGGCCGGGCGAGTTTCCGCAACATCCGCCGCTTCCTCACCTACCACCTGACCGACAACGTCGCCGAGCTCTTCCCCTTGGTCGTCTGGTCGTTGTCCGGTGGGCGGATTCCACTGGCCCTGGGCGTGCTGCAGATCCTCGCCCTTGATCTGGCCACCGACACCCTGTCCGCGGTCGCCCTCGGCGGCGAGCGCGCCCGCTCCACAGTGATGCGGCGCGGCCCCGTCCGCGGCCGACTGCTCGACCGGTTGACCGCCTCGCGCGCCTTCGGTCTGCTCGGCCCACTCGAAGCGCTCTGCGCGTTCGCGACGTTTCTCGTCGTGCTGGCTATCGGCGGGTGGCGCCTGGGCGACCCTGCACCCTCTCCTGGTCTGCTGGCCGCGGCCTCGGGTTCCTACTTCCTGTCCGTCGTCGCCACCCAGAGCGCCAACGCCTTCGCCTGCCGCAGCACCCGACGACCCCCGTGGCGACTCGGTTGGTGCACCAATCGCCTGCTGTGCGTTGCCGTCAGCGTCGAGTTCGCCGCCGCGCTGGTCATGCTGCTGTGGGAGCCGATCGCGCAGACCCTCGGCCACGCCGACCCGGGCGCCGTTGGCTGGGGCCTTGCCGCGGCAGCCGCAGGACTCCTCCTGCTTGCTGACGCGGCATGGAAGGCGGCCCGGGCAGCGCGGCTTGGACAGGTGAGGTCACGGTGCAGAGCCGGCACCGGGGTGCGGCGTCGGGAGGCGAGCGGTGAGCACAGGTAGCAGCGACCAGGTGAGGGTTCCGCCAGGAGTTGCCCACGAGGTCAGCGACGGTATCTACGCCTACGTCCAGCCCGACGGCACGTGGTGGATCAACAACAGCGGATTCCTGGTGGGTCGCTCGGGCGTGATCGTTGTCGACACCTGCGCGACGGAGCGTCGGACGCGCACGTTGCAGCGCGCGATCAGCCGGGTCAGCGCAGCACCCGTCCGGACGCTGGTCAACACTCATCACCATGGGGATCACACACACGGGAACTGCTTGTTCGACACCGCGACGATCGTCGCGCACGAGCGCACCCGCGAGGCGGTGCTCGCGGAGGGCACCCCGCCCACCTCCCGGTTGATCGCGACGGGGGCCTGGGAGCCAGTGGACTGGGGCGTGCTCGAGGTCGCGCCGCCCTTCCTGACCTACACCGACGGGGTGACCGTCTTCGTGGACGACCTGCGGTGCGAGGTCCGCTACGTCGGGACTCCCGCACACACCACGAACGACTCGATCGTGTGGGTTCCCGAGCGCAAGGTGCTCTTCGTCGGGGACCTGTTGTTCAACGGCGGTACCCCGTTCCTGGTCATGGGGTCGCTCGCCGGCGCCATCGACGCAGTGCAGGCCCTGACGGGCTACGGCGCGGAGACGATCGTGCCTGGGCACGGGCCCGTCGCCGGTCCCGAGTTGATCGAGCAGGTGCTGCGCTACCTCTTGTTCCTGCAGCGGCTTGCCGTCGAGGCGAAGTCCGCAGGGCTGAGCCCGCTGGCCGCGGCCCGCGAGGCCGACCTCGCCGAGTTCGCCGACCTGACTGACACGGAGCGCATCGTCGGCAATCTGTACCGCGCCTACCTCGAGCTCGATGGGCAGCCTCGCGGGGCGCCCCTGTCCGATCCTCGCAAGGTGCTGGCCGACATGGTTGCCTTCAACGGCGGACGACCGCTGTCCTGCCACGCCTGACCAGCGACGACCGAGGGAGAGCAGCAGCATGAAGTGGGTGACCTACGACAGCGGCGGCGCCGTCCGCACCGGCGTCGTCGAGGGCGAGACCGTTCGTGGCCTCCCCGCCGGCGTCACCCTTCTCGGGCTGATCCGGGAGGGGCCCGAGATCCTGGCCCAGGCCGGCCGAACCGCGCGTCAGACCCCGATCGAGGTCGCAGACCTGGAGCAGGTGCGGCTGCTGGCACCGATCCCACGGCCCCCGTCGGTCCGGGACGGACTGTGCTTCCTGGACCATCTGCGCAACTGCTACCGCGCCCTCGGGCGCGACAGCCGGCTGCACCCGGTCTGGGAGCAGACCCCGGCCTTCTACTTCACCAACGCCGATTCCATCGTCGGACCCTATGACGACGTGCCCGTCGCCCCCGGCAGCACCATGTTCGACTTCGAGCTCGAGGTCGCTGCGGTCGTCGGTCGTCCGGGGCGAGACCTGGATCCCGACGCCGCCGAGGACCACATCGTCGGTTACGCCCTCTTCAACGACTGGACCGCTCGCGACCACCAGCTCCGTGACTTCGCCCAAGGCATCGGGCTGGGCAAGAGCAAGGACAGCGCCAGCACGCTCGGCCCCATGCTGGTCACCGTCGATGAGCTCGAGCCGTACCGAAAGGACGGACGGCTCGCACTCGCGCTGTCCGCGACGGTCAACGATCAGGAGCTCGCCCGCGGCTCGCTGGACGAGATGGACTGGACCTTCGGCGAGCTGCTCGCCTACATCTCTCGAGGTGTGGAGCTCAGCCCCGGATCGGTCATTGCCTCCGGCACCGTCCCGGGCGGCTGCCTGCTGGAACACCTCGACACCCCGAACCCCGCCGACTTCGCGCGCTGGCTCCACCCCGGGGACGTGGTGTGCTTGCGGGGCGAGGGCCTTGGCCAGACCCGCCAGGCGATCCTGCCCGGCACCGACGTCATACCCTTGCGCTCGGGCTACTGATGGCCTCGGCGCGTCTGGTGCAGATGGGTCAGAGGTTGTGGTCACCGACGCCGAGTCGCATCGCGGAGGCGGCCATGACGGCGTTCCGGGAGGGTGTCGCACAGGCTCACCTGGCGGATCTTCCTGACACCCGTGCCCTTCATGCGTGGTCGGTGCGCCACCCGGAGGCGTTCTGGGACGAGGTCTGGACCCGTCTGGGGGTTCAGGGTCACCGGGGTGATGGACCGTCGATGGTGCCTGGGGCGTCGTTGGCGCAGACGACGTTCTTCCCGGGCGCCCGGCTCAACGTGGCGGCCAACCTGCTGGCCCGCGGCGGCGACGAGCCGGCGATCGTGGCATGGGACGAGGGGGGGTCGCGGCGCACCGTGTCGTGGGCCCAGCTGAGGGGGCAGGCCGCCGCGTTCGCTGCGACGCTGCGGGACTTGGGGGTGCAGCCGGGTGACCGGGTGGCGGCCTGGATGCCCAACGTGCCGGAAACCGTCGTGGCGTTCCTCGCCTCGGCGATGGTGGGGGCGGTGTTCAGTTCGGCCTCACCGGACTTCGGGGTGCCGGGCGTGCTGGACCGTTTCGGGCAGATCGACCCGACGGTGCTCGTTGCGGCGGACGGCTACCGCTACAACGGCCACACCTACAGCAGGGTCGCCGCACTCGCCCGGGTCGTGGCCGGCCTGCCGTCCGTGCCGTCGACGTTCGTGCTGCCGGTGCTGGGAAGCGACGCGACCACGCGGGTGCCGGGGGCTCGACCCTGGTCCGAGGCGGTGTCCCGGCCCGCACCGCCGAGATACACCGACCTGCCCGTCGACCACCCTCTCGTTGTCCTGTACTCCAGCGGGACAACAGGGGCACCGAAGGCGATCGTGCACCGAGCCGGGGGAGTGCTGCTCAAGCACCTCAGCGAGCACCGACTGCACTGCGACATCCGGCCCGGCGACCGTGTCTTCTACTACACGACGTGCGGCTGGATGATGTGGAACTGGCAGGTCTCGGCGCTGGCGTCGGGGGCGACGCTGGTGCTCTACGACGGGTCACCCACGTATCCGAGACCTGGTGTGCTGTTCGAGATGGCAGAGACTGAACAGATTAGTTTCTTTGGGACGAGTGCCACCTACCTTCATGCCGCAGCCAAGGCGGGGTTGCAGCCGCGCCACGACCATGACCTGCGCAGCCTGCGGACCATCGCGTCGACCGGTTCACCGCTGTCACCCGACGGGTTCGGCTACGTCTACTCCGCGGTACACCCCGACGTGCACCTGGCGTCCATCTCCGGGGGCACCGACATCGTCGGCTGTTTCGTGGCCGGTGACCCGACTCGCCCGGTGTACGCCGGGGAGATCCAAGGCCCGGCCCTGGGTCTGGACATCGACGTGGTGGATTCGACCGGCGCCAGCGTTCGCGGCCGGCCGGGAACCCGCGGGGAGCTGGTGTGCCGCAACCGGTTTCCGTCGATGCCGCTCGGCCTGTGGGGCGATGACACCGGCGAGCGCCTGCGGGCCGCCTACTTCGAGCAGGTACCCGGGGTGTGGACGCAGGGGGACTACGCGTCGATCACCAGCCACGAGGGGTTCGTCATCCACGGACGCAGCGACGCCACCCTCAACGCCGGCGGGGTGCGGATCGGGACCGCCGAGATCTACCGCGAGGTCAACGCGCTCCCTCAGGTCGAGGAAAGCCTGGCCATCGGGCAGGAGTGGGGCCCCGACACCCGCGTCGTCCTGTTCGTCGTTCTCGCCCCTGGCCTCGTCCTGGACGAGGCGTTGGCCGACACGATCCGCCGCCAGCTGCGCGAGACCTGCTCCCCCCGGCATGTTCCCGCGCGGATCGTGGCCGTCGCCGACCTGCCCCGCACCCGTAGCGGCAAGCTTGCCGAGATCGCGGTACGCGACGCTGTGCACGGCCGGCCGGTCGCCAACCGGGAGGCGTTGGCGAACCCTGACTCCCTGGACGCGCTGCGCGATCTCCCCGAGCTCGCACGCTGAGCGCAGCCGGCGCCCGTGGCGCACACGTGCACACACATAGTCCACGGGGACACCCGATTCGTCCCGCGCGGCGAGGCTCGACACGCCCGGTGGCCGCAGACTGTGCTGTGCTGGACAGCACGGCGGTCTGGGTCAGCGCCCGGGAACCCAGAGCCTGGACGGTGCGGGTGCCGACGGGTCGACGGATGCGGCTGCCCGACCTCCGGGGGCCGGGGGTGTCGGGATGTGGGTGAGATCGTTGGGCTCGACCCGACCCTGCTTCGTCATCTCTTTCTCGGCGTTGACCTGAGCCATCCGGAGCTGCCCGAGCGCCGTCTCGACCTGCCTGTTGGCCTCGTCGGACAGGTAGCCGCCGGCATGCTCCGCCATGGTTGCGCACACGTCGATGAACAGCCGCGCGTCCCGCCGCCCGAGCTTGACCTGCGCGGTACCCAGCAGAGTCGAGAACAGGTCCATGAGGACGTGCTCGGCGGGTGCCGTTCGCAGCCGCTCCACGAGCTGGTGGTCGTCGTCCTCGGGCCCGCCCAGCGCACCATGGTGGTCTTCGACCCGGTTGTGCTCCGTGCTCACGCCCTCACCCATCCTCCCTGGAGACCGCCACAGCCTTCGCGCGACCCGCGACACGCCCATGGTGCTCCTGCGTCAGGGAGCTGGAGCACGCGGGACCACCTCGGCGACCCCGGGGCTGCACAGCACCGTGCGGGCCTTGGCGCGGCAACGGTAGGAGCGTAGAGGCGAGGCGACGAGGCGCTGTTACCTGACCCGCAGGGGCGCGCGGACGGGGTCGTCGGGTCACGCGCGGCCGTTCCGACGGTCGCGCACGCATGCCGTGGCCGCCTCGACGGTGCCGAAGCGGATCAGTTCCTGCTCCAGTCGCACCTGCGATCCCCAGGTGTCGGCACACAGGCCGCCGTACACCTCGGCCTCGTCGTCGGTGAGATGCGGGAGGTCGCGCTTGGTCGGCTCGCTCTCGCGTCCCCACCGGTCCCGGTGGTCGAGCAGGGTCCCGCGGTCCATGAGCATGCTGTGGACGTGGGGCAGTACCGCACGGAGCCGGTTGAGGATGGCGAACCCGTGGGTGTCGAGATCTCCCCAGTAGTACAGGGCCACGTCGTGCAGCCAGGGAATCGCCTCGAGCAGCTCAGGTGCCTGGTTTCCCGACCCCCAGACGACCAGGCCGTCGGGCACCGGCGGGAACGCCAGCATGCTCACCTCGTTCTCGACCACCACAACGCAGCGCAGCCGCGGCGTGACTCGCGCAAGCTCCTCGACGGGCAGCGTCACGTCCACGAAGCCGGGCACCGGTGCAGTGGTCGGGTCGAGTGAGCGGAACCGCACCCGAGCCGGCCGGCTGCGCAAGCCGTAGGCTCGTTCGAACGCGCCCAGCGACCCGACCCGAGCCCGCGGGCGACCCTCGTCGACGAGTGCAGCGATCGTCTGCCGATGCCACTCGACGATTTTCGTGTGCACCCCGGGCAGGTCGATCTGCCGCACGTACACGTCGGAGTTCGGGTGGCGTCGCAGCCAGTCCGCGGCGGCGAGGACGGCGAACCAGTCCGCTGCGATCTCGACCAGCGTCAGCGGATGGACAGCGGCGAACCAGCGGAACTGCGGCGGTGTCTGCCGGACGAGTGCGTCGAACATCGCCGCCTCGCGGCGCCGTCCGATCAGCTCCAGCGCGTCACGGTCGGTCTCGATGACGGCAGCCACCGGCAGTCTCTGACGGCCCAGTGACCGCGACGCGCGCTCCTCGGTCAACACCCGGTAGCCGGTCACGGAGTCGAAGCTCGCCACCCACCGCAGCACCTCGTCGAATCGGGCCCCCAGCTCACCCGACGTGGGTCCACGCAGCCGGATCCGGAGCGGGAACGATGTCGTCCCCGGGACGCGGATCCCCGCAGGGACGCAGTCGGAGTCGACGCGAGCCGCGAGCAGCCGACCGGACGACCACTCCCGGCGCACGGCCGCCCGCACGTCCTCCGGGCGGGTCCACCCGCGACCAGCCGGCACGTCGTGGCCTACGCCAGCGCCCGCGCAGCGGTGACGGCGGCCTTCTCCTTGTGGTACTGCTCGATGGTCAGGTTGCGGACCATGGCCCGTTCGCCGCCCTTGGTGTGGACGAAGCCGACGTGCGAGACATACGGCTCGATCACGTGGATCTTCTGCAGCGGCGTGACCACGAGCAGCTGCAGACGCATCCGGCGGAACAGCTCGAGACCGAAGCGTGCCGACTCGTCCGACCCCCGGCCGAAGGCCTCGTCGATCACGACGAACCGGAAGGTCTTGCTGTGCGTCTGTCCCGAGACCAGCCCGAACTGGTAGGCGAGGCTCGCGGCGAGGATGGTGTAGGCGAGCTTCTCCTTCTGCCCGCCGGACTTGCCGCCGGAGTCGGTGTAGTGCTCCTGCTCCGTCCCGTCGTCGCGACGCCGCTCGCTGGCGGCGAACCGGAACCAGGTGCGCACGTCGGTCACCTTGCTCGTCCAGCGCCGGTCCTCCTCGGTGCGGCCCTGGCGGCCCTGGAATCGGCTGACGAGCTCCTTCACGAGAAGGAACTTCGCCTCCGAGTACTGCTCGTCGCCCGGCCCGGACACGACATCCTCGGTGCACTCCCGCAGCAGCCGCTGGAAGTCACGCACGTCAGCGTCCTCGGCCGGCGCGGGCTCGAGCTGGATGTAGGTGGTCGGCTGGTAGTCGATCTCCTGCAGAGAGGCGTTGATCGTGTCCACGCGGCGCCGAATGTCCTGCCGGGCGGTGTCCAGGGCGGTCCTGAACCCGACTACCTCACGGATTGCGTTCACGTTGAGCTGCTGCTTGAACGCCTCCTCGAACCGCGGGAGGTCGTCCTCGACGAGCCGGGCATGCAGCGTCCGATACTCCTGACCGGCCTGCACGGCGGCATCCATCTCCTGGGAGGCCAGCGGCCAGGAGGTCGTGAACCGCTGCATGGCTCCGATGATCCGTTCGGCTAGGCGTCCGGCCCGCTTGTCTGCGGCGTCGATGGTCTGCTGGAGCGCGTCGCGGACCCGGCGCTCGACCGTGTCGCACGTCTCGACCGTCAGGCCGCGCTCGCCCGCGTCCTCGTCCAGCCGTTGATCCAGGGCCCGCGCCAACTGCTGGGGGATGTCGGCCAGGGTGCGGGTCTCCTCCTCGAGGTCGCGGACGGCTCCGCGGTCATCCTCGATCCGGGTAGCGATCTCACCGATCTCTTTGGCGCGGCGTTCGAGGATCTGGGCCACCTCGCCGGCGCGCGACTCCGCCGTCCCGAGCCGCTCGTGGAGCTCGGCCAGGACGTCGTTGGCGCCCCGCAATGCCGCAAGCTCGTGCTCCAGGGCGGTGATCGTCGCGGCCTCGTGCTGCCAGTCCAGGTGGGAGAAGGAGGGCCGGCTTGCGAGCACGGCGATCGCCTGGGCACGTTGGGTCAGCTGCAGGGTCTCCTGGTCCAGCCGGGCCTGCTCGTCGCGCAGGCCCGCCACAGCACGCGAGACGTTCGCCAGCTCGCCACGCAAGGCCTGCTGCTTGGCCTCGTTGCTCCACCCCAGCACGTAGCGTCGCCGGTCACCGAGCGGGTGCCGGTCGTCCTTCTCGTGACGGTTCCCGGCTCCCTTGATCTGCCCGTTGCGGGTGATCGCGTGGCTGACCCGCCGGAACTCCTCGGTGGTGCGGGCGCGAACGAGGTCGAACCGGCGGGTGACCTCGGCCGCCACCCAGGTAGCGGCAGGATGGTCTGGACGAACCTCGATCACGTGCACGAGGGACCGCTCGTCCCGGACCGGTTCGGCCTGCGGGGTGCCGCGGAGGCGGTAGAACACCAGCCGTCCGCGCAGGTTCGTCTCGTCCACCCATCGGGCCACGTCGGCGTAGTACCGGTCGGGGACCAGCAGCGACAGCGCGAAGCCACGCATGAGACGTTCCGCAGCCGGCTCCCAGGCGGGGTCCGTGACCTGCAGCAGCTCACCAGCGAACGGCAGATCGGCAGCGTCGATCGTCAGCGACTGGCACATGAGGGTGCGGATCGCGACGACGTGCTCGTCGATGTTGCTGGTACGCCGCGCCAGACCGGCCAGCTCATGCTCGATGGCATGGACCCGCTCCTGGCTGGTGTGCAACGCCACCGCCAGCTCCGAGCGGCGTCCGGCGGTCTCGTCCTGGCGGGCGACGGCCTGCTCGGCCGCCTGGTCGAGATGCTCGCGCAGCGTCTCGAACTCAGGTTCGGTCGTGGGCGGGTCGAGCCCGATCTGCCGGCACAGCCGTGCGTACTCGTCGGCGTCTCGGCGTTTCGTGTCGCGCCGGCGGCGGGCGTCGTCGATGTCGGCGGCGAGCCGTGCGAGTCGGTCGCCGCCGTTGGCGGCGATGGCCGCTCGAAGGTCCGCGACGGCACGCTGTGCCTCGACGCCGGCCGCCCGTGCCTCGCTGCGACGTCGCTCGGCGCGCTCGAGGTCGACGTGTCGCCGGTCGAGTCGATCGCGCAGCAGCCCCAGCTTGCGCGCCACGACTCTGGCGCGCAGCGCCTCGCGCAGCGAGCGGTGCAGCCGGGCGTCCTCAGCTGCTGCCGCATGGGCGTCGAGGTCGTGCACGATCGGCGTGAGAGCCTCCACCTGCGCCTTGGCGGTGAGTACCGCGTCGTGGGCCCGCGTCAGGTCCTGGTAGTGCGCGACGAGCGCGCTGATCCGACTCTGCACGTCGGGCGGCTCGAGCATGTGGGCGCGGACGAAGTCGGTGAGGTTGCCGACCGACTTCATCGACACCGTCTGGTGGAACAACTCGAGCGCCTGGGGGTGCTGGATGCCGAAGCGTCGGCGGAAGTCCTGCGCGTAGGGGGCGAACGCCTCGTACACCGAGGCCCCCGCTGCCCGCAGCCTCGAGCGCAGCGCGGACACGTCACCACCGAAGTCGCTGAAGCTGCCCGCGATCGACAGGTCGCCGTCGGCGACGACGAACACCTTGGCCGGGGAACCGGTGTGGTCGCGGAACCAGAACAGCTGGGCCAGGGTCACCGTCTGGCCGAGCGCGGCGTTGCCGAACACGGCCAGCAGCACCGCGTACTGGTCCAGGCCCCGCAGCGCGACGGGCTTGGCCGCCGGCCCCGAGCCACGCTCGGACTTGTAGTGGCCCAGGACGTAGGACGTGACGTTGCGCTCACGGAACTCCGCGCCGGCCGCCTTGTTGTACGAGATCTTCCCCGGCGGCACGAGCAGGGTGGTCAGCCCGTCGACCAGGGTCGACTTGCCGGAACCGATGTCGCCGGTGAGCAGCGCGTTGTCCCCGTCCAGCCGCACCGACCAGACCTGCCGATCGAACGTACCCCAGTTGCGTACCTCGAAGCGGTGCAGACGGAACCCCACGTGTCGATCACCGAAGAGCGCGAGCTCCATCGCGTCGGTCATGACGCCTCCTCCCCGTCCAGGTAGTCCGCCAACCGCTGGTCGAAGTCCGCGAGCCACTGGGCATCCACGAACGCCTTGAGCACCCGGCGCACTTCGTAGGTGTGCGCCTGCCCACGCATGCGCCGCAGGAACCCGAGGTCGACGATCTTGTTGAGGTCGGCCTCGACGGCGTCAGCGAGCTTCGCCTCCTGTGTGCGCGCCGGATGGTAGGTACGGACGAGCTCGACGGCGTCGTCCCGGCTGAGCACGAGCCGGGTCTGGTCACCTTGGGAGTCGAACTCCTGGAGACGTCTGCGCAGCAGTGCGAGCATGAGACTGACCCGGTAGGAGAGCTGCCGCCGCGCAACGAGCCGGGGCAGGTCCGGCTCGTCCTCTCCGGGATCGACGGGCACCACGAAGGCGTAGCCCTCGGACTGGTCCACCCGTACGTCCAGGCCGAGCGGGTGCAGGTAGTCGTGCACCTGGGGTGCCAGGCGGAGCACAGCCTCCCAGGCGGTGGGGTGCTCGTCGGCGTGGACGATGCCTCGCAGCAGTGGCACGACGGCGTAGGTGAGGGTCGGCTCACTCATCCGGACCTCCGGTGAAGATCACGAGCGGGACCTCGGAGGCGACCGGTCCCGTGGGGGACTCCCACGACACCGGCTCGCTCTCACTGGGGTGGAAGACCGCATGACTGTCGCCGTCGGCGACGGCGAGGTAGGTGACAACCTCGGCCAGGCCCTGCTCGACGGGGTGCTCGGCCAGCACCTGCCCCAGGGTGGCCTGGTCCCGGCCCCGCAGGGTGAGGGACACCGCCTCCCGCAGCCGCTGCGGGTCGACGGTGACCAGGTCGAACAGCTCATCGGTTGGCACGTCCTCGTCACCTGTCTCGACCGGTGCGTTGTCGAGCGTGATCCGCGCAGGGGGGGAGTACAGACGCCGGGACATCGGCAGCCAGACGTCGGCCTTGGACTCGTCGATCTCCATCACTGCGCCGCCGGGCTGGTCGTCGCGCAGCCGCAGAGCGTGCGCCTCGATCGATCGCATGAGTTCAGCGATGCGGCGGTTCTCCAGGTACGCCCGGTCGTCCAGGAAGCGCCGCAGCTGATGGGACAGCTGGGCGACGGTGGCCTGGACGGCGCCGGCCGCACGCAGCCAGTCGGCGACCACGTAGCGCAGGGCGGGGTCGGCATCGCGAAGTGCAGGCAGCGCCAAGGCCGCGTCGAGGAGCCGGTCGAACTCGTCCTGCCGGTCCGCGGCCATGAGGAAGTCGTAGAACGCCCGGAACGACACCCCTTGGTCGGAGCCGGCGATCGCCTCGCGTTCGCCGAGCACCTCGTCCAGCAAGGTGCCGCGCGCGCCGTCCCATGCGGCGATCTGCTCCCGGACGCCGCGGTCGAGGCTGCGGAAGTTGTCCTCGACCTCGCGAAAGTCCGACAGCAGCTCGCGCGAGGTCGAGGCGAACTGCTGGAAGCGGTCGCGCACGGCGGTGTTGTCGAGCACCGTGAGCTGCCCGTTCTCGACCCGCGCTATCTCCTGGTCGATCTCCGCACGTCGCCGGTGCAGGGCGACCAACCGCTCTGCCGGATCGTCCTGAGACTGCTCGACGATCTGATGGAGCAAGGCGAAGACGGTGAGCAGGCGGGACTCCGTGCCGACGAACGTCCGCTGGGTCAGCGACTCCAGCCAGGCGAGCGCCTTCTCCGCGGACGGGGTCAGATCGTAGGAGGGGAGGTCCGACCCGGCGGGGTAGAACGAACGCAACCAGCCCTTCTCGGGTGACGCCCACTCGGTCACGTACTCCTTGGCGGTACGCGGCAGGGCACCTGGTTCGAGCTGTCGCTGCTGGTACAGCGCGTCGTCCACAGCCTCGAGCAGGTCGGCCTCGGTGACCGTTCGGGCGTTGCCGGCGACGAACACACGGTGCAGTACCGCTGCGACGAAGACGGCGTTGCCGGCGCGCAGCAGCCGCCAACCTGGGTGCTGCCGCAGCATGGACGCCAACTGGTCGTGGTCCACGAGCCCCCCTTCGGTGACGTCAGCCCAACCGTAGGCAAGGGGTCCGACACACACGCGCAGCACCGTCCGCAGCAGCGTGTTGTACCCGCCGGAGAGCACCTCGCGGGTCGGGCCGCGTTCGACCTGTGTATCCGGCGCCAGGCGGGCCGGCTGCTCGAGGATCGTCATGCAGGCAACGGTGGCGAGCCGACCTGTGGCACTCCTGAGGGCAACCTGGCAGGTTGCTGGGGATCGCGGACCCGTCCGGACAGGGCACGAGGGTTCGCGGTGGCGTTACGGAATCGTTGTATTGGAGGGTTACGGTGCAGGGGTGACAGCCGCCCAGGATCCGCGTTGCTGACTGGCGACAACACACCCGTGCGACCGGATTTCGTGCGACCGGATTTCGGCGACCGGATTTCGGCGACCGGACTCCGCGCGACGTGACATCAGCCGGGCAGACGCTGGTGGTGTAGCGCATGCCACGGATGTCGGGGCGCCTGCTCATCCATCGCACTCCCGAGGACGTGTTCGACGCAGTCCTGGACGAGCCCGCGTGGAACCCTGCGATGACGTCCGCGCAGTGGTTGACCCCCGGACCGGTGGCTGCGGGGAGTCGGTTGCGGGCGGTGATGGGCGGACGCCTGGAGATGCAGGTGGAGTACACGCCGAAGCAGCGATCCTGTCGTGGAACTGGGAGTACCACCTGCAGGGCCGTGCGCGGATCCTGACCCCGGTCTTCGCTCCCTTCGCCGGACGGTGGGAGCGGCGCAACTGGACCCGGCTGCGGGACTTCCTGGAGCGACCCAGCCGACCGGTGAGGTCGTCGGGAGCCTTGCTCGGCAGCTTGCACACCCGTCATGCCGCGTTGGCGATGACGGTCAGCGTGGTTGGGCCGGTTGACCGACACGCTGCCCGGGGAGGCCAGGTGACCTGTCGGTAGCGCATGACGCCGACGGCCGTCGGCCGCTCCTCGCGCCAGACGGGGGTAGCTGTGGGGGCGGGGATGGTGAAGATGCTCATGACTTCTCCCGGGGGTAGTGGAAGACCTCGTCCAGCGGCACCCCGAGCGCGTGAGCGATCTTGAAGGCCACCTCGAGAGAGGGCGAGTAGCGGCCCTGCTCGATGGCGATGATGGTCTGGCGGGTCACGCCCACCCGGTCGGCGAGCTGCGCCTGGGTCATCTCGCCGGCGGCGAAGCGCAGCGCCCGCATCCGGTTGGTGAGTCTGGTGGGCTTGGTCACGGCTACCACCCGCGGCGGTAGGCGCGGATCTTCACCACGTCGCCGGCGACGGCGGCCACGACGAAGGACAGGTACAGCGCGCTGGCGATCCAGACGTAGTCGGCCTGGAGCATCGTCAGTGCCAGCGTGCCGACGGCTCCTGCCGAGGCCACGTACAGGCCGACCTGGTCGCCGCGGCGGGCGATGTCGGCGTCGCGCTCGTCCTTGCGGTCGATGTCGTCGACCGAGCCGACGCCGGTGATCTCCGCCTGTGCTGCGGTGACGACGGCCATCGCGATGGCACCGCCGATCATGAGCAGCACCGAGGCGCCGAACGCGACGAGCAGCGGGACCTGGTACGCGATCTCGGACGCTGTGACGTCGTCGAGCTGGCTCAGGATGACGGCGGAGTAGACGACCGCGACCACCGGGGACACCACAGCGCTGACCCAGGTCATCCGCTCCTGGAATGTCACAGGGACCACCCCCTCCGAGAGATGTCAAACATTCTTGACACCTGTAGAGTAAAGCTGACATGACATCATGTCAAGAGAGTTTTACTTCTTCTGCTGGCGTGCGCGCCAGGCGTCCCAGGCGCCGCTGGACCACAGGGCCCACGCGACGAGGACGGGCTGGAAAGCCAGGCGAATGGCCCGGGCTCGGTCCGTGTCCAACCCGAAGGCGTCGGTGCCCTCGACGTACTGCGCGATGTTGCCCGGGAAGATCACCACGAAGAACCCCGCCGTGACCCAGCCGACGCGCACCCGCTGACCGTTGGCCAGGACCAACGCGGCACCGAGGGCGATCTCCACAGCGCCCGACACGACGACCACGAGATCCTTGTCGGCCGGCAGCCAGGACGGAACCTGGGCCTGGAACGCCTCGCGTTGCCAGGTCAGGTGTCCCAGCCCAGCCGCCAGCAGAGCTGCGCCCAGGGCCCGGCGCGCGATCCTCTGGGCCAGGCCGCTGCCCGGACCCGCTGTCGTCGGAGTACTCATCGTCGCCCCTTCGCAATCACCTGGTGCGGTGCAAGCCTGCACCCACCGACCGGTCGGTCCGGCTGATCTGCTCGGCCAGTGCTGTCACGTCGACGGGGGTGGACGTGTCGACTCGATGCACCTGGCCGATGCCCAGCGGGCGGGCCAACGGCTCCCACCGCAACCAGTCGGTGTCGGTCACGGCGCGGTGCACCGGATGGGGCCGTACTCGGGACTCGAAGCGTCGACGCGCCTGGTCGATCGGGACCGCACACCAGACCTCGTGGACATCGAACCCCGGATGCTGCACCGCGCGAGCGGCCTGCGCGCCATCGTCGGCGAGCAGGTTGTCGTCCACCACGGCGCCGCCGACGGCATCGGCCAGCAGCCGCCACATGGCCGCCCGTGCGGCGGCGCCGAGCAGCCGCCGCCAGGCGTCCCCCCGGTGCTCAGCGGGCTCGGCCTCGCCCAGGACGTCCCACAGCGCCTCCTTGATCGCGTCCTTGCTGATCAGTGGAAGCCCGAGCAGGACGGCCAGCTGCCCAGCCACCGTCGACTTGCCCGACCCGGGCAGACCCGTGACCAGGACGACGAGGCGCACTGGTGCGCCCCGGCCGGAGAGGCTCGACTCCCTCGACGAGTGCGAGCCGTCCAGGCGCCCGGCGAAGTCGTCGGAGTCAGCCGTCGCCATCGGCTCAGCGTGTCACGCCGTTGCTCGGACCGACCTGCGATCCGGGTCGCCGGGGGTGTGACAGGCTTGGCTCGTGCGAGGGTTG
>Ga0114939_10001756_pt1 | contig 16817 bp, 17 predicted proteins | sample AshMeaCrysSpring_FD_87196 | JGI IMG/M metagenome (GOLD analysis project Ga0114939, IMG submission 87196) | Groundwater microbial communities from Big Spring, Nevada to study Microbial Dark Matter (Phase II) - Ash Meadows Crystal Spring | ecosystem: Environmental > Aquatic > Deep subsurface >... | reverse complement strand
TTGGCGGCCGGCGCTATACGCCGCCGGTCAGTTCCGGCTTGCTGGCCGGAACATTTCGCGCACATCTGTTGCAGAACGGCGAAATTACCGAACGCGAGTTGACTATCGATGATCTGTCGTCAGCGACCGGCTTGTGGCTTATAAATTCGGTGCGAGGTTGGCAACGAGCCGTGATTGTCGACCCGCCCAGCGATCCGAGATGGATAAGCCGTTCAGGAATAGAAACCCGCAGCGATTGAACCAACCGTAAAATTCGGCTAAAATTCAGATCTTGACAAACTTAAATTCAGCATAAAGTGGAGAAAATCGCGTATTGAAGACCCATAATCGAATTGCCATCATTGTCGCCTTGGTCGCTACCGGGTTTTTAGTCTCAAGCCGTATGGCCGCCGCGGCTGCGGCCAACTGCTATATCATCTCGGCCGATGTTGGCTACGTGTGCGATACCAAGGCTCCACCCTCGGCCTATAGCGCGCCGATTCCCCGGTATGACAGCATTTTACCGGATATGAATTATGGGCGCTTGGCCGACAACGCCAATGTCTATGCCGAGCCCCGTATCGACAGCACTATCGTGCGGAACGCTGGTGACGGCTACCTGTTTTTCAGCATCCATGATATTGCCAACAACGACGCCGAAGGCCGATTATGGTACAAAATCGATCACGGTGAGTGGGTTCGCGGCGAGGACATCACCCTTGCTAATGCGTCGGACTTCACCGGGTTTGAGGTCCGATCCCAACCTGTCCGCCCATTTGGATGGATGCTGGTCGATTTCGCCTACAGCGATGCGCCGGGCGAAGAACCGGATGCTACGGCGATCAAACTGCCGCGTTACACCCCTTTTGAGGTTTACGCCGCCGCTGTCGACCGTGAGGGGTGGATATGGTACGACATCGGCCACGGCCGGTGGATGCGGCAAACCTACGTGAGCGTGGTTGATGTTAGCCCTCGGCCAGCCGAGATAGGACCGGACGAATATTGGGTTGAAATCGATCTCTACGAACAGAATTTCGCCGCCTACGAAGGCGACCGCATGGTCTATGCCGGCTTGGTCTCCAGTGGCCTCAATCGCTGGCCAACCTATGAAGGGCTGTTCCAGGTCTGGGAGCGCCACTTGATGACCGACATGTCTGGCGCCGAGGGTCGGGTTGATTACTATGTGGTTGAGGATGTGCCTCACACCATGTACTTCGATTTCGACATCGCCCTGCATGGGGCTTATTGGCACGACCGCTTCGGCTACAAACATAGTCATGGTTGTGTCAACATGCCGCCGCGCGATGCCGAATGGATATTCTACTGGTCTGAGAACGCGCCTAACGACCTGTGGGTGTGGGTCCATACCTCTGATCCTCACTCCTATTTCCAGAAAGCGGATACCCAGGTCGAATTCGCCGGACCATAAGGCTGAGCAGCGAACAATGCCAAAAGCGCCAAACAAAAATTTGGCGCTTTTTATTTGGGGTTTAATCAAACCCTTGCCCCACCGCCAAGGGCGGGGTATACACCGAATTGGTTCATAGACAGGACTTTGATCAGGAGGAACGATGACCTCGCAAATAAACTTTGATTTATCCGGCAAGGTTGCATTAGTCACCGGCGCGTCGCGCGGGATCGGTCAAGCCATTGCCGAAGCTTATGCCGCCGCCGGTGCGCGGGTTGTTCTCGCCAGTCGAAAACAGGAAGCGGTGGACGAAGCGGCCGAGCGGATTTGGCATTCCGGTGGGGCTGCTCTAGCCGTAGCCACTCATACCGGCGATGCGGCCGCCGTCGATGATCTAATCGCTCAGGTGGTTGAGCACTATGGCGGTGTCGATATCCTCGTCAATAACGCAGCCACAAACCCCCACTTTGGCCCGTTTCTATCAGCTGAAGAGAGCCATTGGGAAAAGATTTTGGATGTCAATGTGAAGGGTTACTTCCGATTGGCCAAGGCCTGCGCCCCCCTGATGAAGGCACGAGGCGGCGGAAAGATCATTAATGTGGCCTCGGTTGCCGGACTGGAGCCGCAGCCGATGATGGGTGTCTACTGCGTGAGTAAGGCCGCCGTCCTGATGATGACCCAGGTGCTGGCGGCCGAGCTTGCCGCCGACAACATCCAGGTCAATGCCATCGCGCCGGGATTTGTTAAGACTAAGTTCAGCCAGGTGTTGTGGAGTACGCCCCATGTCCACGATCAACTGGTTCAATACGTGCCCCAGAAGCGAATGGCCGAACCGGAGGAGATAACGGGAATCGCGCTCTATCTGGCATCGGCCGCATCGAGTTTTACCACTGGAGCTATCTTTGTTATTGACGGCGGGCAATTGGCTGCCGGACTGAACATTTCGGCAGGTTAAGACACCAATCGGGCATTCGGGTTAAAGCCCGCTGTTTCATTGCGCGCCTTTTGGTGATCTAAATGAACCGGCTTGAAAGCCGCGCATCAATTACTGTCGTGGTGCGGAAAACTGACCCGATTGATGAAACCGGCGGTTTGTCCCTTGCGGGATTACATCAACGCTATCCCGACCGGTTTCGATATAAATCCGGATCGACTGCGGCTGCCATGCGTTCCACGTCGAGCGAGCCCCCCAGGAAGACGTTGATCTTTTCGATTTCCGGCTGGGGATTGTCCATGATGTCGCTGTAATGTAAATAAAGCACTTTCATGTTAGGTTGAGACGCCAGCCAATTCTGAACTTGACCCAGGTGCTTTTGGAATAGGATCGCCATTTGGGTGTCATCCTGCTTGTCCGGGTCCTCGCCCCGATTGACGAGCATCTTCCGTTGCGAAGCCAGAATTTCATCCATGTTGCGGCGAATGAAAACCACGCGGTACTGCTCACCGGCCGTTAGATATTTTAGTAAGGCTGAGATGACCTTCACCACCTTGCCCCTGGCTTCGGGCAGCCAGGCTGTGTCCCCCTTATCCAGTTGTTTGACACGTTCAAATTCGTAATAACCCTTGGGATTATCCGAATCGGCTGTTCGTACCTGATCCGTCATCGGCGGAATCCCACCCGCTTCCAGCATCTTCATCATCATCGATGTACCGGAGCGAGGTAGACCGGAAACAACCGTGATAAACTCTTCCTTGCCTGGCTTGACGAACTTCTGGAATAAGCTTTTCATAACCAAGCTATTTTATCGCAAAGAGGGATCACTACCATGCGAACCATTCGAGAAATCCACGAGAACGAACTGGATGAGTTCATGCGTATCACGACCGAAGCATTTCCAGGGATGAAAGTGGTCACTATGGAAGAGCAAAGCCGGTTGATGGAACGGTTGAGGAAGGTGCGACAGGAGCCTGTCGTCCACTTTTTCGGTGTGTGGGAAGATGATCAAATGGTTGGAGTGATGCGTTTCTATGACTTTACGATGAAGCTCCACAACACGCGAACGCTGGTTGGCGGCACTGGTGGTGTCGCTGTCGATCTCCGCCATAAGAAAGAGCATATCGCCGCCGAAATCATTCACTTTTTTATCGATTACTATCAGGAGAAAGGCACTTGCTTGGTCGCGCTTTATCCCTTCAGACCCGATTTTTACCGGCAAATGGGCTTTGGCTATGGGACCAAAATGAATCGCTATTCCTTCCCGGCAAAGGTCTTGCCGGATGGCGGAAGAAAGCGATACGTCGATTATCTTGGGAGCGAGGATAAGCAGGCTGTTCACGATTGCTACGATCGATTCCTGGAACGAACGAATGGTTTGATCGAACTGCCGCCGCATGTTTTGGAAGGGCTTTTCAGCGACCCATCCCTGCGGATCGTCGGCTATAAAGATAATGGCCGCCTGCGTGGTTACCTCGTTTTTCGCTTCGAGCCGTTGCGCGCCGACAATTTTTTACTCAATGACTTGCATGTCAGGGCGCTGGTCTTTGATGACCCCGAGGCGCTGGGTGGGCTTTTGGCCTTCCTGCGGACTCAGGCCGACCAGGTAAACCGGGTCATTTATGAAACGCAGGACGAGATGTTTTTTCACCTGTTGAGCGACCCGCGTAACGGCACGGACAATCTCCTGGCCGGGTTGTGGCACGAGGTCAACACTCAAGGGATGGGCATTATGTACCGGGTGATCGATATACCGCGCCTATTTGAAATCCTCAACGAGCGCGATTTTGGCGGCGTCGATTGCCGCTTGCGCGTCGATCTCATAGATAGTTTCCGGCCGGAAATAGCCGGCAGTTACAGGGTGTCGTTTGTGGGTGGGCAGGCAACAGTGGTTTCGAATGGCGCGGTAGACTGCACTATCAGCCTCGATATCGCAACGTTTTCCTCGCTGGCCGTCGGAGCCATCGACTTCACCGCCTTGCACAACTACGGCCTGGCCACGATCTCCGACCCGGCCTATATCCCGGTGATCAACCGCTTATTCCACACAGATTCGCGGCCATTGTGTATGACCAGCTTTTAAGTTCGGAACTCTGATCGGTTAATGCCTCAAGCCTGGTCAAGCTGTTGGGCAAGGTCTGACGGTTGGGTGACCGGTTGGCGGCAAACGAAGCGACGGCAAACATAGGCGGTAGGTTGGCCGTCGACTCGCTCCCGCTGTGCAAGCAGGGGCACGTGGATCGCCGACTGTGGTTCACCGGCCGCCACAACCAGATTGGGGCGGAATCGGTCATTAATGACTCCGAGCAAGGCCCGCGTGCCTGCCTCTCGTGGATCTCCCAGGACTGCGACTTCTTGCGGCCCACTCAATATCAACGCAGCAGCACACAGCCAGTGCGCGAAGGCATTGGGGTAGCGCGCCATCGGTTCGTATAGACCGGCAACCATTCGCTCGGCCGTGTCCCAATAAATACCTTCTCCGGTATACAGTCCTAGACGGAGCAATACCAGGACGGCCATCCCATTGCCACTGGGGGTGGCGTTGTCCTGGACATCTTTGGGCCGGTGCAATAACGTTTCGTGATCGTCGGAGGTGTCGAAAAACCCGCCGCCATCACTGTCGGTGAAATGGGTCAGTATGTGATCCGCCAATTCCCGCGCCCACGTAAACCAACGCGTTTCGAAAGTGGTTTGATAAAGGGCCAGCAGGCCGTCGGCCAGAAAGGCGTAATCTTCCAGGTAGGCGTTGAACCGAGCGCTTGTACCGGCTTTCCAGGTGCGTAGCAGGCGGCCGCTATCGATTCGCATAGCCTGATAGAGAAATTCGGCGTTTAGGGTGGCGATGGTGGTGTAATCCGCACGAGCCAGAACCCGGCCCGCCTCCGCAAAAGCAGCCAACGCCAGCCCATTCCAGGCGGTGAGGACTTTGTCATCTAAGCCGGGCCAGGCTCGTTGGGCGCGGATGTCATAGAGGGTTTTTCGCGCGACGACCAGGCGCGTTTCCAGTTCGTCGGGACTTACCCCCAGGCTGGCTGCCGTTTCCGCCGGATCCCGTGGTATGTTGAGGATGTTTTTTCCTTCCCAGTTGCCGCCATCCGTCACGTCGTAAGTTGCCATGAACAGATTGGCTTCACTCTGCAGCACGGAACGCACCTCGCCGGCTGACCAGACATAGAACTTGCCTTCTTCTCCCTCGCTGTCAGCATCGTAGCTGCTGTAAAAGCCACCTTCCTCGTGATGCATCTCACGGACCATGAAGTCTAATGTCTCTTCGGTAATGCGCTTGTAAAGCGGTTTACCGGTTACCTGCCAGGCATGAAGATAGACACGAGCCAGTAAGGCATTGTCATAGAGCATCTTTTCAAAGTGTGGTACCAGCCAGCGATCGTCGGTCGAATAGCGGGCGAAACCGCCGCCGAGTTGGTCATACAATCCGCCTGACGCCATCTTGGTTAGCGTTTGCTCAGCCATGTGGCGAGCCATTTTATCGTCGCGTTGCAGGGCCATCCGCAATAAAAATTCCAGGGTCATGGCAGGGGGGAATTTGGGTGCGCGGCCGAAGCCGCCCCATTGCGAATCAAACTGCCGCAGCAAACCATTGAGCGCCGTGTCAAATAAGTCATCGGTTAGGTTACTGTCTTGGTTCAAGATATAGGCAGACGCAGAGTCGCGTAAATGAGAGGCGATCTGGTCCGCGCTTTGTTCGACATCCTGGCGCTGGTTCTGCCATGCTTGAGCCAAACCGAGCAGAACTTGCCTAAAAGCGGGCATACCGTGGCGAGGGACCGGGGGGAAGTATGTGCCGCCGTAAAAAGGCTGGCCGCCGGGGGTAAGGGCTACCGTCATCGGCCAGCCGCCGTGACCGGTCATGGCCACCACGGCACTCATGTAGATGCTGTCCAGGTCCGGCCGCTCCTCCCGATCGACTTTAATGTTGACGAAGTAGCGATTCATGAGGGTCGCCGTTTCCGGGTCTTCGAATGATTCATGGGCCATCACATGGCACCAGTGGCAGGCGGCATAACCGATGCTGAGCAGAATGGGTTTGTCCTGAGCCTTGGCGAGATTCAGTGCTTCCTCACCCCAAGGATACCAGTCGACGGGATTGTCGGCGTGTTGTCGTAAGTAGGGGCTGGTCTCATTGGCCAGTCGATTGGTCATAGGTCGCCCTTTGCTCGCTTGCGTTATTGATCGCTTCCCGAAGCGAATGGATGAAAGCGGCGGCGGCGGCCGGTTTATCGCGCTGTTCGGCATCCACCGCATTGATGAGCGCGCTGCCGACGATGATGCCGTCGGCCATGCGGCCGATGCTGGCGGCTTGATGTGGGGTGCTGATGCCGAAACCGACGGCCAGCGGCGTATCTGTTTTGGAGCGGACACGACCAATAAAGCCGGCTAGATCGGTTTGCAAGTTTTGTCGCGCGCCGGTCACACCGGTCACGCTGACCATGTAAATAAAACCGCGTCCCCGCCGGGTAACGGTTTCGATGCGGGCCGCGCTGCTGGTTGGGGCCAGGAAATGGATATAGGCTAATCCCATAGCCTCGACCGCTTCTTCCAGGTCGGTTGCTTCTTCCGGCGGCAAGTCGGGCACGATGAACCCCTGAACCCCCGCTTCGTCCGCGTCCTCGGCTAGTCTTGACAAGCCACGGGTCAGAAAAGGGTTGTAGTAACCAAACAAGAGGATAGGCGTAGTGACATGTCTGCGCCGCAATTCACTGACCATCTCCAGACAAGCGCTGAGCGTTGTGCCGGTCTCCAGAGATACTTGCGTGCTATGTTGGATGGTTGGACCATCCGCCAGTGGATCAGAAAAAGGCACCCCTAGTTCAAGAAGATCGCTGAAAGGAGCGATCGCCTGAATGATTTCAATGGATGTCGCCCGATCGGGATAACCGAGGGTGTAATATGGCATAAGCGCGGCCGATCCGCGCTGGTGCGATTCGGCGAATGAGGCTTCGATGGCCGCCAGGCCCGATCCTGCGCTGAAATATTTATTTCCACCATCACCCATAGAACACTCCGCGTTGACTCATTCTCTAAAACATTATAGTACATTGGCCCTTCCTGGCGAATCCAAGGTGCCTGACGCCCAGAGACTTTTCAGTCTTTGGTCCTAGAAGCTTGAAGCCGATAGCAACCTGGCCGGTTGGGGATTCGCCGCTGCCTCACCCTTACGAAATTTGCCGGTTCGACGGACAATTGATAAGCCCTGGCCTGATGCCTACAGCCTCTTTGTTTAAAAGTCCGTAACTTGATTACCCAGCCAAGGCAAACGAGACCCATTTCAAGGGAATGTCGGATTCGATAAAACAAATGAGCTCTCTTTGCGTATAGGATGATTGAAAGCAATAGCCTGAACCGTAGAAATCAGGCTTATAAGTTGAGGTTATGATGAGTTTATTAGGCAATATCGTATGGTTAATTTTCGGTGGGTTTCTCACCGGCTTGGGCTATATTCTTGGCGGGCTGCTGCTCTGCCTCACCATCGTCGGCATCCCGTTCGGCACGAGGGCGATCAACCTTGGCGTAGCGACCATGACCCCATTTGGCAAGGAGTTGATCGCCGATGAGCGGCCGCAAGGTTGCCTGGCGCTGGTATTCAACATCCTGTGGATCGTCCTGTTTGGCTGGGAAATCGCCATCGCCCACCTGGTCAGTGCGGGCATACTGGCGATCACGATCATCGGGATTCCTTTTGCGGTGCAACACATGAAATTGATTCCTGTGGCTTTCCTGCCGTTCAGCTACCGGCTACAGAAATAATCTCGATTAAGGGTTGACGGTAGCCCGCAAATTCGGCCTGCGGATGATGTCTGTTTAATGCCCTTGTGGGACAATAGACGTCATCCGTTTGTATTTGGGAGGCAGCCTGTGAGTGACCTGATTCTGACCCAACAACGAGACGTTATCTTTGAAATCGTTCTGAACCGGCCGGACAAGCGAAATGCCATTAACAACGATTTATTTCGAGCGTTTGATGCCGCCATCATGCAGGCTAACCGGATACCAGGCCTGCGGGTCGTCGTGATTCGCGGCGCGGGTCAGGTTTTTTCGGCCGGTATTGATATCAGTAATCTTCTTGGTCTAGCCTCTACCCACGGACCGCACTGGCAGCAGCGGATGCGCGCCATCACCGACGAATACCAGGCGGTACTGACCCGTCTGGAACGCCTGGAAATCCCCACGATCGCCGCGTTGCACGGCTATTGCCTGGGACTGGCTTTCGAATTAGCTCTGGCTTGTGATTTTCGTCTCGCCGCCGAGGGCACAATGCTCGGCCTGCCGGAGACGCGACTGGGTATGATCCCCGATGTCGGGGGAACAACCCGGCTTACCCGTCTGGTTGGCCCGGCACGAGCCAAAGAACTGATCATGACCGGCCGCCAATTCAGTGCCGCCGACGCCGCGCGATGGGGGATCGTGACGGATGCTGTCCCGCTTGAGAGTTTGCCGGGCAAAATCGAAGAGTTGGCGGCTGAGATCATCCTGGCTGCGCCACTGGCTGTCGGCATGGTCAAACGGGTGATCGATGGCCTGGCTGATATCGATCGGGGCCTGATACTTGAAGGATGGGCGCAGAGCGAACTGTTTAGCAGCGAAGATTTCCTTGAAGGCGCGCAGGCCTTTATGATGAAGAGACCCCCACAATTCAAGGGGCGCTGACCACTCCGGATAATGGGCCGGCAGATTGTGCAAATTGACCGATATTATGCTATCTTTGCCCTCCATAGGAGAGAATTAATAAAAGACGGAGGCTGAAAATGGGGATCAAGTTTGCGACTGATGAATGGGCAAAAGCACTTGAAAAAGAAGTCAACACCAGCGAGGCATATGCCAAGGCCGCGTCAAATTGGGAGGGCGATTTCTACTTCATTACCTCCGAAGGTCAGGGCATAGCCAAGGATACCTTTCTTTATCTGGATCTCTGGCACGGCAAATCCCGCGACGCCTATCTGGTTGAAGATCCATCGACCAAACAAGTCGCTTTTGAACTCCGAGCGCCCCTCGATGTGTGGCGGAAGGTGATGGAAAAGAAGATCGACCCGATTCGGGGCATCATGTCCGGCCAGTTGAAACTCAAAGGGAACATGATGACCATTCTCAAATCCCCTAAAGCTGCGACCGAATTAGTGGCTTGCGCCCAGAAAATCGATACAGAGTGGCCGGCCTGACGAAAAGTCGGAAATTGTCCGGTCGAATGACGGTGGACGATAGCGGTTCAGGTCCTTATTGATCAGGAATTATCGTGAGGTATAGGGGGATGAGCATTGACAACGACCGTCTAAAAGTTGGTCTCGCGTTAGGTGGCGGTGTCGCTCGTGGCCTGGCTCATATCGGCGTTCTCTCAGTATTAGAAGAAGCCGGTGTGCCGATTGATTGTGTCGCCGGGACTAGCATGGGGGCCATTATCGGCGCGGCCTATTGCGCCGGTCTGGAAATCAATGATTTGCGCGATATCGCTGCCCGCACCGGCTGGCAGCATGTATCCAGCCCGCTACCCTCCCTCAGCGGCCTTATCAAGTTTAATAAGATGGAGCAATGGGTGGAGGACAACATTGGCGAGTTCGATATCCGAGATCTGGCCATCCCCTTTGCCGCTGTGGCCAGCGATTTAATCAGCGGCGAGCGTGTCGTCCTCTGGCGTGGCCGGCTTTGCTCCGCGATTCGGGCTAGTTGTTCCGTCCCCGGCTTCGTTCCCCCCGTCGAATTAAACGGTCGCATGCTTGTTGACGGCGGTATCACCGATAATGTTCCGGCCGATGTTGCCCGCATGTTGGGTGCTGACTACGTCATTGGTGTCGATGTCTTCATGCCCGCCTTGCGCCACTTTCTCGGCCCGCTTTCCCAAGGCGTGGCAGCGATCGAAACGCTGGTGCGCCATGCCGGTCAGGGTAGCGCTGAATGCGATAGTTTGATCATCCCCCAGATGGAGGGGCGTAGCTACTTTCGCTTTTCGGACTACAAAACCTTCATTGCCCTTGGTGAAGAGGCAACACGACACCAGTTACCGACTATACTTGCCGCTCTGGACAAGGCGCGTAAAACACAAACCCCTTCCACACTGCCGGATGAGGTAGCTGTCCGAGAGTATGATCTCGCCTTGAGCCATAACTAGCTCGCCAAAACCAGCAAATTCACCAGCCGAACTTGCCTGATGGCTTTCTAAGCGATTTTGCCTGTCTCTCGTCTACGGCTTATTATCACCTCCTTAGTGACTCTATTGACAATCATCATTACTGACGGAATACGACTATCGTTCCACCGTTCTCGCGCCACCGGCTTGGCGGCAACGTTAGCGGACCCCGCTTCTTTTAGGCTGCTATGAATATCTACGTACTGCTCGAAAACCTCGCGCCGGTACGGGGAATGCCCGCCGCCTGGATCGTCGTCGTCGCTGCTTTTTTAGCTGTGGTCATTTCGGACCTGCGCCTGTCCATTCCAATGCTCGGCGTACAATACCTGTTTTCCGGCTTGCTTTATGCTGAAGTCCTGGATCCCCGCCTGGCAGTGGTGTTTGTCATCACCGGTCTGGTAGTGACGCTGATTCTCCTGGTGACAGGTGGTCAAGTTCATTGGGGCAAAACACCCACCGAACTAAAAGGAATAAATACCAACAAGCCTGAAACTGACCAATTATGGCACGTTGGACCACTGGCCTTGTCCCGCCGAACATGGCTGAGATTCGCGCTGGGTATTGTCGCCGTAGTGGTTGCTTTTGTCCTCGCGCGATTCGGTGGCTTCTTGCTAGGTGGTCTGTCCGCGGATCCCTCATTAAGCCTAGCGATTTACGGGCTGGGATTCTTAGGGTTGATCGGTTTGCTGACAGCGGATCAGCCGATGCCGGCCGGGATTAGTCTGTTATTATTCATCAATGCATTCGCGCTTTTCTATGGACTTCTCAACCCGTCAACCATCGTGGTGATTCTCCTGGTTGCCATGCAATTGTCGGTGGCTGTCGTCGTGGCTTATCTTACTCAGGCCCGTTGGCTTTCTGAAACCGTTAGGGATTTCTAAAGCCTGTTCTCGCAGGTTCAGATATAATCCTTTTGCAGGAGTTTGGGGGTCTGTCGCTCATGGCAACGCATTGGTATGCCCTTCATGTCAAACCACATAAGGAGCGTTCGGTTTACGAGCGTCTCCTCGCGCCTGATGGGATACCGTCTCTGGAGGCTGAAGGACAGACGTTGCCTTACAAGATCTTTTTTCCCGCCGTTCGCGTTAAACCGAAAAACCCTCGCGCGGCCAAGGTGCGCCCCTTTTTCCCCGGCTATATGTTCGTACGCGCAGATCTGGATATGCTCGGTGCCAACGCCTTTAACTGGGTTCCGGGGACGCGCGGCCTGGTCAGCTTTGGCGGGGAACCGGCTATCGTGCCGGAAAACCTGATTCACGAATTAAAAGATCGCGTTATCCGGATCGAAGAGGCCGGCGGGTTGATTTATGAAACTTATCAACCGGGCGAGCGAGTCCGCATTGTGAGCGGTCCTTTTGCCGGTTATGAAGGTATCTTTGATATGCGGCTGCCGGGTAGTGAACGCGTGCAAGTCCTATTGGCTTTCTTGAGCCAATTTCCGCAACGTGTTAAGCTCGATGAAAATGACATCCGTAAGATCAGTTAGACAACATTCATCTTATTTTACAGGTTGACATGCAACGAAAAGACGAACTCTTAGACCGGATCAGGAACCGAACCGCCAAAATCGGTATCGTCGGATTGGGCTATGTGGGTCTGCCCCTGGCCGTGGCCTTTGCTGAGGAGGGGTTCCAGGTTATCGGCGTGGATGTTGATCCGGACAAAATCAACGCGCTCATGCTGGCGCATAGTTACGTCGAGGATGTGCCTTCGTCGGTGTTGGCTCCGTTTGTCCGCGATGGTCGTTTGTTTGCGACGACAGATTATTCCGCTTTGGCGTCCGTTGATGCCATCTCGATTTGCGTTCCGACGCCTCTGCGAAAGACGAAAGATCCCGACATTTCTTATATCGTCGATGCGACCGAATCCATCGCTGCCTATATGCCGGCCGCGGGTGGTCAGTTAATCGTGCTGGAAAGCACGACTTATCCGGGCACAACGGAGGAGATCATTTTGCCCCGACTTAGCCGGGACGGCAGCCAGGTTGGACGAGATTTTTTCCTAGCCTTTTCCCCGGAGCGGATCGATCCCGGTCGCAAAGATTTTACTGTCCGGACCACGCCCAAAGTGATCGGTGGCGTGACCCCCGACTGCCAGGATGTGGCGGTTGCGCTCTATGGAACCGTGGTTGACAGACCCGTCACCGTTTCGTCGCCGGCGGCGGCCGAAATGGTCAAACTCTTGGAAAATACCTTCCGGGCGGTCAACATCGGCCTCGTGAACGAAGTCGCCTTGATGTGTGACCGGTTGGGTCTGGATGTCTGGGAAGTGGTCGAGGCGGCCGCTTCCAAGCCTTATGGCTTTATGCCTTTCTATCCGGGACCCGGCTTGGGCGGGCATTGTATTCCTATCGATCCTCATTACCTCAGTTGGAAACTTCGCACGCTAAACTATACGGCGCGATTTATTGAGCTGGCGGCCGAAATCAATAGTCATATGCCGGATTATGTCGTCGGGAAAATCGGTGATGCTCTCAACGACAAGCGCAAAGCCGTGAATGGTAGCCGAATCCTGGTTCTTGGTGTGGCCTATAAGCGAGATGTCGGCGACGTCCGCGAAAGCCCGGCCCTGGATATCATCCACCTGTTGCGTCAGCGTGGGGCCGATGTGGTTTATCATGATCCTTATGTAAGCACTTTGCGTCTCGAAGACGCCGAGTTATCGACCATTGAACTGACGAAAGGAACTCTGGCCGGTGCCGATTGTGTGGTGATAGTCACTGATCACAGCGCCTACAATTGGGCCTGGGTAACAGAACATGCCGGATTAATCGTTGATACCCGGAACAGTATTCGCGAGGGCGAAGCCGGGAAAGTCGTCAAGCTCTAGGACGACTTCAACGGGATTGGGCAGGCGGCCGCCGGAGGGACCGCGGGTAATGGTTCTTCAGGCGGTTACTGACGCGCTTGCCCCACCCTAAACCATAGCCGTGGACGGTTACCAGCACCCAGCCGTCCGGTCCGGCGGAATCCATATCTTCTCCAGCCAGGTAACGATGAAGATCGCGAGCATTAGCCGGCCAGATGATAGGCCGGCGGCAATCCTCACCGGCCAATGCCAGGGCCAGCTCATGGGCCGGACGAAAATAACCTGGACGAAACTCGCCCAGAAGGGTTCCGGTGCGAACGAGATGCAATCCGCCGGCATCGATAGCCGTCGACGGCAAATAGTAGAGCCGTCCCTGGTGAACATGGAGCTGATTGGCAGGTACTTCGAGGGTCAGTGCTGAGCGCTCGAAAGCCTGCCATAGTTTTAATTGTTCGATCGCCGGAGGGCGATGTGGAAACTCTTGCGCGATGAGTGTTTGCCGATCGCTGTTGCCCTCCCGCCGCATGAGGGCCAGGAAATGCCCCCCGCCTGGTGAGCGGTGCGGCCACAGCCGGATTGCCTTCGAGAGTTGAGAGGTTAACTCAGTTGAATCTCCTGCCCAGTCAGTTCGACCGCTCTCAAAGCCCGTATAATGTGGAAGCGTTTCAAGCTGAAAGTCCGGATTTTCAGAGAGAAAAGCGAGAATGGTCTGTTCGTTTTCTTCGGGCGCGAACGTGCAGGTAGCGTATAACAGGCGACCGCCCGGACGGACGAGTCGGGGAACACTGGCCAGAATCTGACTTTGTCGCCGGGCGCAAGCCTCCACGATGGCCGCGCTCCATTCAATCCCTTCCTGCCGGTAAAACATTCCTTCCCCGGAACAAGGGGCATCGAGTAGTACGCAATCAAAGATCGGTCCAAAAGCGACCGCAATCCTATCCGGAGTATCTTGAACGACGATGGTGTTGGTCGGCCCCCAGCGAGCGAGATTTTCGGCTAATAACCTGGCCCGGCCGGCATGAATATCATTGGCGATCAGGAAGCCGTGCTGGCCGGATTCCGTTGCCGAAGTTAGACCGTAGCGCAGGGGCGAAACAGTCGAAACGGAAGAACCGGCTGGCTTATTCATCAGTGTAGCCAGATGTGTCGTCTTGCCACCCGGCGCGGCGGCCAGGTCCAGAACGAGATCACTCCACGAAGGGGCAAGCATCGCCGCCGCTACCATCGCCGACGGATCCTGCAAATAATAAAGCCCAGCATCGTGGAAGGGGTGCCGCCCGGGACGGCTTTCGTCGGCGACCAGGAAGGCGGCCGGATCCCAATCTCCGGCGGGCACAAGCGAAAACGGGGCGATGCTGATAAAATCGGCGACAGAGATTTTTAAGGTATTAACCCGTAAGCCGGTTGGAACTGGCTGATCAAAACTGTTGATGAATGCGGTGAATTCCTCGGCTGGCAACAACCGGCGCATTCGGTCAACGAATGACGGCGGCGGGCTTAATCGTTGAGCCTGTTTCATCTTGACCCGAACACGGCATTTAGCATGGAATTAACCTTACCTCACGGGACGCTGGCATTACCGGCTTTCCTCCCCGACGGCACGCAGGGTGTTGTGCGCACCGTCTCGGCCGAGGACCTGGAAAGCGCGCATGTCCAAGCCCTGCAAATGAACGTTTACCATCTGATGCAGCGGCCGGGAACATCAACAATCCAGGCCCTGGGCGGGCTACATCGGATGGCTGCATGGTCGCGGCCGATCTTCACCGACTCAGGCGGTTTTCAAGTATACTCGCTCATCCGCCAAAACCCCAAGGCCGGGTCCATCTCCGATCGGGGCGCGACCTTCCGGCCCGGTGGCGATCGAAAATTTATCCTGACCCCGGAAAAGAGCATCCAACTCCAATTCAGTTACGGCGCGGACATGCTGATATGTCTCGATGATTGTACCGGCCCCGAAGACTCGCAGGCGGAACAGAAAGAGTCTGTTCGACGAACGGTGCGCTGGGCGGCCGAATGCAAAAAAAGTTACCTGCATCTGATCGAACAAAAACGCCTCGAGCCGGAGCACCGGCCGAAATTGATGGCTGTGGTCCAGGGCGGATTATCGCGTGGCCTGCGGCGGGAGTGCGCCGAAGCGCTTCTGGACATTGGATTCGATGCCTTCGGCTACGGCGGATGGCCTCTCGATAGCGGGGGCAATCTCCTGGAGGATATGGTTGGCTACGTACGTGAATTGATCCCGCCCGAATTCCCGTTGCATGCTTTGGGCGTTGGTCATCCGGCTAATGTACGGACCTGCGCTAGCTTGGGTTATAACCTGTTTGACAGCACGATGCCCACCCGCGATGCTCGTCATGGACGCCTATTGGTTTTCAAGCGCGATCCAAGTGAGACCCCTATTGCTTCCGGTTCAGATTGGTTTGCTTATCTTTATCCTGGTGATGATAAGTATGTTAAAACGTCCGAGCCTGTCTCGCGATTTTGTGATTGTTTGCTCTGTCGCCGCTATTCCCTGGGTTATCTTCACCACCTTTTCAAGCTCAACGACGGACTGTACTCACGTTTGGCCACGCTCCATAACTTGCGATTTATGACGATGTTGATGGATGGCTTGCGCAACTAGTGCCCGCCCTCACCCTGCAACCCGGATTGCCCCTGTGCGTATAGGTTGCTGAATGGTTAATCAAAATCCGGAATTTCGAACCAGGTCAGACGAAGGGTGTTGAGATCAACCTCGACCCGAGACAGGAGTACGACGACATGAAAAACACAGGTGAAACGAAATTACTACGCCGGCAGAATGGGATCATCGGCGGGGTGTGCGGCGGTTTGGCCGAGTTCTTTGGCATCAATGTCTTCTGGTTCCGCTTACTCTTTGTGCTGCTATTGCTGCCGGGCGGCTTACCGGGCGTGTTGCCCTATTTATTGATGTGGTTAATTATTCCCAAAGCCTAACCTCGATTTATTCTATTGTTCAGGCTTCGGCGTCGCGCCGGATGGCCGGAAAAATTCCCTGGCCATCCGGTTTTTTCTAGGGTTCACGCGGTGCTCGCCAGGCGGGCGATTTGTGAACGTGGACAACTTGCCAGCCGCCCTCTTGCCGCACCAAAACGCGGCTTTCATTGTGCAGCGAATGCTTGACACCTTCCTGGGTCGCCATCGTGAGCATAAAGGTATAACTGACGATAGCCACATCGCCGTAGTTTTGGAGACGTGGTTCCAATAAGTCGTAGCGAAACTCCGCCTCTATGCCAGCCCAACCATGCTCAATCATAAAAAAGTGGAAATCAAGTCCGTCCTGACGGTGGGGAGTCACAAACCATTCATAGAGCGATAGATCTGCGCCGGTTGTAGCCCGATAGGTTTCTACATCCCGTGTGAAGATGCTGCGCAAATGGCGATCAAGAAAGGTCCATATTTCCTGTTCTGTGCTATCCATTTTTTCTCCTTAAACGTGGGCCGTATTTTAGCACGTTCCGTGTTCCGATTAACATCCGCTAAAGCAACACTTTGCGGTCTCGTCGGAAGGCAACCACAATCATAGAATCATT
>Ga0114939_10001755_pt1 | contig 16826 bp, 8 predicted proteins | sample AshMeaCrysSpring_FD_87196 | JGI IMG/M metagenome (GOLD analysis project Ga0114939, IMG submission 87196) | Groundwater microbial communities from Big Spring, Nevada to study Microbial Dark Matter (Phase II) - Ash Meadows Crystal Spring | ecosystem: Environmental > Aquatic > Deep subsurface >... | reverse complement strand
GTGAAGGTCATCGAGATTTGCGAGCCGAAGCCCGCCGCCAAATGGATGGCATATTGCACCGGATAGCGCCCGCCGCGACTCAAATTTAACGGACCGAGTTCGGGGTCGACTTCCTTAAAGTTCGGCACTGGGGGAACGATGCCGTATTCCAAAATCTTGACGGCGATCACATCCTCGACGCCGACGCCCATCGGGTGGCCGGTAAAGCCCTTGGTGTTGGCCATGATGATGCTGTTAGCGGATTCACCGAAGGTTCGGCGCAGGGCGATGATCTCGGCCGAAGCGCTGCCGCCGCGCGCCGGTGTGAAGGTTTCGTGCGACATGAACACAGTCTGCGGCGCGAGGGCGTGACGGTTAAGCCCGAAACGTCGTTCAGCGGCCGTCACCAGGCTATCCATGATCATGCCGATATGCTCGACATCCAGCCGCGTCCCATGATAGGCGCTGTTGCTCGTTTCGCTGCTCAGCAACTCGACGATGCCCCGCATGCCCCGCTCGCGAACCGAATCTTCACTTTCGACCACCAGGGCGCAAGCGCCCATGCCCAGAATGGTGCCGTGTCGCCGACGGTCAAAGGGCAGGGCGGCTTCGGTCACCTGGTCTTTGGTTGTCACCGCACCGACGGCCAGGAAACCGGCACCAACCCAGTCCATCAGGCTATCGCCGGTGACATCATCGGCACCGACCACGATCACCCGCCGGCAGCGACCGGTGCGAATCCAATCCTCGGCAATGGCGATGCCTTGTGCCGTGCTGGCACAGGCGGCATTGACATGGGTATTGGGGCCGCGCGCGCCGATATATTGGGCGAACTGGCTATGACCCATGGCCAGAATGCGGAAGAGGAAGCGGCGGTCAAAGAAATACGGCTCGCGTTCCAGATCGTCGCGCAAATCGCCGATTCGCCGGTTCAATTCGCTCAGCGTCACGGAATCGGTCGTATAATTTCGCAGATCCTCCAGCATCTCCAATTGCTGTTTGCGGCTTTGCCAGGTGTGGTAACGGGTGAATTCATCGGCGAACCGATCACCACCCGGAAAGGCGCTGGCAAAAATGACGCCCGTGTCGTCGCGTAAAGCCTCCGGTAACACCCAGCGGTCCGGCAAGTGCTTGCCGGTGCTGGTGAGTTTGAATGTCTGCACCAGGGGAATGCCCGCTTCGCGCAAGGCATCCAGGCCGGCGGCGATGGCCAACTGGGTCGTAATATCCAGAGCTTCGATCAGCTCGGTCGGCACGCCGTATTCCTCATGGAGGTCGAAAGGACCGGGACGTCCGGCTAATTTGATCACTTCGTTGGGGTCGGTGATGGTCTGGAAGCGACCACTGCCATCTTCGCCTTTCACCAGCCGGGTGATCTGCTTGCTGACCATTTTATTGCGAAAACGCTCCGGAATCAGGTCCACAAACTGCTCGCCTCTCAGGATGCGCAAGGCATTGTCTGGGTCCATCACCGGTTTGTTCGTGCCGGGCAAGCCTAGGCCGGTGCCGCTGATGACGACCGAGCCGAGTGGAGTATCGTTGCGGTCATACACGCGTTGCCCGTTGGGGGAACTCATTTGTTGCAAGGCCTGGGTTAGTGCCTGGGCCAGGCTGTCCAGCGATGGGGCCGCCGGATTGGTGGTAGGTGAAGGTGTCATCATATCTTTCTTTGTCGCCGATGCGGCGGTGGTGGTTGGCGGCACGCTGGCCGCTGGAGTGGCGATCGATTGTCTGTTGCCGGTATTGACCGGCTGCGGTTCCGCTCCATATCCGGCGGCATAAAGACCGCACAATGCCTGGTTGAAGGTCGGTAATTCCCCGCCTTTGGGATGGTTGGTCAGGAGGGCGACGACATCTTCTTTCTCGTCGAAAACGTCCTTGACGAAGCCGCGCAACGCGCGCTTGGGGCCGACCTCGACAAACGTCCGTACCCCGGCTTCATACATGGTCTGCAAGCCTTTGACCCATTGAACCGGCGAGGCGATTTGCTGTTCGAGCAAATCCTTAATCTCTGTCACGTTCGATGGGTAGAAATCGCCGGTTACATTAGCCACCAACGGCAGGCGCGGTGGCGTGATGTGCATCCGGTCGAGCATCTGGCGCAGGGGCTTGCTGGCCGGGGCGACGATGCGCGTGTGGAAGGCATGACTGACCGGCAGTTGCATTGCCTGGTAGCCTTTGTCCTGGAAGAGCTTAATCGCCTGTTCCACGGCCTTGCTTTCACCGCCGATCACGCTCTGGCTATTGCTGTTAATGTTGGCCGGAACAACATAACCGTCGACTTCGGTCAATGTGGCCTCCACGACTTCGTAAGGGGCCAGGACAGCGGCCATCCAGCCGTTGTCCTCCATCTTAACCCTTGCCATCTCGCGACCGCGGCCCGCGGCAGCTTCCAGTGCTTCATTAAAAGGCAAGATCCCCGCTGCCACCAGCGCGCCGTATTCTCCAAGGGAATGGCCCATGACCATTTCCGGTTCGAAGCCGTAATCGGCCAATAACCGGCGGATAGCCTCGTCGAGGGTCAGCATGGCCGGTTGGGTGATCTCTGTCTGCATCAAATCGAACTGGGCTTTGGCGGCGGCGTCCTTGTCGTTCGGGTCGATGAATAGATAGGACGAGAGTGGGCGACCCAGAATAGGTTGCATGATCGCGTCAGCCTCATCGAGAGTTTTTTGCACGGTCGGCGAGACCGCGGCCAATTCGAGACCCATGTTTACATATTGGCTGCCCTGGCCGGGAAAGAGGAAGGCCAGCTTGCCCGGCCTGGGGCCGCTGCCGCGGAAAATGCCCTGTGCTTCCATCGCTTTCCACGCCTGCGGCGTGTCGAAGCTCATGACCTTTTGCGCTTTGTGAAGCCGATCGACCAGTTCTTCGTGATCGCCGAAATCGATGACCAACCGCTCTTTGGCCTGAATATCAACCGTTTTTGGCAGCGCGGGCGGCGGTGTCCAGCCGGCATCGGCGCGCACGGTCACTTCGTCAAGCTTGGTCTTCAAATCATCGGGGGAATTGGCCCCCAGAGCCAGGATACCGCGCACCGGTTTGGGCCGGGCGGGTGGAGTGGTCTCAGTTATCCCTGGGGCAGTAATCGTTTGGCCGCCATTGCCGCCCACCGAGACGCCGGCGAAGACTTTGCTGCGTTGGGTCAGCTTGCCGGGCACGTGCTCTTCCAGTACCAGGTGAAAGTTCGTCCCGCCGAAGCCATAGGCACTGACACCGGCGCGCCGCGGCACGCCGTTCTTCTTCTCCCATTCTTTCGCTTCGTGTAGTAGGTAGAACGGCGAGGTTCTCAGATCGATGTTGGGGTTAACCGGGTTGGCGTTCAAGGTCGGCGGTAATATCTTGTGATGCAGAGCCAGCGTCGCTTTCATCAATCCGGCTGCGCCGGCCCCGGCTTTTAGGTGGCCGATGTTGCTCTTGGCCGAACCGAGGCCGATGCTGCCCGTGGCCGCGCCGCTGAACATCTCGGTCAGGCTCTCGACTTCGACAACATCGCCGACCCTTGTGCTCGTGCCGTGAGCCTCGACCAAGGTCGCGGTCGCCGGATCGAGGCCGGCGAATTCCCAGGCACGCTGCACTGCCAGTTGCTGGCCGATGGGGTTGGGCGCGGTGATGCCCTTGCCCTTGCCGTCGCTGGCCCCAGCCACGCCGCGAATGACGGCGTAAATCTTGTCGCCGGCGCGTTCGGCGTCCTCCAACCGCTTGAGGAGGAATGCGCCGGCGCCTTCGCCCATGACAAAGCCGTCAGCGCCGTCGCCAAACGGTCGCGTGCCGGTAGCGCTCAACGCGCCGATCTTGCAGAACTTGACGAAAGTCGTCGCGCCCATGTTGCGGTCGACACCACCGGTTAGGACGGCATCCACCTTGTGTTCGGTCAAAAGCTCGACGGCCGCCTCGACGGCGGCAAAACTACTGGCGCAGGCGGCGTCGGTGATGAAGTTCGGCCCGCGCAGGTTGAGCATGTTGGCCACCCGGCCGGAGACGATGTTGGGCAACTCGCCGGGCATCGAATCTTCCGTGATGGATGGTAAGGCCTGGTCAACAGCGGCGTGAAATTCGGCGATCAGCGTTTCCTGGGCGGACGGGGATAGTTTCTGAAATTGAGGCGAGCTTTTCAGCCAGCGCACGTATTCGGGAAAAACGACTCGTTGCGAGGTGATGTAATGCAACTCCCCGCCCATGGCCGTGCCCAGAATGACGCCGGTTCGCTCGGTATCTAGCGGTCGATCCGGGTAGCCGTAGTCGGCCAGCGCGTCGGCGGCGATCGTCACTGCCCACTGCTGGCCTTCGTCCATCGCCGCCGCGACTTTAGGCGGCATGCGGAAACGGCGCCAGTCGAATTCATACCCTTTGACCCACCCCCCGATCTTGGTGTAAGTCTTGTCGGGTACTTTTGGGTCCGGGTCGTAGTAGTCGGCAATGCTCCACCGATCAGGTGGCGTTTCACTGATGCTGTAGCGTTTGCTGACGATATTATTCCAAAACGCAGCCGCGCTCGGCGCGTCAGGTAGTATGGCTCCCACCCCAACGATAGCAATTGCGCGCTCTGCTGAATCCATTTCTATCTGTTCCTCTCTTCGCAAGTAATGACCGGGTTATTCACAACCGTCACTCTTGGGCTATGTTATTAACCTATTTGAAAGCGTGGTTAAGTTGGTCACGCGCGAAATTCATGTCGTCGACTAAACCGGCCTGCGCGGCATAGATGCCCGGCAGGTTGAGGGACCCGGCCAAATTCGGATCGGTCTGACCAGCGCCGATAGCCCATTGCAGGCCGTCGGTGGCGACCTTCAGAGCCGCGGCCCGGCCGTGGATGCGAGCCAGCGCTTGGCGCGTAGGCACATCGAGGTTTACGGCTTCCGTTGGCTTCTGGGTGACCCGCTCGGCGAAGACAGCGGCCGTTTCAGCCCAGGCGATCAACTCGCCAAGGCGGAAGAGGACGTGTTGATTGCGCGTCAACCGGTCGAGCCTGGCCCGTTCCAGGATGACGGCCAAGGCGCGCATGGCCAGGGCGGCGTAATTCGCCCCGTTTTGCGGCTCGGTAGCGTGGAGCGCATCCAGTCGCGTAGCCCATTCATTGTAGAAAGCACCCTGAGTCTTAAGGTGCTGTTGCCAGCGATCGCGGGCGATGGTCCACTCCATAATCTCCGATGTCCCTTCGTAGATGCAGGTGATGCGGACATCGCGCTTGATCTTCTCGACCATGTACTCTTTGGTGTAGCCGTACCCACCCAGGGCCTGGATGGCATCTTCGGCTGCCTTGTTACCGGACTCCGTGGCCATGTATTTGGCGACAGCCCCTTCAGTCTGTAATCCTTCCTCGCCGCTATCCAGCCGTTCAGCCACCCATTCGATGTAAGATCGCGCTGCCTCCAACCGGGCGGCATTGGGCACGATGAGCTTGTGGGTGTAGCCTTGCTTCTCGCTCAGCGGCGCGCCGGCCTGGATGCGTTCGTGGGAATAGCGAATAGCCCGCTTGAGGGCTTCCCAACCGGCGCCCATGCCGAACGCACCAACCATTACGCGGGTATAGCCGAAGACAGCCTGCGCCTGGGCCAGACCCTGCCCCTCGACAGCGCCGATGAGACGGTCCGCCGGCACATAGACATCTTCCAGGAACAGGGCGGAAGTATTGCTGGCCCGGATGCCATGCTTGTCTTCCGGTTTGCCGGTGGCGAAGCCTTCTGCGCCTTTCTCGACGACGAACCACGACGGCCCACCGGGCGCTAAGGCCAAAATTGTATAGATATCGGCCACCGCGCCGTTGCTGATCCATTGCTTTCGGCCACTGATCTTGTAACCGGTGATCGCCCCGTTTTCCTCCACGGGCACAGCTTTGGTGCTCATGGAGGCCAGGTCGCTTCCGGCCTGCGGTTCGGTCGCGCCATACGCCATTAACAGGGCTTCATCGGCGACGCGGCCCATCCAGTGGGCTTTCTGCTCCGGCGTGCCGCCGACACGGATGGGATCCGAGCCAAGGAATGTAGCCAGGACGCCTGTCGCTACGCCGAGGTCGATGGCGGCCATCAATTCCGAAACTCGATAAATGTCGTACGCTCCGCCACCAAGACCGTTAAATTCTTCAGGGATGAATAAGAGATGCAAACCAAGCTGCATCGGGTCATATAATTCCTTCAAAACTTCTTCGGGGAACCGGTCTTCGTGATCTAGCTTGAGCAAGAATTCGTTGGTTAGTTTCTTATCGGCGTACTTCCGTAACGTGTCGAGGATCATCTCGCGCGTTTCGCTGTCTAAACCTGCACCAGCCATTTCTATCTCCTTCAGAGAGTGATTGAGCAACGCGAATAATAACAACCCGGCGGCAAGTCGGCCTGCGGCCGCCGTCCACTCAGGGCGAGTGTGTGGGTCTATTCCACGTTTTTCGCTAGTATTTTATTAGCTTGCAGTTACTATTTTTAGTGACAAATGTAATGTAAATCAAGGTCAAAAGGCATAACGCGCTGTGTCACCTAACCGCAAAAAATGCCCCCGACAGGACTCGAACCTGTGCACCTGGCTTCGGAGGCCAGCGCTCTATCCTCTGAGCTACGGGGGCAATACCCTCTCATTTTCCCACACGGCTTTCCGGCTGTCAATTTCGCCGGTGGGATTATCGCCTACGGTCCCGCCACCAGGCAAAACCCGTTGCTGCCCGGATGTCGTGCGCGCTGCAATCGTGCCCTGACGTGATTTGAATCCCAGGCGGTGTTTGCTTGCCTCTGGCCGAATCATCCCCCAAACGGGATGGCGATCGCCACCAACAACACGCCGACCAGGACCAGCAACAGCCCGGTCTTCCAAGGGTTGGTGCCGGTATAGCGACCCCACTCATAGCCGGAATAGAATAATACGCCGAAAGACACGATGTTCGATAATCGGATCGCCATCGCATAATCGTTGCGTAGCAACACGAACGGCACCAACGACGGCATCACGGCCAGAAAGGCGATTAAAATCGAGGCTAACCCACCGGTCAGGTCCTCGCGCTTCAATCGAATCGGTTGCGGTTCGCTGCCGCGCAACTGTTCGAGAATGTCCTCATAAAGCGATTTGCGCTGGGCTTCGCTGGTGATGGGCTCCAGGATGAACTCCACTTCGTCAGCGATAGCCTCGATGGCTTCATCATGCGTGATCGCCGCCTCGATCTTCCACAGAACGCGGTGTTTCTCGCCCCTCGCAAACACCTCCGTCAGCACGTAAACCATTCCATCGATAGTCCCCCAGGCGATCGTGGCGACGATGGCGGCCACGAGCAGCTCGTTGACATACTCATCGGTGACCACTTGGCCTGGCCCCAGGTTAAAGATTCGGAACGCCAGCGTGAAGGTCAGTAGCACCAGGATGCTATAGATCGTCTCGGTTAGCCGGTCGATGGGGTCCAGAAAGTGGGCCATGAAGCCATCTCTCGGCATGCCGCGGAAGCGATGGCGAGTAGTCCGTCGCGGGGTCATGGTTACTTGATGGTCAGGGTTAGCACCGCGTAGAGGGTCAGACCGGCAAGAAACAGGATCCCGGCGAAGCTTGGCTCGCCTTCCTTGTTGGCCTCGGGGATCATGCTTTGCGTTACCGTCGTCAGCAAAAAGCCCGCGGCGAAGGCGATCCCAGGACAACCAGAAATTCGCCAGACATATTTATCAATCATGGGCGGTCAGGCTGTTAGGAGTCAGACAACTCAGGTTGGAGGTCTTTTTTTCTTACGATTATTACGACCAGTTTTCGGCGACCCGTCAATGGGAATTTCACCCGGGCTGTAATCCGGCAAGCCCAGGGCCGGAAAGATAGCCAGCAGGGCAAAGCTGGCCAAAATCAGGAACGATGCCTTCAATGCCCGCAGGCGCGCATCAGTATTGATCCGTACCGTCTCGGCCACTTGTTCTGGTGTGGCGTCGGTCGTCTCGCCCAACACCGTCTGGAGCTGGTCGTTGGTGACAAAGTCGATGTTGTCCAGATTGATCTGTACCTTAAGCGAATTGGGGATGGCTGACTGGGCCAGGCTGGTGGTGACGATTAATGTCAAAAACCCGACAGAGGCGATGCTGGCAAAGGCTGTCCCCAACGCCGTGGACGAATTATTGGCCACGCCGCGTAACGCGCCGACGTCGCCGGCCAGTTCCTTGGGCGACTCGGAGACCATGACGTTGAACAACAACGTCAGGAGCGACCCCTCCCCAAGACCCAGGATGATCAGTGCCAGAATCGCGATCGGCGTGCCCCACTCGCCGCGGATGGTGAAAGCCAGCAGTGTCAGGCCAACGGAGACGGCGATGAAGGCGAAGACAGCGATTTGTCTTGGCGTCAGCCGGTCATAGAAGCGGACGATGAGAATGGCCGCAGTCGCGATGGCCAGGGTGTAAGGGATGACCACGACCGAAGTGAAAAGGCTGGTCTGGCCCTGAACGATCTGGATATAGAGCGGGATCAAGAAGTTGACCGCCGGTCCCAGCGCGCCGATGACCAGGAGGGCGATGATGGCTGACCGCTCCTGGGGCGAATCGATTACTTCCAGCGCCAGCAGGGGCTTTTCGCCCAGCTTGACACGCCGGTGCGACCAGGCGAAGAACGCCTGGAAGAGCATCAGACCGATGACGACGAACAGCAGGGCCGGTGAAAGTCCCAGCAAGGTAAACGGCGCGGCCGGCTTGGCCAGGACAATGCCCCAATTGAGTAGATTGTTAAAGCCGAAGATGAGCAGCAGAACAGCGACGGCCGACAGGATCGCGCCGATGGTGTCGATCCGCGTACCCGCTTGTCGCGCCACGGGCTGCAGGCGGAAGCTGAGGCCAAAGACGACCAGCGATAGGAAGAATAGGATACCGAATGAATAACGCCAGCTCAACGCGGTGCCCAGATAGCCGGCAATGAAAAATGCCAGCGCGCCGGAGATGGCCGGTGTACCCGCCAGAATGCCCAGCGCTTGCGATTGTTGCCGGCCGTGATAGTTGGCGGCGATCAGGACCACCAGCGTCGGCACCAGAGCCGCTGCGGCGATACCGGCGATAGCCTGCGCAATGTTCATCATGAGAACGTCGGTACTGAAAGCCATGAGAGCCATCGCCGCTCCATGACCCAGGGCAGTGATTTGAAAGACGAGCCGCGCTCCGAATATTTTGCCCAACTTGGCACCGATCATCACGAAGGCGGCCACAAATAGCGAATAGACCACCAGGGCTGTGCCGACATTGGTGGCCGCGGTGTTGAGGTCTTCAACGATAGGGCCGACCGAAACGGGTATGGCATTGACATTGAAGGCCATTTGCATCTGGGCCAGGACGATGACGACCAGCGCCAGCCAGGAGGCCTGGGCGGCTTGTTTGGCGTTTGGCGGTGGTTTTTCTTGGGTGGACATGGAGGTGGTTCTCCCTCGATGATTTTAGGGTATGGGCGTCAGCGGGTGCTCCACAGTTCGGCCAGCTTGATGCACAACTCGGTTGCCTTGGCCATATCTTGTACGCTGACCCACTCCAGCGGTCCGTGGATATTTTGCATCCCGGTGAATAGATTGGGAGTCGGGACGCCTTTCTCGGTCAGGCGCGAACCGTCCGTACCGCCGCGGGTCGGCGGAGAAACGGGGTCGATGCCCACCGCCCGGCAGGCTTCCAGAGCTAATTCAACCGGCCGCATGTCGTTCTCCAGCCAGTAGCGCATATTGCGGTATTGCGGCGTGATGGCGCAGTTGATATGGGCCCGGGGCTCGGCGGCCTGGACGGCAGCGCAGACCTTTTGCATCAGGTCGGCTTGTCGTTCCAATTCATCCATTTCGAAGTCGCGGAGGATGAAATGCAACTCAGCCGCGGCCGCTGTGCCGCTCATGTGGTAAAGATGGATGAAACCCTGTCGTCCGGAAGTGGTCTCCGGTGTCAGGGTGGCATGCGGCAAAGTATCAATGATCTTGGCCGCAAGGTGCAAGGCATTGACCAGCACATCTTTGGCCTGGCCGGGATGGGCTGAGACGCCTTGGATCGTCACCGTGGCCTTATCGGCCGAGAAGGTCTCGTACACGATCTCGCCCAGGGCGGCTCCGTCGAGCGTATACGCAATCTCAGCTTTCAAGTCTCGTGGCAGATCGGCATGGACGCCGCGACCGATCTCCTCGTCGGGTGTGAAACCGATGCGGATCGGCCCGTGGGGAATGGCCGGGTTGGCCAGCAGATGGCGGGCCATGGCCATGATGATGGCGACCCCGGCCTTGTCATCGGCGCCCAGGAGAGTTTTGCCGCTGGCCGTGACAATGTCGTCACCAGCCTTCCTGCCTAAGTAGGGAAACTGGCTTGGGGAAAGAACCTGTTCCGGATCGTCCGGCAGGACGATGTCGCCACCATTATAATTTCGATGCACGATTGGCTTGACGCCGGTGGCATTGAAGGCCGGGGCGGTATCGACGTGGGCCAGGAAGGCGATGGTGGGCACATGATGGCTGACAGTTGCCGGAACCGTCGCCAAAACTGCGCCATAGCCGGTCAGTTCCACGTCTTGCGCGCCGATCGTCTTTAGTTCATCGACCAACAAGTCCAATAAAGCGAATTGTTTTTCTGTACTGGGTGATGTCGGCGATGATTCGTCGGCCTGCGTGTCGATTTCGCAGTAACGCACCAGGCGTTCTTCGAGTTCACGATTGAATTCTAAAGTCATTATATCGCTCCGTTCAAAGGCAGGTCTAGGCACCCACAGGGTAGCCCGGCCCCAGGGGGATACCTAGCACAAACCACAGGATGAAAAGGATAAGCCAGGCAATGAGGAGTATCAGGGTGTAGGGCAGCATGAGCGCCACCACCGAGCCGATGCCTGAATCTTTCTGGTAACGCTGCATCACGGTCACAATGAACGGCAAATAGACCATGAGCGGCGTGATCACGTTCATCGGCGAGTCACCGATCCGGTAGGCTGCCAGAACGGTCTGTGGGGCCACGCCCAGCCTGATAAACAACGGCACGAAGATTGGCGCGAAGATGGCCCATTTGGGCATAGAGCCGGGGATGATGACATCGAGCAGCAGGATCACCAGGATGAAGCCGATTAGCAGCGGCAAGGCTCCGATACGCACTTGCTCCAGCAAGCCGGCCAGGGCGATGGCGATCACACTGGGCATATTGCTGAAGTTAAAGTAAGCGATGAACTGGCTGATCATCAAGAGCATGAAGACAAGCCCGGCCAGGCTGGCGAACGTCTTGGTCACCGCCTTGATAATCTCGCCGCTCGTCGTCATTGTATTCGCACCGCGGCCGTAAGCGATACCCGCGATGAGGAAAAGGAGCGTAATAATGAACAGCAGGCTGTCCATAAACGGTGTCGCGCCGATAATCGCGCCGGTTGAGGGATCACGTAGCGGCGCGCCCGCGGGAATGGTCAGCAAGGCGATCAGGATGATGAAGACAACACTGGCGATGGCGGCGAAGCGCATTCCACGCGATTCGGCCGCGGCATCAACGGTTTCATCGCTCGACGCTGCGTTTGCTTCCCCGCCGGGTTTGTAGGCCCCAAGGCGTGGTTCGACGATCCGGTCTGTCACCACGGCGGCGACGATGCTCATCAAAAAGGTTGAGGCGACCTGGAAGTAGAAGTTGGAGATGATGGTGATGGGCTGGCCGCCCGCCAGGCCGATGGCTTCGTTCGTGATCTCGGTCAGCATCGCGTCCAGGGGCGAGATAAGAATGTTGACGGCGAAGATGGCCGAGACACCGCCGTATGCCGCGGCAATGCCCGCCAGAGGGTGGCGCTTGACGCTGAAAAACGCGGCCGCCCCGAGAGGAATCAGAATGAGATAACCGGCGTCCGTCGCCACGCTGGAGAGCACGCCCACAAAGATAATAATGAAGGACAAAGCCCAGCGCGGGGACACGGCCACCAGCCGCCGGATAATCGCTCCCATCAACCCGGCCTCCTCGGCCACGCCCGCACCCATCATGGCGACAAAGACCACCGCCACGACGCTGAACCCGGCGAAGTTGGGCACGAAAGAGGTAAACAGGAAGCGAATACCCTCCGTCGTCAACAGGCTGCGGATGGGGATGGTACGCTCCTCTATTGTGTATTGGGTATCGTATGGCGCCGATGGATGGCCGGCAATGGGGGCAGTTGTGTCCTCGTAGAAGTCGAGCTGCGAATCATAGGGAACCGGCACGGCGATCTCTTCTGTGACGCTGACACCTAGTACATATAGGATATGAGAGAGCAGGATGACGCCGATAATCAAATACAGGAACATCAGTACCGGATGCGGTACTTTGTTGCCCAGCCGTTCAACGGTATTTAGCCAACCGGATTTTTTCTCGACAGGTGCGGACGTTGCAGTCATATCTCCTCCAACAAAAGCGTTTATGACAGATGACAGAACACGATGAATGATTAGCTGCGAGAAGGTGACCGGGAACTATCCGGCGCGTACGACACCCGCGCAACTTGTTCGTTTCTATTTGCCGGAAGTTGACAATTCTTCCAGGTAAACGATCGCCGTCTCAATGCCGCGATGGAACATCTCGATGCTGAAGCGCTCATTGGGCGAATGGAGGCCATCGTCGTCGAGGCCGTAGCCCATCATGACCACGGGGATGTTCATCAGCTCGGCGATGTCGGCCACAACGGGGATGCTGCCGCCGCCGCGAGTGAAGACCGGCGTCGCGCCCCACCCCTTCTCGTAGGCTCGCGCCGCTGCTTGCATTTCAGGCAGTTCGGTTGAAAACAACGCCGGGCGACCGGTGGTGATCAGCCGTACCTCCACCTTGACTGTCGGTGGGGTGATCGATTCGATGTAGGCCTTCACCAGGTCGAAGATCCTGTGCGGGTCCTGGTTGCCGACCAGGCGCGAGCTGATCTTGCAGCCGGCTTTGGCTGGGACGATGGTCTTGGGGCCGGGGCCGGTCCAGCCGCTCCACAGGCCGTTAATGTCCAGCGTTGGCCGGGCCGAGATACGCTCGCGGATGGTGTAGTTGGCGTCGCCCCAGACGGCGGGAACGCCGGTTGAGGCCTTATATTGTTCCTCGCTGAGGTCGGTCTTGGCGACCACGGCCCGCTCATTCTCGGTCAGAGGTACGACATCATCGTAGAAACCCGGAATGGCAATGGTATTGTCGGGGTTGTAGAGCTTGCCCAGAATTTCGACCAGGGCCAGTGCCGGGTTGTGGACCGCGCCACCCCACAGGCCACTGTGCAGATCGTTGGACGGCCCGTGAACCTCGATTTCCATGTAGGTCATGCCGCGCAGGCTGTGCATGATCGACGGCTCGTCGATGGAGCGCATCGATGAGTCGCTGATGACGCAGACATCCGCTTTTAATAAGTCCAGGTGTGACTCAATGAACGGCCGCAGGTTGGGCGAGGAGACTTCCTCTTCGCCTTCAATGAAGAATTTGACGTTGACCGGCGCATTACCGGTCGTTTTGAGATAGGATTCCAGCGCCTTGACGTGGATAAATAGCTGGCCTTTGTCGTCTGTTGCCCCGCGGGCAAAGATCTTGCCGTCCTGCTCCACCGGCTCGAACGGGTCGGTGTGCCAGCCGTCCTCCATCAAAGCCGGAACGACGTCGTAGTGGCCGTAGACGAGAACTGTCGGTTTGTCGGGTCCGGCCCCCAGCCATTCGCCGTACACCACCGGATAGCCGGCGGTCGGCATAATGGCGACATTCTGGACACCGGCTGCGCGCATGTTGCCGGCCAGCCACTCGGCCGCCTGGCTCATGTCAGCGGCGTAGGCCGGATCAGCGCTGATACTGGGAATGCGCAAAAACTCATGTAATTCATGACGAAAACGTTCCGCATGATCGCGCGAATTTGATCGTGCTGTGCCGCTGCTGTCAGTGACCGACATCTTGAGCTTCTCCAAATAATATAATTTATGAGGACACCTTGAATGATGATAGGCGCTTTGGCTGAAGGCCAGACAAGAGGAATAATAGCGGAAAACAATAACAAAATGATGACACATCGTCAACAAATTTTGTATGAAATTGGCCGCTGATTCCGGCAACTGCCAATTCAGCCAATTAAAAACCGGGTTTCGATGAGAAACCCGGTTTTATGGAATCATTCAGTTTTTTCTGCCGTTTCGGCGTCCGCTTCCGGCTCGACCGGCGCGCGTCCGTATAGTTCAGCCAGCGCGCTCAAGCCCATGGCGATCCCCGGCGCGCGGGCCGAGAACATTTCCTGTGTATAGCGCCAGCGCCACCAACCACCCTCCTTGCCGGGAAAATTCATCCGGGCTTCATTGCCAAGGACAAACAGGTCCTGCATGGGGATGACGGCCATGCTGGCCACGGAGGTATAGGCCAGGCGGATCAGATCCCAGACGATATCGCGACCGCTGACGGCCATGTACCGGCGAACATGATCGCGTTCTTCGTCGCTGGCATTCAGATACCAGCCCAGCGTCGTCTCGTTGTCATGTGTTCCGGTGTAGACAACCGAGTTGCGTCCAAAGTTGTGGGGTAAGAAGCTGCTGTTGCGCTCGCCGCCGAACGCGAACTGGAGGATCTTCATGCCGGGGAGATTAAAACCGTCACGCAGGGCTTCCACTTCCGGTGTGATGACACCCAGGTCTTCGGCGATGATCGGTAGATCGCCCAACTGTTCGCGCATCGCCTCAAAGAAAGCCTCTTCCGGACCTTTAACCCACTTGCCGACGACGGCCGTCGGTTCTTCAGCAGGAATCTCCCAGTAAGCCTCAAACCCACGGAAATGGTCGATGCGAATGATGTCGGCCTGAATCAGGTTCATATGGATGCGTTGCGCCCACCAGTCGTATTGATCGCCGGCCATCTTCTTCCAGTTGTAGAGCGGGTTGCCCCACCGCTGGCCGGTTTCGCTGAAATAATCCGGTGGAACTCCGGCCACCACCGTGGGCGAACCGTCCTTGCTTAGGTAGAACAGTTCCGGGTGGGACCAAACATCGGAGCTATCGAAGGCTACAAAGATCGGGATATCACCAATGATGCGAACACCTTGGCTGTTGGCGTAAGCCTTCAGCTCCAGCCATTGCTGGTAAAAGAGAAACTGCTGAAACTTTTGCAGCTCGATCTCATCGTGCAGTTTGTCGCCCCATTGTTTCATCCCCTTAACATGACGCCTGGCGATTTCCTTGGGCCACGTGTTCCACACGCCGCCGCCTTCGCCTTTGTGGTAATCCTTCAGGGCCATAAACATGGCGAAGTCGTCCAGCCAATAGGCTGTGTTTTCGGCGAAGCGGGTTAAGGCATTACGCTGCTCATCAGTTCCGTTTGCCTGGAAATGGGCGTAGGCCTGGCGCAACAGCTCCTGCTTATACTCGATAACCGGACCGAAATCGACCTCGCCGGCCGGAAAATCGGGCACAGCGGCGATGGCATCTTCGGGTAGAAACCCGTCTTCCACCAGCCGGTCCGGACTGATCAACAGCGGGTTTCCGGCAAAGGCGGAGAAGGCCTGGTAAGGTGAGTCACCGTAGCCGGTAGGACCGAGCGGCAGAATCTGCCACAAGCCTTGTTTGGCCGCGGCCAGAAAGTCGACGAAATTATAGGCTTCCTCGCCCAGGTCGCCGATGCCGTACCGGCTGGGCAAGCTGGTGGGGTGGAGCAGAACACCTGCTCGACGGGGGAATTTCATGGCAAAGCCTCCTCTCTCATTGGTAATTATCGCTTATCGAGCGATCATGGCCTGAGACTTTCCAGGCAATGAATTCGCTCGCGAACGTTGTCCGGGCGGTCGCCGGGATCGTGGATCTCGACCAGAAAAGATCGACCTTTGTGGTCTGTTTCAAACCCTTCCCACATCACCAGCCCAAGGCCTTTCGCATAATAATAACGTTCAAATGGTTTGGCCGCCGGGCGGCCACTAGCTTCATTATACGCTGCTAATACGGCAACGTCGCGTACTTTCACCCCCCGATTGGGACGACCTTCGTGGTCGGGCATGGTGAAGGTCGGGTAGATGGCTTCTAATACGATCCAGGTGACATGGCGGCCCGAGAGGTGCGAATTCATGACGCAGTTGCCTTTGCGCCGGCTGACAACGATAACGCTGCGCCGGTATTGTTGGCCGACAGCCATGTGTCGCGGAATCCATGCCGAGCCGTAGCGTTCGCCGTCCATCAGCGTATAAAAATTACCGGAACCGGGCGAAGTATCTGTCCCCCGGTAAATGAAACGGCTGTCGGCCCACATCTCTTCCCATTCGTGGTTTTTGACGGTATAGAATCGGTTTCCTGTCAGCTGGGTTTGCACCCGCTGCTGGCCAATGAGTGGGCCGGTTGGCATCTCGAAAATATGCTTCATTTCATAGAGGCGACCGTCGCCGCGCAAATACGGCAGCATATCATATTTAGTGGGCTTCTCAACGACCTCGATGGTTACGAAAACCGTCGAGCCGAAGAATTCGCCCCGGGTGTTCCGCATGCGCCAGCGACCGATATACCGGCCGGCCACGGCTGGGGCATTCAAATCGACGCTGACAGTGGCGACTCCCTGGGCAGCGACGTTACCGACATGAATCTGGCGAGTTTCACCCATCTGCGTGCCGCCAACGAAGGCCAAAACATGGCCCGGCCCCCATTGTACCGAGCCGGTATTTCGGATGGCCCAGGTTTTGGTGAAGGGTTGGTCGGCAATCACCTCGCTGCCGTCAGGATAGGTGATATGAGATTCCAGTTGGGCGTCTTCGATGGATGGGGATCCGGGCGTCGAGGAGACAGGCACACGGATTTCCGCGTACAGCAGATCGCCGAAAAGCTGGCCGTCCGGATTTCGCGCTCGCCACGTACTGCGATGAAGGCCAGGGGCCAACGGGGCTTCCAGCGTGACGGACACCTCGATGGGCTCGCCCGGCAGCGCCAGGGGCAAGGCGATGCTATCCGGTCCATTCATTTGCCGATCGCCGACGAAAGC
>Ga0114939_10001754_pt1 | contig 16835 bp, 10 predicted proteins | sample AshMeaCrysSpring_FD_87196 | JGI IMG/M metagenome (GOLD analysis project Ga0114939, IMG submission 87196) | Groundwater microbial communities from Big Spring, Nevada to study Microbial Dark Matter (Phase II) - Ash Meadows Crystal Spring | ecosystem: Environmental > Aquatic > Deep subsurface >... | reverse complement strand
TAATGACCATTGACTAATGACCATTGACTAATGACCATTGACTAATGACCATTGACTAATGACTAAGCTAGCCTATATAGAATGTCCTACTGGTATTGCCGGTGATATGTGCTTGGGGGCTTTGATACATTTGGGCTTGCCTTTAGAGTACCTCAGCGAAAAGCTCAACCGACTGGGTATTGAAAAAGAATATCAGTTAAGAGCCGAGTTAGTGCATCGCAACGGTCAGCAGGCAACTAAAGTTCACGTTGACCTCCTAGAACGCGATCGCCATCACCATCACCAGGAACGCAACCACCACCACGGACGACACCTACCAGAAATTGAACAATTGATTATCCAAGCAGGGTTGCCAGCCAGGGCTGAAGCTTGGAGTTTAGCCGTTTTCCGCCAATTAGCAGCAGCAGAAGGGGCAGTACATGGCATCCCCCCTAGTCAAGTTCATTTCCATGAAGTGGGTGCAGTCGATGCCATTGTTGATATTGTAGGCACTTGTTTGGGATTAGATTGGTTCGGTATCGAACAAATCTATTGTTCGGCTTTCCCTACAGGTGGGGGTATAGTACGCGCTGCTCACGGACAAATGCCAGTACCAGTACCTGCAGTGTTGAAACTCTGGGAAATGCGTCAATGTCCCGTTTATAGCAATGGTATTGACCGAGAACTAGTAACACCAACAGGCGCCGCCATTGCTACTACTCTAGCGCAAGGGTTTGGTGCGCCACCAGCCATGACCATCCACAATGTAGGATTAGGTGCAGGTAGCATTAATTTACCCTTACCCAATATCTTACGAATTTGGGTGGGAAAAACAAAGACAACCGCAAATGATACTTCCCTAATAAATTATTCATCCACTGCCAAATCCACTGCCAATCATACTACAGAAACTATTTCTGTACTTGAAACCCAAATTGATGACTTGAATCCCCAAGCTATTGGTTACGTATTTGAAGTTTTATTTGCTGCTGGCGCTCTCGATGTTTTTACTCAAGCCATTGGAATGAAAAAATCTCGTCCGGGGATTTTGCTCACCGTTATCTGTTATCCAGAAAATGTCCCCGATTGTCAAGCAGTTCTCTTCTGCGAAACCACAACTTTAGGTATTCGTTGCTCGACTCAGCAACGTACAATCCTACAAAGGGAAATCCACAGCATTCATACCGAATATGGCTTAGTAAGAGTAAAAATTGCCTGGTCAGAACAAGGTGAGAAAAAAACAATTAGTAATGTGCAGCCAGAATATGAAGATTGCGCTAATTTAGCGAGAAACAACAATATTTCTTGGCGAGAAATTCATCGGTTAGCAATCGAAAAATGGCATTTACAACACCATTCTAATGGAAATAGAGACGTTTAAGCTAACGCCCCTCTATTCCTATTAGCATCCCCGCTCTTAATGGCGGGGTCTACATATAATCTGCCTTAGGAATTAATCAACAGCTTCTTGGATAGCATTAGCTGCTTTATCCAAGTTCCTCTGAACAGAATTAACAGTTTTCTTCGCTTTATTTTGCAAATATTCACTGGTATTATCTGCTGCTTTTTGTGCTTTATATCCTAACTCTTCAGCACCTTCTTTGATATTTATTCCCTGATTTTCAGCGGTAAGCTTAGCAGATTTGGTTACATCCTGGGAAGCGTTTTCAATGTTGTCCTGAATATTTGCTAATCCTCGCTTGGTTCCCCGTCCAAAGTCTTGAGCGTTCTCTTCAGTCATCTGTTTGAGATTTTCAGCAGAGCTTTGGATACCTTTACCCACTACCTCTGGAACTTCGCTGTATCTATCTACAACGTCAGAAGTGCTAGCTCCAAATTCCCTGCGATTAGCATGTTCTTTCAGATATTCGGCTTGTGCTTTAGTAGCAGCTTTCAATTCTTTTGGTGCCCTGGGGTCTCGGTCACTAAAATTATTCATCCCTCCTTGATAAGGAGAAAGCGGTGTACCTTCTGGACTGTAGTTTCTTGGGTCTGGATGGTCTTTTGTAGTCATTTCTGCCCCAACTGGTGTCTTGGCTGCTAAATCACTTGTAGCAGCACAAGCTTGGGTTGCAAACAAGAAAACCCCTGCTACAAAAGCCATTAAAATTTGACCTAATTTAATTTTTTTCACGAAGTTGATTAGGCTGTTCATATCATCAGTCTCCAGAAATTTTTCCTAGGGTCGTTGGAGTATAATTTTTAGGTAAGTCAATGATTACATCACAGTCTTACCTAGCTCTTGCATATTATTTTGCTTGACTTGATTTAGCCCCAACGACTATTTACTCTAAACAAAAACAAACAGCTAATTCCTCTAACAAAGGGTGCATTATTGACAAATAAGTTACCTATAATTATCTAACTTACGAAAGAGCAGCAATAATCTTAAGTAGTAGTTAAATTATATATAATGCTGAGATTTTAATCTTTGAGCCATTGGAGGGTAACTGCTGACAGCTAATAGTTAACAATTAACCGTTAACCATCAATTGTCAAAACTCAATATTGAAATAATCAACTATCTGTAAATTTTTATTTTATATTGTTAGCTTTGATAATAAATATTGGCAAATTTTATATAATTTAAGGTAATAAGTAATTACTTAAAAACGAATAAATTGCCCGATAAAAAAAATTATTTGCTAATGTTGTAACTCAATAATTTTCAACTATGCTAAAATTAGTCCCTGCCCTTAAGGGCGGGGACTTAATACCTTACCTTGCTAGCAACCGTAGTAAATTACACATTTTTTTATAGTATTAATGATAAGTAAAAGTGTTAAAAAAGGGATTTTACTATCTCAAACTCTGTTGGAAAGCTAAACTTAGGCAACAAGATTATAGTATCTTTAAACTGGTATAAAATTTTTGTAATTATCTGTGAGTTTCGCTCTTCTCTGCCAAAAGTTATGAAGCAAATTCTTTCCCACCTCAAAGTCGTGATTCGCTGGATAATTTTCGGTGGAATACTGTTTTTTTTAGTAACCGCTCTCAAAAATCACTATTCAGAAGTCGCTGCTATCCGTATTGATGGCATAGGATGGGCAATTTTAACCATTGCTTTAGGTATAACTTTACTAGCGCATACCTGGGCTGGTTGGATATGGACTTGGATTTTACAAGACTTAAATCAATCAGTAAACTCTAGTAAGTTCATCCAAACATATCTGAAAACCAACATTGCTAAGTACTTACCTGGTAATGTTTGGCACTTTTATGGGCGAATTCTTGCGGCTACCAAAGCTGGGGTCTCAGGAGGTATTGCATTTTATAGCGTCTTACTCGAACCCCTACTAATGGCAGCAGCAGCGTTAATATTTGTGTTATGCAATAGTCTATTTGTAGGTGCTAATACCCTATTCACCTTATTCATACAAATACTTTGTTTATTGATGGTTTTGATAGTGGTTCATCCTTGGTTTCTCAACCCAGCAACACGATTTTTAAGCCGCTTAAAGCTAAAATCATCCAATAGAAAAACTCTTGAACCTGCTGCTGTTAATATCAGACGCTATCCCTTCCGTCCATTGTTAGGGGAATTGGGATTTCTGCTGTTGCGTGGTATTGGGTTTGTACTTACAGTTTTTGCTTTCCAAGACTTAGAATGGCAGTCCATTCCTGTATTGCTTAGTGCTTTTAGTCTCGCTTGGTTATTAGGTTTAGTCGTTCCTGGTGCCCCTGGTGGTATAGGGGTATTTGAAGCCACTGCACTCGCACTTCTACAAGCTAGGTTTTCTCCCCCTATCATCATCAGTGCTATAGCTGTCTATCGCTTGATAAGTATTATAGCCGAAACCGCTGGTGCTGCTTTAGCCTGGTTAGACGAACAGATAAATTAGTTATTTTTCTACCACATCTGCTTGAGAATCTTGTTCAGATTGTAAGTTTTTCATTTGAGAAAACAGTCGATATTCATCGAGATTATACATATGATAACTAGATGATTTTTCCGCATCCATTTTAATCAAGTTATATTCTACATTTTCGGCATAAATTGCAAATGTAATGTTAAAAATTTCCAGAAAATTAATCATCCAACTACAATCTTTATCAGGAAATTTTTCGTAGTAATAAATCAGGTCAGCAATTCGAGCTTCTAAATGACTGCGAGAGTTCTTAGAAATCAGAATTATTTTTAATAGTACAATTACTAAAGTCAGGGGATTTCCTTGGGAAAGCAGCAATACAAATAATGCTGAGGGTTCGCTGCGATTTTCTGTAGTCAAATAATCAATTAAGCGATTGCAAGTTCTGAGCAACAATGCATCGTTGATACTTTCTAAATCATAATTTTCATATAATTCTGTTAATTTTTCTGCCAATTGCCGATTTAAAGTTTCTACAAAATCTTGATTTTTTACATAAAAAATTAAATATTTTTGTAAGCTTTTCTTAAATTCAATATATTGCTGATTTTGAGTTTGCTTAAGAAAAATATTAGCAATATTTTCATAACTAAATACACCTCGTTTGACTACAATTGACTTAATAAGGCGCAAAACTTCATCTCCCAAAATAGTGGGATTTTTAAACCGTCCATGACTGGAATTAGCAGACTGAGAACGAGCAATATACATTGCTAGGTCAAACTTGAACTGGTCTTTTAATTGTTTGGCTCGCTGACGAGCAGCCTCTCTTTGCTCTATCGGATTGTTTAAATCTACATACTGAGCTACTAACAAATAAGAAGTATATCGCTTTACCCAACGTCCTTCTTTATTTTCTTCTTCATGTTTAGAGATAAATAATTTTAATTCTTCATAGTCATTGCTATTGACAAAATTTTCTATCCATCGCCTCAAACGATTCATTGTACGAGAAGCTGTTCTATGTTTGGAGTGAGAATTAGCTGTAAATATTTCTATTAGATTTTGTATATATCTAAATCTTCTGCTACTTTCCCAGTTATTAATTAATATGTAACAAGAGCGCTTCAGTGTATGCCGAAACACCTGTTCATCATTAGCAACTACGATTTCATAGATTGCTTGTACAGATTCTGTACTCACAGAATCCATATTGTTGATAAATAACCGCTTAAATTCATTTAACACTTCCTCTGGAGGCCATTCCCTGACAATCTCCAATAAAAAGTTATATAAATTATCTTGAGCAATGTGGATGTTGTACTGTTGTTGGTTAGACTTAACAACAGGTTGTGTTTGTTGGCTATTTTGTAAACGAACGTTGGTCATTACAGTTCTCAAGACCAAAAAGTATGAGGTTGATGTCAGGTTAAGAGTGTTTTCAGCCTATCCTTAGTAACCCGTAGTATAAGTCTATTCAAAGTTGGTGAGCATTTGTTTATAAAAAATTTGTCAAACAATTGCAAAATCAAATTATTTCCTACTAAATATCCCGTATTTTCCCGGAAATTTTATGGGTAATTCAGGAAAAAATATACTATTTAAGATGAACTTACCTTACCCATATAGAGTGGTAGTGACACAGGTCACAATTGCTCTATTCAGGGTACGAAGCTCTGACTATAATAATTACACTACTGATTGCTGCGATTTCGGAAAAAAAGTAAGAATTTCATGAAGTTTTAATTCTGCTTTCATAAATCACAGAATTGGCAAATATAATATATATCTTTGGTTACAAATACAAGAGTATTAAGGAATAAAATTTAGGCGGGAATGATACTTAAGTATGAGTATTTAATTCTTGTCACTTAAGAAAGAAATGCTTAACCATCCTAGAATTTACTGACTTATTTTGTGTTGGTAACTGTCAGTATTAATGCGGTTATAGGAGCAAAACTCAACAGAATTGTGGCAACATATGTAAAGCAGAGTGTAGCTACCCTAGCTAGCCTATATGATTTGTACTCTAACCCTCACCCCTGTCCCCTCTCCCAAGCGGGAGAGGGGCTGGAAGAAATTTATACTAATGATTTGGGCTTGTTATATAGCAACCCACATAGTGGTTAGGACATGATATTTTGGTTTACAGGGAACTCTTAACAGGGAAAAGGAAACAGGTTACAAATGTTGAATGTTAAGTAATCTTCTAATAAAAACAGCCCAAAACATGGTAGTTTATGGGCTGAAAAATAAAAATAATAATTAACCAGTGATTGTACATTCGTTCCCCAAGATTCTCCAAGAGATATCGTTGGGTAGTTGAGTAGCTGGGGAAATTCTTGAAGATGGACTTGAAGTTGGATAAAATTATTACTAAAAATCCCCAATTATTCTCATCCAAATTTAGGTGTTGTATCTTTAATACCGCTGACAACGATATAACTGGTAGGGAACACCAATACGATAATGCTGACTAGCATCAATATCGCAAGTCATTTGCGATGATAGCGCTACCTTTGAAGGATAATCCCTTCTCCAAATACCAGGTGCTACAACCCATAAATTCAACTGGGATACTTTGGGGGGTTCCAATTGAGAAAGCTTCCCCCAGACGCTCTTAAAATCCGGTGCTTGTTTAATAATAGCTACCTGAGCAGCAACGGATTTTTTAGCAGATGAAACGGATGGTTTATCTGTTTCATTTGTTAGTAAAGCATCCGTTCTCCCATTCCTTGTTGTATCTAGTGCTAAAGCAAAACTTATCCCCAAGGCTACATCTTGATAATCTCTGTATCCCACCACCAGCATCAGAGGAACTGATGGTTCTTGGTTCATATTTTGCGCGACTCTTTCCGGTGTAAAGGACTTTTGGAACGCTAAGTTAGAAATAACAAAAATACTGCTGATGATTCCAATCAATAACAGAATATAGAAAGGTTTTATTTGACGATTTATTTGCTTTTCTCTGGCTGATAAACTAGCTGCTATAAGCGCAGAAAAACCAGGATAGTAAATAAAATGATACCGAGGAACTAGCGTCAAATCTTTACCAAGGATGTAAGCACAGGCGAATAATTGCAATAATATCAATCCCGTGAAACTTAGGAGTGTAAATGTCGGGAGATGGGTAGGGTGATTTTGCCATAAATGACGTAAACCACGGAAAACTTCCCAGCCTATCCAAAAACTAAATATCAGCATCTGGAACGCTGAGACAATCATAATTGCGAGTGGTTGATTTTCCACAGGGAAAGTCATTACCATCAGCACCCAAGCAATCAGAGTTTGATAAATAGGAGAGATATACTGTGGTGAAGCTAACCAGTCGGTTTCTGAACGATTAGCATGGTTAAACATCACCATTAACCAGGGGAGAAAAGCCAAGACAATTACACTGGTGGAAATAATCAATCCTTTCCAGACTTGTCGTTGAATTTTTCGGACTCTTTGACGCCAATAAATCAGCAAAATTAGCGTCCCAATTTGAGCAACAAAAGCAAAAATAAAAAAGTAGTGGACGTACAGACCAATAATATTAATATTTACCCATGCTAACCAAACCCAAAAGCTGACTTTTTTACGAGCAGAAATATCTCGCTGAATTTTCATTAAAACCAATAAGGCTAAACTAATCAGCAGCATAGGTAAAGTGTAATGTCGTGCTTCTTGGGACAGGTACACCGCAAACGGAGATACTGCCATGATAAAAGCTGCCATTACCCCAGCTTTGGGAGAAAAACCAATGCGATTGACACCCCAAATGACTGCGATCGCACCCACTCCAAATAAAGCCGGTAGGGTTCGCAATTTTCCCACCCAATCTTGTCCCAACGGACTGAAAATACTCAACCAACTATGCATCCCGCAAAAAAATAGCGGTGGATGGGTAGACTGATTAGTAACATTAGCAGCAATTTGTAAACAGCTAACTCCGGGGTGCAAAGTAAAAATTTCTTTGACAGATTGCAACGGTAAAACCACATTTAGCGGTAAATCATTGTAATTTTTCCCTAAACTAAATACCGCTGTCATCACCTCATCCAACCATAAAGGTTTTAAGTCCAAATTCCCAAACCGCAGACACCCACCAAGCACAATCGCTGCCAACAATCCGAGGTAATTTAAAAAAGGATGAGGAATTAGTGACTGGAGTCTGGAAAACAAGTTTTTCTCCAGTCCCCTAACCCCAGTTCCCAGTCCCTGCTGTTGTCCTTTGTCTCCCTTTTCCCTTGTCACCAGTCCCTAATCCCCTATGTCCGACCTTAATCATCAGTCTAACCAGTCAGAATTATCTCCCACCGCTGACCTATCAACACTGTTAGCTTCTGCCGAAACAAAGATTCGCCATACTCTGCGTCCTGGACAACAGCAAATGGCTGATTGGAGTTGCGGTCCATTGGCTGTCTCAGCAGTTCCAGGGGCTGGGAAATCGACAGGAATGGCTGCTGCTGCTGCAATTACCATTGCTCGTCAGTATGGCGATCGCACCAGAAACCGTCAACTAGTAGTCGTCACCTTTACCCGCTCTGCTGCAGCCAATATTAAAGCCAAAATCCGCCAATACCTGCGCGATTATTTCTCCTTACCTCCCAGCGGTTTTGTCGTTCATACCCTACACGGATTAGCTTTAAATCTTGCCAGTCGCTATCCTGATTTATCTGGCTTGCAATTAGATACAGTGACATTAGTCACACCCAATCAAAGCCACCGTTTAGTGCGTAACTGCGTTGAACAATGGATTTCCCAACATCCAGCTAAGTATTCTCGATTAATAGAAGGTATGCAGTTTGACGGAGAAGAAACCGAAAAACTACGGCGTCAGTCAGTGCTGCGAACAGAAGTTTTACCAGAATTAGCAACTACAGTAATTCATGAAGCCAAAAGTTCGGGAATCTCCCCAGAACAATTGCGAGATTTAAGTCAACAAACCACAGATTTATATGGCATTTTAAACATCGCCGCTGGCTTATATAAACAGTACCAAAACTTGATGCGAAATCAAGACCTAATAGACTACGATGACATGATTTTAGCCGCCCTGCGCGTCTTAGAAAATGACAATGCTCGGAGAATTGAGCAAAAACAAGTTTTCGCCGTCTTTGAAGACGAAGCTCAGGACTCTACCCCGTTACAAACAACGTTATTAGAGATTTTAGCCACAGACCCAGAGGGGACAAGGGAAGAACCTCTTTGCCATTCCCCATTACGTAACCTAGTCCGCGTCGGAGACCCGAACCAAGCGATTAACTCCACCTTCACCCCCGCTGACCCCATTTACTTCCGGGAATTCTGCGATCGCTGTGAACAGATGGGAAGATTAGCAACAATGGATCGAGCCGGTCGCAGTACCAGAATTATCATCGATGCGGCGAACTTTGCCGTTTCATGGGTGAATGCGGCAACGGATAAGTGGCGCATCGGAGTCATAAATAACCCATTCGTTGCGAATCCGTCGCTACCCTTCCGTCCCCAAATAATTCGTCCTGCTGACCCTAATGACCCCCAAAAAAACGCAAATCCAGCCCCATTAGGCAGAGGATTAGAAATTTACATCCCCCGCGATATTCATCACACCGTTGATTTACTTTCCCAGAGGGTGATTGAACTATTTAGCGCCGATAAAAATCAAAATGCTGCCGTTTTAGTGCGAGAAAATCGTCAAGGACGGTGGTTAGCAGAAAAAATCACCCCAATTTGCCGCCAACATAATATTAAAGTTGAAGACGTGGGAGAAAGCGATCGCCACTCTCACGTCCCCGCCGAAATTCTTGCTATCCTGCAATTTCTGGAGCGTCCCCATTCCCCGGATTACCTCAAAGCCGCACTCTCTGTACTGCAAAAGCGAAGATTAATCGAAACCCAAGACCTAAACCCCCTCGCTAGTCAACCAGAGCAGTTTTTGTATCCCAGTCCCCTCGACCCACCCCAAAGCGAAACCGTACTCAGAGCGCGGTATCTGTGTCGGAGTTTACTTCGCGCTCGGTTGGAACTACCCCATTACCAGTTAATTTCCTTCCTCGCTTTAACACTCTCCTACGACCAAGCAGAACTAGCTACCGCAGATAAACTTACAGAGCGAGTAAACCAACAAATAGCTGGTAATAGCTCCCTAGGGAATATGCTGTCAGTACTAAGTGAAATAGTTAGCTCCGAACGCTTTGAACCCGTAGACACGGAAGACTCAGAAGCACGATATACCCGCAGCGGACAAGTAACTATTATCACCATGCACAAAGCAAAGGGACTGGACTGGGATTATGTTTTTCTACCCTTTCTCCACGAAAACTTGATTCCTGGTCGGTTTTGGGTTCCCCCCCAAAGGCAGTTTTTAGGAGATTTTACCCTATCAGAAGTAGCTCGCGCTCAAATTCGTGCTAGTCTCCACGGACAAAGGAATCTACCCAGCATCGGTGCTGCTTGGGAGGAAGCAAAACAGTTGAAAATTGCCGAGGAATATCGTTTACTCTACGTCGGGATGACAAGAGCGAAGCGCTTATTGTGGATGTCTGCGGCACAAAAAGCACCATTTACCTGGAGTAAGCCGGATAATTTGCAACCGACAGCAGCTTGTCCAGTATTTACCGCTCTCCAGAAGCAATTTCCCCAGTGTGTGGTGTCTTTAGGGGCTGTGAGTGGTGCTGAGCGTTGAAATAGTCTCACGCTGCATAGGCTGCATACGCAAAGAAATTGTAGGGTGAGCAAGGTTTTATCCTACTAGCGCTTCTTATCGGCGTTTATCTGCGGTTAATTATTTTTACCCAATATTTTACCATAGACACCCTACGATATGCTTCAATCCAAAATCCCAAATCCAAAATTCCCTCATTCCTGTGGTAAATTCGCAAACACCTGCCTTACTAACTCCTGAGCTTTAACGTCCAACTGCTGCCAATCCACATCCCCAGTTTCATCGATTAAACTGGTATCGATGTCTACTTCCTCTTCCAGCGATGGTGTGTAATTGCGAAAGCAAACTTGATAACACAACTCCCACAAATCTACCCGGACTTCTTCATCTTGGCGTTGCAAACACAGTTCATAGCCTGGATGGGGTCTGGGAAGTCCTGCCAAAGTTCTTCTAATTTCTACTGCTTCTTCGGTCGCAGCGGCTTCTAATTCTTGTAATAATTGCGTAACAATGGCTTTAATGTCCTCCGTAGTACCCGCAGGCCAAATCACGACATCCTGGTATGTTCCTTTCCAGGTAGATTCTTCTAGCTGCTTGCGAATATGATCGATAACGCGAATGAAAGCAGGTTGCATCAAAAGCTCAGCCTGCTGCCACGCGATGGAATTAGTGATTTTAGGTGGCATGGCAAGTAACTTGGAGACAGGGAAACAACGGTGTTGCTAAATAAAAATAAAGTAATGACGGGATAAGGGGACAAGGGGACAAATAGACAAGAGGAAAGGTATAATTTCGCCGTTTCCTTGTCTATTACTGCTTTTCATCGCTTCTTTTCTTAAAAAGACTGCAACAAAAATTAACAATTACGGTCAAAAAATTAAAGTGAGTTGGACAGCAAGACAAAATTTATCTTTCTTTTAAAAATAAGCGGATTTGATGAGCAACTCGTTGGAGATATTTAACAATAGCGTCCTTGACAATGGATGTAAAATACAGGGGGGATAAGATGATAGGTCAACTACTAGACAGACGTTATCAAGTCATGCAAGTCCTAGGCGCCGGGGGATTTGGTCAAACCTACCTGGCACAAGATACACGCCGTCCGGGGAACCCCGTCTGCGTTGTCAAACATCTCAAACCCGCTAGTAGTGACCCGCGAGTGTTTGAAACTGCTAAGCGTTTATTTCACAGCGAAGCCGAAACCTTAGAACAACTAGGCAACCATGACCAGATTCCCCGCTTATTAGCTTACTTTGACGAAAACCAAGAATTTTACCTAGTACAAGAATTCATTCAAGGACGTCCCCTGAGTTCCGAACTTCACCCTGGTCAACGCTGGAGTGAACCCCAAGTGATGCAAATGTTACAGGAAGTCTTGAGTGTCCTGGAATTTGTTCACAGCCAAGGTGTGATTCACCGCGACATCAAACCAGATAATATTATTCGCCGTGCTTCAGATAATAAGCTTGTTTTGGTAGACTTTGGAGCAGTCAAGCAAGTACGTACCCAAATGGTAACAGCCGGAGTGCCCACTGCTACAGTAGCAATTGGTACTCCCGGATATATGCCTACGGAACAAGGACAAGGCAAACCTCGCCCCAATAGTGATATATATTCTTTGGGTATCATCGCTATTCAAGCTCTCACTGGTAGGTCGCCAATGGAATTGCCAGAAGACCCCAATACCGGGGAAATTCTTTGGCAGCATCTAGTACCTGTTAGTCCCGCTTTAGCAGCGATGTTGACCAAGATGGTACGCTATCACTTCAAAGACCGTTACCAAACCGCAACGGAAGCCTTGCAAGCTCTACAGCAAGTCACCTACGGTGGGGGATATGTACCACCAGAATACCCCAACACCCCCTCCTCTGAACCCACTGTAGCCGTTGGGGGACGCAGACCAGACCCGACTCCCCAACCAACTCCCCAACCGACTCCCCAACCACCTATCAATACCCCGGTTAATCAATACAGTCAAAACAGTCAAAGCCGCTCTGCTAATTCTCCTGATTTATTACCCCTAGCAATTGGAGCATTGTTGACATCTCTGGCTGTAGCTGCTGGTGTAATTGCTTATCGTGTGCTACCTGTGGGTTCCTGGTTCGCTGGGAATAGAGTATCAGAATGCAAAGCTGTAGTAGTATCCGGCTCTAATATTCGTTCCGCTCCTACTTCTTCTAGCCGGAAAAACATCATCACCACTCTCAAAGATGAATCTTCCCTGTTAGTAACTGGTAAGAGAACAGCCAGCGGTTGGATGGAGGTGAAGCTGGACGGTGGACAATTGGCTTGGGTACACACAGATGTGATGGCTAACCCCAGTGAGGTCAACTCTTGCTTACAAGCTAAGGGTGGTGAAGACCAGATAGTTGAACCTGATGCTGAGAATGCTGGTCGTCCTCCAAGCGTACCAGAACCAGAAGCGACTAGTACACCTAAACCCACAACCACAGCTAAACCCAAACCTCAACCCACAGTTCCACCGACCAAAGACGACAATACTCCAGCGGAGGGACCCACACCATCCCCTACCCCGACGGAAGACCCTGCCAAAATTTTTCAACAAGCTAGGGACAAATATGACTCTGGAGATTTAGCCGGTGCGATCGCCGAGTTACAAAAATCCCAAGCCAATATTCAACAAACCCTCAAAACTATCCAGCAGTGGAAGCAGGAGTGGGATGCAGCACAAAATACCTTCAACAAATTACAACAAGCCTTAAATGAAGGTAAATGGGATGAAGTTTTGGCTTTGAGAGATGACCCACAAGTCACCAAAGTCAATAAATATTGGCGTCAACAATTAGACAACTTGTTTAAGCAAGCTGAACAGAAAATTAAAGAGGAAGCACACAAGGTTAAACAAACTCCACCAGGGTCAGAAAATTCTCCACCATCAGACAATCCCACCCCGGAAGCTAATCAATAAACCTCTTGCATTCATTAGTTTTTTGCGTTCTTCTTTGTGCCTTTGCGACTTTGCGCGCAACAAAGAAAATATTTAGGCAACAAGTCTCATTTTTCAGACGCCAACCCTAATTATATAGGGAAAATTAACCACAGATAAACACAGATACACACAGATTAAATTATCTGTCGCATTCATCGAGAGTGGTTTGGACACTAAACCCAACCCAGCGATTATTTTTTCCGCAGACTAGGAGCAACTTTGGGAGTCGGGGAAGCAGACGGTGTGGGAGAACTCTGGGGAGTCGGGGAAGCGTCCGGTGTAGGAGAAGCTTGGGGAGTGGGTGGAGTTAGGGGAGCAGGAGGCAATTTTTTCTCTAAAGAAGCCTCAAAAAAATAAACGCGATCGCAATACCTTGCCGGATTGGAACACAGCGCTTCTATTTGGACATTCCTGACATCCCCAACCTTCAGTGTGACAGTTTTTGCTTCTGAAGGTTTAACCTGTTGCGGTTCGATTCTATTGCCATCCAGGTAAATATTTACAATTATAGGTGGGCTGCTGCTGTCGTTATCACGCATACCAAACCCTAAGTTTAGAGTTTCAAATACAGGTTCAGATGCTCCATCTGGTTGAATTTTACACGTCATCGCTGCACTGCGGATGCCGGGTCCAAGATGAAACAAACTTGTATATACTGCTCTACCAATCGAAACATTTTGTTCTTTGGTACGGACACTTCCAGGTCCACTCTTTACACATTTAGCTCTGAGTAAGGGAATGGGGGAGGGAAGACGTTGTGTAGCTCTAGTTATTTGTTCACTTCCAGTTATGACGCTGCTTAATATAGCCGGAAGGGTAATGATTGTCAAGATTAATTTGGTATTTGTCATGGAACATCAGAAATATACATACAGTAGGGTCAGTCCTGCGAACCTAGACAATAATAAGGCAAACTGCATATAAAGGGGGAATGGGGCATTGAGCATCGGGAATTGTTCCTTATCTCCCTCCCCTTACCTTCTCCTCCACAGTCCCCCTGTTTCCTTAACCCTATTCCCTAATTCACCCTGACACGGAAGCGAATAAAGCCAAAGTTTCCACCTGGTGTATTAGGGATATTACCTAAATTAACCACAACAGCACCTGCTTCGGGAGCATTAGTAGGATTAGAACAGGCGTTATTTGGTGGTAAAGGTGTCAGAGAGCCGAAAAATGTGGCTTCATCTGTGTCAGCGACATTTGTGCGCGCAGTATCTTGTCCAACACGATTGACTAAAATGCCATTACCTGCACCAAAAGCATCGTTGATGAAACTAGTTCCTTGGGGAAGGGGGTCACACATTTGAATTTCGTTAGCTTGGCTTCTGCCATCAGACAGGAAATATATGGTGTACTCTACTATGTCACCGCTACGGATATTATTCGTATCGCCTCCGATATTGGGAACTCCCACAGGTAGGGGTGCTGGTTGCCAAACTTCCCGGTTATCGTCGGGGCTATCTGTATCTACATAGCTACTGAAATTCACCCCTGGTAATGGTGCGCCATCTCTTGTGACAGAGGTAATCCGTTTAACTAACCGTAACCGTGGTTCCCCAAGGGTTGCTACAGTGACGATATTGGGTTCGTCATCGCTAGTACTGGGGAGGTTACCGCGATTGATACCGTCGTCTACTAATTGTGGAATATCCCCTGGACGGGATACGGCGTCAGTTAAAGAGGGATTGACCGTACCCCCTTTAGAATCAGCACTGGCTTGGTTAACAATTTGCGTGTTAGCGAGCGCGGTAATTACTGCCTGGTACTTGATTTCTACGCTACCACCTCTACCTACTAAAGTGCCGCGTGTAGTCGGGTTGGTGAGGTTGCGATCGCTTGCACCGTTGAAGCTATCATTGCCTGTGATAGTTGTACCATTGCCAGTTGCCGTAAACCGATAACTGCCATTCACAAAGCTTAAGGCGTTGGTATCAATCGCATCGGTTGCCAGAAAGTCAGTTACAGGTACTTCGCTAGTGTTGGTGTAGGTAATCGTATATTCCAGGGTATCTCCCGTAGTGGGAGTCCCGCTATTATCAGCATCATTGACGATGCGGACGGATTTAGTCCCAATCGGCTGCACGGGGTTGGGTAAAATTGGCGCAGGTCCAGCACTGGAGGTATTATTCTGGGGATTGGGGTCAGTTAAATCCGGTGGACGATTCACCGTTGCGGTGTTCACGGATAAGTTACCTGTAGCTGTCGGTAGGATAGCACCAGTGATAGTGAAGGTCGCAACAGCACCACTATTGAGATTTACTGTAGTATCAATACTCCCCGTACCACTGGGTGTAGTACAAGCTCCCGTACCAGTAGTAACAGCACAAGTCCATGTTGTTCCCGTCAGTTCTGGGGGTAAGGGGTCAACAACTCGCGCACCTGTGGCATTACTCGGACCTGCATTGGTAACAGTGATGGTGTAGGTGACAGGACTACCTGCAATGACTGGGTTAGTGGTTAATGTTTTAACAATCTGTAGGTCAGCTTCGGAAATCAGGATACCGCCATCTAGCGCTACACCTTCAGACGGGAAGAACGTCCAAGTATCAATCCCTTTCTGGTCTCCAAAGTTGCTCGTAAATCCACGGGCACCACCAGTACTGTTAACCCCAGCACGAGCGCTCAGGGGATTAGGTCTTCCAGTAGCGGTGCGGGCTGCGGGACTGTACAAGTCGTCATAAAATATATCAAACGGACCAGGAGTTATACCAGCGGGGGTGGGGGTAAGTCGTTGGATAATCAAGCCTCCGGGGTTGTTTTCCGGGTCAAAAATCGGGAAATGAACATCACCCGCACTCAGGGAAATGTTTACGCCGTAGGGAATGAGATTGGGAGGTATGGTGTTACCGTCAGCATCTAAGCCATCCCAAGGGACAGTGTTTGTGCCACCAATAGTCTTACCTAGCAATACCCGGTCGTTGCCATTGCCAAAGGTGCCGTCGCGGTTAACGTCGATAATGATGCTGTAACTACCCTGTGAGGAAGAGTCAAAAATGAAATTACCCCCCCTAGGGTCAGTTGTACCAGCTTGACTGGCAATCCCCTCTTTACCGATAAATTGGAAGCGGGTCGGTGCTGGTGGTGGTGTGGGAGGTCGCAGTAGCCATGTCGTACCACCACTGGAGGTGGCGGGGTTAATAGCTGCATCCGTTGGCAGGTCGGTACTGGGTGGCTGAAAGAACAGTTTATGGGTAATATCTGTGCCGGTATCTGGCTGGTTGGGTCTGTTGAGATTAAACGGTTGCTGCAAATCTACGGAACGAAACAGGGGATTTCCGCTACCATCTACGAACCCTTTGTTATTGGCAAAGAAGATAAATCCGTAGGGGTCTAGACCATTGAGGTTAATACTGTACTGATAACCGTCGTTTGTCTGCACAAAGGCAGTCGAGCTTAAAGACCGTCCATTTCCACCCATGTTAAAAGACAAGTAATTCGCATAAGCGCGACCGGGAATTGCTTGACC
>Ga0114939_10001753_pt1 | contig 16840 bp, 8 predicted proteins | sample AshMeaCrysSpring_FD_87196 | JGI IMG/M metagenome (GOLD analysis project Ga0114939, IMG submission 87196) | Groundwater microbial communities from Big Spring, Nevada to study Microbial Dark Matter (Phase II) - Ash Meadows Crystal Spring | ecosystem: Environmental > Aquatic > Deep subsurface >... | reverse complement strand
TGTCCGGCTCCGTGTAGTTGCTCAGGTCGATGTCGACGCCGTTCCAGCCGCCTGTGGTCAGGGCCTGGGTGTAGGCGTTCTCCCTGCCCCCGCCGATGATCGAAACCCTCACGCTGGTGATGTCCGGCGACCAGAAATCAATATGCAACGTGCCTTTGGTCGATACGTCGACCGGGTTGGCGTTCCAGTCGAGGCCCTGGTACAGGCCACCGGGCCCGGCCCAGATGTACTGCAGCGGCTCGTTGCCAGCGATGGTCACTTCGCTGCGCGTCACCGGCGGGTTCTGGCCCCAGTCGGGGAACGGGTCGAGTCCTGCCACTGAGGCAGCATCGCTGTAGATCGTGACCGCATCGGCCGGGATCACCGTCGTCGGTGCGTCGGTAGGCGCCGTGGCACCGCCACTGACGAAGGTCATATCGTCGAAGTAGAACGTCTGGGCGCCGGCCGTGGCACCGGTTACGCCGAAATTGAAGAAGATGATCAGCCGGTCGTAGTTATAGCTCAGGTCCAGCGCGGGACTGCCGGCGAACGGATTGGCGAAGTCGAACGTCAGCGTCTCCCAGGCATTAGCCATCGTGGTGAACGCTTGGGTCTGCGCGAAACGGTTGACGTCTGTCGAGTCCTCGACCTTCAGCAGCACGCGTATGCCCGCAGCCGGCGAGTACACGCGTACCGTCATCCGCGTGTTGGTCGCACTGAACGGGATTGTGCCGACCGTCTCATTGGGTCCAGTGGACACGACGGTCCCGGCGAAGTCTGCGGCCGTCGCCGATCGATTGACCCGGGCCACCGTGTTGGTGGCGTTGGTCGGATCGAGCTGCAGCGTGGAATCTTCGGCTCCGCCAAAGCCCCTCAGCTCGTAGGTGACTCCGAGCTCGTCGAACGTGATGGTATTGAAGTCACTGCTTTCCGCGACGGTGATCGCGGCTTCGGCAGTGTTGCCGGACGGGGTGTGAGTCGCGGTGATGGTCGCGGTTCCAAGCGCAACTGCAGTGACGACACCTGTCGCGTCGACCGCAGCCACGGCCGGATCGGAGGAGACGAACGTGGAAGTGCTGGTCACGTCACCCGTCGTCGCGTTGTTGTAGGTGGCTGTCACAGTCAGCGCAAGGCTCGCATCCGGTTCGAGCGTACGCGACGCGGGACTCACGGCGATCGAGGTCACGCGCAGTGGCGAAACCGTGATGGCGGTGGTCGCGGTCAGGCCGGACTCCGTGTGTCTCGCAGTGATCGTCGCGCTGCCGGCCGCGACTGCCGTGACGTAGCCAGTGTCAGGGGCAACGGTCGCGACGGCAGGGGCGGACGATGTAAATGTCGTGCCGGAAGAGACGACGTAGGTCGAGTCGTCCTCGAGAGTTCCGGTGACGGTCAGCGCCCGCACGCCGCCAATTTCCAAGTTCACCGGGTTGGGCGTGACCGCGATCGAGGTCAGTTGCTTGACGTTCGGCGAGTTCGGATCCGAAGGCTGACACCCCACGAGGGAGAGGCCGAGGCAGGCCGCAAGGGCGAGCAGAGAACTCTGCTTGAGGAATGTCATCTGGTGTCTCCCGCTAACGCATCTGATGCGAAGGCGGGGGAGGCACCGGAGCAACCGGTACAGGAGACCCCCTCCTCCGAAAGCGCTTTCAAGCCCGAATCTACACAGCCCGTGTCGTCCGTGTCAATCAAGCGGTCACGCCGGTGATTGCTGCATAGCGGCAACCGCACTACGCCGTCTGCCGCCGACCCGGCAGCTCCGGATAGCGCGACCGCATGACCTTCTTCGGTTCACGATCCACCGTGAACAATCCCCAGTGCTTTTCGGGCTCCATCGGATCCGGCGAGCCCTTCCACGGCTCATCGAAGGCTTCGAATACGAAGGTCAGGATGCCCTCACCGCACGTCCAGTCCATCAGGTCCGCGTAATAGATCGCCTGCAGGTCCTCTGACGTGTTGTCCGGATTGATGCCACGTCCGTTGGAGCTCGTGGCCCAGCCGGCCTCCGAGATGACCACCGGCTTATCCGGGTACAGGCGGGCGACGCTGCGGTAATTGTCCTTGGAGTAATCGAGCGCGTCGTGCACGTGCTTGTACTCCCACACCGGGTACGTGTGCAGCGAGATGAAATCAAGTTCGCGCACCAGGGGGCGCAGCTTGTCCTGCCACGGAACGTAGTTTTCGCAGAAGGTCACTGGCTGCGGCACCTCGCGCTTCACGCGGCGGACGAGTTCGATCATTCGCTCGACCGGCACGAAATGATCAGTCCAGTCGACCGTCGCCTCGTTGCCAACGGCCACCGCAAACACGATGTCGTCGTGGTGTCGCGCGAGGGTGATGAGTCGGTCCACCTCGGCATCGTTCTCGACAACGTTGGCTTCCAGCTGCGATTCGCTGCAGGTGGCGCCCCACGGGCAACCGAAGTTGTTCATCTCGGCCGCCAGATGGGCGCCCAGCATCACCTTGAAGTCGAGCCGGTCGCGCCGGACCACCTCCAGCACGCGCTCGGCGTGCAGGCTGCAGTCGTAAAGGCGCAGCAGCCGCCAGTTCTTCTGCAGGATGTGCAGATCCTCGCGGATCTCCGCCACGGTCGGGTAGATCTTTTCGGCCGGGCTCTGGCCGCGCCGGTAACCGGAGTAGCAGATGGCGTTGCCGCCTGGAAGTTTGAGCATGGCGATGCGATCCCGGTGTCAGACGTACTTGGGCTGACCGTTCTTGTCCCACAGGCCCCAGTACGCCCCGACGTCACCCTCGGCGCCGACCTTCCAGGCCTCGTCGAACGCCTCGAAGTAGAAGACCTCGACTCCGTCCCGGCGGGCCCAGCGGCAGGTGTCGATGAAGTAGCGCATGGCGCCCTCCACCGACGGCACGGCTCCGTGGAACGCCGTGCCGGTGTGGGGCCAGCCGGTCTCACTGATGATGACTTTCTTGCCGGCAGCAACCGCCACGGTGCGCTGGTACATGCTCTGCATGTAGGCGATGGCCTGGTCGCGCGGGCAGCCTTCCCAGAACGGGTAGCAGTTGGTCAGCAGGACGTCGCAGGCCGCGGTGATCCGCGGATGGCGTTCGAACAGGTAGTACGCATCGACATATCCGACCGGCAATCCGGCCGGCACCGCCTGCTTGACGCGCTGCATGTAGCCGAGCAGTTCGTCCTCCGACATGTCCTCGCGCAGCAGGACCTCGTTGCCCACGGCAAGGATGTCCGCGTGCCCTGCCCTCGCGAGCTCGATCGCGCTCGCGATCTCGCGCTCGTTGATCTCACGGTCCGTGCCGAGCCATGCACCGACCAGGGTCTTCATGCCGTATTCGTGCGCGATGCGTGGCGTCCGTTCGTGCCCTTCCGTGCAGGAGAAGCTGCGCACCCAGCGCGTGTAGGGCCGGATGATGCCAAGACGTGCCCGTATCTGGGCCTCGTCCACCAGCGAACCGGGCGACTGGCCCTCGAGGTACGGGCTGAAGCACAACCCGTGCACGCCGGCGTGCAGTGCTTCAGCAAACTCGCCGGCCAAGTCGGCGAGTTCCTGTGGCGAGAGAGGCGCGGGCACCGGGACAGCGCCGGATCCGCCCGCGGCCAGCACGGGAATCCGCGGCGCGGACGGGGCGGCCCTCCGGGTGGCCACCGGCGCCGGTCCGGTCTCCGTCACATCCGAAGCGGATCGCCCGGCCACAACCTCCGGGTGCTCGGCGATCGCGGCTGCCGGCAGGGCCGTGGGGAGCGGCGTCGCCGGCATCACGCCCTCCACCGGCTCGGGTCCACGCCGCGCCTCCAGGTCGGCCGACATGCGCTTCACGGTCTCCTCGTCGATCTCGTAGAACCAGAGCGCCGCGACCGCGGCGACGGCGGCGACGGCCGGAATCACGCTCATCATCAGCACGATGCCGTGGATGGTCTCAGGGCTCTGCGCGACGTTCGGCAGGTAGCCGAAGAAGGCCAGCAGCCAGCCAGCCCCGGCCCCGCCGATCGCCCAGCCCAGCTTCTGCGCGAACGAGGCCGCCGAGAACACCAGTCCGGTGGCACGCCGGCCCCACTTCCACTCCGAGTAGTCGGCCGTGTCGGCATACATTGCCCAGACCAGCGGTGCAGTCGGCGCGGCGCAGAAATTGATGATGGTGTTGGCCGCCCAGACCAGCTTGATGTTCTCGGGCGGAACGAAATAGAACGCAAAAGTCAGCAGCGCGGTCAGCGACATCGAGACCAGGTAGAAATTCTTCTTGCCGAAGCGCTTCGCGAGCGGCGACGTCGCCATCACGCCGAGGATGAAGGCGATCGCGCCCGTCGTCATCACCGGACCGAAGTAGCCGTCGCCGCCGGGTACGACGTTCTCGAAGTAGAAGATCGTCACCGTGTTGCGGATGTTGCCGAATGTCAGCGCCGCAATGCCGACGCCGCACAGAACCACCCAGGGCCGGTTGCGCAGCAGATCCTTGAGGTCGGCCGCCAGCGAGGTTTCCTGCTTCGGCGGCGGTTGCACCCGCTCGCGCGTCAACGCGAACGTCGCGAAGTAGAGCAGCACCGCGAAGATCGAATAGACGAGCATCGTCATCTGCCAGCCATAAGCCGACGTATCGCTGCCTCCGAAGAACCTCACCATCGGCAGGGTCAGGTTGACGATGATGAACACGGGAATCAGCGCCATCACGAAGCGGTAGGAGGTGACGCTGGTGCGCTCCTTGGAGTCCGGAGTCAGCACGCCGAGCAGCGCCGAGTACGGGATGTTGATCGCCGAGTAGGCGATCATCATCAGCATCAGGGTCACGTACGCGTACACCGTGCGGGCCGTGCCGTCGAGGTCCGGCGAAGTGAACGCGAGGACCGCGGTTGCGGCCATGGGAATCGCCATCCAGACGAGATAGGGCCTGAAGTGCCCCCAGCGAGTCTGGGTGCGGTCGGCGATGGTGCCGATCATCGGGTCGAAGAACGCGTCGGCGACGCGCGTCACCAGCATCATCGTGCCCATCGTGGCGGCGCCGAGCAGGAACACGTCGGTGTAGAACTTCGCCATGAAGATCGCGAACATCTGCCAGAACATGTTCGACGCGAGGTCGCCGAGGCCGTAGCCGAATTTCTCGGAGACGGAGAGCTTGGAGTCTGTGGTTTTCACGAGTTCCCCCGAACGCGCCATCCGGACGCGATCTGTTCAGCGTTTCTTCTGGTACGGCAGCCGGCCCTTGCCGCGCGGTGCCGGCTTGCCGTAACCGCCCACCCGGTCGTAGACGCGCACGTAGTCGACTACCAGTTCGGCGGGAAACTGCGTCGCCGGATTCGGCACGCCCGGGAAGTTGCCGCCCACGGCGACGTTCATCACGATGTAGAAAGGCTGGTCGAACGGCGCCGGCCACGGATTGAGGTCCGCGCTGCTGCGCGCCACCACGCCCTTGCCGCCGCGCAGCTTGCTGCAGCTCCACCAGAAGGTCTGCGTCGCCCAGACCTCACCGTCCACCGACCAGCGGATCTCGCCGGGGTCCCACTCCACGGCGTAGACGTGGAACTCCGCCACCGACTGCCCGGCCGGGAACTGGTGCACATGCGTGACGAGCTCGCGTTTCGGGAAGGTGGACCCGAAGTGGATCGTGCCGAGGTACTGGTGCGGCTTCTCGCCGACGATCTCCATGACGTCGATCTCGCCTGAGGCCGCCCATCCGCCGTACTTGTCTTGCTCGGGCAGCAGCCAGATCGCGGGCCACAAGCCCTTGCCGTGCGGCACTTTCGCGCGGAACTCGAACTTGCCATAGCACTTGCTGAACAGCGGCGTTCCGTCGCGACTGCGCGTCCTGATGCGCGCGGACGTGTAGCCACAACCGTGCAACGGCTCCTTCAAGGCGCGGATGTACAGGAGACTGTCCCGGACGGAAACGTTGCGCGGATCGCGCGTGTAGTACTGCAGCTCCTCGTTGCCCCAGCCCGGCACCCACTGATGGGACTTGTAGTCGAAGAACCCGTTGCCGAGCTCGAAGTCCCACTTCGTCGCATCGATCTCGCCACCGTCGAACTCGTCGCTCCAGACGAGTTTCCATCGCGTGTCTCTACCTGGCATTGCCCTGCCCCGTCGTGACTGGCGATCCGCCGCCGGTGCCGGTCCGGGCCCGCAGGCAGAACGCCTGGTACCAGTACGCGCTGTCCTTCGGCGTCCTGCGCTGTGTGGCGTAATCGACATGGACGAGCCCGAAGCGCTTGGTGTAGCCGTCAGCCCACTCGAAGTTGTCGATCAGGCTCCAGACGAAGTAGCCGCGCACGTCGACGCCGCTCTCCAGCGCGTCCGCCATCGCGGCAATGTGCGACCGCAGGTAGCGGATTCGGTCGGCGTCGGCGACACGCCCGTCCACGATGCGGTCCCGGTAAGCCGCACCGTTTTCCGTGACATAGAGTGGCGGCAGTCGATAGTCGGCCTGCAACCGCATCAGCAACTCCGACAGTCCGGCCGGGAATACCTCCCAACCCATGTCCGTGAGTTCCCTGCCGGACCCGAAGGGGTCGAGCGGCGTTCCGGTGCCAGAGAGGTTTCGCGTGTAGTAGTTGATACCCAGGAAATCCAGTGGTTGCCGGATGTTCTCCATGTCCTCGGGCCCAATCTGCGGCGCATCCTCGCCGAGAAACGCCAGCACATCCTCCGGGTAGCGTCCGCGCAGCAGCGCGTCCATGTACCAGCGGATCGTCAGCCCGTCATCGAGATGCGCCTTGGCGCGATCGCGCAGAGAATCCGTGGCAGCATGAATGGGCGCCATATTCAGCACGATGCCCAGCGGTGCCGTGCAGCCCTGCGCACGCAGCGCCTGCAACGCGACGCCGTGACTCAGCAGCAGCTGGTGCGCGACCTGCACCGCCGATTTCTGGCTCTTCAGGCCGGGCGCGAAGGTCCCGGCCTGGTGGCCGAGGACCGCGACTACCCAGGGTTCATTGTGCGTGGCAATCGATGCCGCGCGGTCGCCAAAGCGACGCGCGACCTCGACCGCATAGTCGGCGAACCGGCCGACGGTGTCGCGATTGAGCCAGCCGCCGCCTTCCTGCAGTGCCTGCGGCAGGTCCCAGTGATAAAGCGTGAGATAGGGTGCGATGTCCCGCTCGAGCAGCCTGTCGATCAGACGGTCATAAAATGCGAAGCCCTGTTCGTTCCAGGCCCCCGCGCCGAGGGGCTGGACGCGGGGCCAGGCGAGCGAAAACCGGTAGGCGTTGACGCCGAGGCTCGCGATCAGCCCGATGTCCTCAGCGACGCGGTGATAGTGATCACAGGCGCGCTCGCCGCTGCTGCCGTCCTTGATCGCACCGGGCCGGCGGCAGAATTCATCCCAGATCGAGTCGCCTCGTCCATCTTCGCGCGCGGCGCCTTCAATCTGGTAAGCGCTCGTCGCCACGCCCCAGACAAAGTTTCCCGGAAAGCGCTTCGCCAGCGCGCCGGCGTCCGGGTCGGGTGCCGGGTTCGCCGGATGTTCGCCAGATTTCATCAGCATGGAGTCATTCGCGGCAATCAACGGGTTGGCAAAGTGCTGATGTGGGGACCGGGCCTTTCATTGCCCCCTCTACACAGCGACTCGAGCGCAGCTTGAGAAAGCGCTTTCAAATTCAAATCTAGCATAGCCCTCGCTGGTCGTGTCAAACAGCAGTCGGTGCGAGATCTTGCTGCGCCGCGGGAGTCATCCCGCCCGCGAATGGTCCGGTCCGAGGCCCCGGCAACAGCGGCGTCACGACTCCCCGGTGATCGGCGCCCGGCGCCAACGGGGTCGGTCAGCCGCGCCAGGGACGGGTCGATTCGCGAATCGCGAGCATCGGCGCAGAAGACCTGGCCTTGGGAGTCCGTCGCTCGATCAGATCGATCATCGCCTCGGCGGCGCCGTCGCCGATCTCCTCGGTGAACCGGTGGACGGTGGTTAGCGGCGGGATCATGAACGCCGAGGTCGGCAAGTCGTCGAATCCAACCACCGAGACATCCTGTGGCACCTTGAGACCGCGGCGGTGCAGCGCAAGCATCGCGCCATAAGCGGTCTGGTCGTTCGCGGCAAAAACGGCCGTGAATTCCACCTTCGCGTCGAGCAGCGCATTGATCGCCGCGTGTCCGCCCGACTCCAGATAGTCGCCTGCGGCAATCAGCCTGTTGTTGAACGGGATCTTGCCGGCAGCGAGAGCCGCCTTGTATCCATCGAGGCGCTGCAACGCATCCGGATGGTCCGGCGGTCCCGAGACGAACGCGATCCGGCGGTGTCCCTGCCCGATCAGGTAGTCGGTCGCGAGTCGTGCGCCCGCCGTGCTGTCAAAGTCCAGGCAATAGAGTCGTTCCCCTTCGACGCGCCGGCCGGTCACGACCAGCGGCACGCTGCGTGCGAGGTTGATGAGTTCCTCGTCCAGCAGGCGGCTGGTCAGCACAATGATGCCTTCCACACGTCTGCTCAGCAGGTGATCCACGCAACGCCGCTCGTCACCCTCACGCCAGTGTCCGCTGACGAACAGCGGAGAGTAATTGGCTCGGAGCAGGCCCTTCTCGATCGCCGCCAGCGACACACCGTAGAACGGGCTGTCGATGGCCTGAGTCACGACTCCAACGCTCATGGACTTGCCGCGCGCGAGCGAGCGTGCCACTGGGTTCGGCATGAACTGCAGCTTGGCGATGGCGGCTTCGACGGCCCGCACCTTCGAATCGCGGACGCGCGCGGTCCCATTCAGGATGCGCGAAACCGTGCTCGGCGATACGCCGGCCTCCCTGGCGACCATCTCGAGCGTCACCGCCGAGCCTGTCGCAGCCGCGGCAGCACGACGCTCCAGTTCCGATCGACGCATTCTTCGACTCCTTAGCGTGCCTGGCGTGGGCCCTGCCGGCGTCTCATCGAAAAGAACTGCCGCGCCGCAGCACAACGTTAGGTCAACGCACCGGTACATGGCTACCGCATGGATCAGCGATTGACAAGGATGCTGGGGGTCGGCTAGCTTCTGCAAGCGCTTTCAGAATAACCGCGGTCACCAGTCAGAGCGCCGCACCGGCGCTGCAGACCGCGGCCAGGCGGCGACAGGGGTGGATGCAGATGAGCCAGACCGATCTACCAACGGCAGGATGCGTTGTCCGTCGACCCGGGCCGTCTGCTCGACCAATATCAATTCTCCAGTTCGTTCAAGCGGGGAACATCATGCGGACCGTCAACTCGACAATGGGCCCATTGCGGCGCCTTGCGGTACTCGCCGCGTCCCTGGCGCTCGCAGCCTGCGGCTCGAGCCAGAACTGGGACGACGACAGCGCATTCGTGACGGTCGGCGGCACGGTCTCGGGCTTCACCGGGGGCAACCTTTCCCTGTGGATGCTCACCGGAGGCAGGGTGGTCGCGGAGAATTCTCTCGGCGGCAGACTCGCCATTGCCGCCAACGGCTCGTTCACGTTTCCTTCTCAGCTCGCCGATGGCAGCGATTACGCCGTGGTCGTGGCGACGCAGCCGGCGGGCCTCACCTGCACGGCGACCAACGGTTCTGGCATCGCGAATGGCAATGTTCGAAACGTTGCCGTCGACTGCCGGCCCTACTCGTTCACGCGACGCGCACTGCCGGCCATCTACAGCACCGGCAAGGCCGTCAACTACAGCCCGTATCGGACGCCCGCGGGACCCGCAGGGTTCGAGGTCCCCAGTGACACGGAAATCGTTCAGGACCTCACGCTGCTCAACACGGCCGGTTTCAATCTGCTCAGGCTGTTCGGCACCAAGGCCCTGCGTCCCGATCAAGTGCGCCCGACGGACCCGCCGGGGGCCGGCACTGACATAGTGGCTGAGAAGATCCTGCGCCTCGCATTGCAGTACTACCCTGACATGAAGTTTCAACTCGGGGTCGAACTCACTGGCATCACGTCGTGCAGCCAGCCGGTGAACGATAACAACATCGCCTACGCAATCAGCAAACTGTCCAAGTATCCGAACGTCGTCACGATCAGCGTCGGCAACGAGACGTCGTTCTTTTCCAAGTTCATGCCCCTGCCGTGCCTCGAAGGCTACATCCGTACGATCCGCGGCCAGGTGACGCAGCCGGTCACGACCGACGACGACTGGACTTTCTACGCCGGCAAGTCTGGCGGCGGCGGCGATCGGGTCCCGGTCAAGCCGGACACGATTCTGCCGTTGATCGATTTCGCATCGATTCACATGTATCCGATCAGCTACCCGGTCTGGGACTGGCGGCAGACCAGCGTCCCCGAGGGGCCGGAGCGTGCACAGGCCATGATGGAGCAATCGCTCGTTGCCCTGAAGGAGTGGCACGGCGAAGTCGTCGATTACCAGTACGTCGGCGCGGACGGCATCACGGTGAGCGTCGGCGACTCGATGCCGATCACCGTCGGCGAGACGGGTTGGAAAGCCCGGCAGACCAACCCGTCCTCCGAGATCGAGACCTTTGCGGCCCGGGAGGTGAACGCAAAGTGGTACGTCGACCTGTTGTACGGGAACCCGGACGGGTACGAGTCCTGGCAGGGATCGGCTGACGGACCTCCCATGATTTTCTACTTCGAGGCGTTTGACGAGACCTGGAAAGGAATCGACGACGGCTGGGGCTTGTGGGACATCTCGCGACAGGCGCGTTACGCTCTGTGCGGCTCGCCAGCGGGCCCCGCCTGCAATGACGATCTGTATGCGGGCGCCGGCTATTTCGTCTCGCCGCCTTTCAGCACGATCACCTTCGACTCGCCCGACGTCACCTATACGCTGCTCGGCTTCGAGGGCGCGGAAGACTCGCAGGCGGTGCCCGACCCGACCAACGCGACCAACAAGGTCGCGAGGGTGAACCGCTCGGCGACGGCCCAGTTCTTTGCCGGAACCGTTGTCGGCACCGCCGGCTTGACGGCCGGGACGATACCGTTCGACGCCGACAACACGCGGATGACGGTGCGGGTGTACTCGCCGGCGGCAGGCATCCCGGTGCGGCTCAAGGTCGAGGACTCGTCGGCTCCCCCCAATACCCGTACGGTGGAGTCCGAAGCGGTCACTACCACGGCCAACGCCTGGGAGACCCTGACCTTCGACTTCGCCAACCCGGTGGCGGGCACCCCGGCGCTGAACCTCAACTACACCTACGACAAGGTGATCATTTTCTTCAATTTCGGCGCGACCGGTGCCGCGGCGGGCGCCCAGACGTACTACTTCGATGACGTCACGTTCATCGGCGGTGGCGGCCTGCCGCCCGTCGCGCCTTTCGAGGACCTCAGTTTCGACTCGCCCGGAGTTGTCTACACGTTCACCGGTTTCGGCGGCGCCGATGACTCATCGTTGCAGCCCGACCCGACCAGCGCTGCCAACACGGTCGTGCGGGTCAATAGATCGGCGACGGCCGAAAGCTTCGCCGGCACCATCGTCTCGACCGGGCCCAGCCTGACGGTCGGCACGATACCGTTCACGGCGACCAACACCAGGATGACGGTGCGGGTGTACTCGCCCGCGGCAGGCATCACGGTACGGCTCAAGCTCGAGGATGTGGCAGATCCCGACGACCGTTTCGTGGAGACCGAGGCGGTCACGACCGTCGCCAACGCCTGGGAAACGCTGACCTTCGACTTCGCCAACCCGGTGGCGGGCACCCCGGCGCTGAACCTGAACTACAACTACAACCGCCTGATCATCTTCTTCAACTTCGGCGCGACCGGTGCCGCGGCGGGCGCCCAGACGTTCTACTTCGACGACGTGTTGTTCGACACCTCCGGTGGTAGTGGCGGGAACTGCGGCACCACGGAGCCCGACTGTGCACCTGCGACGGTGATCCCGGCCGACGCGGTCACGATCTACAGTGATGCCGCGTCGGTGACGGGACTCAACCCGTTCCCCAACTGGGGCCAGGACCCGCCAGTGACGAGCAGCGAAGTGACCATCGCCGGCAACAAGTCGCTGCAGTACGTCTGGGCGGGACCCGGCGGCCTGTACCAGGGCATCGACTGGGCCAGCAACCCGGTTGATGTCTCCGCGAAGGGCAAGCTGCACATCGACTTCTGGACGCCAAATGTTGCGAGCGTGAAGGTCTCGATCATCTCGCCTGGCCTCGAGAACGCGGTCACGCAGGTATTGACGACGGGCAACTGGAACAGCGTCGACATCGATCTCAGCAACTACTCGGTGCCGAACCTTGCGGAGACCATCCAGATCAAGCTCGAACCGACCTCCCCGGGCACGCTCTACGTCGACAACATCTACTTCTGGGGCACGGGGTCGGGCAGCGCAGACTGCACCGGCGGCACCTTCGCTGGCGGTGTCTTCGCTGCTGACTTCAGGGGTAGCCTGAACCCGGCCGATGGCAAGCCGCCGCTGACGACGCTCTGCGGCGACATCGGGTTCTTCCACGATCCCCGCTTTGTGGTCGGTACCACCGCGCTGTACGACTTCGGTGGCATCTCCAACCAGGTCGTCAACCCGGGTGGAATCAATAATTTCTACTACGGTTTCGGCCTGAAGTTGCCGGCGATCACCGACGGCTACTTCGGCGCGTATGTCAACGCGCCGGCCAATGGCATCGCCGACGTCACGTCGTTCACGAACCTCAGGTTCACGCTCTGGGGTCCTGCGGAGCTGTTCGAGCGATCGTTCACCCCGCAAATCCAGGTCGTGATGGCAGGCCCCGCAGTGGCGGGCTGCGGCTCCAACTCCGGTCGTTCCGAGGTTCAGGCACCGCTCGTGACCGCCCAGAAGATCGGGGCGGCTTCGAACTACGTGGTACCGCTCAGCAGCTTCGCGATCAAGTTTGCGTGCAGCGGCGAAGCCACTGCAGCAGAGATCCTGGCGAAGGTGGCGCAGGTCAACTTCACGCTGGTCGGCACGAACATACAGTACAGCGTTCCGGACACCAGCACGCCCCCGGCCTATGCGAACGGCCTCAACGTCGGCCCGATAACTTTCGAGTGAGCCGAACCATGCTGCACACAACGACGGCTTCAAACAGTTGCTTCGGGAGACCGCTGTGAACACCAACGCTGTCAGTCGATCCCTTGCGGTCGCCACGGTGCTGCTCGCGGCTCCGGCGCTTGCGGCTCAGTACGGCCCGTTCGAGGTCGTGGGATTCCTCAAGGACGAGTACTCCCTCTGCGACAACTGTTCCGCAGGCCTGGTGAACGAGTCCGCATACGATCCGCGCGGCGTGCTGTCGCCCCCGGTGCCGATGGTAAACCAGGGCGGCGACTCGGAAACCACGGGCCGCAACCTGTTCCTCATGCAGCTCACGCTCGGCGCATCTCACGAGTTCGACAATGCCGTAAAGGTCGAGGCGAAGACCAGCGGCCGCATGCGCAACACGGAAGCGGACATCTTTGACAACTGGATGACCGATCTCTACGCAGGCGTGTCGCATCCGCAGTACGGCACTCTGCAGATCGGCAAGTTTTCCTCCCGCTCCTGGACGCGCACTGACTCGTTCGCGTATCCGCTCGGTCTCTCGAGCCCCTGGGCCGAGTCGGGTGCCGGATACGGTGTTTATCCGGAGGCGATTCGCTACGGCACCAAGGAGTTCGAAATCCCGATCGGCAAGATCCGGTTCGAGGCGAGTTATGCACAGGCCGACGAACGCTACCCGCTGAACCGCGATGCGCTGCTGAAAGGTCCGCCCGACCCGAAGCTGTACGAGATCTTCATCCAGTACTCGAACGAGAAGAACCTGATCGAGCTGATCTACCAGGACAGCGACGGCGGGCGCCAGAGTTCGTTCTCCAAGGGCGCATTCTACGGCGCACAGGGCAACACGAACGGCCTGGTCTCCTCGCCCGAGTACGAGGATCCGTCCGAGAACGTGCTGATCCTGCAGGGCAACTACTGGATGAACGAGAAGTGGAAGTTCACCTGGGGCCTGAAGCGCAGCGAATGGTCGGGCCAGGCCCAGCAGTGCGACTTCGGCCCCGTCTCGACGGTGCAGAACGAGTGTTTCTGGGATCAGCCGGGATTCAATTATTCCGACGAGCTGGACGCGGTGTACGACGCGGTCGTGTACGACGTGATGCTCGGCGCCGCTTACACGCGCGGCAAGTGGATCTACACCGCCGGCGGCGTCTACATGAACAAGGCCAGCACGGATAACCCGATCGAGTGGGGCCAGGACAACACGGCGCTGTTCCTGAACCTTGGCATCTACCGTGACATGCCCGATTTCTCCTTCGGCGGCGCGCTGTTCAAGACGGAGATCTATGGCGGTCTCGGCCGGGTGATGTTCGGGCGTCAGGGCCCGGCACCGTTGAGCATGCCCAGCAACATCGCCTTCGGCGGCGTGGATCCGCGTACCAGCGAGTCGGGCAATTTCTTCACTATCGGCGCAAATCTCAACTTCTGAGGACGAACGTCATGCGCATGGACCACGCGATGCCTCGGGGTCGGGCGGTCAGGATGCTCACGAGGGCCGCGGTGCTCATGACCGGCGGCCTGGCATTGCTGAGCAATGCCGGCCTCACATGGGCCGCGACCCCGGATGCCACCACCGGCCTCGGCGGCTACTACACGAAGTTGAAGAGCGGCGATCCCGCGCTGCCGGTGGCCGAGTTCGTCAGCGGCGAGGCCGCTGGCAAGGCGGCGCCCACCAACCAGTGGTACTCGTCGGTGATGTTCCAGCGCTGGTCGCAGCCCATCCACGCGCACCCCATGACCTACCGCGCGACCGAAGAAGGCTTCGAAGTCGGTCTGCCCACCAAGCGCTTCGCCAACGTCGGTGGCAGCCTCGAGGTCAGTTACGCGCACGAACCGGCCATCGTCGTCGTGCCGGTCGGATTCAAGCCCAAGGACGCCAGGCTGTCGAAGTTCTCCGACTGGCTTGCGCAGGTCAGCATGGCCGCGGGCGCGGGCGAGTCGCTCACCGCCACGGTTCTGCACGGCAGTCCCTTCAGCTACTTCGAGTCCAGCACCGGCGAAGTCCGCTTCCGGTTCGCGGCCAAGCCCGAGATCTTCTCGGATCCCAAGGATGCGGCGCGCGACAAGCGCGCGGTCGGAGTCACGGTGGCCGGCAAGCCCTACGCGATATTCGCGCCCACCGGCGCGACCTGGCAGTGGGCACAGCCGACCGAACTCGTGCTGCAGCTGCCGGCGGACGCCCGCTACTTCTCGGTCGCCGGACTGCCGGATGCACGCGATGCCACGCTGAGCGATTTCCTCGCGGTCGCCTACGCTTTCCCGACGGACACCCGCGTCGAATGGTCCTATGACGAGGCGGCCAGCAAAGTCCGCTCGGTGTACAAAGTGCAGACGGTGGCCAAGGAAGGCGACAACCTGACCACGTTGATGGGTCTCTACCCCCATCACTGGTCGAGCGTAGTGTCCGACCATCCTTCGCAGCACGGGTACGACACGGTGCGTGGCCGCATCCGCCTGGTGCCGGGCAACAGCTTTACGCTCGAGCGCACCTACCACGGCTTCGTCCCGATGTGGGCTGGCCTCGAGGACGCGGCGAGCAAGGAGAGCGTCGGCAGCCTGCTGGTCGGCGATCTCGCGAAGTCATCCCAGCTGTTCGGCAAGATGGGGCGCGGCACGTACTGGATCGGCAAAGGGCTCGGCGCGACAGCGCAGCTGATGAGCGTGGCCGAGGCCGAGGGCAGGACCAATATGAGCGAGGACCTTCTCGAGCAGCTCAAGAAGCGTCTGGAATCCTGGTTCGACGGGCGCGGCTCCACGTATTTCGTCCAGGACTCCACGCTCGGAACCTTCGTCGGCGTTCCCCAGGAGTACGACAGCATCAAGGCCATGAACGACCATCACTTCCACTACGGTTACTGGGTGATGGCCGCCGCGTACGTCGCGCTCAAGGACCCGGACTGGGCGTCCCAGCAGAAGTGGGGCGGCATGGTCGGCAAGATCATCTCGGACATCGCGACCGCCGAGCGCGGCCGCGCGGACTTCCCGTTCCTGCGCAACTTCGACGTGTACGAGGGGCATTCATGGGCCTCGGGCGATGCGAACTTCGACGCAGGCAACAACCAGGAGTCATCGTCCGAGGCAGTGAACGCCTGGGCCGGCCTGCTGCTCTGGGGCGAGGCGACCGGCGACCAGAAGCTGCGCGACCTCGGTGCCTTCCTCTACACGAGCGAGATCGCGTCCATCAACCAGTACTGGTTCGACCTCGACAAGCAGGTGCTCGCACCCGAGTACGGCAAGCCCTTCGCCAGCATGGTGTTCGGCGGCAAGTACGCCTACAACACCTGGTGGACCCAGGAGCCGCGGCAGATCTTCGGCATCAACCTGCTGCCGATCACGCCGGCCTCGACGTACCTGGGCGCAGACCCGCAGTACATCCGCACTCTCGTCGACGCACTGCCGGCCGAGGTCAAGGCGTACCGGGCCCGCGGCGCGACGGATGGAACGCCAGCGGACATCTGGCAGGACGTCGTCGCCTCGTACGCGGCACTAGGCGATCCCGAGGCCGGCCTCGCGTTGTGGAACCGCAAAGGCAGTGTCGAAGCCGGCGAGACCCGCTCGCATACGGCGTACTGGCTCGCGAGCCTCAAGGAAATGGGCACGCCCGACTTCTCCGTCACGGCCGACACGCCGTTGTACTCAGTGTTCAAGGACAAGAGCGGCACGCGGACCTACCTTGCGTACAACGCACGGAGCTCACCCATCAAGGTTACTTTCAGCAGCGGCAAGTCCGTCGACGTGCCGCCGCGGTCAATCGTGCGCGTTCGCTGAGGCAGCGGCGGCCGACGCGCCGCCGGCACGACCGGTTGATGACCCGCTCCCGACGGCGCGAGGAAACCGCTGGGTCACCGTGCAGCATGGCGGTTCGCGCGCGAAGTCCACTGCTTGAGAGTCCGCGCCACGAACCAGCGAGGATCGCGGCACGGTCGACGAAAACATCTTCATGAAGCTCGTGCTGGATGCGCTGCCATGGGACCAAAGGTACCGACTGATCCGAAGCGCATGACTGGCCCGGCTTCGGTCAGCGGAGACTTCG
>Ga0114939_10001752_pt1 | contig 16850 bp, 16 predicted proteins | sample AshMeaCrysSpring_FD_87196 | JGI IMG/M metagenome (GOLD analysis project Ga0114939, IMG submission 87196) | Groundwater microbial communities from Big Spring, Nevada to study Microbial Dark Matter (Phase II) - Ash Meadows Crystal Spring | ecosystem: Environmental > Aquatic > Deep subsurface >... | reverse complement strand
TAATACCCTTAGCGATCGCTGTCCACCGTCTTTACCATCTGTTAGTAATGGTAAGCCAGCACCTATGCCTAGGTATAGTGCTGTACCGGGTCCGGATATAAAGTTCGATACATCTTTGTCAAAGCTTTCTGCTTTCACTGGTGTGTTAAATAGGCTGGAGTAAAAGGTTATGATTATGGGGCATAGGGCTTTAAAATTAAGCATTTTTATCTAATAATTGCTGTAAGATTATTCATTTATATATACTTTAACTCTTCAACTTAAAAGATATAAATAATACATCTGTGGCTAATGGCTAATTGCTAATTGCTAATTGCTAATTGCTAATGACAATTACTTACCGCAGTTTATGAGCGTGTGGAGTATAATTGCTAATTGTTAATGGCTAAGGTCAGACAGGCTAATTGCTAATAATTCATGGAAAATATGTGGTCATGTAGGGGCAAATGGCTATTGGTTCCTGCTGTTACAATTGAGGTTGTAAGAAAGAAAAAAATGCCTCAACCAAAAATGTGAAAATTCAGTTGAAAATAGGTTTTATTCAAATAAAAACAGGCAGGATGCCTGTTCCACGGTTACTAATCAAATTTTGATAACGTGGAAGAAAAACAGGCTTTACTGGCTATTTCACGGTATTTTTATAACGTTGTGCGGGCGTAAAGCGAGGGAAAAAGTAGGGGTAATTAGGGGTTGCTGAATAAAGCTATACAAGATTCCATATCAGCTTTTCAACCATTTTTATGACAAACAGATGCAAGCAACCACGCATTTATAGACCCAAAATCCTTGCATCGGTAATTGAAAATTGTGAGATAAATTATTACCAATATCTTAACTATTACCAAGATTAATCAATATTCATAAATCCTTTTTCAATGCAGTCGATAAAGGTTACAAGGATTTGATTTGGTGAAAAATCTTGGTAACAGTCAGGTAATAAAAGTCAGGTTTGAAACCTGGGAAGAGTATTGATTAGAATTGAGATAAAATACTAAATTTCAGCGAAGGCTCTTTCAATCAAACGACGGGCTAAGGTTTGAGTACCTGTATGCTCGTAGTAATTAGTACTCATGTCAAGGAAAGCAGCGAGATAGTCAAGCTTATCATCGGCAATGGTCATAAAATTGCTTAAATTGCCAATAACTGCTTGAGGGCTAAGATTGTTAGTGGAAACTAAATCACCCATCCAACCTTTTACAGAGTCAAAACTTTCGCCAATAAAGTTGAGTTTACTGCCGGAGTCATCACCAGGAATATCATCCTTCATATTTTTGAAGGTAGAATTTTGTTCTAAATCATTGGGCGTCATCTGACTAACACTAGATAAAGCTTTCTCTATAAAGTCAGGACCGAGAGGAATTAAACCATCGATACAAACCAAACCTACCATGCGGATAAGAGACTCACCGCTATATTCTCCAAGAGAAGCAACAAAGTCACCAATGCTATCTCCAGGAATACCGTTAATTTGACAGAAGGAGACCAACTCAGCGACTAATTTCAGGCATAAATCAATTGTTTGGGCTTTGTCAGGCTTGGGGGTGATGTTATCTAAAAAGCCTAAAAATGAAACTGATTCACCAACTTTATGAGCTAAAGCTGCGGCACCTAAAGCTTTATCTGTGCCATCTACAGTTTGATAAAGCCACATTGCCCTTTGATAACCTTGGGAGCGGTCGTTATATAAATATATAGCGCGTTCGCCAATTGCTTGAATTAGACTCTCGTCTGTTTCCCCAGTAATTTCCTTAATTGTATTTACAAAACCGACTGTGTTGCGCCACTGGCCGGGGGCTACAAAATCTAAGGCATTTAACATTGAAATTGTTAAACCACCAGTTGGTAGCTGGTCAACTAATTCAAAAATGGGTTTACTCACAAAAATCTCCTTTTGTAATCAGTCGTTAGTCTATAGTCAAAAATCACTGGTCATTAGTCATTAGCGGTAAATAATTAGTTCAATAATTGGTGAAATTATTAGTTAAATTATTGGCTAATGACTAATGACTGATGAATAATGAGTTATTAGTTGTTTACACTAAAAAACCGTTATTTAAACTTGAACAAAGTTATTTAAGTGCTGCTAGACCACTTAAATTAAATTTCTTCAACCAAGCTTCGCGATCGCTTGCGGTGAAAGATGGGTCTTTGGAGATAGCTTTAACTTGGTATTTCCCTACAAGAATAGATGTTTGAGTGTTACCAGTCTTCACAGATGGATAACCATCAATTTTTTGAGTGCTGTTGGAAAATTTAGCTGCGGCACCGGAAATACCTGTGGTATCGGAAACAGCTAATTGAGCAACAAGTTTACCATCTTTCTTTAAGTTAGCTTCAGCAAAGCCTTTTTTCTCTTGGGTATATACCCGCTGATAACCGCCATCCGCAGCAGGGAAAAATTTATTAAATTCTCCACCTTGGGTGGCATTTTTGGCGACAGCTTGTCCGCTTTTTTGACGGCTGCTTTCTTGCTGTGCTTGGTCAAAACGAGTAGGTGCTTTAGCTGCACATGCAGAAACTGTTGTTATAAGTAGGACAGATAACAATATCGCTGCAAGAAATTTACGCACACGCGAAAACATCATTTTTTTTACTCCTGATACTTACGCTCAAGGCAATTATCAACCTTTTTTAACTGTTGTAGTCCAAAGTTTAGATTTTGCAAAGAATCAAATGGCTAATTGCTAATTGCTAATTGCTAATTGCTAATTGCTAATGCTTGATGGCTGATGGTTGATGGCTAATTGGGATGAAATCGGTAAAGTCGGGTTGGGTGTAAAGTTAACAGAATTAATTTATGTTTTGTTACTTAAATTATTTATACTTCACAGGGTAATAAACTGTAATTCTGATTGAAGGGAAGAATCTCTGTATGTCCGGTTTTCCGAGATTCTTCCCTTCGCGAAGAATGACAATTACTTGCCGCAGTTTATGACCCTGTGGAGTATAACTATAGATAGCTATTACCCATTAATTCCGATAGGCGATTACAGCATAAAAGGGGTCTCCTGCACTTGCACCTAACCATTGTAAAAAGTTGGGAATAGTACTAGGGGTGGCTACCACTACCTCCGGAGTTGTAAATCCTGGGATGGAATTAAAATAGGTTTTAACCAACTCGACTCTACTTCTTTCTGAATTATCGCGCCATGCTTGAATGGCTTTTTGATAAAACATGCGATTAGAAAAGCTAAAAATTGCGACTCCACCAGGTTTGAGAATGCGGTAAATTTCTGCAAAAATAGCTTCTGGGTATTGTAAATATTGTACTGAAGCACAGTTGATGACCGCATCAAATGAAGCATCATTCAAGGGAAGTTTTGGATTATCATTGAGATTTTGGACAAAATAACTATTAAGTCGAGGATTGCGTGCTAATTCCTCTGCGTTTAAACCGTGCCCCTCAACACGGGCAAATTCCATTGCATCTGGTAAATGGGAAACCCAACTACTCATCATATCTAAAATGTAGGTGTTGGGTTTCAGACGCTGGCGATATAAATCAGTCAGTTGTTGGATAAAACCGTCGTCTACGTGAGTGACAAAACGAGGGTAAGAGTAAAACAACTTATCATTTGTGTCATCTAGCTTAGTGCGTTCGTTGGGTCTAAGCAGCATAAAATTCTTACTCTTGAGAATTGTTCCGGAAAAAAGTTTATTAAACAGAAAATGGTAGCAGGAATTTGTATTCCGCCATACATATATTAAGGATAACGGGGAAAAAAAACGAGTCAACTACACCACATTTAACTCTAAATTATCAAATGTCTACCATACAATCTCTTGAAAATAACTGGCAGCGCTTCTTTCTTTGGTTAGGTTTTCCTTACTTAACTTTATTAGCTTGGATATTACCATTGCTAATATTTAATTCTGGACAGCAAAGTTTAATGGCTCATGATGAAGGGCTTTATGCTATTCGTGCCCGTTTAATGGTGGATAGGGGAGACTGGATACATCCTTGGGGTGCAGCCCATCATAAAACTCCGGGGCCCTATTGGATTATTGCTATTTTCTATAAATTTTTTGGTGTTAGCGAAATTAGCGTCAGATTACCAAATATGATTTTTGGGACTTTATCTATTTTAATCTTATATGAAATAGGTCTGATTATTTTAGGGAAAAAAATTGCTTGGTTGGGGGCGGCAATTTGTGCGGTGGAGTTTTTATGGCTGCAATATTGTCGTCTTGGTGCCCCAGATATACCAATGATTTTTTTAGTATTATTGGCAATTTTATGTTTATTACAAGCTGAGTTAAATCCTAAATATAGATATATATTGGGTTTTATTGTTGGGTTATGTTTTGGGATTGGTTTTTTGGTAAGAAGTTTTATGATTGTGTTACCTGGGGTAGCACTTTTACCTTATGTAATTAGAGAGAATTATCGCCATCGTCATCTTTTAAATCCTGGCATATATGTGGGATTTTTGATTGGTTTATTACCGAGTTTTGGGTGGTTAATTTTAGCTTCTCAACGTTATGGAAAAGCAACCCTCGACCAATTATTGGGGTTTGTTTTTGCCCTAGGTTCTGATAATCGTCATAACAATGGCCCGTTTTTCTACCTGTGGAATGTTCCGGTTAAATCATTTCCTTGGACATTCTTTGCTATCTACGGGGCTTTTTTAACTTTTCGCCATCCTTTACCCAAATATCAATTATTATTAGTCGGATTTCCTTTAACTTTATTTATTGAGTTAAGTATATTTTCTACAAGATTATCCCATTATAGTTTGTTGTTATACCCTTTTATTGGTTTATTGGGAGCGATCGCCCTCAATGAGTTAGCAAATATTTTCCTTACAGATAAAGGGAAAAACCTAACTCGTAATCTTAGTTTTAGCTATGGCGCACTGGGTATTATATTATTATTAGCCGCAATCGGAATCCTGATTTTTGGTAGTCCAAATATTCAGAAATATGTGCCTCTGGGTATAGTTGTAGGATTAAGTTTGTTAATCTTACCAACTGTATGGTTAGGATATTATCGCTTTAACAAAAAATCCCTAAAAGCATCCCATTGGATAGCAGGATGGCTGATACCTATATGGTTAGGTATCGCAGTTGCAGGTGGTATGGGATTAATCGGTGATTATAATCCTGACATCAAAGCCTTTGTCAAACAACCAATTGTTGCCGAAGTCTTACAAACTCAACCAGTTAATTTTGTAAAGGTTGGTGGAAAGACAGAGGTATTACTCAAGTTTTACACTCCGACTCAAGGACAATTTGTGGATTCTGTGAATAAATTATCTAATGGTAGTTATGCTTGGATTCCAGAATCTGTTATTTCCGAAGTCTCTCAAAAGTATCATATTATTGGGAGAATGCAAAAATATCTATTAATCGTTTTGAAATAAAATTCCTCAACAATATAATCGTGAATAATAATATATATTGTATCCAAAAAAATCTATAGCATTTTTATCATATTTGATAGTTGAAAAAAAGTATATACGCGATAAAAGTATTTACTATATTGGTAAATAGCATATTATAACTACTTTTATTAGCAATAAATAAAATAGATAAAGAATACTTTCTTAAACATTTAAATTCCAAACTTGACGAGCTAGAGTAGCTAAGAAATTTTGACGTTTGTCAATCGCAGAAGAATTCCAGAGTTCAAAAGTATTGATATTTAGAGCTTTCATTGTACGTTCGAGATAAGTATTTTTTCCAACTTGAGGTTTCTCTACTAAAGAACGTGTTAACAATATTCTAGACTCTCGATAACCTTTCTTTTTTGATTCATACACATCATCAGAAATGGAACAATTTATAATTTTTTCTAAAAGAACTAAATTTCCTAGTTTTTTTAACATATGTATCATATTCATCATCTTTATCAAATTCAACATTTTTAGACTGGGGTAATATATGCTCTATCGTGATTGATTTATCAAAATATTCATCCAAGGGTCTTGAGGAATTATATGCAGATTCATCAACAAATTGACAAAGTTTCCCTAGTATATAACGCATCCTAAATCTAGCAATATTAGGTTCTGTTAATTCACTAAATGCTAAATCAAAATCTCTTGATAAAGATTTTAATTCTTTGTGTATATGTGTAGATATAAATTGTTCCATTTCTTCTGACGTCTTAATTTTTCTTAACTCAACACTCCACTGTGAAAAGTTACGAATCATATTTATATCTTTACGTGTTGACCTAGTAATTGTGTATACGAATAACAGATTTTCTATTTGATGACAAAGTTTTATAAATAAATCTTTATCTAAGCTCCTACCTGCTAATAATAGTACAAAATGCTGACTGTATTTACCTTGAAGATATTTGATATTTTTTAGATAGTTATTTTGTGTTCCATCTATATTTTTACATTGGGAAAATTTGACATAATCTTGACTAATAACAACTAGATTACGAATAAATCCGATAGGGTCATCTTCTATTTTATGCTGCTTCTTATTGTTTATAAACCACTCATAAACAGCTTCTTCAGAGAAATTTTTCTGAAATTCTACCGTATAGCTAGACATAACATAATATCGTAAAAATTGGATTGGAGTTTCTTTGCAATCTTCAAGATTTTTAATTAATGTATCCCATTCTTTTTTTTATTCTTCCCAATAATCCTTGGCGCTTTTATCAATAGAAATTTTTGTGAATAAGTAATTTTTAAGTAAATCAAGAGACGTTAGACCTACTCCACGAGCATTAATTGTTTCAAAGACTCTTAAAGCATTTTTTAGATTAGGAGTTTCAATTTTTATAAGCTTAACTTTACTGTTAAAATTTTGTGAAAATTTATGTATTTTATCTGGCTCATCACCAAATTTTTCTGATATAAATTCTTTGATGTTATCATATGCATCTATTATGCGTTTCACTGATAATGATTTTTGGTTGTCAATATTTCTTATTTCTTTACTATCACTGGCAATTGTATTTAATAGACCATATCCATCTCCATACTGTAGTGTTAATCTATACTTATTTACATCCCTACCAGTTTCAGAATCTTGGTCAATACCAGCGATTAGACCTTCTGTAGCTTTTGAGGTTTCATTTAAATCCTTTAAGTAATCGCGAATCACACAAAAAGTCAGATAAATTGTTGTTAACCTTTGTTGACCGTCAATTAATTGAAAAGTCCCATTATTGTCTCGATAAATAACTATTGACCCTAAAAAATATTCAGGATTTTCTGATAATTCGTCATTCTCATATAGCTCAGTGTAAATATCTTCTAAGAGTTGATTCACATTTGATTTCTCCCATACATATTCTCTTTGAAAATCGGGCACTGAATAAAAATCTTTAAATAGTTCTGCAATAGTTAAATCACTGGATTCAATTTTTGGAACGTTTGTCATATTAATCTGATTGGGTAAACTTATTATCTAAATTTAAAGTACCCAAATTTATTGGGGTATTAACCTAATTTCGCAAAATATGTAAAAATTATATGAATATACGTGCATCTAGTTTATAAGTGTAAAAAGTTATCCCACATGGCAACTTATCATCAAATACAAACCTTCATAGTTCAGCCAAAATTAATCAGAGTAGTTTTCCCAAAAGAAAAACGACTCTGATACGTCTGCCCAACCTAGATTTGGAATCTCAACAGTTCTATTCCAATATATCTATATCGATACCTAGAGTTTCAAGCTGCTCTGGGGATAGAGAACGCAGTTTCTCTGTAATCGCAAGTCTTTTTTGTTGCTCAGCATCAGCCCTTTGAGACTCAGCATCAGCCCGTTGACGTTCCAATTCCACCTTTTGTTTTTCAATTTCCAGGCTTTCGATACTTGTGGGTAGTAAATTGCCTTGGCTATCCCACCAACGTAACCAAGGTAATGTCATATTTTGATAATCACCTTGCCAAATACCAAGTTCCACTCCCATTGGTGGGATTGGGTAATGTCCCCGTGAGTTAGGGGGAATCAGTTGATAACTATGACCAACTAAACAGTAAACCTCGACTTGTGCTTTTTCTACTTCATAAATTGCATAGTAGGAAGCACGAATAGCTTGCTCATATACCCAAAATTTTCCGACTTTTCCACCTTCTGTAACTTGGGATGGCGCCGTTTTGTCTCTCTCTTCTTCCCCATTGCCGGATACAAATTCAATCACTATTAAAGGAGAGACATATTCCTTCCACATCACATATGACCGACGTGGCTTACCATCAAGAGTCGGTGGTACATTAGGTACATAAAACCAATCTGGCGCCTTGGCACCTTCATGTAATGGTTCGGCTATACGCCAATAAATTCCAGAATCTTGACCGATACAATAGTTACTATCTGGATGAAGTTTTTCAAGAGTTGGTCGGATTGAATCGGTTAATAAAATACTTTGTGGATGTTCTTGAAAATTTTGCACAAATGTACCGTCGGATTCAGGCAGTTGAGTATGGTCTGGTAAATTAATCGAAGATAGGAAAGTCATCGTTTTTTCCTCCATCACTTCTAAAATATTTTTTTAACTCAACTTTTACAGTACGTTTGTAACATTTTATTAAATGGCGCCAAGAAATCCAAAAAAGACTAAACCTTCTTCAATGCCACCGGCAAACTCGGATTGTGCTAGGTAACGATTGGGGTTTGGATTTTGTTGATGCCATTGTAACAACTCAGGTCTGGCGTTACCAACGATAATTCCTTTTTCTTGTCTATTTTCAAATAGGGCAATATCATTACCAGAATCACCAGATGCAACTGTTTGCGCTACGTCTATATCTAATGACTGGCGAACAAAGGTCATGGCCATACCTTTATTTGCATTACGAGGTAGGATATCTAAATCCTTACCTCCACTGTAGATAACTTGGATGTCTAATCCTTGGGCTAATAAACAAGATTCTAACTCTGGTAGAACTTTGATAGCCGCTTCTTCTGTCAAGAAATAACTAATTTTAAAATCACCTAACTCGCTGGGAGGCTGGGGTTTTAAGTCGGTGAAAGTCTTGGAAATTTCTAGTACTAAATTTCTATCCCAACCAGAAGATAACTTTTGTGACCATGTGATATCCGGGATTAAGCTACCTTGATGATAAATTTCTGTACCAACGCTACAAACTAAAATATCTGGCTCCAGGAGGTTTTTTTCTGCTTTCAATTTTTTGTAGAGGGAAAGCGATCGCCCGGTGGAGTAAACTATTTTTGTCCCATAGGCAAGGCGATGTTGTTGTAATTTCTCGTTTAGTTTTGCCATCGCCCTGTCGTCACCTACAAGGGTATAGTCTAGGTCTGTGATAAACAAAAAAGGTTTCACAATAGATGCCAGTCAGTTACGGGAATATTTATAGTTTACCTTTGTTAGACCAATATAGTTGAGGGAGGGGAAGGGGAGAAGGGAGAAGGGGAAATAATTTGTGTCGCGATTTTCGGGAATGGTCTTAACTATGGTCAATTGGATTTTATATCACAAACAAAAAAAATCAGTTGATATGAACTTGCGTCAGCCTTTGGGGGGTGAGAAGTATAGCATTCTCAAACCACAAAAGCTGACGCAAGTTCTGTAAATTCCTTAAATTACTTAAATTACTTATTTAAGCGCTTTCCACATCTGTCTATTGCCAAAAATAATGTCTCATTTTTGAGAGTCTAATGAATATTTTCATTAGACTCTATGATTGCGGTCGCGGGGACACAATAAGAGGTATCACACAATATGGTTGTGTTACTTTGATTCCAGCGAATTCTAATTTTAAGGGAATAGCTTTATGATTCTTTGGACAAATGGTATTTTTTTCTGCGAGGATTGGTTGCTTATCTTTATCCATTGATAACATGACTTTTGCCTTATTAGCCTCTTTTTTAAGCTCCATGATTTGAACATCACTAAACTTGAATTTTGGCGGTTTTAAATCTGGTTGAGCTTCTGGTTTTTCTGATTTCGGTGGTTGTGGTGGATGTGGTGGCTGTGGAGTTTGGCTTTTAGCGAAATTTCCTGTTATTGCCAATAGCATTACTGCCAGGAAAATAGATTTACAAGGGATAGTCAAATATTTTTGATTATGCATTTTTTTTGGTAGTGCTACTCTGATTTATTTTCAAAGCAAATTTGAAGTCGCTATAAATAAAATTAGCTTCAGTAACAATTATATTAAATAGTATTAATACGATTTTTTTTAAGACAAAAAAATCTCTGATTTTCATCAGAGTCTAAGTATTTATATTTTGCGGGAATAAATGATTGTAAAAAAAACTTGAAAAGTAAAATTTACTAAGTAAAAATCATGAATTAATTTGAATCATGCGGAATTATAATGTAATTCCAATATATATAAGAATCATAGTTATCAATGAGATAGTTGGGTTTTTACTCAAAAAAATAATGGAAATATAATGCAAGTGTAATTTTGTGATTTTTCAAATTATTTATTAAATAATCATTTTGAGTTATAAAAATGATTATTTATTTCCAAAAAAACTATCAAAATAAACTATTTTGATGTGGGGAATGAGGGCTAAAGCCCTCACAAAAAACAAAGGTTATTTAAATTAAAAACTGATGGGACTGATTACTATGACCCTTCCCGTAATTTATCCAATACACTTCTATCTTCTAAAGTCGAAGTATCACCGGAAACCTCTTGCCCTGCGGCTAAACTTCGTAATAAACGACGCATAATCTTACCAGACCTAGTTTTAGGTAAAGTATCTGTAAAACGGATTTCACCGGGACGGGCGATGGCTCCAATCTCTTTGACTACATGTTGCTTAAGTTCCTTACTTAGTTCATCACTTCCCTGATAGGAACCTTCCAAAGTCACAAAAGCAACAACTTCTTCGCCTTTTAAATCATCTGGTTTCCCGACTACCGCAGCTTCCGCCACTGCCGGATGAGATACTAAGGCTGATTCAACTTCCATTGTACCTAAACGGTGCCCAGAAACGTTTAATACATCGTCAACGCGACCCATGACCCAGAAGTAGCCATCTTCATCTTTCCTCGCCCCATCCCCTGCAAAGTAAACGTATTTACCATCTTGAGGTGGAATATGTTCCCAATAAGTGCGGCGGAAGCGGTCATCGTCACCATATACTGTTCTCATCATGCTGGGCCAGGGGTAGCGCACTACTAAATAACCGCCATCGTTATCCCCAACGGCATTGCCCTCTATATCAACAATATCAGCAAGAATACCAGGGAAAGGACGGGTGGCAGAACCGGGTTTTGTGGAAATAGCACCAGGAAGAGGGGTTATCATAATGCCACCGGTTTCTGTTTGCCACCAAGTATCTACAATGGGACAGCGATCGCCGCCAATAACTTTGTGATACCACATCCAAGCTTCTGGGTTAATAGGTTCGCCAACGGTACCCAATAAACGCAAAGATGATAAATCCCTAGAATTTGGATGTTGGTCGCCCATTTTGATAAAGGCGCGAATAGCTGTAGGAGCAGTATAAAAAATTGTTACCCCATACTTTTCAATAACATCCCAGAAACAACCAGGATTAGACCCACGGGGCGCTCCTTCATACATGACAGTGGTAGCGCCATTAGATAAGGGCCCATAGACTATATAACTATGTCCAGTAATCCAACCTACATCAGCGGTACACCAATATACATCTGTGTCATTCAGATCAAATATCCACTTGGTGGTCATGTGAGTATATAGATTGTAACCAGCAGTGGAGTGAACTACACCTTTTGGTTTACCAGTACTACCACTTGTATAGAGGATAAATAACATATCCTCGCTTTCCATAGGTTCCGCAGGACAATCAGCGGAGGCATCCTTTTGTAACTCATGCCACCAATGGTCTCGCCCGGAAACCATTTCCACACCTTGGGCTGTACGTTTTACTACCAAGACATTTTCAACACTCTTGACAGCGTCATCAGCTAAGGCTTTATCAACCTGGGGTTTTAAAGGGACAATGGCATCCTTACGCCAACCACCATCAGCAGTAATAACTAACTTAGCTCGGGCGTCAACAAGTCTATCTCGTAAAGCTTCGGCACTAAATCCGCCAAAGACAACGCTATGAGGTGCCCCGATACGGGCACAAGCTAACATGGCAATGGCCGCTTCAGGTATCATCGGCATGTAGATACCAATGGGATCGCCCTTTTTAACTCCTAATTTTTTTAAGACATTGGCAAATTGACAAACTTCTCGATGGAGTTGAGCGTAGGTAATAGTCCTAGAATCTCCCGGTTCCCCTTCCCAAATAATAGCGGCTTTATTTTTACGCCAAGTTGTTAAATGTCTATCAATACAGTTATAAGAAATATTAATTTTGCCACCGACAAACCATTTTGCAAAGGGTGGTTGCCAATCAAGGGTAGTGTCCCATTTTTGAAACCAGCTTAGTTCATTTTCTGCCAATTCTGCCCAAAAAGCCTCCGGATTAGCCTTAGCTTTGTCGTAGAGTGCTTGATACTCTTCCTGAGTTTTAATTTGGGCATTTTCAGAAAACTCAGCCCTAGGTGGAAAAAGACGCTTCTCTTGTAGAATTGATTCTATTGTCGGTCTGGACATAGGATAAATGCGTATTTGTATTTAGTGCTGAACATTATTCTTATAACGGAGATTTTGTGTAAAGTGCTTTGATTTTCATTAAGAATTAACCGTAGTATACAAAATCGTCCAAGGTTTAAGGTTAAATATATAGGTTTTCAGCATGGGGAAGTGTCCTATTCAAATCCGGCACTTAGGGCAATTGCGACTATTTGTATAAGTATTGAGAAGTATCGAAGTTTCCCCATCCACCATGAAAAGGTTAAGCTAATAGATATTGTTATACTGGGGTTTTAATTTGAAATTCCATCTTATACTTTATTTTTGCTGTTTTGGCTTTGCTGTTTGATTAATCATAAATGCTAGACCCAATTTTTAACTCTCCTTTTCACTTTAGTCTCGAAGCATCTGCTGTTTTATTAGTGTTGGTGTTTTTAGAAGCGGTGCTATCTGCTGATAATGCCATTGCTTTGGCTGCCATCGCCCAAGGCTTAGGCGACCAAAAATTAGAACGTCGGGCCCTGAATATCGGCTTAGTTTTTGCCTATGTTCTGCGTATTGCTTTAATTCTCACTGCTACTTGGGTACAAAAATACTGGCAAGTAGAATTACTCGGTGCCGCTTATTTATTATGGTTGGTATTCCAACATTTTACTTCTGAGGAAGATGAGGATAATCAGCATCACGGTCCCCGTTTTAATTCTCTATGGCAGGCTATTCCCGTACTTGCTTTTACTGATTTAGCTTTTTCTTTAGATAGCGTTACCACTGCGATCGCTATTTCCCAAGAAAGGTGGTTAGTGCTTACCGGTGCCACCATTGGGATTATTACCCTACGATTTATGGCGGGTTTATTTATTCGCTGGTTAGACGAATATACCCATTTGGCTGATGCTGGTTATATTACTGTGGCGTTTGTTGGTGTACGTTTACTCGTCAAGGTATTTAATGATGCTTTGGTTCCACCGGAATGGGTGATGATTAGTGCCATTGCCATTGTATTGGCTTGGGGTTTTTCTAAACGAGTTGAAGAAGAAGAAAAAGAACAAGAATCTACTCTAGAAGTGAAGAAGCAGGAAATATCTAAATAGTGCTAATGGCTAATGGCTAATGGCTAATGGCTAATTGCGCTCTTGAAGACTGGCTGATTGCTAAGGTGTTTGTTAAATACATAGGAATAGCCCAGAGCTACTACGAAAACTTGGCGTTCTTGGCTCAGGAGCGGTTACACAAATCAAGCTTTCTGACAATTTTTGCGTAAGTCCTGATACATATTTTGAGAGTTATTTCATTTCATCAATTTAGTAGGAATAGCCGCAAGCTTTACGCGGAGTTGGCGTTCTTGGCTTCTTGCGGTTACAGAAATCAAGCTTTCTGAGAATTGCGGCTATTCCTGGTAAGTCCTATGATATTTACCGAGAAATATTTATTCTTATTACTCGTGTAACCAGGGAGTCATTTGAGGCTTCCAACTGACTAATTCATCATCCTTAAACCAAAGGGAAATTTCCCGATTAGCTGTTTCAATAGCATCGGAGCCGTGAATTATATTACGTGCAATATTAATACCAAAGTCCCCACGAATTGTACCGGGTTCTGATGTCAGGGGATTGGTAGCGCCAATCATTTTTCTTGCTGATGCAACTACTCCTTCTCCTTCCCAAACCATCGCCACTACAGGACCAGAGGTAATAAACTCTACTAAACCAGCAAAGAAAGGGCGATCGCGGTGAACTTCATAATGAGATTCAGCCAATTCACGACTGACCTTCATAAATTTCAAACCAACCAGGGTAAAACCTTTGGTTTCAAAACGACGGATAATTTCACCTGTTAATCCCCGTTGTACTCCGTCTGGCTTAATTGCTAAAAAAGTGCGTTCCAAAACTAGCTCCTCAAATACTATAAACTTGCCATTGGTAAGATTATCCTAGTCAGCTCTAATTATCTACAATAAATAGAAAACTTGTAGGATTTTCCCCACCTAATATTACTGGGGATTATTTACATTCCAAAGATTCGCGGGTGGATACTCCTGTTTTAGGATTAACTCCCGATGCTGTTTTACAAAGTTTGTTTATTTCAACCACATCTAAAATAGCGTTAGTAAAGTCCGCACCAGTGATATTTACATCGGAGAAAACCGAACGTAACATCATCGCATTTGTAAAAATTGCGTTAGTTAAATTAGCACCCTTAAAATCACTCAAATAGGCAATACCATCGGAAAAATCGACATTCTCCCAATTACTTCCCTGTAAAATAACTCCGTTAAATACTGCAGCCCGCAGGTCTGAATTTGCAAAATTGGTCTTTTCTAGACTAATACTAGTGTACTCAGAAGCAATTAAACTTTGGTTAGAGAAATCTTCGCCTTTAAATTTCTTCTTAATTATGGAATTTGTAACTGCGGAAGAGCTAGCAGCGTATGCTGATAGAGGGCAGAGGAAAAGAACTATGGCTAAGACTAAGGCAGCTAACAAGCGACGATATTTCATCATGTTTAGTAACAAACTGTAAAGTTTCACAATAAATTATTAACCATTTTTAACCTTTTTCCTTATTCTTCTTGTGCTTTGTCTTTTAGGTTCCCGTAGGATATAAACAGATAATTACCGTTTAAACGCTGCCTGTGGCTCATCAAGAAACAGCTAATCTAGCAAAAACACCCCTTTACAACCTAGGTGTAGAACTAAAAGCAAGATTTACCAGCTTTGGTGGTTGGGATATGCCCGTCCAATACAGTGGCATCACCAAGGAACATGAAGCGGTAAGAAATGCTGCTGGGATGTTTGATATTTCCCACATGGGTAAATTTACTCTCAAGGGTAAAGATTTAATCTCCCAGCTTCAATCTCTCGTGCCTTCAGATTTAAGTCGTTTACAACCAGGTCAAGCTCAATACTCAGTATTATTAAATCCAGAAGGTGGAATAATAGATGACATTATTTTTTACTATCAAGGGGAAGATTCTGGTATCGCGAAGGGAGTATTGATTGTAAATGCTGCCACTAGCAGCAAAGATAAATCATGGTTGTTACAACATTTAGATACCAAGACCATCGATTTCCAAGACATTTCCCCAGATAAAGCTTTAATTGCCATCCAAGGACCGTCTGCTGTAGAAACTCTACAAAACTTTGTCCAGGAGGACTTAACTCAAGCAAAAGCCTTTGGTCATTTAGAAGGAACTGTCCTTGGTAAACCGGCTTTTTTTGCCCGCACTGGTTATACAGGGGAAGATGGCTATGAAGTAATGCTAGACCCAGAAGTTGCCATAGAACTATGGCGTAAACTTTATGATGCTGGTGTAGTGCCCTGTGGATTAGGTGCCAGGGATACCCTGCGTTTAGAAGCTGCTATGGCGCTATACGGGCAGGATATTGATGACAATACAAGTCCTTTAGAAGCGGGATTAAATTGGTTGGTACATCTCGATACTAAAGGTGAGTTTATCGGGCGTCCGGTTTTAGAGAAACAAAAATCCGTTGGCGTAGAACGCCGCTTAGTGGGTTTGCAAATGCAGGGGCGTAATATAGCGCGCCATGATTACCCTGTAATTTCCACTGGTAATACCATTGGTAAAATAACCAGTGGCACTCTTTCTCCGACTTTAGGTTATCCCGTCGCCCTGGCTTATGTACCCGCAGCACTGTCAACTATTGGTCAGGAATTAGAGGTGGAAATTCGTGGTAAATTATACCCTGCGGTAGTTGTCAAGAAACCTTTCTATCGTTCTACAAGTCGTGTAGCAAAGATTTAGTAGTTTATAGTTAATTGCTAATGGTCAATTTTTCTAACTATTAGCTTTTAGTTATTAGCTATTTCTTGTTTATGTATGATAGTTTATTCGATTGTGGCTGAGGAATTAATATGTCTTTTGAATACCCTGAAGATTTAAGATACCTGGATACCCATGAATATGTTCGTCTTGAAGGCGAAATCGCGACTATTGGTATCACGGCATTTGCAATAGACCAGCTGGGGGATATTGTCTTTTTAGAACTACCGGATATAGGTGATGCACTTTCCAAAGAAGAAAATTTTGGTTCAGTAGAATCAGTTAAAGCTGTAGAAGATTTAAAATCCCCAGTTACGGGAACAGTCGTAGAAAGAAATGATTTAATCATTGATTCTCCAGAATCTTTAATTGATGACCCCTATGGTGAAGGTTGGTTAATTAAAGTAAGAGTGAACGATACAGCTGAAATTGAAGATGCTATGACAGCAGAAGAATATAGCATCCAAGTTGAGGGAAGCTAAGTGGGACAAAGCTTGTAGTTGCGCTTTAGCGCTATATTCCTAAATAGCGCTAAAGCGATAGCTATAAACCCCTGTAAAAAGCTAAATTTGTTGAATTTTGGTGACTAATAAAAACAATCTTAAAAT
>Ga0114939_10001750_pt1 | contig 16856 bp, 11 predicted proteins | sample AshMeaCrysSpring_FD_87196 | JGI IMG/M metagenome (GOLD analysis project Ga0114939, IMG submission 87196) | Groundwater microbial communities from Big Spring, Nevada to study Microbial Dark Matter (Phase II) - Ash Meadows Crystal Spring | ecosystem: Environmental > Aquatic > Deep subsurface >... | reverse complement strand
TTAGAACTAGCCCCTCTCGAAAACTCAGCCCCACCATTCGACAAAATATATTTTTGCTCAATATCCTTAAAGCTGTCAAACAATTATTCCCCTTCTTAGATATTTAATAATGCCCAATCAATTCCTGATTTTGTTCAACCTATATTTGTAGCAACAAAACAATAAAAAATATATTTCCGATGGGAAAGCCTGATATAAAGGCATTACCCCCAGTTTGACAACCCAATCAGTGCCATGTAACCACTATTACCTAGTTGTGGGGAACCGTAGCCTCAACTACAATATATGCAAATAATTGTAAAGATTATATAGGTTGTAAATAGCAAAACTTAGTTAATTTCTCACTATATACCAGGTAGATAGCCGCATGTCCACGACCACGCTCGCCCCTGAACAAGTAAATCGCATAGTTTGGAACCAGCACCAAGACCCCTTTGAAATTTTAGGTTCCCATTTAATACAACAAGATGGTAAAAAAAATGTTTGGGCTGTGCGAGCCTATTTACCCAATGCCAGTGCTGCATGGGTAGTCCTTCCTGAAGAAAGGAAGGAATACGCTATGGAGTCAATACATGACCCCCATTTTTTTGAATGTACTATTGAAATTCCAGAACTAAGTAATTATCAACTAAAGGTCAAAGAAGGAGACCAAGAGCGCGTAACCTACGACCCTTATGCCTTTCGCTCTCCCTTAATTGGTGATTTTGATTTACATTTGTTTGCTGAGGGCAACCACCATCGTATTTACGAAAAATTGGGCGCCCACACCACAGAAGTAGACGGAGTTAAAGGTGTTTATTTTGCTCTATGGGCACCCAATGCTCGAAATGTTTCTATTTTGGGTGATTTTAACCTGTGGGATGGACGCAAACACCAAATGCGTAAAGGCACCACGGGAATATGGGATTTATTTATTCCAGAATTGAAAGTTGGGGAACACTATAAATACGAAGTAAAAAATGACGTCGGACATATTTACGAAAAAACAGACCCCTATGGCTTTCAACAAGAAGTTCGTCCAAAAACAGCATCTATCGTTACAGACCTAGATAGTTATAAATGGAACGATTCTGATTGGATGGACGCTAGGCGTCATCAAGACCCCCTAGCTAAACCGATTTCAGTTTATGAATTACACTTAGGCTCTTGGTTACATGCCTCAGCCTTAGAACCAGCAATATTACCTAGCGGAGAAACCGAGCCTGTAGTCCAAGTTTCAGAACTCAAGGCAGGAGCGCGTTTTTTAACATATCGGGAACTCGCTGAAAAACTTATACCTTATGTTAAAAATTTAGGTTATACCCACATTGAGTTATTACCCATCGCCGAACACCCCTTTGATGGCTCTTGGGGCTATCAAGTAACAGGCTACTATGCACCAACCTCTCGCTTTGGCAGCCCAGAGGATTTCATGTACTTTGTAGATAAGTGTCATGAAAGTGGTATTGGTGTACTTGTTGATTGGGTTCCCGGCCACTTCCCCAAAGACGGACATGGTTTAGCCTTCTTTGATGGTACCCATCTCTACGAACATGCAGACCCTCGCAAAGGCGAGCATAAAGAGTGGGGAACATTAGTATTTAACTATAATCGTAACGAAGTTAGAAACTTCTTGGTGGCCAACGCTCTATTTTGGTTTGATAAATACCATATAGATGGAATCCGCGTCGATGCCGTAGCCTCCATGTTATATCTAGACTATTGCCGTAAAGAGGGAGAATGGGTAACTAATCAATATGGTGGTAGGGAAAATTTAGAAGCCGCTGATTTTCTTCGCCAAGTAAACCATCTACTATTTAGTTATTTTCCTGGGACTCTATCCATTGCCGAAGAATCTACTTCTTGGCCAATGGTATCTTGGCCTACCTATGTTGGTGGATTAGGATTTAACCTCAAGTGGAATATGGGTTGGATGCATGACATGTTGGACTACTTCAGCATGGACCCCTGGTTTCGTCAATTCCACCAAAACAACATTACCTTTAGCATGTGGTATAACCACAGCGAAAACTTTATGCTAGCGCTATCCCATGATGAGGTAGTGCATGGTAAGAGTAATATTATTGGTAAAATGCCTGCTGACAGATGGCAAAAATTTGCTAATGTACGCTGTTTATTTGCCTATATGTTTGCCCACCCAGGTAAGAAAACCATGTTTATGAGCATGGAATTTGGACAATGGAGTGAGTGGAATGTTTGGTCTGACTTAGAGTGGCAGTTATTGGAATCCGAACCCCACAAACAATTAAAGCAGTTTTTTACAGACTTAAATAAGTTGTATCGTAACGAGCCTTGTTTGTATACCCAAGATTTTGCCAGGGAAGGTTTTGATTGGATTGATTGTAGCGACAATCGTCATAGTGTTGTTTCCTTTATTCGTAGAGATAAAGATACCAATGATTTTGTAATCGCTGTTTGTAATTTTACTCCCCAACCCCACTCCCACTATCGCATAGGCGTACCTGAACCTGGTTTTTATACTGAGTTATTTAACAGTGATGCTCGTCGTTATGGCGGTAGCAATATGGGTAACTTAGGTGGTAAGTGGACAGATAGTTGGTCAATGCATAATCGCGAGTATTCTCTTGATTTGTGTTTACCACCCCTTGGCGTGTTGATTTTAAAGTTAGATAAAAATAAGACCGCTGAATTTATCGACGAATAAATCACTATGAATTCAAGTAAGGCTTTAGCTATAAAGCCTTACTTGAATAAATTTTGAGTCTTAGTTTTGGGCTAATACCATAGTTCTGGGCCAATACCATTTTCCCCTACGAGGGAAATCACACCAAATTGTCAATAATTATCTATTAAAAACGAGTTTTTGCCAGAGGTCGTCATAAATCAAGGGTATATACTTATAAATACTCTGCAGAAATATCGTTTTATTAGCTTGAAGTTCGCGAAGAGAAAAATGTCCTTTGAGTAACCCGCTGATAACTTTTCTGGGATAGGGTGGGAAAATAGCTCACATCTTGCACCTTTACGCAAAAAAACTTAGAAGAATATAAATACGTCAGGAATATTACACTAAAAGGATTATTTTTTAGTCCTCTTGAGCGAGGACTTTTAGCTATTAGACAGGGACTTCCAGTCCCTGTCGGGCCAAAACTCAGCCAATAAATCAGTATGATACGCGCGTTTCCTTTATTTAGAGTTTATAGCAGGTGCAAGATGTGAGATAGCTTTAGCTTCTTGGGAAACAACTTCTGTTTGTAAATGACTTGGTAATTGATTCGCGATCGCTAGCCACATGCCTAACTCCACAAAATTAACACCATGTAAAGCAGAAGCTTGAAGACTCCAGCATAATCTAGGATTAGATTCTTTGACTTGAATAGAGTTTTTCCTAAAATCATATCTCATATCAAATGAGCAACCCCTGTATAATTACTAGCAGAGATAACTTTTTGACCAATTTCTAAAATTTTGTCATCTCGAAAAAACTCCCAAGACTAACGTGTCGATTTTTGTATTTATCATGATTACGGCAACCGCGATAATAAATTTTATTTTAATTTTATTGATTTCATTCTATTCGCAGACAGATAAAGTAAAAATAGAGAAAAGTCATTTTGTTGGTAAACTTATGTTGCTAAATTATTGACTAAAAATGAGTATTTATGATTATTTATATTCTAGCTTTAAGTAAAAATACTAAAGCTTTTATATCGAATTATTGAAGAAGGAATAAAGAAGAAAGATAGGATATTTTTTATATGAAAGTCCCTTTGCAATCAGCAATTAGCAATTATCAATTAGCAATTATCAATTAGCGATTATCAATTAGCCATTAGCACTTAGCACTTTTAACCTGTTTCTGAATTAATGGAATTGTGATAATAAAAGCTGCCCCCTTACCCAGTTGAGAAAGACATTCTAAAGAGCCATTATGCTTTTCAGTAATGATTTTATAACTAATGGAAAGACCCATCCCAGTACCTTTCCCAATAGGCTTTGTAGTAAAGAAAGGGTCAAATAGCTTTTGCTTAGCCTCTTGTTTTATCCCCATTCCATTGTCTACAATACTAATTACAACTAAATTATTTTCTGTTAATTCAGTAGTAATATTTATGCTTGGATTAAGTATTATTGTAATAGCTTCTTCTAAAGCATCAATGGCATTAGCTATAATATTCATAAATACTTGATTAAGTTGTCCGGGAAAACATTCAACTAAAGGTAAATCCCCATATTTCTTAATTATCTTAATTTCTGGACGGTTTGGTTTCCCTTTGAGAAGATGGCCTAAAATCATTAATGTGCTATCAAGACCTTCATGTATATCAACAGCTTTTATGTCAGCTTCATCCAAACGAGAAAAATTTCTTAAAGAAAGTACAATCTGACAAATTCTATCAGCACCAACTTGCATAGATTTAATTAACTTAGGTAAATCCTCTAACAAGAAATTCATTTCTATTTCTTCTACAAAAGACTGAATTTCAGCAACTGGATTAGGATAGTTTTTTTGATATAATTGCAGAAGTTTGATAATATTTTGAGTATATTCTTGGGCATAGGAAATATTACCAAAAATAAAACTTGTTGCATTATTAATCTCATGGGCAACTCCCGCAACTAGTTGACCTAAAGAAGACATTTTTTCACTTTGAAATAACTTGATTTGTGTTTGCTGTAGCTCATCTAAAGTTTTTTGTAATTCTTGTGCTTGAAGAATAAGTCTAGTTTCAGCTTTTTTGCGCTCAGCAATATTAAAAGTTGTACCGACTATCCTAAAAATTATTCCTGAAGTATCTTTAATAGGATTAAGTGTTGTTAAACACCATATTTCTTCTCCCCTAACAGTTATACATTCTTCATAGGAAATACTCCTACCTAATCTCAGACATTTTAAATAGTTATGACGGGCTATTCTACCAGCTTCTTTTCCTAAAAGTTCTTCGGGTGTTTTACCTATTACCTCAGCTTTTTCCAAACCTAATTCCTTCTCGGAGGCAACATTCCAGCCTATATAACAGAATTCTCCATCTTCCATAACACTAACAACAAATATTAAATTTTCAATTCCATCAAAAATACTTCGTAAAAATTGTTCCTGTTGTAATAGCAGAAATTCTGCTTCTTTTCTAATACTGATATCTCGTGCAACAACCACATAACAAAAAGGTTCTTCTGTCTCTGAATTATTGACTATAAAAACACTACAATCGCAGGGTATAGCTGCGTCAGTAGGAAAATGTTTATAAATTATTTCTCCTTGCCAAAATCCCTGTTTATCTAAACTTAATATAATTTTTTCTATACCATTTTCTAAAAAATCTTGGTGATGTAAATCAGTTATAAAAAAATCTTCTAAGCTTGTTAATCCAAGTATTTTTTTCCCAGATGGGTTTAAATATAATAGTTTTTCATCTAGGCTAACAACAGCAATCAAATCATTACTATATTCTACCAAAGCGAAAAACTTCTGTTGCTCTTTCTCAGCTATTTTGCGTTCGCTAATTTCTATTTGTAAAGCGTTATTTATTTGGGCTAATTCCTGAGTTCTTTCTAAAACAATGAGTTCCATTTCTTCATAAGATTTACGAAGTAATTCTTCTATAGATTTCAGCTTATTAGTATATTCAGTAATATCTCTAATGATGCCCACAATAAATTTATTACCTAGTTCATCATCAAATAAAGATTTAATAGTAGATATTACATAGGTAACACCAAAGAAATCTGTAAACAATTCTTCATTTTGATTAGTAATTCCTGTGGTAAATACTAATTCATCTTTTTGCCAAAAAATATCCGCTTCCGTCTTAGAAAAAAAATCATGGTCAGATTTGCCGATTAATTCAGCTTGATTATGACCAATAAATTTACAAAAAGCATCATTTAAAAATATCCAACGATGCTGGCGGTCTTTGACAAAAATTGGGTCAGGTAAACCATTTAAAATCTTGAGTAGAAACTCTAGGGAAAGGGTTTTTTCTGGTAGATGCATGGATTCATTCAATTTGCTAGAATTCATAGGCGAAAGCTGAAATCAGATAAAATATCAAGCTATTGAGTTTTATAAACTTACATTAATAGTCTAAGCTATTGCACTCTTTATTATTCCCCACTGTTATATACTTTGATAACCGTTGAAATAAGGAAATGTTCTCAAAAATAATAAACATAGCATTTTTATAGTATTGCCTTTACTTATAAATACCTATAAACCAGGTTTTTCACAAACCAAGCTTTTTAATTTTTTGAATTGATTACAAATAGTTTTTTAATAAACCAATTATAACCCCTGGAATTTCTAAATGGGGTAAGATGCCTGCATCATCAATCTGATAAAAGTCTCTAATATAGTCTGTATTTAACTTTGCTAAGCGTTTTCCAAGCTTAATATTTGTAAATTCTGCTTGACTTCCCCAGAATATTATAGTCGGTATAGTTAGCTGTGGAATATAGAAACTTAGATCAAAGTATAGACTTCCTTTTAAAAAGGATAAAGCTGCAAATTTAGCGTTCGGTTGTTGAGCAGAAAATAAATAAGCTTGGACTATTTCTTGGCATACTCTTTGAGGTTTTGTAAAGAGAAATCTTTCCAGAAAGCTACGCACTGCGAGTTCATTCTCCGCTCCCAAGGTATAAATTAAATTATCTAATAAAGGCGTATTTATAATTTCCAAAGGTATTCGTCGTCCTGCACCTTGTCCAAAGTCATCAAATCCTGAAGGCGAAATTAAATACAAAGATTGAAATAAAAAAGGATGAAGGACAGCGAGGCGAATTACAAAAGCTGCAGTTAAGGAAGAAGCCACTACCGGAATGGGAGGCCGACAGGTATGTCGAATAAACTCAGTAATTGTGGTCAGGTAATCATTTATTTGGTAATCTCGCACTGGGTGGGCTGAGTCTCCCCAACCGATTAAGTCTGGTGCCAGTATACGATGGGTAGTAGCAAATGCCGGATATACTTTAGACCATTCATAGGCAGAAGCACCACCTCCAAAATTATGAAGAAATAGTAATGTTGGTAATTCTTCTGTGGTGGAGGTTAGCCAAGGAGCGGATGTTTGGGTATAGTAAGCTATTGCACCCAAAGATGTTTGGATAACTTTTTGCCCAAAGCCTGGTGGTTGAAATTGTAGCATGACCCTTCCTTTATTACATAATGGTGGACAAAATAGTTTACTAAATAAGCTTTTTAGCGACTACTTTAGTCGTTTTACAATAGGTGTATCAGAAAAGCCAATTAAAATAAAGGCGTTGCTGAATTCAAGTATGAATGATGATTTTTTTAGTCTCACGCAAAGGCGCAAAGGCGCAAAGTTTTGTTGCTTATTTTTATAAAAAATTTTAATTCATACTCCTATTCAGCAACGCCAAAATAAAAAAGCTAATTTTATTAATTTTACTAATTGTGTCATATTTTTTTCACCACTAAATATACTCTCCTGGAAATTGAGTTAATGGAGGATATCAAACCACTTAAGTATTTATTATCCCTTCCCCTATCCTTCCAAGGAATATCACTACAAAAATACAACAAATAATACCTCCCCATAACCGATAAAATATTACATGACTTTTATTATAAAAAGTGGGTTAAAAGTTTATTTAATCATTTAGCCTAGGTATTAAAAGTCCAGATTAACATAAACTTATCATGATGATATTGAGACCAACAACATGACAAAGAAATACTCTTAGGAATAGCCCCAAGGTTCATGGAATAATGGAACTGTAAAGACACGAAGAACAGGAAGAAATGAGGATTTGAGGTATTTTTTGCGTAAGTCCTGACTTTTTGAAAATATCCTCTTCAAATCCTGCTGATTCTTTGTGAGCTAATCATGACAAAAATTTATGTCTTAGACGTTTTCAGTATAACACTGGATAAAATGTTCTCTATAGTCAAATATTTATTTTTTGTTAGTGCGGCTGGACTATTTTATCTAAAGCATCAAATGCTTTAATTCTTTGATGAGTATTTTCTTAATAGCTGTTGCTAGAGGCTTTTTTTTATAGGCTTTTTTTTCTGGGTATTTGATGTTCTAATTTTCCTGATAATTATAGGACTATTTTTACTGTAATTTGTACCGCGCTACTATAAAATTTAGAAATCACCAATTATAAATGACTAGTTTCTATGTGGGATTTTGGTAGATTAATTAATACACTTACTTACTTTGAAGTTGTTCCCATACTCAACTGGGTGCAAGATATATTTCAGGGTTCTTCTCAAGCTAATAAAAATAAACTAGAGGCTGCAAAACAAGTGGGTATAATATTAGTGGCGGGCGCCACCGGCGGTGTTGGTAAACGAGTAGTACAGCGGCTCCTAGAAAAAGGTTATTCTGTACGCTGTTTAGTCAGAGATATAGAAAAAGCGAGGGCAATATTAGGAAATGCAGTTGACTTAGTAGTGGCAGATATTACAAAATCAGAAACTCTTAACTCTGTAGTGATGAGTAATATTCAAGCTGTAATTTGTTGTATTGGTGTTAGAGTTCAACCTGTTGGTGGTGATACACCAGAAAGAGAAAAATATAATCAAGGGGTGCAATTTTACCAGCCAGAAATAGTTGGCGATACTCCAGAAAATGTAGAATATCATGGAGTCAAAAATTTAGTAGAAGCTGCGGCAAAATATTTACCAAAATCAGGGGAACAAATTCTTTTTGATTTTAATCAAGTCTCTCTAGAAACAACAAAAGAGATTAATCCAGGTATTAATCAAGAGAATAATCAAGATATCAGTAAAATATGGGGTGCCCTTGATGATGTAGTCATGGGGGGAGTGAGTGCAAGTAATATGCAATTAGTGGAAGGGACAGCATTATTTGCAGGTTATGTCTCTACGGCAAACTCCGGTGGTTTTGCTTCTGTAAGGACTAGAAATTTTCAACCACCATTCAATTTATCTGGTTATGAAGGAATTAAATTACGTCTCAGGGGAGATGGTAAACGTTATAAATTTTTCCTCCGGGCAGATTTTCAATGGGATGGGGTAGGTTATGCTTACTCTTTTGATACAGTAGCAAATGAATGGATTGATGTACTCATCCCTTTTGCTGATTTAATCCCAGTACTTCGGGCTAAAGTTGTTAGGAATTCTCCAGTTATTGATATCAGTAAAATTTGTTCTTTTCAATTAATGTTAAGCAAATTTGAGTATGACGGTCAGCTAAATCCAAGTTTTTCTCCCGGAGGTTTTGCTTTACAACTAGAGTCTATTAAAGCCTATGGTAGCAATAAATTACCACAGTTTGTTTTAATTAGTTCAGCTGGTGTAACTCGTCCAGGGCGACAGGATATAAATTTAGATGAGCAACCTCCTGCGGTTAGATTAAATGACCAATTAGGAGGTATTTTAACTTGGAAATTAAAAGGAGAAGATTCTTTAAGAGATAGTGGTATCGCTTATACAATTATTCGGCCCTGTGCCTTAACAGAAGAAATTGGAGGAAAAGGATTTATTATCGAGCAAGGGGATAATATTCGCGGCAAAATCAGTCGTAATGATGTTGCTAAATTATCCGTTGAGGTATTAAGTCAGCCAAAAGCTTATAATCTTACTTTTGAAGTTAAAGAAAGTGACAATAATGCTAATTCTATTAATTGGGAAAGTTTATAAATTCAGACTTTTTCCAGTTAGTAATGGAGAGGCTTTAACCTAAGTTTGACAACCGCCAGGGATTAAATTACCTGTTGAATAGCGCGCATTCCTCTAAAGGACTGGGTTAAAAAAAATGATTGAATCTTGATTACTTGCATTTTTTGTAATCGTTGTTTATTAGTAAACGTAATGAATATGGAAATAATCAATGAGACTAAAACCTATGAAGGTGGATGTCATTGTGGTGCAGTTAGATTTCAGGTAGTAGTAGAAAAGTATAAAGTAGAAGATTGTAATTGTTCAATTTGTCAAAAGAAAGGTTTTCTACATTTAATTGTTTCTCGCGATAGGTTTACTTTACTCCAGGGAGAAAATGTATTAAATACTTATAGATTTAATACTGGTGTTGCTGAACATAAGTTTTGTAGTGTTTGCGGTATTCATTCTTTTTATATTCCCCGCAGTCATCCCGATTGTATTGATGTAAATATACGCTGTCTGGATGGGAATGTAATTTCTAATTTTGAAATTGTCCCCTTTGATGGCGCTAATTGGGAACAAAATATTGATAAGTTGTTAAATAGTTGAAAAATAAATCAGGAATAGCCGCAAAATACCTCTTAAACTCTTATTTATTCCTGTCCTTCCTTGGAATGCGGCTAACTCACATCTTGCACCTGTCATAACCTCTAAATAAAGGAAACGGGCGTATTGACAGATTTATTGACTTCGCTCTGACCCGCTCTTAGACTGGAAGTCCCCGTCTAATAACGTAAGTTGCTAGTTAGCTCTCGTAAAAGTATCAGATTAAGATACAAAAACCTGGTTTTAGAGTGTTACTAGATACTTAATTTTAGAGCTAAGCACTTAAAAATCGATATTTTTGGATAACTAGCAACTTACGTTATTACTTCTATTCTCTGGTAGGTTAAAAAATCATGTGCCATGATGGGAGGCGTATTTTGAAGGATTAATTTTTCAGGGTAATACTATGGCAAATGCAGAAACGATTTGGGTAGTTACCGATAATCGTAGGATTAATAATAATGGAATTAGAGGTGTAAGTCCTCAAAGTGACCCATATTCGGGAGAGTGGGAGGAAAATTTAAATCTGGGGGCGATCGCTCCCCTGGTCCACAGCAACAATACGTCAGTATTAAATGCGGTACCCATTAGTGCTGAAAAATTAGAACAAGAAATGACCAGTTTTCTGGCAGTTGTTGGTAAGGTTTTTGAGAAAGCAGAGGATAGGGCGATCGCTAACTCAACTCTAAAATTAGATGAAATACAGTTATCAGTGGAAATCAGTGGAGAAGGAGAAGTCAAATTACTGGGCACTGGTGCAAAAGCAGCTGGAAGAGGAGCAATGACCCTGACTTTTAGAAGACGCTAAATCATTGCACTATTCTCATGTACTCCTGTGAGTGTAACTTTATCCCTTAAAACTAAAAACCAGGTAACATTTACGCAACCTGGTTTATAACTTTAATTTGTAGCTGTAACAGCACTTATTTACCTTAAGCGTCAGCTTCAATCAACTTGATATTAGAGAATATAAATTCTTGAACAGAAGTTTCTGCACCTAAATCAGTGGTAATTTGACGACGATTTAGAATTACGAAATTACCAACTTTTTCATACTCGTCCACAAAATCACTCTTACCACCCTTTTGTTCACCTGTTTTGGGGTCGTGGTAAACAGAGTCATAGGTATGAGAAAGATAACCTTCACCAGTTTCATGGCTGCTAAAGGTATGAATGGTAACTACAACACCATGAATCTGACGGTGAACTAAGGTGACTTCATTATTATTAAGCTTATACTTATCGCCGCTAGCCTTACCACCCATTAAAATTTCTACAGCCCCATTTTCGTCAGTTTTGCCATAGCTAAAGGTATTGGAGCTATGGGTTTCTTCAAAAGTGCGACGAATGCGGTGGATTGCGACTTCAAATAATTGGCCGTGAATAGCTTGCTTTGCTTCTTCGTCTTGTATGTCGATAACTTCTGGTTTCAGGGTTGCTGGAATGCGAATCTTTCCGGTAAACACTTTATCGCCTTGCTTATAGGTGACATCGGCGGTGTAGCCGGGAAAACTTTTATCCCAGGTGTAGCGATTTTCATAAGCAGCCCGGAATAAATCTTGGGCGGAGATTTGTGTTACGGTCATTGCAGGTTTCCTTTCATCTTTTTTTTTCTGTTCCTATTAGCATAGAAGTAATTGCTTAACACGCATAGTCCTCGAAAGAGTACAGATTCCTCAGTCAATATGGTTAAAGACCTACAATCTCTGTTTCAAACCCTGGCAAAGGCCCGCGATGAGAATGCATTAAAACAAGTAACGGCAAATAAAATTGCCGAATATTTTCACGCAGAGTATTGTGGTATATATTTTTTTGATAAAGAATCCACAGAGAAAATCGAAAATCAACCAATTCCTAGTGCTTGTATAGAAAGCAATCCAGTCTTTGGCTATCTATTTGAGCGCCACGCACCAGTTCATGAAGGACTAGTACTATCACCAGAAAATTGGAAAGATTTATGTAAAAGAAGCGACCACGAACATGTGATGACAGGTCCCATAGTGGTGGGCGGTATTATTGTGGGTAGTATCAACTTAACTCGTATCACAGGCAGTCTAGCCTTTGATAATAATGATTTAGCTGACCTAGGTGCCCTTTGTCTTCATATATCAGCGAGTCTGGCATCTCTACGGGCAAAACCAAAGATTTTCAATTCTTCCTTAACAACTCGTTTGACAGCTAGGGAGTTAGAAATAGCGAAACTAATAGCCCAGGGATTGACCAACGCTGAAATTGGCGAAAAGCTTTGGATTCAGGAAAATTCTGTCAAGCAAGCCTTAAAGAGGATGTTTCGTAAACTTCAAGTTTCTTCCCGTGCGGAATTAGTCGGGCGTCTTTCTGATATTTGAAAGATTTGTTTCTAGAGAGCGATCGCCTTCCCGCAACTCTTACGGTCAGTATCCTTTTACATCATCTTTGTTGGGTGGAAATTTGAACCACTAAGAAGAGCGTATCTGAGAATGGTGTTGTATTCAGACTGTCGGATGACATCCGCTCCGGTCGGAAGTTGTCTAGATTAAAAGTATCAGTTATACACCAAAAGCGCCAAGGAGCGGACTTTGAAATCTCTCTCTAATTCCGCTCCTTGGCGTTCTTGGCTCCTTGGCGGTTAAATCTCTTACTCAACAAAGATAATGTGACAGACTACTAGGCAGGATAAATCCTCAACCTGCGATTAGGCTCCTCACCAAAACTATGAGACTTTAAGCGATAATGCTCAACTAACTCATGCTGCATTTTACGCACGGGAGCGGAACGAGGTAATAACTCCACAGGCTGTCCTTTAGGAATGACAATTTGCTCAACAGCAAGCCTTGCCTCCTCCAAAGCATCCATTTCATCATCACTGCCGCTTTGCATAAATAAACTTAATTCGCGCTCATCAGCAACATCAGGCTCGTCAATATTAAGTAACCGCCTTAACCCACGGGTAACTTGGGGTATGGTGCTGGACTTAATCATATGAATAGGCACCTGACGAGACTTAGCAAGTTGCCGTAATTTAGCATGATTTTTAACGTGGGAACGCAGTGCCAAAATAGCATCAGCACTATCAATATCCTTAGTTAAAACCACAGGTAAATTTAACACGCTAACAACCTGGTCTAATTGCTGCCGACTGACACCATAAGGATACACATGAAGAGGTAAATCTTCCCCATTAGGCCCAGATTGACTCCCACGGTCTTTGTTCCAACTTTCCCCATTAGGCAAAGATTCATCAAGTAAACGGTCAAACTCGCTACGCACAGGATTATCGGATTCGTAGGAAACAGGTGCTAGGGGTCGCATTTGCCCAGAGGCACGCCAACCATTCCCTTGCTTTCCAGAGGAAGAAAAAGAATCTTCTACCGACGTCCCAGAACCACGCCCATTGACAACAGATAACTGACGAACAACAGCAACCTGACCATTCTCATCAACAGTGCGGACTTGTGGACTTGCCTGACGCCCTCTAAGTAAATTATCCACCGTATCGGCAACGCTTTCGTGGACAACCCAACGTTGCCTTTCCAGCATTTCCACGGCGATTTCAAAAGTTGGAGGCGCTTTACGCTCCAAAACAGTCTTTTGACTGCCTCGGCGTCTAGCCTCATCGTCTCCCAAAGTCACAGCCTGAATGCCACCAACCAAATCAGAAAGAGTAGGGTTTTTAATTAAATTTTCTATTTGATTACCATGTGCCGTACCTATCAATTGCACCCCGCGCTCAGCAATAGTCCGCGCCGCTAAAGCTTCCAACTCAGTACCAATCTCATCAATAACAATAACCTCTGGCATGTGGTTTTCCACAGCCTCAATCATTACTTGGTGCTGTAATTCTGGCTTAGCCACCTGCATTCTTCTGGCGCGACCAATGGCGGGGTGAGGTACATCTCCATCTCCAGCAATCTCATTGGAGCTATCAATTATCACCACTCTTTTATTAAGGTCATCTGCTAAAACACGAGCAATTTCTCGTAGGGCTGTTGTTTTACCTACCCCCGGACGCCCAAGCATCAAAATTGATTGACCAGTTTCTACCAAGTCCCTTATCATGGCAATGGTGCCAAAAATAGCACGACCTACACGACAAGTTAAACCTATTACCTTGCCGCTGCGGTTTCTTATAGCGCTGATACGGTGAAGAGTTAACTCAATACCCGCCCGGTTATCTCCACCAAAGGTTCCCACTTTTTTGATACAATCATCTATCTGCTCTTGTGTAACGGGAGCCTCCCATAAATACTCTGCTTTATCAGGAAAGCGAGCTTCTGGACGGCGACCGAGGTCCAAGACGACTTCCACTAGGCTATCTCGTTGTGGATGATTTTCTAGTAACTGTCGCAGGTCTTGAGGTAAAATATCTAACAACTTTTGGAGTTCGTCTGTTATCGTCATGCTTTAATATGGTGACGTTTTTATGAGATAGCGTACTCGGAGAGTTACTAAAGGCTGCGCTCAAACATTTTTTTTAACGCGACCCCGTGACTTGAGTGGGGAAATTAATTTAAAAGCAAGCTCTACTGCTTGCCAAAGCAATTCTGGCTCATCCTCCAAACGGAGAATAGTAGTTTGAATCTCAGTGTTATTCACCTCCCTTTTCTCTAACTTATCCAAAATCGGTGACAGCAATACGCGGGCATAACTACCATAGGCTACCCCTGAGATTTTGAATTGCGAGTTTGGCATTTTAAATTTGGAATTAGTATTTTCTAACCCCAAATCCTTTAAAACTTCCTTGCTTCCCTCGCCTTTCCACTCATTTAGTAAACCTACACTACGTAATTTGATAGCGGTATAATCGTTTGTACCGCCAGCTAACTGTACATATCCTGGTAATTGTGCTGCCAAAACTTTTTGTCCTAATCGAATTGCAGGACCAGTGGCACCATCTCCAATATCGCCACTCATTGGACGACCATCAGTCTGCCAAATGAGAGCATTTTTATGCACAGGAGATATCTGGTCATACAAACCACGCAGGTAATCAATCATCCCCTCACCATCGGGACAACTAACTGAGACTAATTTTAGACGCCCAATCCAAGGTGAAATAGTCCGCCACAATCTTTCAAATTCTGCGACACGACCAACCCTTGTGTGAATTTCGACAGCATCCACCCCCGTAGATATTACTAGTGACTCTATTGCCCCTGGCGTTGATACATAATCTCTTGTATAAATTATATCGTAAGGACAGGCTGGTAAACAACGACCACAGCCATAACATTTATCTTCAATAACTCCTGAGTAATTATTCTGTCTATTATCAAAGACTATGGCTTGCGCGGGGCAGATGCCTTCGCAGGGTCGATAGCACTCAGATGGACACTGAGTCGCATTAAATCCAGCTTTACGGAAGTGAGGGTCTTCCCCATCATTTAAACTGACCATGAGGAAGGGTGAAGTTTCTCGTTTGCCAAAACCACGTCGTGCGGCTTCAGGGGCAAAATTTAGAGCAACTTCTAAGGCTTCTTTGGCTGCTGCGATTACTGCTGGGTCTGCCGCCACATCTATACAGTCAGCACCAGCCAATGTGTAGGCTAATGTTAAATTTCTAACTGCAGGTAGATGTTGGAAGCTGGCTCCGCAGATGAGCTTAAACCAGTTGCCTTCTTTTAAGGATTGTAAAGGAGCGAGCATTTCAGTCACACTACTATTATGCAAAGGAAGTGAGTCAAAATGTAGTGAAGAGTAAATTTAATTTAGTTGTGCAACTGGAATCTCAATGAAAAACTCTGCACCTTGACCCTGAGATGAGGTACAGCTTAGCTGCCCTTTATGCTTTTGCACCACAATCTGATAACTAATAGATAACCCCAATCCGCTCCCTTGACCTACTGATTTCGTTGTGAAAAATGGGTCAAACACTCTAGCCCGGATTTCTTTACCAATACCAGGACCATTATCTACCACCAATACTCTAACAGTCTCCGAATTTGTGATTTCGGTGCGGATGTAAATATGTGGTTTAGGCATCGTCGTGATATTCGCGTTACTCTCTTTTTCTCCCTTTGTTGCCAATGACCATTTATTACTACCTATTCCTATATTTAATGCATCAATGGCATTATTTATAACATGCATAAACACTTGGTTTAGTTCGCTGACATAGCAAGTAACTAAGGGTAAACGACCATAATCTTTAACTATTTCGATAGCAGGGCGTTGAGAATTCTCTTTGAGGCGATGTCCCAACATTAACAAGGTACTATCAATTCCTTTATGAATGTTTACCTGTTTCATTTCTGCTTCATCATGGCGAGAAAAATTTTGCAGTGCTTGAACTATAGTTTTTATGCGCTCAGCACCACGATACATAGCCCCCATTGAATTTTCTAAGTCATTGATAAGAAAATTAAGGTCAATTTCTTTGATTCTATTTTCAATATTCTCAGTTGGTTGGGGATATTCTTCTTGATATAAATTTATTAACTTTTGTAGCTCCTTTATATATTGGCTAGTGTATTGTAAATTCCCATAGATAAAGCTGATGGGGTTATTGACTTCATGGGCAACTCCCGCCACCAATTGCCCAAGAGATGCCATTTTCTCGCTTTGTATTCTTTTCACCTGGGCTAACTGTAAGTCTTCAAGGGCTCGCTGTAGGAGGGAATTTTTTTCCTGAAGCGCTCGTTGAAGTAAACGTAAATTGATTTGATTCTCAATTCTTAAGATTACTTCTGCCCCATGAAATGGCTTGGTAATATAATCTACA
>Ga0114939_10001749_pt1 | contig 16859 bp, 15 predicted proteins | sample AshMeaCrysSpring_FD_87196 | JGI IMG/M metagenome (GOLD analysis project Ga0114939, IMG submission 87196) | Groundwater microbial communities from Big Spring, Nevada to study Microbial Dark Matter (Phase II) - Ash Meadows Crystal Spring | ecosystem: Environmental > Aquatic > Deep subsurface >... | reverse complement strand
CGGTGCACAGCTTCTCGATGTTGATGAAAGAGCTCGGCACGATCGTGCGCAACACCTGCCACGCGCCGGGCGCAGGACCCGAGGCGCCGAGTTTCAAGGTCCTCACCACGCCCAACACCACACTTCGGGTTAAGGCAAGCTGAGGAATCCCGAACGCCGACGCCCAGCCGTCCTGCGGCGGCTTCGAGGAAGGTCCGGATAGGACGCGCTCAGGCGCCGGGATAGAGGTTATCGCCACGGGCTACAGGACAACTGCTCGCGGGATTCCTTAAGCGCCACTTAAGCCTGGGTCGGCACCATGCGCTCCGTGGCCGGGCATCCTGCTCCGGCATGACCAGGAGATCTGCATGAAGAGCTTCCGCTACGCCCCCGCCGCCGTGGCAGCCGCCGTCGCCGCGGCGTTCGCGGCCGGCATGAACTACGAACGGCTTCCGCAGGTGTCGCAGGCGCACGCGGCGGCCAACGAAACCGCGCTCGCCAGTCCCCTGCGGCAACAGCTGCCCGACTTCTCGCAGCTCGTCGAGGAACAGGGCCCGGCCGTCGTCTTCATCTCCGTGACGAAGAGCGACGCCGACGGCGACGGTCCGATGATGCGCCGTGGCGCGCCGGACCTGGGTGAGCACGGTATCCCCGAAGAGCTGCTCCGCCGCTTCGGCATTCCGATGCCCAAGCAGGGGCCCGGCTTCCGCGGTCCGAACCCCGCGCCGCGTCAGGCGCAGGGCGTGGGCTCGGGCTTCATCGTCTCGACCGACGGCTACATCCTCACCAACGCGCACGTGGTGGACGGGGCGAGCGAAGTCGACGTCAAGCTGGCGGACAAGCGCGAGTTCCGCGCCAAGGTGGTCGGTACCGACAAGAAGACCGACGTCGCCGTGGTGAAGGTGGACGCCAAGGGCCTGCCCACGGTGCGTATCGGCGACACCTCGAAGCTGCGTGTCGGCCAATGGGTGGCTGCCATCGGTGCACCCTTCGGGCTCGACAAGACCGTGACCGCCGGCATCGTCTCGGCGAAGTCGCGCGCACTGCCGAACGAAGGGCTGGTGCCGTTCATCCAGACCGACGTGGCGGTGAACCCTGGCAACTCCGGCGGGCCGCTCTTCAACATGAACGGCGAAGTGGTCGGCATCAACTCGCAGATCTACAGCCAGACCGGCGGCTACATGGGCCTCTCGTTCGCGATTCCGATCGACGTCGCGATGCAGGTGAAGGACCAGCTCGTCCAGTACGGCAAGGTCGAGCGCGGCCGCATCGGGGTCGTCGTGCAGCCCGTGAACCAGGGCCTCGCCGAGTCGTTCGGGCTGAAGAAGGCCGAAGGCGCGCTGGTGGCGAACGTCGAGCCGAACGGTCCCGCGGCCAAGGCCGGCCTGAAGAGCGGCGACGTGATCCTGTCGTGGAACGGAAGCGCGATCGAGAGCTCGACGGACCTGCCGATGCTCGTCGCGTCGACGAAGCCCGGTGCGCAGGCCGACATCACAGTCTGGCGCGACGGCGCGAAGCGCGAGATGAAGATCGGCGTCGGCGAGACGCCCACGGAGAAGGGCGCCAAGGTCGCTTCCGCCGAGGGCAAGGTCGAGCAGGCCAAGCTCGGCGTCGCGGTCCGGCCGCTCTCGAAGGACGAGGCGAAGGAGCTCGAGGTCGAGGGCGGCCTCGTGGTCGAGCAGGCTTCGGGGCCTGCCGCCAAGGCCGGCGTCCAGCAGGGCGACGTCATCCTCGGCGTGAACGGCAAGCCGGTGAAGTCCATCGACGAGCTGAAATCGGCGATCGACGGCGCGGGCAAGCGTCCGGCGATCCTCGTCCAGCGCGGCGAGGCGACGATCTACGTCCCCGTCGAGATCGGCTGAACGAGCGAAGCCGCAGATCAATCCCGCGCTCCGACGGGCGCGGGATTCTTTTCGCCCGTGGGGTTCGTGTCCCGCAGTGCGATCGTCGTCGAGATCGCCTACCATCATGGCCCTTGTGTGGATCGCCGGCGAACGCGCCCCCATGCCGCTCGAGGGACGGTCCCATTGAAATACGAAGCCATGCTCGAGAGACGGCCCCGACGACGCAAGGCATCGTGGGCTGCCCTCGTTGCCGGGGTCGCCGTGTTACTCGCGGGCCTCGCCGTCGCGGCCGCGCGGCCTATCGTGCTGAAGCCGGCCTTCGAGGCCGGCGATGCCTTCGCGCTCATGATGAGCAAAACCCGCGAGCGGGTTGAGGGCGGCAACGTCGTGTTTCGCGGTCGGACGGAGACGCCCGTCGACGTGACCGTCGTGCGGGCAGGGCCGGAGGGCTGGCTCATCGACTGGACCTTCGGGCGAACGCGGCTCGTGGAGCCGCCGAACCTGCCCCCGCCGCCCGACGCGGCGCTCTTCGATGGCGTCACGCTGCGGCTTCGGCTCGACGCCAGCGGCCGGCCGCGCTCCGTCGAAAACTATCCGGAGGTCCGCCAGCGCATCGAAGACGCAATCGCCGCCGTGCTCGCGCCGATCGGCGACCCGGCGGCGCGCGGCCGGGCGGCAGCGCTGCTCCGCGAATCGCTCGGCTCGCAGCAACAGGTCGAGAGCCACGTGCTGGCCGACATCGGCCAGTACTTCCTGCCCTACTCGGCGCCCCTCGACGCCGCCGAGCCGCGGCAACGCGAGGTCGAACTCCCCTCCCCGGCTGGCAGTCAACCGTTGCGTGCCATCGACCGGTTCACGGCGATGCGCCTCGATGCGCCTGGCGAGGAGCGCATCGTCGAGGTGCAGTGGACGCAGACCATGGATCCGGCGGAGCTCGCCCGCTTGGCGCGCGATCTCGAACAGCGCCTCCGGGACCGCGCGATCATGCAACCCGGCGCAAGCCAACCCCAGGTCCCTCGTGACCTGGAGGCGCAGGTGCAGGGTCGCTTCGAAGTGCCGCTGGAGGGGCTGGGCGTACCGCGCCTCGCGGAGATCCGCCGGCGGTCCGGCGGCGGCGGAGTGACGATCACCGACACCGTCCGTTTCGCACGGACGCGGTGAGCGGACTGCCGCCCGGCCGGGAACGGGCCGGGCGCTTCGCGAACACGCCGGCTCGGCTACTCCGCGGTCGTCCCGCCCGCGCGACCGGCGCGCAGCGCGCGCAGCCGCCGGGGCACGAGAACGAAGTTCTCGAAAGCCCAGCAGGCGAGGCAGGCGAAGCTCGCGAGCGCCATGGTGCGCACGAAAGCCACCAGCTCCTGCGGGATCCGGCTGCCCTCCCAGAACGGCGTGAGCCCCATCACCACCACGATGCCCAGCATGAGCCAGGCGCCGTCCTCTGCCTGCTGACGCGCACGCCGCCAACGGCGCGCGAGGTCGCGCTCTTCGACGGTGAGGGCCTGCCGGCCCGCATCGTGTCCTTCCATGGCCTGGATTTCCCCCGCTTCGATTTCTTGTGCCGCGCGCATGGTGCGCACCGCGCATCGAAGCGTAGCAATACCGGGCGCGATCGTGTGCGGTTGATGCGCGTGTCGGGGCTCCCGGCGACGTCCGTGGGCGACACAGGCGTCTGCCCGGCGAGGCTCGCGGCGTCGGAACCCGTACACTCGAGGTCGACGCCGGGCACGCCCGGATTTTCCGAGGAGCGCCATGATCCGCCACTCCTGCCGCCCGCTCCGGGCGGCTGCCGTCGCCCTGTCGCTGGCCGCCTGCGCCGGAACGTCGTCCACGCAGCTCGTCTCGCAATGGAAGAGCCCGGAGTTCGCCGGGCCGCCGCTCAAGCGGGTGTTCGTCGTCGCAGCGACGCAGGACCGCATTACCCGCCGCGTGCTGGAGGACGCCCTCGTCACTGAGCTCGGCGCGCGTGGTGCGGCCGGAGTGCAGAGCTACCGGTACTTTCCCGAGCCGCAAGCGCCGGGCTCGGCGCCGTTTCGTCAGGCAGTCAGCGCCGCGCAGGCCGATGGCGTGCTGCTGACGCGGGCCGATGCCGTGGATGCACAGACGCAGGTCGTGCCCGGAGCGGTGGTGCCGGTTTACGTCGGCATCGGCTGGGACAGCTTCTACAACTTGTACGACGCCAACTACGTCGGCAACTACGTCCAGCCCCCCGAGGTGAGCGTCACGCGCAAGCTGGTCGGCGAGACGCGCGTCTTCGACACGCGCCGCCAGGCGCTGGTGTGGTCGGGGACCACGCAGACGCCGCTCGACGGCAGCACGACCACCGAGGAACGGGTGGATCGGTTCGCCCGGACCGTCATCGACGCCGTCGCGCGCGCGGGCATCATCTGACGCCACCGGTGCGCGCGTCGCGCGCGGCGGCACCGCAGTGCGCGTCCCACCAAGGATACGCGGCGTGCCCAGCGGCCGTGGCCCCTGGATCTCGTTTGCTATCGTCAGACCTCTCACGCCTGCGCCCTGCCCTCCATGGAGATCCTCATCCTGCTCGCGCTCTTCGTCGCCAACGGCGTCTTCGCGATGTCGGAGCTGGCGGTCGTCTCGAGCCGCAGGATCAGGCTCCAGCAGCTTGCCGAGGCGGGCGATGCGGGCGCGCGCACGGCGCTCGAGCTTTCCGAGAACCCCGGACGCTTCCTCTCCACGATCCAAGTCGGGATCACGCTCATCGGCATCCTGGCGGGTGCCTACGGAGAAGCCTCGCTCGTGGAGAGACTGCAGCCGCACATCGCGCGCTTGCCGGGCCTCGCGCTCTACGCTCGCGAGATCGCGCTCGCCGTGGTGGTGATCGGCATCACGTTCGGCTCGCTCATCGTCGGCGAGCTGGTGCCCAAGCGCTTGGCGATACACGCGCCCGAGGCGATCGCACGCCGCGTGGCGCGACCGATGCATTGGCTCGCGAACGTGATGTCGCCTTTCGTGCGGTTGCTCACGGCGACGAGCGAAGGCCTCCTGCGCCTGCTCGGCGTGCGCGAGCGGGTCGAGGAAACGGTCACCGAGGCGGAGATCGAGGGGCTGATGAAGGCCGGCGCGGAAGCGGGCATCTTCGAGCAGACGGAGCGAGAGTTCGTGTCGCGCGTGCTGCGGCTCGACGCACAGCCCGTCGCCGCGATCATGACGCCGCGCGTGGACGTCGTGTACCTCGACCTCGAGGCCACGTTCGACGAGAACCTGAAGACCCTGAATGAAGCCGGGTACACGCGCCTGCCGGTGTGCCGCGGCGGCTTGGGCGAAGTGCTCGGGGTGCTCGACGGCCAGGATCTGCTGGAACCTGCCTTGCGCGGCAACGCCGTGGACTTCACCGCGCACCTGCGCCCGCCGCTTTTCGTGCCCGACACGATCAATGTGGTGCGGCTGCTCGAGCTGTTCAAGCAGCACCATGCCCACCTCGCCCTCATCGTGGACGAGTACGGCGAGGTGCAGGGCCTGGTGACCCTGACCGACGTGCTCGAGGCGATCGTGGGCGACGTGCCTGAAGGCGACGAGCCGGTGGAGCCGGACATCGTTCGCAGGGCCGACGGTTCGTATCTCGTCGACGGCAGCACACCGCTCGCGCGCTTGAGCGAGGCGCTCGAACAGGCGATCGAGCCGCCGGCCGAAGACGCCGGTGGCTACCACACGCTCGGCGGTCTCGTCATGGCGCGCCTCGGGCGCGTGCCGAAGACAGGGGACCGCTTCGACTACGATGGATTCCGGTTCGAGGTGCTGGACATGGACCGGCATCGCGTCGACAAGGTGCTGGTCTCGCCGTGGCCGGAGACAGCCAGACCGGCAGGTGCCGACACCGATCCCGAAGGCGCCGCGTGATCGCCTACGCGCGGCGCCTTGTGCGAACATCGCGTTCCCCGCACCCCGCTACCTTCCAACCCGGTTCGCGCAGATCAAGCCAAGGACGATCAGTGTTCAACACGTCACGCTCCCTCGCCGTCGCCCTCGTCGCTCTCGGACTCGCGGTAACCGCCGCGTGCGCGAAGATCGCCCGCACCTCGCTGGAGGAGCACTGGTCCGATTCCGCGCAAGGGGGCAAGAAGCTCGGTCGCGTCGCCATCATCACCGTCGCCGAGGACGAGTTCGCACAACAGAAATTCCAGGACGAGATGGCGAAGCAGCTGCGTGCACGCGGCGTCGATGCGGTCCCCACCCACCGCTATTTCACGCACCGCAGTCCGGCGGAGGAGGCGCGCTTTCGGCGCGCGGTGGCGGATGCCCAAGCCGATACGGTGATGCTCGCGCGCGTCATCCGCGCCGACGAGAAGACCATCAAGACGGCCGGCATCGTCACCGGGCCGGGCGGGGCACCGCTCGCGCAAGGTGTAGGCATGTACGGCATGTTCGCGCAGACGTTCGCGCCGGCGAACTACGTCCTTCCCGACTACTACACGCAGGTCAACGTCTACACCGACACCTGGCTCTTCGATGCGAAGTCGGAAAAGCTGCTGTGGTCCGCGCGCACCAAGACCACGAATGCCGACCAGGGCGACCTCACGCCGGCGGTCGACCAGTTCGTCGGCGTGCTCGTGCGGCAGATGGGGGACGACCGGGTGATCTGAGCGATGGCCGGGCGACTGCCGTCGCTTGGCTCAGCTTGGTCGCGCCGGCAACTCCGGCCTTCGCTGGGTCCGGCATCACGCTGCCGGCGCTGCGCGGAGAACGGGCTCGGCTGTTCCGTTCGGCCGCGGGTTCGACGCCGAGCTCGCCGCTCAGTCCGGACAGTCGCCGTAATCGACCTGCACGGTCGAGTGATCGATGCCGAAGCGGGATGCGAGCCGCGACTTGATCGCGCGAAGTGCGGCACGGTGTTCCGCGTTCTCGTCGAGTCGCACGTGCAGCGTGACGAGCGGGCGCTCCGTGGTGAGAGCCCAGGCGTGGACGTGGTGGACGTCGGCGACGCCGGGGACGTTCGCGACGAGGTCGGCGCGGACCTCGTCGGCATGGAAACCCTCGGGCGCGCCCTCCATGAGCACGTGCGCGGACCGCCGCGTCACGTCCCACGCCGCGCGGAGCACGAGCACCGCAACGAGCACCGACAGGATCGGGTCGATCGGCGTCCAGCCGGTCGCCAGGATCACGACTGCCGCGAGGATGGCGCCGACCGAACCGAACACGTCGCCGAGCACGTGCACGAAGGCGGCGCGCACGTTGAGATTGCCGTGACTGCTAGAGCGCAGGAGGTACAGCGAGGCGAGGTTCACGAGCAGTCCGAGCACCGCGACGACGAGCATCGGCCCGCCGAGCACCGGGATCGGGTCGCGGAGCCTGCCGACCGCTTCGAGGAAGATCCACGCCGCGATCGCGAACAGGACGAGCCCGTTGGCGAACGCCGCGAGTATCTCGACCCGGTGATAGCCGTAGGTGCGGCGGTGATCCGAGGGGCGCCGCGCGATACCGAATGCGGCGTAGGCGAGCGCGAGCGCCGCGGTGTCGGAGAGCATATGGGTCGCGTCGGCGATCAGCGCGAGCGAGCCGGAGAGCCAGCCGGCGACCGCTTCCGCGACCATGAACACTGCGGTGAGGACGAGGACGACGAGGATGCGGCGCTCGGCGTCGGGTCCCGACGGAGTCTCGTGCGCGTCGCCGTCAGCATGAGGGCGAAAGTGCACGTGAACGCCGCGGGCGTCGTCGCGGCTCTGTCCGTCCCGACAGTGCGTGCTCCGGGCCCGCGCCGGTTCACGATCCTGCAAAGAGCGCTGTCCTCGATCTGCCGCCTTGCCCAGGACCTTACCACGGCTCGTCACAAGCCCGGCAGTCGTGCATGCATCGACGATGGGCTGCGGGCGCCTTCGGAGAGGGCACGGAGCGCGTCGGGCCGCGTGCAAGCCGCGCGCGATGCGTTACGGAGCGTCTCGAACACGGACGGTTCGAGGCGGCGTTGCCTTCGGGGCGCAAATTTGTTGCGATCACCGAGCCGCGTGCGCGTGCGCGCGACCGCGCCGGACGACCCCTTTCGACTACACTGGAAGGCATGGTTTCCGCCCTTCGCGCGGCGGGCGTAGATTACGGCCGCCCGTCCGGGACGTCGCAGCTACTTGCATGAGTAGGAGCGAGCCCGCCATCGTCGCCGAGGTGGGCGACCACGGCCAGCCCGGCAGTGCCGTGCGCGACCGCCGGAACGTCCACCTGTCCCTGCTTACGCGCTCGCTGTCCAAGCCGGAGACGGTCGGCTCGTTGACGTCGGAGGAATGGGACCTCCTCGTCCGCACGGCGCGGCAGAGTCGCCTGCTCGCGGTGCTTGCGGCGCGCATTCGTGCAGCCGGGTTCGAGAGCGACGTGCCGTCGTATGTCTTTGCGCACTTCACCTCAGAGGAGCGGGTCGCCCTGCATCGCCGCCAGATGGCGCTCTGGGAGATGGAGTGTCTCGCCGAGGCATTGACCGGGCTGGACGGGCAGGTCGTGCTCCTCAAGGGCGCCGCGTACATCGCGCAAGCCCTCCCCATCGCGCAGGGGCGCCTGCTCTCCGACGTCGATCTCCTCGTCCACCGGAGCAAGTTGGACGAAGCGGAGGAAGCGCTGACGTCCGCAGGCTGGGAATCGAAAAAGCTCGATGCCTACGACCAGCAGTACTACCGCGCGTGGAGCCACGAGCTGCCGCCGATGCGTCTGCCGGCGCACACGCTCGAGATCGACCTGCACCACACGCTGCTACCGCCCACCGGACGGATCCGCATCGACGCCGATGCGCTGGTGCGCGACGCTCGATCGATGCCCGGCAGCCGCTTCTCGGTGCTGTGCCCCGAAGATCAGATCGTGCATGCTGCAGTCCACCTGTTCCAGGACTCCGACTGCAATGAACGCCTCCGCGACCTGGTGGACGTCGACGGACTCATCCGCCACCACGCCGTGAGCGAGTCGTTCTGGGAGAGCCTGCTCGCGCGCGTTGCGCTTCACGGCGCCGGCCGGCCCTTCTGGTACTCGCTGCGTTACGCGCAGGCGCTGCTCGGCACGCCCGTCCCGAGGGCGGCCCTCGAGAGTGCGGCCCGTGCGGCGCCGCCTGCGCCGTTGCGGCAGGTCATGGACACGCTCGTCCCGCGCGTCATCGGGCCGGTGCATCCGGATTCGCGCTCGCCCGCCTCGCTCCGCCTTGCGCGCTGGCTCCTGTACGTGCGCTCGCACTGGCTGCGCATGCCGCCATGGCTCCTGGCACGGCACCTCGCCACGAAGTCGCTTCGCCGGCTGCGGCCGCAGGAGGCGGCCGCGTAAGCCGTCGGGCCGGGAGGGGCGCGCAGGCCGCCGGCAGCCGGTTCCCGCCTGCAACGGCTGCCACCCGGAAGGAAGCGCTTTCGTCGAGCCGGTCTGCCGCGCGACGGGCCGAGACCTGCCCGCAGGCGCCCGCGCCGCCGGGGGTCCCGATGCCCGCAAGCGGCTGCGACCAGGGAGCAAGGGGCGGCCGTGCCTGTTGGCCTTATCTGCCCCGAACCCGGTCCCCACTGCGACTTTCGCCGTTCGCGCGTTCACGTCCCCAACCCTAGGGAACTTTCTCCGACAGGAAAACGTCAGAGTGCGGGCCCGAGGGGAGTAGCTCTCAGCCACCACGTCGTCAGTACGGGCATCCATGGCTCCGGCGCGGTGGGCAACGAGGCCGTTGAAGCGAGACCTGTGCCGATAGACCGTAGCGGTCTGTTGGACTTCAGGGGTCTGTTGTCTGGGCCTCGCTGGGCGCTCAACCCGAGGGGAGTCGTGCAATGCCCGAGACGATCGGTTCGGTATGGATGTGGTGGGGGTTCGGCGCGTTCGTTGTGGTCGCCACGACCGTAGATCTCCTGTTGCTACGGTCGCAGGGTAATCGACCGGTCCCGATGCGCCAGGCGCTCAGTTGGTCGGCAGTATGGGTTGCGCTTGCCGGCGTCTTCGCGGGCTGGCTGTGGTGGCATCTCGCCGGTACGGTGGGCGAAGCGGTCGCCAAGCAGAAGACCACCGAGTTCGTGACCGGCTATCTCATCGAGAAGTCGCTCGCCGTGGACAACATCTTCGTCTTCCTCATGTTGTTCACCTACTTCGCCGTACCGGCCGCACTGCAGAAGCGGGTCCTCGTGCTCGGCGTCATCGGTGCCATCGTGCTGCGCACGATCATGATCCTCCTCGGGGCGTGGCTGATCGCCACGTTCCACTGGGTCCTGTATGTCTTCGGCGCGTTCCTCGTGCTCACCGGCGTGAAGATGTGGCTCGCCGCAGGTCAGGCACCCGATCTCGAAGCGAACCCCGTGCTGCGCTGGATGCGTAGCCACCTTGCGCTCACCGACGGGTTTCGCGGCGAACGCTTCTGGATCCTGGACAACGGCAAGCGGGTCTTCACGCCGCTCTTCGTGGTGATGGTGCTGATCGGCGTGACGGACATGGTTTTCGCTGTCGACAGCATCCCCGCCATATTCGCGATCACGGCCGATCCGTTCATCGTCCTCACGTCGAACATCTTCGCGATCCTCGGGCTGCGCGCGCTCTACTTCGTGCTCGCCGATCTCGCGGACCGCTTCCAGCTCCTCTCGTACGGACTTGCGGTGATCCTGCTTTTCGTGGGCACGAAGATGCTGCTCGTCGACGTCGTGAAGATCCCCGTCTTCGCATCGCTCGGCATCGTGGCCGCGATCCTCGCCGCTTCCGTCATCGCTAGCGTCGTCACGAGGCCCGTGTCCGCGCGACGACCCGCATGACCTCGAACAACAGTCGACCATCCCCCTTCAGGAGAGCGAACAATGACGACCGCCACCCTCGCCAGCGGCTATTTCGCCGACCCCGACCGAGTGCTCGTGGAGCGCGCGCGTCGCGGCGACGGCAAGTCCTACCAGAGCCTGTTCGACAAGTACGCGCCGCGCGTCCGCCGGCTGGTCTCGCGGCACGTGAGCGATCCCGACGAGGTGGCCGAAGTCACACAGTAGGCGTTCATCCGCGCCTTCCGCGCCCTGCCGCAGTTCAAGGGGGAGAGCCGCTTCTTCACCTGGCTCTATCGCATCGCGCTCAACACCGCCCGCAACTCGCTCGCGCGGATGCGCCGCATCCGCCGCATCGAGGTCGAGAATGTGCCGCTCGACGATTCCGATTCGGGCAGCCAGTACCGGGAAGAACCGCTGCACGACGAGACGCCGGAAAGCCTGCTCGCGACCCGGCAGGTGGCCGATGCAGTGCAGGCCGCGGTGTCCGCGCTGCCCGAGGACCTGCGCGCTGCGCTGCTGCTGCGGGAAGTCGAAGGGATGAAGTACGACCAGATCGCGCGCGAGCTGGACGTGCCGATCGGCACCGTGCGCTCGCGCATTTTCCGGGCGCGCGAAGCGATCGCGACGCGCCTGCAGGACGTGCGGGAGCGGGGAACCAGCGGGCGGTTCTAAGTCGGGGGCTAACTGAGCGGTAGCCTCGCTCACGAACGGCCCGGTCAGCGGCAAACGCGCCGCATCACGACGCCGGCTGCGGGGCTCGCGCCGGCGCCGACGGTTCGGGCAAGCCCAGACCGGTCGCGACACGGATTCGTCTGACGGCGTCGGCGACGAGCTCGTAGGTCGCCCAGTAGCTCTGCACGAGCGCGCTAATCGAGGGCACGACGTCCATCGGCGAATCGAGGCGCTCGCTCGGCAGCACCGTCGGCGCGCCGATGGCCTCGATGCCATTCAGCGCAAACTCGCCCGTTGTACGCGGCAGGTCGAAGCTGTGGCCGACGAGCAGGACGCGCTCGATGCCCGCTGCTTCGAGAATTCTCGCGGAATAGATCGCGTTGGTGCGGGTGTCGCGCGACTCGCGCTCGCGCCACTGCACGGGCACACCGAGCTCGCGCTCCAGCACATCTGCCATGACGTCCGCCTCGGCGGCTTCGTCCCACACGACGCCACCGCTCACCAGCACCGGCAGCCCCAGCTGTTTGGCGAGCCGCGCTCCATAACGAACCCGTTCCAGCGAAAGAGCGTTGAGCGTCGCGCCCCCGTACTCGCGCGCCTTGCGTCGCAAGCCGCCGCCGAGAATCACGATCGCCTGCGCATCCGCCGCCCTTGCAAGGTCGACGGGCTCGGTGAACGCCGCGGCGCGCACGAGCGAGTGCGCTACGAACGGCAACGACAGCACGAGCAACGCGAGCACGCCGACCCAGGCGAGGAAGCGGCCCGCCCGTGGACGGCTGCGCAGCATCGCGAGTCCCAGGATCGCGACCAGCAGCGGGCCGGAGGGCGGCAGGATCAGCGCCGTCGCGATCTTGCGGGCGTAGAAGACCAGTTCCGTCACGGCCTCCTTCCCGACGCCGCAACGCGTGCCGAGGATACGCTCACTTCACCGTCGCCAGCAGTTCGCGCAGGTACTGAGCCGGGATCGCATAGGTGATCCCGGTGGGTTGCGAGAGTGCCGACTCGCGGGTGCCGCGTACGAGTACCATGTTGACGATCGCGACCACGTCCCCCGTGGCAGGGTCGATCACCGGGCTGCCGCTGTTGCCCGGATAGGCGGTGGCGTCGATCTGGAAGATCGGGAAGGCGCCGCCTGCGATCCGCCGCACCACGCGGGGGTCGAGCTGCGCGGCGTTGCCGGTCGGGATCGCGAGCGGAACGATGGACGAGATCATCCCTCGGTGCGTCACGGGGTATGCGCCGAGCACGTTGCCGATCGGGTAGCCGGTGATGAGGTAGGTGTCGCCCTCCCGCACCTTCGAGCCGTCGCCGACCTTGAGCGCAGGCAGCGGCGCGCCGGCGATCCTAAGGACTGCGAGATCGCGGTCGCGGTCGAGACCGACGCGTACCGCGGTGCGTCCGTTGTCCGTGCGCTCATCGCCGGGCAGGACGACGGCCAAAGTCTCGTATTGGTCTTCGGCGAGCGAAGCCGGCAGCACGTGCGCGTTGGTCACGACCGTCGTGCCGTCGCCGACGACGAACCCCGTGCCGCGGAAGACGAAGGCGGGTGAACGCGTGCGCAAATAGGTGCCCACCGCCACGACTGACGGTTTCACCTTCGCGATCACATCCGCGTACTGCGCCGGTACCGTTTCGGGGCGGAACAGGGCGAGAGCGAGCAGAATCGCCGCGAAAACGCGCGCACGTCGCCTTGACGCTTCACCTTGCACAGCTGCTGACATCGGATCCCAAGCGCCGGCGCAAGCGACGCCTACATGATGACACCCCGGCTCGCTAGATGGTGGACTGCGCCGATCTCACATGCTCGCGGTCGCTCGTCGCGCCAACGCAGGCGGCACGTCCGCGTGTCGGTGCGCCTCCCGTGCAGGTGCTTCCAGCCAGACCTGGGGGCCGACCTAGGGCCGCTTCGGTGCGAGCGCGGCACCGAACGCGGGGGACGGATCGACGATGCGGGCATCGTAGGGATGCTCCTCTTCGCCGTAAGTGGCCAGCACGCGCTTCACGTAATCCCTCGTCTCGGGATAAGGCGGCACGCCGCGGTACTTGTCGACTGCGCCCTCGCCGGCGTTGTACGCAGCCACCGCGAGCGCCACACGGCCCCGATAGTAGGCCAGGAGCCAGCGCAGGTAGGAAACACCTCCGCGGGCGTTGTCGGCAGGGTCGAAGGCGTTGCGTACCCTGAAGCGCTCCGCGGTCTCGGGGATGAGCTGCATGACGCCTTGCGCGTTCTTCGGCGACCGTGCAGCGCTTTCGAGATTCGACTCCGACAGCGCGACTGCAAGCGCCAGCCGCGGGCTAATGGCATGTTGCGTCGCGACCTGCCGGACGATCTCCGCTATGCGCCGCTTCTCGGGCGAGAGTCGGGCGAGCAGGTCATCCTCGGTAGCGTACGCCCCGTCGAACGCCGCGTAGGCTGTGCCAACTGCCGGTGCGCGGGTCTGCGCGGGCTCGCGCATGCACTCGGGCAGTCGTGGCGCCGGGTCGCGCACGTGCTCCAGCATGCGCCGCGCGGGCTCGTAGTCGTGGGTGGTGGCGAGTTCGAAGAGCCCGGTCGCTATGGCATCGTCGCGCGGCACGCCGCGCCCATTGGCGAACATGAACCCCAGCGCGTACTGCGCTTCCGCGTCACCCAATCGCGCCGCCTGGCAGTACAGCACGGCGGCACGGACTGGATCGCGGGGCACCCCCTCGTCATGCTCGTAGGAGGTTGCTTCCTCGACTAGGGAGCGCGACATCGCGCTGCGCTGAGCCTGAACCGGCGCGGTCACGCCGAGCGCCACCACTGCCGCTAGACCGCAGGCGAATCGCCGGAGCAAGCACCTTCGTTCAGGCAACCGCGGTGGCATGGGACTGCGTGCGACCGCCGAAGCGGCCGATGTACCAATCGATGGCCTCGGCCAGGCCCTTCGCCACATCGTGGGTGGGCCGGTACCCGAGCAGGCGCGTGGCCTTCGCGATATCCGCCTGGGAGTGGCGCACATCGCCGGCGCGAAACGGACCGTAGAGCGGCTGCAGCCGCCCTGCCTCGGGAAAGCGGGCGGCGAGGAGCTCACGAATCAGCATGAAGAGATCGTTGAGCGACGTGCGACTGCTGACCGCCACGTTGTAGACCTCGTTCACGGCCTCCGGTATCTGCGTAGTGGCAGCGAGCAGGTTCGCCTGCACCGCGTTGTCCACATAGCAGAAGTCGCGGCTGGTCTCGCCGTCTCCGTTGATCGTGACCGGCTCCGCGACGAGCATCGCCCGCACCCACCTGGGGATGACCGCTGCATAGGCCCCCTCGGGATCCTGCCGGGCGCCGAACACGTTGAAGTAGCGCAGTCCCACCGTCTCGACCCCGTAGCAGCGAGCGAACACGTCGGCGTAGAGTTCGTTCACGTACTTGGTCACGGCGTACGGGGAGAGCGGTCGGCCGATGCGCTCCTCGACTTTCGGCAGCGACGGCTCGTCGCCGTAGGTCGAGCTCGAAGCCGCGTAAACGAAGCGCTTCACCCCCGCGTCCTTCGCCGCGACGAGCATGTGCAGAAACCCGTCGACGTTGGCGCGGTTGCTCGCCAGAGGGTCCTCGATGGAGCGTGGCACCGAACCGAGCGCTGCCTGGTGGAGCACGTAGTCGACGCCCTGCACGGCGCGGCGGCAGACCGCGCGATCGGCGACGTCGCCTTCCACGAAGACGTGCCGCGACCAGGCCTTGTCGCCGACCTCCGCGCGCACCTCGTCGAGGTTGTGCCGATAGCCGGTGGCGAAGTTGTCCAGACCCACCACGTGCTGTCCGTTGCGCAGCAGCGTCGCGACGAGATGCGAGCCGATGAACCCCGCGCTGCCGGTCACCAGCCATCGGGCGGGACGCCCGCGCAGCGCGTCGAAAACCTCCTCGATCGCGGTCGTGGTCATCACAGCCTCCAGACCTTCAGCCCCTTCGCCCTCAACGCCTCGGCGGGGTGTGCGCTCTTCACGTCGACGAACAGCCCGCCCTGCGAGAGCTTCTCCGCGTAGGCCTCGGGCGGCCGTGACAGGAACTCGCCGTGAGCGACAGCGCCGATGATGGCGTTGGCGCGAGGCAGGTGTTCCCACTGGACCAGCTTCACGCCGTACTCGCGGATCGCCTCCGCGGGATCGGCGAGCGGATCGTGGACGTGCACGGTCGTGCCGTACGATCCGAGCTCGCGGATGATGTCGATGACCCGCGAGTTGCGCAGGTCCGGGCAGTTCTCCTTGAAGGTGAGGCCGAGGACGGTGACGTGCGACCCCTTCACTGGAAACCCGGCCTGGATCATCTGCTTCACCGTCTGCTCCGCAACGAATTTCCCCATTCCGTCGTTGATGCGCCGGCCGGCGAGGATGACCTGCGGGTGATAACCGACCATCTCCGCCTTGTGGGTGAGGTAGTAGGGATCGACGCCGATGCAGTGACCACCGACCAGCCCCGGACGGAAGGGAAGAAAGTTCCACTTCGTCCCCGCAGCCTGCAACACCTCGAGAGTGTCGATCCCGAGCCGATGGAAGATGAGTGCCAGCTCGTTCATCAGCGCGATGTTGAGATCGCGCTGGGTGTTCTCGATCACCTTCGCGGCCTCGGCCACCTTGATGCTCGATGCCTTGTGAACGCCCGCCGCGACCACGCTGGCATACATGTCGGCCACTTTCTCGAGAGTCTCCGGAGTGTCGCCGGAAACCACCTTCACGATTCGCGTGAGCGTGTGTTGCTTGTCCCCGGGATTGATCCGTTCGGGCGAGTAGCCGACGAAGAAATCGCGCTTCCACTGCATGCCCGAGTGCTGCTCCAGGATCGGGATACACACTTCTTCCGTGGCCCCGGGGTAGACCGTCGATTCGAAGACGACGATCGCTCCCCGCTTTAGGTTCCGCCCTACCGACTCGCTTGCGGAAACGAGCGGCGAAAAGTCGGGGTTGTGCGCCTCGTCCACCGGGGTCGGCACTGCGACGATGACGAAGTCCGCCTCCCTGAGCGATGCGGCATCCGTCGTCACCAGCAAATTCTCGGCGGCCTTCAGATCTTCGCCGCTGACCTCCCCGGTGGGATCCACGTGCCGGCGGTACGCCTCGATCTTCGCTCCCGACAGGTCGAAGCCGACCGTACGGTGCTTCTTGCCGAACTCCACTGCGAGGGGCAGGCCCACGTAGCCGAGGCCCACGATTGCGACTGTCGTCATCTAGCTTGGTCTTCCACGGTTGTTCTCCGCGCCGACAGACTGCACCCTGCCGAGCCGGAAACCTTCAATGGTGCCCGGGATTGTCTCGCAGGCTGGTCCGCGGATTTAGAAAGATTTGTGGACGCTCGTGGCAATGCGCGTCAATCGCGTCCGCCGAAGGCACGCGACGCGGCGAAAGAACGACGGCGTCTCGGAACGCCTACAACCCCTTGAGGAGCGCTTCTGCCTCGCTCCGCGCCGGATTTCCCTCTCCCATTGCCACCACGGCGTCGAGTTCCTTTCTCGCGCCCGCACTGTCTCCGGTCTTGATCAACGCCTTTGCAAGGTGAACGCGAATCTCGGCGGCTCCCGGGGCAGCGGCACTCGCCTTGCGCAACAGCTCGATGCCGCGCTTGGTTTCGCCGCGCGTGAACAGCACCCATCCCAGCGTATCTGCCACCGCCGGGTTGTTCGGGGCCAGCGACAGCGCTCGCTCGGCGGCGGCCAGCGCCGCG
>Ga0114939_10001748_pt1 | contig 16866 bp, 15 predicted proteins | sample AshMeaCrysSpring_FD_87196 | JGI IMG/M metagenome (GOLD analysis project Ga0114939, IMG submission 87196) | Groundwater microbial communities from Big Spring, Nevada to study Microbial Dark Matter (Phase II) - Ash Meadows Crystal Spring | ecosystem: Environmental > Aquatic > Deep subsurface >... | reverse complement strand
TCGCCGGGGTCACCCTGATCGGTTTCGGGTCGTCGCGGATTTTCCGGCAACCACCGGCGATGACCAAGGAGGAGAAGTACGCCCGGCTGCCGGCTGAGTCCGGCGATGGCGGCGGCTAAACGATCAACTTGATTTGTTAATACCAGATGCCAGGCACTTGGACAGGAGGTCGAGGGCCTGGCATTTATGCTGCCGGCACCGAACACGTTGCGTTATTTGTGTCGCTTTGCATCTATCCCTCAATGCGGCCATAATCTTCCCCGGAGGCTGCCGCATGAAAATCTTCGCCCTTTACAATATTAAAGGCGGCGTCGGCAAGACGGCCGCGGCGGTCAATCTGGCTTATCTTTCGGCTCGTGACGGGCGCATCACCTTGCTCTGGGACCTGGACCCGCAAGGCGCGGCGACTTATTGTCTCGGAGCGAAGGCCAGGCTCAAGGGCGGCCGCAAGGCCCTGCTGCGCGGCAAGCACCCCCTCGGCGATCTCATTCGGACCACCGCCTACGATAAGCTCGACCTCCTGCCGGCCGACTTCTCCTATCGCCACATGGACCTGGACCTCAACGATGGCAAACGACCGGAGCGGCGCTTCCGCAAGTTGCTGGAGCCGCTGGAGATGGACTACCACCACATCTTCATCGACTGCCCGCCGGGCATCACCCTGTCGTCAGAGAGCATGTTCGCGGCCGCCGATGTCCTGGTCGTGCCCGTCATCCCCGCCACCCTGTCGCTGCGCACGCTGGGCCAGATCGACGACTTCATGAAGAAGGCCGGGCTGGATCATCTGCAGCGGCTGGCCTTTTACAGCTTGGTCGACCGGCGCAAGGCCCAGCACCGCACCCTCGTCGACGCCCGGCATGACCACGACTTCCTCTATACCACCATCCCCTACGCCAGCGATGTCGAGCGCATGGCCGAGAAGCGCGCCCCGCTGGCGATCTTCGCGCCCAAATCCAGGGCTGCCCTGGCGTATGAAGGCTTGTGGGCGGAAATCAAAGAGGTCGCCCTATAACCGGCCGGTTGTCCGATCGCGATGAGGCGTTGTTGCGCCGGCTTGAGGAATCGCTTTGGCGAGAAGAAACCCGGTTCGACCCGGCCTATATGGATCGCGTCTTGGCTGAGGATTTTGTCGAGTTCGGCCGCTCCGGGCGCGTCTATGACCGGGCCGGGATTCTGGCCTCGCCGCGCGAGCCGATCGACGCCGTTCTGCCGTTGCCCGATTTTGCCGCCCGGCTGATCGGCCCGGATGTCGTCCTGGTGACCTACAACAGCCTGGTTACCTACGCCGGCGTGGTCGAGCAGGGGCGTCGCAGCTCGATCTGGTCGCGCACCGCCGATGGGTGGGAACTCAGGTTTCACCAGGGAACCCCTTACACTGCCGGCAGCCGGTAAACCGGATCACAGGGGTCAGACTCGTCCCGCCGATTCTTACCGGCGACAAGCCTGTCGCCGACCGGCGAAACAATGGTGTGCCAAACCTGTTGATGGCTGTAAGGCGATTTGGCCAAATTGCCCTTCAAATCTGACGTACACCCCTCCTGCCCGGCGCTGATTGTTACTATTATCCCGGCCGGGATTGATCTATAATGAGATCGAGGCAAAGAGATTGGTTGTCGGTGTGGGTATTTACCTGCACCAAGGAGGTTTCCATGTTCAACTTGACATCCCATCGCCTCACTCAGCAATACCGGATCTCGCTGGCATTTGTCGCCGCGGCGGTCCTCACTGGCGCCCTGACAGCGGTCTTCTGGAGCCGGTTTGAAGACTCGCCGGGCTTGATCCTAGCCTATTTGACGGCCGGTTTCCTGATCATGGCCTTCGTTCACCAGTGGCAAAAACCTGGCCGGTTTTTGATCCTGGCGGTGGTGTCCATCGTCGCCTTCTTCGTCTTCGTGTTGCTCCATAACCTGGCTTATGCCGCTGCTGAACTGACAGCGGACTATCCGTTTATCAGTGGTTTTTTTAGCGTGATCGACGGCTTGAGCTTTCTGTTAGCCGTGGTCGTCGCGCCGGCGGCGGCCGGAATCGGCCTGGTTTGCGCCGTCATCACCTGGTGGCGACAGCGTGAAAAGATATAACTTTTGATATGTGACGGGCGATTGGTCCCACCTTATACTGAAATCAATTGGAGGTGGGACCATGAATCGTCTTCAATTGCGTCCTGTAGTCTGTTTTTCCCTGCTGGTCTTGCTGCTGGTCAGCGCCGGATGCGGCCAGGAAGCGCCGCCGGCCACCGCGACCGCCACGCTCGCCCCCACAGCGGCACCGACCGCGACACCCATGCCCACGCTCGTGCCGACCGTCGCCCCAACAGCGACCACGGCCGCGCCGGAGGAGTGGACCTACCGCACCGGCGGTGAAGTCTTTTCTTCGCCCGCCCTCAACCCCGACGGCTCGGCCGTCTACTTCGGCAGCACCGATTACACCGTCTACGCCCTCGACCCGGCCGGCGGCGAGGTGATCTGGACCTTCGAGACCGGCGACCAGGTCGTTGCCTCGCCGACGTTGGCCGGCGACACCCTCTACGTCGGCAGCCTGGACGGGACGCTCTACGCCCTGGACGCGGCGACCGGCGAAGCGCGCTGGTCCGCCCTCATCGGCGCGATGATCTCTTCGCCGTTCGTGCTGGATGACCTGATCTATGTCGGCGCGTTTATGCCCGACAACGCGACGGGTGAAATCACCGGCGGGGTTTATGCCCTCTCGGCCGCCGACGGCGCGGTCGTCTGGACCTATCCGGTCGAGGATGTCATCGTTTCCTCGCCGGTTGTGGTGAACGGTATCCTCTACTCCGGCACGCCGAGCAGCGTCGTCGCCCTCGACGCTGCCGCGGGTGAACTTGTCTGGGAAGCGCCGGTCGGTTTCAGCCAGTCCTCCCCGATGGTCGTGGGGGATACGATCTATACCGGCGCTGAAAACGGCAATGTCTATGCCCTGGACGCGGCCACCGGCGCGGAACGCTGGCGCTATGCGACCGGCAGCGCCATCATCTCCTCGCCCGATGTGGCCGGCGACCGGGTCTATATCGGCAGCACCAACGGCAACGTCTATGCCCTCGACGCGGCCAGCGGCGCGGAAGTGTGGCGGTTGGCGACGATCGACGCGATCATCTCGTCGCCGCTGGTCATAGATGAAGTCGTCTATATCGGCAGCAGCAATGGCCGCCTCTACGCCCTCGACGCCGCCACCGGCGATCTCGAATGGTTCTTCCAGACCGACGACGCCATCTGGTCCTCACCGGCGGCCGATGACCAGCGAGTCTATTTCGGGGGCTTCGATCGCAACTTCTATGCCATCGATCGACACGGTCCGCAACTGGCCACGGCCGAACTGCCCCAGCCGACGCCGCTCGCGCCGCAGCCGACGCCGCTGCCCGACCCCGCGGCCCCGGCCACGGGGTCGGATGGCGAGTTGCCGTGGTGGAACGACCGCGTCTTCTACGAGGTCTTCGTCCGCAGCTTCAACGACAGTGACGGCGACGGCATCGGTGATTTTCCCGGCCTGATTGATAAGCTCGACTACCTCAACGACGGCGACCCGGCCACGACAGATGACCTGGGCATCACCGGCATCTGGCTCATGCCCATCGCCCAATCGCCGAGCTACCACGGCTATGACGTCACCGATTACCTGACCATCGAGGAAGACTACGGCACCAACGAGGACTTCCGGCGCTTCCTGGACGAAGCCCATGCCCGCGGCATCGCCGTCATCGTCGACCTGGTGATGAACCACTCCTCCCGCGAGCACCCCTGGTTCCTGGAAGCGCGACGCCCGGGCGTTCCGCGCGAGACCTGGTACATCTGGGACGCCACGCCTGATTTTTGGGCCAATCCCTGGGGTGGCCAGGCCTGGCATCAAAACGGCCTGCGCTACTACTACGGCATGTTCTGGGAGGGCATGCCCGACCTCAACTACCGCAACGGCGACGTGACCGGCGAGATGTACGACATCATTCGCTTCTGGCTCGATGACATGGCCGTCGACGGCTTCCGGCTGGACGCGGTGCGCCATCTCATCGAGGACGGCGAGGAGCAGTCCAACACGCCGGAGACCCACGCCTGGCTACAGGGCTTCCACCGCTACGTCCACGACGTGAATCCCGACGCCCTAACCGTGGGCGAGATCTGGGACACCACGGCCAATGTCGCGCCCTATGTCGGCGACGAACTGAACATCGCCTTCGAGTTCGACATCGGTGGGGCGATCAAGGACGCGCTGATCATCAAGAACGGGGCCACCCTTGTCAACGCTTGGACGCGCGTCCTGGAGGCCTATCCTGAGGGCCAGTACGCGCCTTTCCTGACCAATCACGATCAGGACCGGATCATGAACCAGTTGCGCAAGGATGAAGCAGCGATGAAAGCGGCCGCGGCGCTCTACCTGACCAGTCCCGGCGTGCCCTTCATTTACTACGGCGAAGAGATCGGCCAGCTGGGTGTCAAGCCTGACGAGGATATCCGCCGGCCGATGGCCTGGGACGACACGCCGCTGGGCGGCTTTACCACCGGCGAGCCGTGGCGCGGCCTGCCTGAGCAGCACGAAACGCGCAACGTGGCTGTCCTGGCGGCCGATCCGGACTCACTGTTGAACACGTATCGCGCGTTGATCGCCCTGCGCAACGCCCACCCGGCGTTGCGAACGGGCGCGATGACGCTGGTGGACAGCAGCAGCCCGCAGTTGGTCAGTTACCTGCGGCAAGAAGGCGACGAGGTGATCCTGGTGCTGGTCAATGTTGACGACGACCCGGTGAGTGGCTACAGCCTGGCGCTGGCCGAGGGTTCGCTGGCCAGTGGGGTGGGGGCGATGCTCCTGTGGGGTGACGGCCCGGTGGTCGCGCCCGAAGTCAATGCCGCCGGCGGCTTTGATGCCTACGCACCGCTGCCGGAAGTGCCGGGGCGTGGGGTGGTGATCCTCCAATTGAATTAGCCGCAAAACACCTGACAGGTTTCGCGCGAATTCCTGTTCGCCAACCTGTCAGGTGTGGTTGGCGTAGGATAAAGTTGCGTTACAACGCCTTCACATACCGCGCGCCGCGACTGTAGGCCACGAAGCCGCATTCTTCGTAGATGCGCGTCGCGCCGCTGATGTTTTCGGTATCGACGTTCAGCGCCGCCTCTTCCATGCCCTGGGCCTGCAGCACGCGCAGGCTTTCGGCGATCATCGCGTGGGCTAATCCACGCCGCCGGTACGGCCGCCGGACGCTGATCGACTCGGTATAACCGCGCTTACGCCCGAACTGCTCGTTCTCGTTGGCGTTAATGTAGGTCATGATCTGCCCGGCGACGACATTCTGCTCGACGTCCCAGGCCACCTGCCACAGCTCCGGCTGGAAATTGGTCTTATCCGCCACCCACCAGTCGAAATATTCGTCCGGATTCTCGCTGAAGCCCCAATGGTCGCGAAAGGCCTCGTTGGCGGCATCCCAGACGAGCCGGTAATGGTCAGGTGTGACCGGTCGCAGTTCCAGCCCGGCGGGCATCGGGAAATCGGGCAGCGGATCGGCCAGTGGCCGCGACATCTTGAAGAAGTAGCGGACCGGCTGGTAGCCCTCGGCCGCCAGCTGGGCGATCCACTCGGTGGCCTGGTCCGGGGCGTAGACGGAGTAGGTTTTTTCCATACCGGCCGGGTGATCGGCGGCCAGCTCGGCCAGGCGTCCTTCCGCCCAATGCAGCAACGCCCGGCGAATGCCCCGGCCGCGAAAGTCCGGCATAACGTTCAGACTCATGCCGTAGCGATAGGGGCCATCCGCCTCCTGCCACCAATCGGCCTGGGCATAACCGATCGGTTCGCCGTCGACTTCGGCCACGACAACGTCGCGCGTTGGGTCGAAGTGTTCCAGGTGTTCAAATTCCAGCCGGACCTCGTCGGCGGTCATGATCCACTCGCCACCGTCGGCCAGCCGCCCGGCATTGCCGATCGTGGCGATGGCGGCGTAGTCGTCGGGGACGCGCAGCCGGCGAAACACCAGGCCGGGGATGTCCGGCGCGCTGGGATGGATCAGGGTATTTACAAGCGTGGCAGTCATTACGGTTTCCATACCTTTCATTGTACCACCGCGACGAGGACGAAACGGTAAATCAGGCCACACCCGGAGTGTGTCAACTGCTACGGCAAAGGGTCGCGGTCTCGGCGGGCGCCGCCGCCATCGGCTTTAAGCGGGATTACGGAAACAGAAGGCCAACGCGCGATCCCAGAAAGCAGGCGATATCGTCCAGCGATTGAAGCGCTTGAGGCAGTTCCAGATTGAGCTGCCAGACGTGCCACATGCGCGGGTAGATCTCCAGCCGCGCGTCGACGCCGGCCGCCTGGGCCAGTTGGGTGATTCGCACCGCATCCGCGCACAAAATCTCATCTTCACCGGCGTGAATCAGTAGCGGCGGGAGACCACGCAAATCGCCGAACACGGGTGAGATTAAGGGGTTGCGGGCGTCATGATCGGCCACATAAGACCGGCTGTAGCGTCTCATGGCCCTGGGGGGCAGCAAGGGATCTTTGTAGGCTTGCTGCTCCCTGTCCCCGGTCAAATCCGTTACCGGCGAGAGACACGCCGCCGCCGCGGGGAGCGGATCGCCACCGTCTCGCAATTGGAGCGAAAGCGTGATGGCCAGATTACCGCCGGCTGAATCGCCGGCTAACACGATATGTCGCGCCGGGATGCCCTGATCCAACAGCCAGCGATACGACGTAGCACAGTCGTCGAGCGCCGCCGGGAACGGGTACTTCGGGGCGAGACGATACTCTACCATCAGGATACGCATTCCCATCTTGCGGGCCAGGTAGGCCCCCATCTGGAGGTGCAGGGGTGAGACGCCGAAAACGAAACCACCCCCGTGGAGGTAGAGCAACGCCCGGTCGGGGGGACTATCGGGCGGGATGATCCACCAGCCCGGCACGCCGCCGGCCGACATGGTTTCGAGGGCTATGTCATCATCCAACCTGAGACTCGCCACGCCCTGTCGGATCAGCCAGTTCGCCACCGGGAGCGGCACGTAGGATTGCATGAACCGGACAACGGGCAAACCGGCCCGAACCCGGCGTTCAACGGGCAAAATTGTCATGGGGTCTATTCTCCCCTGAATGAAGTTTAGTGCCAGCGCCCGGCAAGGTCAGGATTTTTCAGTTAATGGAACTACTTCGCGATTTTCAGGCCAGCCCATACTTCCGGGCGATCTCGGCCGCCTGCGTGCGATTCTCGGCCTGCAATTTGCCCAGGATATTGGAGACGTGGTTCTTGACCGTTCCCTCACTGATCACCAGCCGGTCGGCGATCTCCTTGTTCGACGCGCCCTGGGCCAGCAGGACGAGTACCTCCCGCTCGCGGTCGGAGAGCGGTTCGAGCGGTGTGTGTTGCGGCCGCAGCAACTCGCGCAATGTGCGGGAAGCGATTTCCGGCTGGATGAAGGCTTCCCCGGCGGCTACCCGGCGAATGGTGCGGATGAGGTCTTCGGCCGGGGTGTCCTTCAATAAATAACCGAGCGCTCCGGCGCGAATCCCCTGGAAGACATAGTCGTCCCGGTCAAACGTGGTCAGGATGATGATCCGCGCCTCCGGCCAGGCGGCGCAGATCGCCTCCGTCGCCTCGACACCGTTGAGGCCGGGCATCTGGACATCCATCAGGATGATGTCGGGCCGTAGGGCCAGCGCCAGACGAACGCCCTGGTCACCACCGGCCGCCTCCCCGGCTATTGCCATGCCCGGCTCCAGTTCCAGGATGGTTTTCAACCCCTGGCGCATAAGCGTCTGATCTTCGACGAGGAGAATGCGGATGGGATCGGTCATGACGGTTTCAGGCACGCGGCAGCCGGGCGGTGAGTCGCGTGCCGTTTTCGCTTTCGATATTGAGAGTCCCGCCCAACCCCTCAACCCGCTCGCGCATGCCGCGCAGACCATAGTGGCCGGGACGTGTCTCCGCGCCCGGCGGCAGGCCGATGCCGTCATCGTTTATATATAGGAAAACCGCGTCGGGCATCACTCGCAAGCGCAGTGCCACCACACTCGCCTGGGCATGGCGCTCGATGTTGGCCAGCGCCTCCTGGCTGATTCGCCACAACGTCTCACTGACCGCCGGTCGCAAGTTATCGGTCGCCGGGTCGACCTCGCACTGGACAGATAGCCCGGTTCGGGTGCTGAAATCGGCGCACAGCCGGGGCAGGGCCGTGGTGAGAGCTTGTCCATCCAGCCCCGGCAGTCGCAGGCCCTCCAGCGTTTGCCGCAGGAGCGCCATGCTGTCGCGCGTCAGGCGTTTCATCTCATCGACCTGGACCGAGGCGCGTTCAGGGTCGACCGGGTATAATCGCTGGACGGCTTCCAGTTGCATCGACAGGGCCACGAGCGAGTGACCCAGACCGTCATGCAGGTCGCGGGCCATGCGCTCGCGCTCGCGCAAGGCGGCCAGCTCGACTTCCTGCTCGCGGGCATGTTCCAGTTGCGCCTGCGCCGCTCGTAGCTCATTCACCAGGAGGGCGCGTTCCTGGCTGGTGCGGATCAGGTGGTAGATGTAGAGATAGAGCAACAGGATCATGCCCAGCTGGCCGGCGATGATCAGGGCATCGGTAAAATTCCAATTAGTCGGCAGGCGAAAGTCGTTGAACTGGAAGATCCAGACCAGGACCAGTATGATCGCGCCGGGGATGGCCAGGGCGGGCGGCAAGATGCCGAACATCTGGCCGAACAACATGCCCGTTGTCCAGATAAACACCGGGTTTAGCCAGGCGGCAAAAGCCAGCAGGCAGATCACGACGACGTAATAAAGCGCGATGAACCAGTTGGGGTGGGGCCATCGTTTTGAAAAGGCAACGACCCGCAAATAAAGAACGACCAGGATGGCGACGATGGCGACCAGCGCCAGCTCGCGCCAGCCCCAGTTGTCCCGCGTTCGCCACAGGGATATCCCCAGGGTGATGATCAGGCCGCCAATGTAGATGACATGCCAGACCAACAGCCAGCGCTCGATAAGACCGGCGCGCATGGGGGAGTACTCCCGGATGGATTCGTTCATGGTTGACCTTAGTATACCTCACCAGACCTGACAGGTGTTCCTATCCACCTGTCAGGTCTCAAATCAACTTAACTCCGCGGCGACAACCGGAATAATCGGGCCGCGACCACGGCGGCGACGGCGGTATAAAGGGCGGCGATGCCCAGATGGTGGACCACATCGCCGCCGAGCGCGCCGTCCAGCAGCGGCGGCCGGATCAGCCGCACCACCGGATAGGAAGGCAGATACACGGCCACCTTTTGCAGCCAATCGGGCAATGACTCGACCGGGAAAATCAGGTCGGTGGTGAACATCATGCCAAAGTAGAGCAATTGCCCGGCGATGACCGCCGCGCCGGCGGTGGGAGCCAGTCCGCTGACGACCTGCCCCAGGGCGACAAAGGTGACGACGCCGGCCAGGATCATCGGCAGGGCCAGCAACAGGCCGGGCGCGGTGACATTCGCGCCAAAGAGCAACACCGCCGCGCCGATGATGATCAGGCTTTGCAGCAGCACAATGGTCACATTGACCAGCAGGTAGCTGCCGACGAGTTGCCCGGCGGGCATCGGCGTCGCTTGCAGCCGGCGCAGGACGCCGTTCTCGCGCATGGTCAGCATCATCGACGAACTGGTGATCAGGCCAAAGGACAGGGCGTTGAAGACCAGCACGCCGGGCAACACCCAATCGATATAACTGACATCGCCGCCGCCAAACCCGCCGTTGTTAAAGATGACCCCATACAGGACCAACATCAGGACCGGAAAGGCCAGGTTCCAGAACAACACGACCCGGTTGCGCAGGTGGATCAGCCCCAACGCCCTCGTGAAAATCATAAAACGTTTCATCTCAACCTCCATCTTGTTTTCATGTTGCAAATGAGAGTGGAGCCTCAGTCGTCATTCGTCGCTCGTCATTCGTCACTCGTATTTCGTATCTCATATCTCGTCTCTTACGCCAGGCTATGCCCCGTCAACTTCAGGAAAACATCCTCCAAGTTGGGTTGGCGCATGGTGATCTCGCCGAGGAACCGCCCATGTTCGGCGGCCAGCTGCTGCAGACCGGCTAGCGTGCCCTGCGGGTCGGCCGTCTCCACCTCCAGATGCTCGCCGGTGTAGCGGGCCTGGCGGACGCCGGGCAGGGGGGTAACGGCGGCCAGCGGCACCTCCAGCCGGGCCTTGAGCACCGGATGCGCGCCCAGCTGATGGATCAAACCGGCGGGGCTGCCGCAGGCGACAATGCGGCCGTTATCGATGATGGCCACGCGGCCGCACAACGCTTCAGCTTCCTCCATCGCGTGGGTCGTCAGCAGGATGGTCCGGCCTTCGGCATGAAAGCGGCGGATCATATCCCACACCAGCCGGCGTGCGTGCGGGTCCAGCGCGCTTGTCGGTTCGTCGAGCAAGACGATCTGCGGGTTGTTGGCCACGGCGATGGCCAGCGCCAGGCGCTGCTGCTGACCGCCGGAAAGCCGCCGGGCATAGGCCTGGGCTTGGCCGGCCAGGTCGAAGCGGGCCAAGAGGTCTATCACCGCCGGCCGGGTCAGGTAGATTTCGTATAGCGCGGCGTACAGTTCGACCAGTTCGGCCACTTTCAGATCGTCAAGCAAGGCCGTTCGCTGCAGTTGAATGCCGAGCCGGCGCTTGGCCGCGTCCGGCCGTCCCAGAACATCGATCCCGTCGATGACGACCGTCCCGCTTTCGGGCTGCATCAGTCCCTCGAGGACGGCCAGCAGTGTCGTCTTGCCTGCGCCGTTGGGGCCAAGCAGGCCGAAGATCTCGCCGCGGCCGACGGACAGGTCCACGCCGTCCAGGGCGGGGATTCGGCTCTTGCCGCGCTGGTAGGCGGCGTGAATGTTGGTTAATTGGATCATGGTGTCGGACATCGTGACGCTCCTTTGGTCAACCTCGTTGCCGGTTACTTTCCGAAGTGACCGGCAACTGGACTTGATTTGACCATAGGATATAGTTTTAATGGGCGGGGCGACATTGCCGGAAGATAGATTTCGACTCTATCCAAAGTTGGATTCGCAATAGGCCGTTCGGGGCTGAATAGATAGGTACAGGGACAATGAGCTGGATAGGAAAGATGATCGGCACTTTCACCGAGTGGCAGGCCGGGCGGCGGCAACCGCCGGAGTTGCTGGACGCGCTCGATACGTCCGGGCAAGTCGTCGCCGACCGCTTCGCCCGCGCCGGCGACAACGCCAACAACCGCGAGGTCGCCCGCCACATCATCGGCATCGAGCGCTGGAGCCGGCGACGGCTGCGCACGGCGCTGGGCGATACGGTTGTGGCGGATGAATACGACGCCTACCGGCCGGCTGACGAGATAGGCATGGTCGCGCTGGCGGCGCTCTTCGCCGAGGAGCGCGAGCAGACCATCGCCCTGGCCGAACAGGCGGCCCGATTGCCGGACTCGGTCCGCGCGGCCCACAACGACCTGGGCGAGATGAGCGTGGCCGGCTGGTTGTTCTATATCGAAAATCATGCCTCGCGGGAAAGCCTCCTGCTGCGTGGCTAAATCCTGATACACGTCGTTAACCCCTAATGAACCCATAACATCCGTTTAAGTAATTATTTACGCACTGTTGACGAGTCGTTAAAGAACGTGAGTTAACCTCGTGAGCAGGTGGGAGAACGGGTAACACTCCTCTCCAATTACCCGGTGTGATTGAACGCCGAACAGAAAACTAAATATCGTTATCACCACACTAGCCCCGTGGTTAGTTCAGCGCGGAGAGTTGATGCTAGATGCAGCCTGATGTGACGCCTGAATCTTCTGTTTATCGCATAGACGGGACCCGCGGAAAGGTCACCGCCTGGAATCACCCGGCCGGAGACCCGGACCTCGTGGACATTGAGTTTGAAGACGGGCTGCGAATCAGCGTGCCGCCTGTAATGTTATTACCGCAAGAAGACGGATCGTTTGTGCTGCCTGATTATGACTTCACGGCGAATGCCCAGCTTTCGAAGGCCGGAGGCGAAACCGAGGAAATCGATGAAGTCTACATTCCGGTGGTCGCTGAAGAACTGTCCGTTGAGAAAAAACTTGTTGAGCGGGGCCGCGTGCGGGTCATCAAACGCGTTGAATCCCGGGAGGAGGAGGTCGAACTCCCGCTGACAAGCGAAGAGATTCGCATCGAGCGGATTCCATACAACACGATCATCGATGGCGAAGTTCCGAAGGTGCGAGAGGAAGACGGATTTCTGGTCGTCCCTTTGCTGGAAGAGGTGCTGGTAGTCGAAAAGCGATTGTTGTTGCGCGAAGAGATTCGGGTGGCCAAGCGCCTGAGCACGACGACCAGCAAGCAAACAGTTGTCCTGCGGCGGGAAGTGGTTGACATCGAACGTGAGGAAACCGGTGATACTGGTACAGCCACCGGCTTTGTGGTGAGCGAAGAATAAACCACCGCCCGAGTTGTTTGTTCGTCAGGCGTCATCGTAGCGACATCCCAACATGCGCATGGCGAGGCGTCGGAATTCGAAAAGAACTGAGAAAACCATTTAATCAAACAAGAAAGGAGATGCAGCGATGAGAACAGTGATTGGTCTATTCGATAATCAGGAAGAAGCCATGCGAGCCTATACAGCTCTGGCGGAGGAAGGGTATGCGCTGGCCGACCTTGACATCCTGACCAATGATGACAAGGACGATGAACCGAAGTTGGCCCTCCTGAAAGCCTATGTGCCCGAGCCTGACGCGACGATCTATCTGGAAGGCGTCAAAAATGGCGGCACCATCATCACCGCCAACGTGGCCGAATCCCAGGTTGCCCGCGCGGCTGAGACCATGTCCGGATTTGAGATGGTTAACATCGCGAAGCGGGCAGACGAATTACGCATCCGTTCCGTCGACCTCCCGCAGCTGATCGATACGGCTGTGGATGAGAACGTGATCGAGGTTATCGAGGAAGACCTTGAGGTCGGCAAAGCCGAAGTCGAACGCGGCCGTATGCGCATTTATAACGTCGTGACCGAGCGCGAGGTCACCCAGGACGTCGGCCTGCGCGATGAGACCATACGCGTCTCCCGCCGCCCGGTCAACCGCTCCGTGGCCATCAATCAGGACCTGTTCCGGCCGCGTTCCTTCGAAATGGTTGAAATGGACGAAATCGCCCAGGTTTCCAAGACAGCCCGCGTCGTCGAGGAAGTTTATCTGGGTAAGGATGTGGCCGAGAAGATCGAGACGATTAAAGAAACCCTGCGCCGTCAGGATGTCGAAATTGAGGAGATCTCGGCCATGAAAGCCTTCGATGAGTACATTCCCCAATTCCGCACCTATGTCGACGATAAGCTGGCCAGCAAGGGCCTGACTTTTGACGATGTGCAACCCGGCCTGAAGTTTGGTTACTCTCTGGCCACGACCGAGCCTTTCCGCAGCAGCCCGTGGAAGGCGGTGCAGGATGACGCCAAGCATCTTTGGGAAGAGAAGAATCCCGGCACCTGGGATCAGAACAAGGCTGTTGTGAAGTATGCCTGGGAAGCTGTTCGCAGCATCCGTTAACGGCGTTACCGATTTTCATAACCGGATAGTTGGGTGGTGGAGAAGGATTTCCCTTCTCCACCATCCATTTGTCATTGAACCGAGCTGAGCTGATACCTATTCCCTTCCCTGGGCGGCAGGCAAGAGGGTGGGGGTGACCCCGCGTGGTTGAATCGAATACGCTGGAGGCATTTGATGATAAACCTAATCGATCTGATGGATAGCTTGGTGTTACCTGAGTGGATTGAAGTTGATTATGTTGACCGGCAACTTCAACCGGATCAAATCCTCTCGGCTTATCAATCCTCGATCGGATCGTCGCTCGAAATCGCGGCCCGCATCGGGGCAAATAAGGACCTCTCGGAAGATTTCCATCAGAAAATTTTGGCCGGGGATGATTCGCTCGCCCAACTCCTGTCCGATTCGGAGCGAGATCAGTTGATCGCTTGCCTGGCCGATCACCTGAACCTCTCACCGGACGTCGCCGCCTCAATGCTCGATAACGCCATGTCGGCCGTTTTTGCCGGATTATCCGATATCACCCAACGGGATGGGCTGGATGCCGGCGGGCTGTGGCGGGTGCTGGACGAAAACCGGATGACAATTCGCGGGAAAATACCGCCTGAATTATTGGCCTGCATTGACGGCATTATTCTGGGAACCAGACAGGTGGGTATTTACCAAATGCCCCATAAAGCAGCGGCCACGGCCATGATGGAAGAAAGCGCTGAATCGGGACGGGTTGAGACCAGCATGATGGGCTATGAGGCCGAGAAGGTCGGTATCTATGATCTTCCCTCCGGTAATGAAGGCCCGGTCCCGGTGGGGGTCCGGGATGAGGCCAGCGCTGAAATTCAGGAAATGGTCGGTATTTACGAGCTTCCGGAATCCGCCGTGGCTTCGTCGCCGGTTGAGACACCGGCCGATCAATCGCTTTCCGTCACCAACGTGACGGATCAAACCGGTCCCAGCCTGGTCGGGGATTACCAAGCGCCGATCGTCGAGATGGTTGGCGATTACGAGATACCGCCGCTGACAAGCGACCAGGAGGCCGTGGAACCGGCCAAACCCAAGGCCAAAAAGACGCGAAAAACAACGCAACCGGTCGAGCAGGTGGTCGTGGAAGCCGCCGAAATATCCCAAATGGGCGATGCCCTCGTCGAGCCGGCCGGACGAACCATGGAACCGATCTCGCCGGTTGAGGTTGTCGAAAGTGCAGCCGAATTCGTCGGCGATTACGAACAAATTCCGTCGCCGGTCGAATTGGAGGCCGCACCCTTGCCGCCGGCCGGCGAACCGGATACACCCATCGCGACCAGGACCGAGGCCGTAACAGAAGACACCTCCCGGCGGTGGCTGTGGCTTCTGCTCGGTTTAGCTCTCTTACTCGGTTTGATCATCATCTTGACCCGCGCCTGCACCACGAACACAGCCGCCGCCACAAGCGTTCCGGCAAGGACAACGTCCTGGGGGGTCGTGAGCTCGGACTTCTGCGCCGGAGGCGAAGAACGCTCGGCCGGCTGTTTGCCCTAAGCCGGATGATCGGACCACAGGGTCCGGCATCATCCCGCCGGCGGCGGGCCATGTCTAATTTAGAGGCGCCGCGCAACTTTCACCCTGCTGGAGGGTTAACATACAATGGAAGGCTGCACCATGATTGTTGCAAGTCCAACTGTGGTGTGAGCATTTACACCTGAAACTCATCGCCGGTTCGAAGGTTGACATCTCGGCGGGCGATGAAAGATTTTCAAACAATCAATTAGGAGGATTGTTATCATGCTTGCTGCAATTTTGGGTATTGTCATTGCTTTGCTTCTGGCGGCTTTGGTGATTTATATCGTCGGTCGGCTCGGCTTGGGTCTGACGGTTGACAGCTTCACCAGCGCCATCATTGCCGCCGCGGTCATCGCTGTGGTATCGGGCATCATCAACTGGTTGCTTGGGCTTCTTGGGATCACTATCGGTGGCGGGTGGTTAGGGGCGATTATCGCCTTGATTATCGCCGCGGTCGTTCTCTTGCTCAGTGATCGTTTCGTCAAAGGCATGAAGGTCAATGGATTTGTTGGCGCGATCGTCGCCGCCATCGCCATCGGTATCGTGACCTGGTTTGCGAGCTGGCTGGTTGGCCTCTTCGGTCTATAATCGGGAAACCATTCACAGATGACCCAGACGCCGCCGATTCTTTCAGACTTACCATGCGATCGTTTGGGTTGTCTGTAATGGGCTGATTTTCCACACTCAATACAGGTAGACTTGCCGGGCGCGCCCGATCCAGCAATGGACCGGGCGCGTTCCGTTTTGGGCAGACGTCAGGTGCCAGGCACTTTCCGAAGTGCCTGGCACCTGACGTTATGGCCATTATTAGAAAGACGGAAAATCGGGCTGGAGAAACCAAAAAACGCGAATTGGGTATTGACATCCTCGCGGCTCACTGTTATACTTTTGAATCGTTGACCTATTACGGCGGTGTCGTTGCCGGAAAGGCAAAACACCGGTACAACCGAAACTTTCAAGGAGAAGCGGTCTCCGCTCCGGAGCCGCAATTACGCTTGAATGTGGGTCTTGACAACTGTGGGGATTCATGTATAATATGAATTCCTTGGGGTAAGGACGCCGACCGCGACGCTGACAAAGAGGAATAGCCGGCCGACAAGTAAAGGTCCCAACCTGAGCTTGAATGGTCAGACTACCTTAAAGGAAGTGAAACGGGGTGGCGGGAAACTTGAGAGAAGAGAATCTTGCTCCAGCCTTAACAACTGAATAGTGACAGAAACAATTCAAATTCTGGGCCCAAAAACATGAGAAACTATCTCTTAGTCAAATACGGGATTCAAACAAACCTTTTTATGGAGAGTTTGATCCTGGCTCAGGATGAACGCTAGCGGTGTGCTTAAAGCATGCAAGTCGAACGTGATCCCTTGGATTCGTCTGAGGGTGAAAGTGGCGAACGGGTGAGTAACACGTTGGTGACCTGCCCTTGAGAGGGGGACAACCATTGGAAACGATGGCTAATACCCCGGATGTCTTCGTGTTTGGAAAGCGATGACTGAAGCTCCGGCGCTCAAGGAGGGGCCTGCGTCCCATCAGCTAGTTGGTAGGGTAATGGCCTACCAAGGCACAGACGGGTAGGGGGCGTGAGAGCGTGACCCCCCACACTGGTACTGACACACGGACCAGATACCTACGGGTAGCAGCAGCTAGGAATATTGGGCAATGGGCGAAAGCCTGACCCAGCAACACCGCGTGGAGGACGAAGGCCTTCGGGTTGTAAACTCCTTTTCTGGGGGATGAGCAAGGACAGTACCCCAGGAATAAGGCCCGGCTAACTACGTGCCAGCAGCCGCGGTAAAACGTAGGGGTCAAGCGTTATCCGGAATTACTGGGCGTAAAGGGCGAGTAGGTGG
>Ga0114939_10001747_pt1 | contig 16869 bp, 14 predicted proteins | sample AshMeaCrysSpring_FD_87196 | JGI IMG/M metagenome (GOLD analysis project Ga0114939, IMG submission 87196) | Groundwater microbial communities from Big Spring, Nevada to study Microbial Dark Matter (Phase II) - Ash Meadows Crystal Spring | ecosystem: Environmental > Aquatic > Deep subsurface >... | reverse complement strand
GCGACGTGGACATGGTGCCGTGGGCGTGTGGGCGCGCGATGTAATCTGCGCCGTTATACTGCCCGCGGCTTCCGCGAGGCAACCCCATGAAGCTCCACGGCATCGTCAACTGCGACACGGTGAGGAAGGCGCGCGCCTGGCTCGACGCGCATGGCATCGCCTACGAGTGGGTCGACTTCCGCAAGACGCCGCCGTCGTTCGGCGACCTCGAGCGATGGAGTCGCGCGGTCGGCTGGGAGGCGCTGCTCAACCGGCGCGGCACGACCTGGCGCGCGCTGGACGCGGCGGCGAAGGCGGCCGTGACCGACGCGGAGTCGGCGAATGCCCTGATGCGCGCCCACCCGACGCTCGTCAAGCGGCCGGTGCTCGAGGCGGGGCCCGACGTGATCGTCGGCTTCGCCGCGGACGACTACGCCGCCCGCCTGAAGAAGTAGGGTCAGACTCGACTTTCCCCTGCTTGCCGGCCGAGCGGAAAGTCGAGTCTGACCCTACTTCTTCGGCTGGACGGTGTGGTAATTGGGGTCTGACCCCAGTTCCTGACCCCAATTCCGGCTGTGTGTGATCGGTGGAACCGGACAATCTCCTTTCGCCATGACGTCGATCGTGCTCTCCGTTCTCGCGATCCTGGTGTGCGGAGCTCTCGGCGCGCTCGCGGGCTTCGGCGCGGTCTCGATGATCGGCTGGACCGGTACGTGGGGCGCGATCGTCGCCGCGGTGATCGGCATGGTGGTCGCGACGTTCGCCTTCGCCGTGGGCGCCGCGATCCTGCGCAGGCTCGGATGGCTGCGCTGAGCCCGGCGCTCGCCCAGGCGGCAGACCGGCTCGACCGGGCGTTCCCCTCCGCGCAGCAGATCCCGCGGCTTACGCAGGACGATCCTTCGTTCGACGTCGCGAACGCCTACGCGGTGCTGGCCGAGCTGCATGCGCGCCGCATCGCGCGCGGCTGGAAGCCCGTCGGGCGCAAGATCGGCTTCACCAACACCACGATCTGGGCGCGCTACGGCGTCGACCGGCCGATGTGGTCGCACGTCTGGGACCAGACGGTGGCCTTCGCGCAGGACGGTCGCGCCGAGCTTGCGCTCGAGGGGCTGATGGAGCCGCGCATCGAGCCGGAGGTCGTGTTCGGCCTCGCGGGACCGCTGCCGCCGGGCGACGATCCCGTCGAGATCCTGCGTGCGGTGGCCTGGTTCGCACCGGGCTTCGAGATCGTGCAGAGCCCGTTCCCCGGATGGAAGTTCGGCGCGGCCGACTGCGCCGCCGCCTACGGCCTGCACGGACGACTTGCCGTCGGCACGCGCGTGCCGGTGACCGACGCCAACCGCGAGGCGCTCGCCGCCGCGTTGCCTGCGTTTGAGGTGACGCTTGCGCGCGCGGGCGCGGTGATCGAAAGGGGCGTGGGCGCCAACGTGCTCGGCAGCCCTGTGCGGGCGTTGATGCACCTGCGCGACCTGCTCGCGACGCAAGCATGGGCGCTGCCGCTCGCCGGTGGCGAGATAGTCACCACGGGGACGATCACCGACGCGCAACCGGTGCGTGCGGGCGAGCGCTGGTCCTCGGATTACGGGGGGCTCGGGATCCCGGGTCTGACGGTCGATCTGCGCTGACCCCGGGGCGCCGGCCGAGGTGCCGGCGGCGCCTACCGGGTTCGTGGGATGGGCGGGCGTTCCGTCGGCGGGGACACTCTGTCCAAGGCCGCGCGCCCGCTTGGGGGGTGCTCTCCCGTTTTGCATAGACTGGCGCGCGGGACGGGCAGCGCGATTCCGGCCGGATAGCGCGGAAAGGAAGCAGCACGATGCTCGATCGAACGCCGCCGATGCACTCGCGGCGTGCGCGCTTCACCCTTCGCGCGTGCGCACTGCAGTTCGCGGGAACCGTGGGCGCACTCGCCTGCGCGGCACTTGCGAGCGCTGCCTGGGCAACCGGCGCGAAGTGCCCGGCGAGCACCGGTGCCGCGATCGTGACGCCGCAGTACTCCAATGGCCTGCTGCGCTGCCAGCGCGTCGCGATCGCTCCGCCCACGTGTCCGTCGACACACCTCGACTACGAGGTTTCGCCGGGCGCGGACGTGTGCCGGCTGACGAGGAGCGCCGCGGCAACCGGGGCGCGCACCGCGGCGCCCCTTTGTCCCGCGAACATGGACCGGGTGATCGACGCCGGATCCTCGAGTCGCGACCTGTGCCGGGGGCGCTCCGAGTTCGTGCCGCCGCTGCTCGGCGACTACTGATGGAAGGGGCGTCGCACGCCCGGAACGAGCCTCTCGACGCCGAGGTTCGCCGCCGGCCCCGGCGGCGTCGGGCTTCGGCACCCTTGCGCGCGGCCTCGCCGAAGCTACGATATCGTCCGGCACCGCGGTGCCGCCGCGCGCTCCCGACCTGGACGGATTCATGACGCCACCCCTGAAGCGGACGCTGCTGAGCCGTTCGATCGTGGCCGGCGCCCTGGGCCTCGCGTTCGCGCTGGCGGCGCTCGTCGTGTTCGTCGTGCGCGGAATCGACGCGCCTGCGCGAGAGGCGCCGGCGGGGGAGGACGCGCTCGCGTTGCTGCTCGATCGCGTCCTGCAGCGCGGCGAGCGGGGCAACTCGCCGGGGCTCGCCCTCCGGCCCCTCGCCACCCCCCCCGAAGACGGCGAGGCTGCGGCGCTGGCCGGCGCGGTCTGCGAGAGCATGGCAAGCCGCCTGGTCCGCGTGCCGGGCCTGCGGGTCGCTTCGTGCCGCTCGACGGGCGTCGCGCTCGCGGCGGACCTCGACGATCGCGCCCTGTCGCGGCTGCTGGCGATCGACCACGTGATGACCGGCGAGATCCGCACGTTGCCGGCGGGCCGTCTCCACCTGCGGCTCGAGCTTCGGGACGCGCGCGACGGAAGTCGGCGGTGGGCGATCGACGAGCAGATGGCGCTTCCCGACCTGCAGGCGCTACCGGTGCGCGTGTCCTCGGCGACCGGCGCGGCCCTGGGCATTGCCGACGCGCCGCCGCCTCCGCCGCCGATCGATCCGGAAGCCCACGTGCGATACATGCGAGCGCGGGAGCTGGCGCGGCGGCCATCGATCGACGACCGGCGCGCGGCCGTGCGGCTGCTCGACGAAGTGCTGGCGGTCGAGCCGGATCACCTCGAGTCGCGGTTCCTCCAGCACAACGTCAAGGGTTGGCTGCTCGGCAACGACGGCAGCGGCGGCAGCGTGGAGTCGCTCAATGCGGCGCGCGCGGCGAACGTCGCGGAGGGGCTCGCGCTGGCGCGCCGCCTCGTCGAGGCCGACCCCCAGGACGTGCGCGCCCAGTGGTTGCTGCTCGCCGACGAAATCGAGTTGCGTCAGTGGGCGGACGGGTTCCGCCGCCTGGGGCGGATGGTTCAGGCCAACCCGCGGCAGCCGGGCGTGTTGCGCCTGTCGGCCCGGATGCACATTCACGCAGGATACCTGGCGCGTGCGCGCGAACTGGCGATCGCCGCGGCGCGGCTCAATGCCCTCGACGCGGATGCCTACGAAATCCTCGCGCTGGTGGCAGGCATGCAGCGGCGCGACGCCGAGATGCGCGAGTTCATCGCCATCGCGCGCCAGGTCGGCCACGAGGGCCTCGGGCCCGTGCAGCTGGTCGAGGCGTGGCGCCGCCGCGACTGGGCGGAGGTCGAGCGGGTTCACACCGCGTGGATCGGCTGGGGCGGCCAGTGGTCGGCCGAGTGGGTGCCGGCGTGGGTGCGGGGACTCGCCGATCCGTCCGAACGCGAAACCGCCGCGCAGCTGCTCGACGCCCACGATCCGGCGACGCGCCAGCACTTCGTCAGCTACCTCCTCGAGTACGCGCTGCTCGGCGACTTCGCGCGCAGCGTGAAGTCGCTCCGGCATCACGCGAAGATGCCGCCGGCCACCTGGATGCAGAACCTCTGGTGGCCCGAGCTCGCCGAAGTGCGCCGGTCGCCAGCGTTCATCGAGGCGATGAACGACCTTGGTTTCACCGGCCTGTGGGACGCGTACGGCGCCCCCGACCTCTGCCAGCGCGGCGCCGGCGGCGCCTGGTCCTGCCGCTGAGCCCCCCGGGGGCGCTCCCCAATTCGTGGCATGGTCGCGGCCCGCGCTCGGGCCGATGATCGGTTGCGCCGCGCTTGAAGCGCATGCGGACCCAGGCCGGACCGCGTCCGGTTCTCCTGCGGATCGTCGACGCAACCCAAGGAGGCTCGCCGTGAAACGACTGCTGATTCCCGCATCGATCGCCGCCCTGCTCGGGCTCGCCGCGCCGCCGGCCCTTGCCGGTGCGCAGCAAGGCGTGCGCTGTCCGGGAGGCTACTCCGCCCTCATCAGCGACGCCAACCGAACGCTCGTCTGCCGCAAGACGGTGACCTACGAGAGGGACTCGGTCTGCCCGCCCCTGTTCAACAAGATGCTCGATGCGAACTCGGATCGCTGCCAGAACGAGGTCACGGGGGCTGCGGTCGCGTCGATCATGTTGCCGCCCGTACCGGCGCCGGGTCAGCCGCTGGCGTCGGAGTTCAAGCGCGTCGTCAACGCAACCGGACCCGACAAGTTCGTCGCCACGCAGTTCCAGTTCGCCTTTCCGGAGGGCCGTCCCGTGCCGCCCTACATCGGTGACGCGAGCAAGGGCGTGACGTGCCCCGCGGGTCACGATGGCGACAAGGCCTACGACGGCCGCGGCATCCGCTGCGACAAGCACGATGGCGCTGCGCGGTCGGCCGACTGCGACGGCATCGTCGGCTGGGAGTGGAAACGCGACCTCAATGGCGCGGAGGATCGCTGCCGGCACCTGGTGACCGGGGAGACCGGTCCGACCAAGCCCGAGGGCATGACCAAGGTCCAGCACGACCTGGAACGCAAGTCCGACGAGATCGGCTGGGTGCTGAACAAGAAGTCCGGGGCACGGGACACCTGGCAACGCAAGACCTACGCGTTCCCGATCAACTGATCCGGGACGACGAAGGCGCGCCGGATCAGGACGTCGTCGGCGTGGCGCGTCATGCCCTGGCGCTCCCCTATTCATGGCATGGCGGCCACCCGCGGGCGCGTCGATCATCGGTCCCGTAGCGCGTGCAGTGCTCATCGAACCCACCGAAGGAGGCTCGTCGTGAAGCAACTTCTGATTCCTGCCGCGATCGCTGCGATGTTCTCGCTTTCGTCTGACCCCGCTCTCGCCGGCGCACAGCAGGGCGTGCGCTGCCCGAGCGGGTTCACCGCCGAGATCAGCGATGGCAACCGCAAGCTCGTGTGCAGCAAGACCGCGACCTACCAGCTCGACTCGATCTGCTCGCCGGTTCTCCTCGGACCGTCCGGCGCCAAGGGCAGCGCCAACGTCGTCATGGAGCCGACCGGCAGCGACACGTGCCTGGCCGCCGTGACCGGCAACAAGGTCCCGTCGGTCATGTCGCCGCCCCAGCCCGGCTATCCCCCGGCGTCGTCGTTCACCCGCCAGGTGAACCCGAGCGGGCCCGACAAGTTCGTCTCGACCCGGAAGGAGTACAAGTATCCCGAGGCGGGGCCCGTCTACGTCGGCGACGCGAGTAATGGCGTGAAGTGCCCTTCCGGCTACGACGGCGACAAGGTGCACGACGGCAAGGGGATCCGCTGCGACAAGTACGACGGCCCGCCGAAGCCGGCGGATTGCGACGGCATTGGCGCGGGTCCGGTGGCGGTGGGCTGGCAATGGAAGCAGGACCATGCGTCCGGCGGCGAAGACCGTTGCGTTCCTGTGGGCACCGGCCCGCACGGTCCCACCAAGCCGCAGGGCATGACCAAGGTCCAGCACGACCTCGAGCGCCAGTCAGACGAGATCGGATGGGTGCTCGACAAGAAGTCGGGCGCGCGCGACACCTGGCAGCGCAAGGTCTACAAGTTCCCGGACAAGCTCTGACATTGCCGACGCCAGACGCCACGGCGCGCTGCCGCACGAAGGCAATCGACGGCAGCGCGTGCCGTCAATTGCGAGGAAGCAGCAGCGACACCGTGGCGCCCCGGCTGGGTGCGCTCTCGATGGCGAGCACCGCGCCGACCTCCGCGGCCCGCCGCCGCAGGTTCGCGAGTCCCCTCCCTGCCGCCACCGCCTGCGGATCGAAGCCGCCACCGTCGTCGCGCACCTCGATGCGCACCCCGTCCGGCGTGTCGGTGGCACCGATCCACAGCGTGCGGGCGTGACCGTGGCGGATGGCATTCGTCACCGCCTCCTGAAGCATGCGCAGGACGTGCAGTACGCGAGCCGGCGTGAGTCCGGGCACCGTCGACAGCAGCTCGACGTCCCAGTGCAGGTCGACCTGCGCCGCGCGCAGGCGCGACGCGAGGCGATCGCGCCACATCCCCAGCACGGCGTTGAGGTCATCGTCCACCGGCTCGAGCGAGTCGATCATCAGCCGCATGTCGTCCAGTGCGTCGCGCACGGTGGTGGCAAGCTCGCCGGGTTGCCGGTGCCCCGCCTCGAGCATGGCGAGCATGGAGACGAGGTGGCCACCGACGCCGTCGTGCATGTCGCGCATCAGGCGCTCCCGCTCGGCCGCGACGGTCTGCTGGCGTTCCAGCACGCGCACCCGCTCGTATTGCGACTGCAGCTCGGCGGTGCGAGCCTGGACCAGGGTCTCGAGGTCGATGTTGAGAAGCTCGACCGCGTTCAGCGTCTCGACGAAGCGCAGCAGCAGGAGCCAGCCCGCGAGGCCGAGCAGGAGCGGCATCGCCAGCGGCAGCGCGGGCAGGGCATCGGGCGCGAGGAGGCGCATCGTGCCGGGCAGGTCGTGGAGCGCCGCGGCCGCGACGGCGATGCCGCCGCACACCAGGAGCGGGGAGCGCGAGCGGCTTGCCCACGCGAGCTGGAGCCCGGCGATCGCGAACCCGCCGAGCGCGAGCGCGAAGACCAGGTCGGCGCCGGCGCCCGAGCGCTCGGCGATCGCCGCAAAGGCGCCGACGCCCGCCGCGAGCGCCCCCGCGGAAAGGCTGCGTCCGGGCTTGCCGCGCAGCCTCGCGGTCAGCACCCACAGCGCGGCGGCCGCGACCGCCGCCATCGCGGCGAGCCAGGCGTCCCTCAGTACGGCGTGCAAGGGCGTTTCGATCAGCATCGAGCTGAATGCGTAGGTCGCCCACGCGAGCGACGCGACGGCGAGGATCGCGTAGTCCGACTCGCGACGACGGTAGAACCAGATCGCCCCCATGGTCAGCCCGAGCATCGCGGCCGCAGTCGCGAGCACCTGGGGAAGCGCCACAGCGAAGAGTTCCCGAAGCCGCGTCGAGCGCTCGAGCTCGGCTTCGGGGCCGAGCGCCACGGTCGGCAGGAAGCCGTGTCCCGGGCGCCCGGCCTTGACCAGCACATAGAGGCGGTTGATGCCGGGGTTCCACAGGGCCGCGGGCGCGCTCGCAGCGAGCGGTCGCGGGCCGAGCCGCGCCACGGGATCGGCGAAGCGTCCTCCCTGACCGATCAGGCGGCCGTTGAGATAGACGGCGACGTTGTCGCCCTGGGACGGAACGAGCACCGCCTGGCTGTCCGCAGGCAGATCCTCGCGCTCGACGTCGAAGCGGTACCAGGCCGTTCGGCAATCGGCGCAGTCCGTCCGCCAGCGATGGGGCAGGGTCCGCGTCTTGGCGCGCTCGTCGTCGATCGTCTCGGCGAACAGCGCGCTGCCGAGCCGAAGCGCATCGGGCGCGTCGACGAGCCGGTCGAGTGCCCACGGCAACGCGGCAAGTGCGGCCAGCGCCGACAGCAGCAGGCCGCGCCGCAGCGTACGCGTCATGGTCTCGTCGGAGGAAGCAACCCCATCTGCATCGCTTCGAACACGGCCTCGCCGCGCGAGTTGACCGCGAGCTTGCGGTAGATCTGCTTGATGTGGGTCGTTACCGTGTGCGGCGACATCCCCAGCGTGTCGGCGATGCGCTGGTACGAGAGTCCCTTGGCGATCAGCTGAAGCACCTCGTTTTCCCGGGGCGTGAGCGGCGAAGCCTGCGCCGCGCCGGCTGGTTCGTCCGCGAGCCGGAAGCGCTTCAGCAGGTGCCGGGCGATCGCGGAGCTGATCGGCGACTCGCCGGCGCGAAGGCGGGCGATCGCGGTCACGATCTCGTCGGCGCTCGCGTCCTTGAGCAGGTAACCGGTGGCACCGGCCTCGATCGCCGAGACGACGTGCGCCTCGTCGCCGAACACGCTGATCACCATCGACTCGGCGTGGGGTGCGATGCGACGCGCCGCCCGTATCAGTTCGATCCCGCTGCCGTCGGGGAGCTGCAGGTCGACGAGCAGCACCTGCGGTGGCGCGTTCGCCGCCAGCCAGTCGAGGGACGCGCGCAACTCGCCGAACGCGGCCGCGAGTTCGAGCCCGGGCGCGCCCGAGACGATGCCCGCGAGCCGCTCGCGTGTCGCCGGATCGTCCTCGAGAAGGAGCACCGTGACCATGGCATCCGGATGTTCCCGCAGGCTCCTCTCGGGCGCAACCGCCCCCCCTCCCGCGTTCGCGGGATGGTCGAGCGCTCCTGGCGAACGGAGACTTCGCTGCGACTGCCATGAAGCCCGCCCCGAACCCTTCGCCCGCAAGGCCGCTCCGCCGCGCCGTCGCATTGGCCTGCGCCGGACTGCCTGCCGTGCTCGCCTCGGGCGTCGCGCTGGCTGCGTCGATCGAGCGGCTCGGCGGCGAGGAGTGGCTCGGCCCCGATGCGACGATCACGCTGCGCATCGACACCGGGGCCGCCGCCGAATCGCACGACTGGCGGATCTTCATCGGAACGACCGACGTCACCGCCCTCGTGCGGCGAGCAGCCCCCGGCACGCTGGAACTCCATCCCTCCGGGCTCGCCTGGCCGGTCGGCGCCACGGAACTGGTCGTGTGGCACGTCGACGGCAGGAACTGGACCGAGCGTGCCCGGCTGCCGCTCAAGGTGCTCACCGCCGGCGGCTTCGAGTCGAGCGAGTTGAAGCCGACCCTCGACCTGCAGACCAAGGGCCGTGGCGGCGAGAGCGGCACGCCGGCCAGCGCGCGCGGCACGTTCGTCGACGAGGTCATGCAGGCCGGCGTCGAGTGGAAGGGCATGCGCGGCGGATGGACGTTCGACACTACCGCGCAGATCAGCGGCACGACCTTCCGCGGCGAAGCGCTGCGCTTCGGCGTGGAGGGCAACGACGCGCCCAAGGTGGACCTCGGCTCCTATCGCGTCGGCGCGGCGCACGGGCGCTGGGGCGCGGAGCTCGGCCACGTCTCCGCCGGGAACCACCCGCTGCTCGCATCGTCCTGGGCGACCCGAGGCATCGGCGTGCGCGCGCCCCTCGGTGCGAACGCAGACATCGCCCTGCACGCGATGAACGGCAACGCGATCGTCGGCTGGAACAATCCGTTCGGCCTCGAGGACGTCGACAACCGCGTGTACGTCGTCGCCGCAGGCGCGGAGCTGCTGCCCGACCGCCCCGGCGGGTTGCGCGCGGAGGTCACGCTGCTCGACGGCTCGGTGCTGTCGCGCGCGGACTTCAACGCCGGCCAGGTGCCGGATGCGGAGGAGAGCCGCGGCCTCGGCCTGCGCGTGCTGGGGAATTTCATCGACGGGCGGCTGCGCTTCGACGCGGCGCTGTCGCGCTCGCGGTTCGTCAACCCGTACGATCCGCAACTCGCGCTGAACGGCGAGCTGCGGCCGGTGCAACCGGCGACGAGGAACGCCTGGCGGGCCGACGTCCAGGGCGACGTGGTGAAGCAGTCGGCGGCCCTCTCCGAGCGCTATCCGCTGGACGTCACGCTGAGCTGGTTCTACGACCGCGCCGCGCCGCAGTACAAGAGCCTCGGCGTGTCCCTCGACAGCGACGTTGAGCTCAATCGCCTGGGCCTGCGCGCGGCAATGGCCGGCGCGCAGCTGCAGCTCATGTTGGCGCGCAAGGAAGACAACCTCGACGACATCCCCACGCTGCTCACCACGCGCACCGACACGCTCGGCACCACGCTCGAGCTGCCGCTCCCCGTTTGGGCCGGGGGCGACAAGCCCGCATCGGGTTGGCCGACCGCGAGCCTAAGCTGGCAGACGGTGCGCCAGCGGGGCATCAACGAGCCGCCCACCGAGGAGTCCGGGTTCGCGCCGACGCACCGTCCGGATCAGCGCAACGACACGCTGCAGCTCAACCTCGCGTGGGCGTTCGAGCGGGGGACGCTGGCGTGGGGCATCACCGGGAACCGCCAGGACAACCGGCAGCCCGGGCGCGAGAACGCGGACTTCGAGAACCTGTCGACGCAGCTCTCCGCGTCGTGGACGTTCAGCGAGTCGCTGCGCGCGACCGCGGGACTCAACTTCGGGCGGCAGGACAACCTCGAGACGGACGTCGCGCAGACGACGTACGGCGCGCAACTCGGCATCGACTGGCAGATCGACGAGCACTGGTCGCTGTCGGGACAGCTCGACGTGCGCCACGGCGGCGACTCGCGCGACCTGTCGCTCACGCGCGGCAACCTGGTCCAGTTGCAGCTGGCGCGCCGATTCGCGTTGCCGCTCTTCGGCCGCGAGATGCCCTCGCAGGTGTTCGTCCGTGCCGCCCACCAGGACGACTTCAGCGAGAACCGGGTCTTCTCGCAGTCGCTCGACCAGCGCCTGTGGTGGGTCGACTTCGGCATTTCGTTCAAGGTCTTCTGAGGGATTGGCGATGCGGACTCCGGTGCGTTGGCTCGCGACCATGATCTGCCTGCTGCTGTCGGCACCGGCCATCGCGGTGATCGGCGTGAGCCCCTTCGGCGTCAACGTGCGCAGCACGGGGCCGACGTCGGTGTACCTGACCTTCCAGGGACTCGACCCGGGCGAGGGGCCGGTCGACGCTTACTGGTGTGGCGAGCTGCAGCCCGGCGTGCTGGCCGGCAACGAGCTCCTGCAGTTCCCGATTCCCGTCCAGACCAGCGACCCCTGCGTCCGTGGAACGATCTTCGGGCAGCTGCCGTCCACGCTCGACCGATCGCGCCAGAGCGCCAGCGGATCGTTCATCAACCTGACCGACATCATGACGATCCCGCCGTCGGTCGCGAGGCGTGCCTACCAGGCCGCGCAGGCGGGCGCCAACTCGGCGTTCTTCTACGTGCGGCGCTTCAGCGGACCCTCCGGCGATCGCTTCGTCGTGGTGACGTGCCGCATGGGCGGCGGCGGCGCGCGCACGGCACTCGCGCTGCTCGACGTGCGCGTCGGGTTCGAGGGGCGGCGCGACACGGTGCTGCCGGTGGCGCGCGAGGAGGCGCCGCCACGCGCCGCGGCGCGCATCCTCTACAACGGTACCGGTACGCTGCGCGGCCGCTGGGAGGTCGTGCAGCCCGGCGATCCGGAACCTTCGGACACCGACCTGCTGACCGAGGCCACGCTGCCGCCCGAGCAAAGGTCGTCGCAGCGACGCTACCTGGTCGTCGGTCGCTTCGAGGTCTTCCTCCCGCCCACCGGCGAGTACCTCCTACCGGGTCCCGATCCCGTGCGCGTCCCGACGCAGGCCGAGGGCCCGTACAAGCTGCTGTTGCGCATCGAGGCCACGGACGACCGGGAATCGCTGTCGGACACGGGCGGCGGCCGGCTGACGTTCGCCGGCGGCGTCGCGGGGTTCCCGATGCCGGTGCTGCGTTACTACGTGGGGGCGGCCGACACGCTGGCGGTCATCGGCCGCGAAGGCGCGCTGGCGCCGGCGCCGGGTGCCGAGCTCGAGGGCGCCCTGGAATTCAGTTGGGTGGACGTTCCCGGGGCGCTGTGGGTGCGCCTCGAAGTGCGCGCCGCCGAGGCCGAGGTGCTCGCGGCCGTAGTGCCCGCGGGCGTCGGCCGCTACGCGGTGCCGCCCTGGTTCGTCGAGGCGCAGCGCGGCAAGGCGCTGTCCTGGCGCGTCGTTGCGCACCATGGCAGCGGGCGTTCGCTGGCCGGGACGTCCTGGCGCACCGTGACCGTGCGCTGATCGTCGAACGGCTGCTCGCGCGCCGTGCCCGCTCACCAATCGGCGTCCGATGGCGGCGCCCGGTGACATCGTGGCACCGCCCCGGTGGCACACGGAGCACCGACCTGTGTCCTCCCGCACGCCTTTCGCGCTTGCGACGCCGAAGACGGGCGCTCACCTCTCCGCGCGCGCGACCACCGCGTAGCGCAGCGGCGTTCCCGGGTCGATCGCGTCGAACGGGTAACAGGTGACGAGCGCCAACGTCGTGGCGCGCTCGTCCGCCGGCAGCGCGAGCGCCGCGCGGTGGGCGACGAACGCCCGCTCGACGCGATAGCGCCGCGTGCGGCCGTCGGCGGCCTCGACCACGAGCGCGTCGCCCGGCGCGAGGTCGCGCAGGAACGCGAAGTGCGTGTCGCGGTGGCCGGTGACGACGGCAGTGCCGGGCGTGCCCGGCGCCGCGCTCCCCTCGAGATACCCAGGTCCCCAAGCGAGCGTGCGGCCGTTTGCTCCGGCAAGCACCAGCAAGTCGACATCGTGGCCGGGTGCGCGCAGGCGCGCGACCGGGTAGGTGTCCGCCCAGGGCCACGGCTTGACCGCGGTCCCGGCCGACCTGCTCTCGTCCCAGGCGCGCATCAACAGCGCCTGGCCGAGCGCGGCCTTCGCGTGCACGTGCGCGGACTGCCCGCCGTGCCAGAGCGCCACCAGCACGCAGGCGAGCGCGAGTGCGAGCGCCCACCGCGACCGGGAAGTGTGTGCGGGGCGGCCGAGCGGGGAAGACTCGGCCGGACCGAAACCCCGGAACTCGGTGCCTGGTGCCGCGCCCTGCGCTTCCGCTTGGGCGAGCGCATCCACCGCGGCCCGGCCGAAAGGTCCTCCCCGCTCGGTCGCCGCGCCCGTGCTGCCGGTCGCGGTACGCATCCCCGTGCCCGCAGCCGGCTGCACTCAGCGGACGCCGGCAATCGCGCGCCGGTGCAGCCCGGCCAGGAACAGCGCGGCGAGCAGTGCGGCGGCGGCAAGTGCGAAGTGCCGTGCCGCAGGCGTCGCGGTCTGCGGCAGCCCCTCGAAGATCGCCTCGTACTCCTGGCCGTGCGGAAGATTGCCCGGGATGGCGGTGCGCACGGCGTCGACGCCGGCCGGCATCGTCGGCGTGGCGTCGATCGCAACGAGGCTCGTGTGCCTGCTGACCAGGTGGTGCGCGAGCGCGACCCGCACGATCTCGCCGCGGATGTCCTCCGGGTTCGCGCCGGCGACCTGCGCGTCCGTCAGCGCGTCGATCTTCGCGCGCGCCCAGAGAACGTGGACGCCCTCGTGGCCCCCGGCGGCCGGGAGGGGCAAGCGCGCCGCCCAAAGGCGGCCGTCCACGCGGCCGCGCACGACGACCTCGCCGTCGAGGGCCGGCAGCGACGCGGTCGCGACGATCGGCTCGCCGGCGTAGAGGTCGGGAACCTGCCGCGGCCAGGCCTCGCTGCCCGCCGGCCACTCGATCGCAACGTCGGTCAGGACCGGGCTCTCGAGCTTGCGGAACAGTGCGTCCATCCGCGCCTCGACCTCGCCGACGTCGCCGATCGACGTGTGCGTGCCGCGCCCGAACTGCGCGGCCTTGCGCATGAAGTGGCCGTTTGGCGCGGAGCCGATGCCGACGGTGAAGAGCCGCCGCTCGCCGAGCCTTTCGCGGATCAGCGCAAAGAGCTCGTCCTCGTTGCCCACGGCGCCGTCGGTCAGGAACACCACCTGGCGCACGAGGCCCGGCGCCGCTTCGCCTGGCGCGAGCGCCAGCGCGAGCGCCTCGCGCATCTCGGTGCCGCCGTCGGCGCGCAGGGCGCCGACGAACGCGCGCGCGCGGCCGAGCGTCGCCGGGTCGACCGGCATCGGCGCGGCGAAGAGCGCGCGCGCGCGCGAGTTGAACTCGATCACGTTGAATCGGTCTCCGGGCTTGAGCCGCGCGAGCGCGAGCGCCAGCGCGGCCTTCGCCTGCACGATCGAGGTTCCCGCCATCGAACCGGACGTGTCGATCACGAACGTGACCTCGCGCGCGACGCGGGGCCGTCCGGCGTCGGGCAGCGACGGAAGCAGCAACGCCAGCGCGTAGCCGCGACCCTCGTGCACCTCGCCGAACACGGACGCCGAGGGCGCGGCGCCGACGTCCGGCGTCCACGCAAGCTCGAAGTCGCGGTCCGCCGGCACCGGGCCGTCGAGGACGACCGTGTAGCGGTGCCCGGGCGCCTCGGTCACGTGCGTGGCGTGGTAGCGGCTCGCGATCCGTGCGAGCGGAACGCCGGCGTCGAGATGCACCGCCAGCGTCACCGGGTTCACCTTGCCGTGACGGGGATTCGCGACCGGCGGCGTGATCCGCGACGCGTCGTCGACGACGTCGGTGTTCGCCGACCACCCGGCGGCTTCGAGCGGCATCGAGAGCGGCGTGCCGGGGACGTAGCGCGGGGTGATCGCGAGCGGGAAGCGCAGCGAGAACGCGCCGTCGGCGAAGCGCAGCGTCTGCTGGAACTCGATCGCGACCTCGACCTCCTCGCCGGGGCCGATCGCCGCCGCGCGCGTGGTGAAGAGGTTCGGCCGCTCCTGGTCGACGAGCGCGGCCTTGCGGCCCGACCGCTTCGCGTCCTCGTAGGCCCTGCGCGCCGCGCCGCGCTCGCGGATCACGCCGACGATGCGGCGTGCGCCGATCCTCATGTCGAGGTGGTCGACGGCGGCATCCTCGGGCAGCGGGAACACGTAGACCGCCTCGCGCCAGTCGCCCGACGGGTTGACGAAGCGCTGCGTGACGCGCGTGCGCGCGACGATGCCGGCGACGTCGATCGCAACGTCGGTGGCGAGGAGCGGCGCCGCCACCGGCTCGCCCGCTCCCTGCAGCAGCAGCGTGCCGGACGCCGGCGCCTCCGGCGCCGAGGCCTCGGCGGCGGAGGCGATCAAGAGCGCCGCGAGGACCAGCGCGACGCTGGCGACGAGGCCCACGCCGGCGGCCTCCGCGGCAAGGCGGGCGAACTCGCGCAGGCCGCCGTGGGGCACGAGGCGGGGACGATCGAACGGGCGGGTGCTCATCGGGATTCTCGGGTACGCCGCCGCGGAGGTTGGAGCTCCGCGGCGGCGCGGGTCCGGCCGTCGAAGGGGGCGTCACCCGCGCGGTGCCGCCGTTCCCGTGAGCGGATCGCGCCGGTTTCCGGTCCGCCACGCCTCGCATTGCGCGCCCGGATCGTGGGCGCGCGCGGGCGCGATCGGGGCAGGGCGCGGATCAATGATGGCAATCCGCGGGCAGAGGCGGCGCGCTCGTGGCCGCCACCTGACGCTGCGCTATAGTCGGCGCCGATAACTGGGGTCAGACTCCAATTCCCGAGAACTGGGGTCAAGCTCCGATTTGCGGTCCCGAACGCCCACGGCGTTCGCATCGACGTAAAGGGAGTCTGACCCCAACGTGAGCCGACGCATCGCGATCGTCGAGGACGAGCCCGCCATCCGCGCGAACTACGCGGAGGCGCTGCGCCGCCACGGCTACGAGGTCGCCGCCTACGCGAGCCGGCCCGAGGCAATGGCGGCGCTGCGCACGCGGCTGCCCGACCTCGCGGTGATCGACGTGGGCCTCGCCGACGAGCCGGATGGCGGCTTCACGCTGTGCCGCGACCTTCGTGCGATGTCGGCGACGCTGCCGATCATCTTCCTTTCGGCGCGCGACTCCGACTTCGACATCGTCGCGGGCCTGCGCATCGGCGCCGACGACTACCTGACGAAGGACGCGAGCCTGCACCAACTCACCGCGCGCATCGCGGCGCTGTTCCGGCGCGTCGACCTCCTCGCCGCGCCGCCGTCGACGGAGGACGTGATCCGCCGCGGCGACCTCGAGCTCGACGTCAAGCGCATGACCGCGCGCTGGAAGGGCGCGCCGATTCCGCTCACGCTGACCGAGTTCTGGATGGTGCACGCGCTCGCCCGCCATCCCGGCCACGTCAAGGATCGCGACACGCTGATGCGCGACGCAAACATCGTCGTCGACGACGCGACGGTCACCTCGCACGTCAAGCGCATCCGGCGCAAGTTCGAGGCGCAGGACCCGGCGTTCGACCGCATCGCCACCGCGTACGGCATGGGCTACCGCTGGCTCGCCGAGGACGGTTCCTGATGCCGGGCGCGCCGGTCCGGCTCGGCATCCGGGCGAAGCTGCTGCTGGTCCTCTCGGTCTTCCTCGCCATTCCCTGGCTCGGCTACGCCTACGTGCAGGCGGTGGAGCGCGTGCTGCGCGACGCGCAGGAGGCGAAGCTCGCCGGCACCGCGCAGGCGGTCGCCACGGCGCTGCACGACCGCCCGGCGCTGTTCGCGCGGCCGCAGGGCCCGGACGCCGCGTCCGCCGGAGCCGGCGAGATCGAGGCGATCCTGCAGGGGCTGACCCGCACCTCGGCGCGCATCTTCGTCGTCGACCGGCAGTCGAACGTGATCGCGCGCGTCGGCACGCTCAAGCAGCCCGAGCCCGGCGGCGAGCCGCCTGCGCAGGGCCTCGCGCGGCTGACGGCGTGGTTCGAGCGCCACGTCCTCCACCCGCTCTACGCGCTCTTCCTCGCGCAGCCGACCGAGGACTTCAGCGACGACTTCCTCGGCCGGCCGCTGCCCTTCGCGAAGGAGGTCGACCGCGCGCTCGCGGGCATCCTCGCCGTCGACCGGCGCACGTCGCGCGACGGCCGGGTGGGCATCGTTGCCGCCGCGCACCCGGTGTGGGCGGGCGACACGGTCGAGGGCGCGGTCGTGGTCGAGGAGACCACCAACGCGGTGCTCGCTCAGAGGAACCGCGCGTTCGAGCGGCTGTTCACGCTGGTGCTCGCGCTGACGCTGGTCGGGGCCACCGCGCTCGCGGTGTTCGCCTCGCGACTGTCGTCACGCATCCGGGGCCTGCGCGACGAGGTCGAGCAGGCGATCGACGCCAAGGGTCGCGTGCGCCGCATCGCCGCCGGCTCGACCGCGGGCGACGAGATCGGCGACCTGTCGCGCAGCTTCACCAGCGTGCTGTCGCGGCTCGCCGACTCGGTGTCGCACCGCGAG
>Ga0114939_10001746_pt1 | contig 16871 bp, 13 predicted proteins | sample AshMeaCrysSpring_FD_87196 | JGI IMG/M metagenome (GOLD analysis project Ga0114939, IMG submission 87196) | Groundwater microbial communities from Big Spring, Nevada to study Microbial Dark Matter (Phase II) - Ash Meadows Crystal Spring | ecosystem: Environmental > Aquatic > Deep subsurface >... | reverse complement strand
AAGACTTTGAAAGGAGAATCTTTGAGAATATCGGAAACGTTAACCAGTTCTAAACCGTAGCGGGTGTCTGGTTTATCGCTCCCGTAGCGTTCCATTGCTTCAGCGTAGGTGAGACGATGGAAGGGACGAGGTAAGTCTATGTCTTTAACAGTTTTGAAAATATGACAAACTAAGCGCTCGTTGAGGTCAATAATTTCTTCTAGGGACATGAAGCTCATTTCCATGTCCAGTTGGGTAAATTCTGGTTGTCTATCGGCGCGTAAGTCTTCATCGCGAAAGCAACGAGCAATTTGATAGTATCTGTCAAATCCAGAAACCATCAATAGTTGTTTGAATAGCTGGGGGGACTGAGGTAAAGCGAACCACTCACCGGGGTTGACGCGACTGGGGAGAATATAATCCCGCGCTCCTTCGGGGGTGGAACGGGTCAAGACGGGAGTTTCAACTTCGATAAAACCTTGTTCGTCTTCTAGGAAGCGACGCATGGCTTTAACGACTTGATGACGGAGTTGCAGGTTATAGGTCATGCGACGCGATCGCAAATCTAAGTAGCGATACTTGAGGCGCAACTCTTCTCGCACGGGGTCACTCTCAGCGCTAGAGACTTGGAAAGGTAGCTGTTTGTGAACGGCGTTGAGCAGTTCAATTTCAAGAGCGTAGATTTCTATTTCACCCGTGGGTAATTTGGGATTGAGAGATTCTTCTGGACGTTGGGACACCCTCCCCGTAATTTGTACAACATACTCATTCCGCAGGGAATTTGCTTCTTGGTAGGAATCTGGGGTACGTTGGGGGTCGCTAACGATTTGCACAATTCCAGAGCGATCGCGCAAGTCTATAAATATCACGCCCCCGTGGTCGCGGCGACGGTCTACCCATCCGCACAGGGTAACAGTTTTGCCAATATGTTCTGCTCTCAGTTCGCCGCAATAGTTCGTTCGCATAGGTATTAGTTCAAGTTTTTCGTGCTAGATTAGGGGTTTGATAATTTAGACAATTTTTCTATTATCTAGCATCATAGTAATCATAGATAAGCAAAAGGATGCTTATTTTATCGGAAAAATTTCCCCATATCCAGAACTAGACGTCCCCGGCTTGCTTGAGCGCAAGTATACTGGCGAATGGGAAGCAACTTGGACTTCAAAAGCTTAAAAGGGAACTCAAGAGCGGGCAACTCTTCACAGGCAAACCCCGTCCGTCTGCACAGCGGGGTAGTTGATTGTCATGACTAATGACTAAAAAGCCAATTCGTTCTCTAACTTCAGCAAGGCTTGAATTCGCCCCTCGGTGGGGGGATGGGTTCTAAACAAGTTGCCGAGAAACTCACCGGAAAAGGGATTAATAATCAATAGGGGTTCAAAAGCTGGATTAGCTTGTAAAGGCATTTGCCTTGCACCAGCTTCTAAACGTTGCAAAGCACTAGCTAAGGCGCGGGGATTACCTGTCAATTTAGCAGCCCCAGCATCGGCGGCATATTCCCTAGTGCGAGAAATAGCCATTTGAATTACTGTTAACTAATTGCGATTCATAGCGCACTCAATAAAGCTAGCAAAGCACCCGTTTTTAATTGATTTCCCATAACTTACTGTCCTTTATGCTGCAATTGTTTGACAAGATTTTTTTATCTAACAGGATTTTTGGCATCGCACTTTGATTGTATATAGAAAAACACAGATTTATCAGGTAGCAATAGCGCTCCAAGGAAGTTCAGTTTTCCTGTTAAATTCAGTCAAGCAGTAACAGTCAACATTAAATTTACTAATCATTAATGACTGTTAATTTTAAACGTAGGGTGGGTAACAATTTGCCCACCCTGCATATGTATTTATACCAATTTCTGGAAATGAGATTAAATTGTTCAGATTATAAAAACCCCCCGACCCCCTTCCAGATAATTAGAAGAGGGTTATTTTATTATGCGCCTCAGAAATCATCGAGGGGTAGCGGAGAAAATTAATGCTTTAAGCTAGTTTGGTATTAATAGATATACATTGCTGGTAGGCATTTATTTTGTTTTAAAAGCTACAAATACTATTTTTTCATCCAGCACAGGATATCCAACCAGTCATTAGCAGCTTATTATCATTTTATCCTGGGAAAAAATCGCTGATTTTTTATTAACCTAATTGTGCTAATCGAAATGTGGTTGTCTACATTAGCGAACACAGGTGCGATAAGCAAAGCTTAACACCATCATGCATATCGCTCCCTTGAAAAGTGGGGAGCGCAGATTGCGCCTTTTACAAATGCCCGATGGCGACAAAGGGATATTTTTCCGCAAATAGGTATGGAAGCTCGAAATTTAGGAGCTTTGCTGGGAAACGGTTATACAGTCTTAGGACGTAGCAGCCAGATTGGGAAAATTCTTCGTCACTACATTAGTTGATGGTTCTAGCTCAATCCAGAGGGTGGCACCACATTTTAACTGCTGTTGAGGGCGATAAACTAATCGACATGGACCGTTGATGTCCACCTCATGACAATAAGTAGTGCGAGTTCCTTGTCGGAGAATAATCACCGGGTCCGTAGTCTTGTACTTGCGATTATGTTTAAGTTGGTTCTGGTTAACGTGGATAATCTTGTCACTGTTGGGAAGTTGTTTTCTCCAAGTAGAGGCAGGTCCTTTCTTCACAGGAGCCTTTTTGATTCTGGGCATACCAAATAAGTCCCCGCCCTTAAGGGCGGGGACTGGGGTATCTGCCAAGACCGTCCAACTTTTTCTGCTCCCCGGACTCTTCCTTGTTTTAGTAGCTGTCGGAGTCGCTGACAGCTAATATCTAGCAAAGAAGCTGCTTGTGTAGTGCCGACTATCATAATTACCCTAGCGCTAGAGAACAGATGTACTAAAATGAGCAAGTCAAGAACATTTCTATTTATTGTGCAACAGAAGAGTACTCCTTGAATCTATTTCTGAAAACAAGTAGCGATCATCGAGTCTGATAGCTTCGCTACTTCACAGACCGCAGATAACATCATGAATCACATTTTCCGGCAACAAACATTCTCCAACCTTCGTAAGATGCTACTACCAGTGCTGTTAGTGTGCATTGTTATCTTGTATTTTGTTCCAAAATCTGCTTCTAGCCAAAAACCAACTCAATTCATTCAAAAAAATAATCCCATCTTGGTGGAAAACCTCAAACAGGGTACTAAAGACTGGAAACTCACCAATCCCGCCACAAATCAGGAAATAGAAGGCTATGCTTCACTGACTAGTGTTAATCGGGGCGGAGAAATTAAGCTATTTGTGAATACAAAAGAGCCAAATTACACTATCGAAATCTTCCGCATGGGGTGGTATGGTGGTGCGGGGGCGCGACAAATTATACCCCCCATTACACGAGCGGGAATTGCTCAACCACCGCCTATTGTGGATGAAGATACGGGGTTAATTGAATGCAATTGGCAATCACCCTATGTATTAAAAATTGGTGGTAATTCTAATAATTCTACGGATTGGATAAGTGGTTTTTATTTAGCTAAATTAACTGCTAGTCAAAGCGGCAAACAAAGCTATATAATTTTCGTCGTTCGCGATGACCGGCGTCGTTCTGATATCTTGTTTCAATCTAGCGTGACAACCTATCAGGCTTATAACAATTGGGGTGGGATGTCTCTATATCGCTGGAACAGTCGCGGGATGCAAGCACGCAAAGTTTCCTTCAACCGTCCCTACGCTGCTAGTCCCAATCGAGCCGCCGCTTACGGAGTGGGTGCGGGAGAATTTTTAACCAACTTTCAACCACCACGTAGAACATCTAGCGCTGGTTGGGAATATAATATGGTACGTTGGTTAGAGAAGGAAGGCTATGATGTCTCCTACGCCACAGACGTTGACACCCATGAAAATCTTCTAGATGTCTACAGCGGTCAACCAATGCTGTTAATGCACAAAGCTTTTCTGGCAGTGGGACATGATGAATATTGGTCGTGGGAAATGCGGCGGAATTTGGAATTAGCCAGAGATGTGGGCGTCAGTTTGGGCTTCTTTGCTGCTAATACTGGTTATTGGCAGATTCGCTTTGAGCCTAGCCGCATTACTAGGGATGTTAACCGTACCATTGTTTCCTATAAAGAAAGTGCTGCTTTAGACCCTTTTGCTAGAGATAACAACCCAACCAATGATTATTTAATCACAACTTTGTGGCGCAATCCGCCTGTAAATCGCCCAGAAGATGCTTTGATAGGGGTGATGTACGAAACATTTCCGGTGAACGCAGATATTTTGGTTGATGACACTGCACCTGATTGGTTGCTATCGGGTACAGAATTAGACAAAAATCAGACTGCTGCGTCTAGAAAGCAACTGCGTCTTATGGGGTTACTAGGCTACGAAGTTGATCGGATGTTTGGGAATGCACCAGCTAACACCATCCGTCTTGCTCATTCGCCCTATGCTTATAACAATCGTACAAGATATTCTGATATGACGGTTTACACAGCTGCTTCTGGTGCAATGGTGTTTGCTACTGGTTCTATCCAGTGGAGTTGGGGACTAGATGATTACAATTCACTCCAACTTCGTCCTTCGGTTTTAAGTTCCGACGCCCAAGCCATTACTCGCAACGTTATCGCTCTCATTACTCATAGCTCATAGCTAATTGGTAATTGCTATTACCCATTCCCTTAACCCCATCAACTATAATTCTGATGCTGAATCTGGTGCAATCACTTCGCCAGTACCCATTTGTATTATCATATCCCGGTCGGTAATCAGTTCACTGAGTTCCTTAACTTGTAAATTCATTTGCTCACAAGCTTCCTGTAACGCTTGAGAAAAGCTTCGCAAATCATCGCCATACCCACATTGGTAAGCTGCGGTTTCAATTCCTTGCTTGGCATTTGCCCGCGCACAGTCTACTAATTCATTACCTTGTAATCGTATGGGTGATGCCATATCTGTATTTACTATCTATATAATCCTTTCGCCAGCTTATCACTGACTTCTTGGGTATGCATCAGTCTCAAGGTTTACCGTAACAATCGCGTCAACTTTTTTAACGAGTCACTGAAGCTAATTTGTAATTGCCTAATTTTCTTAGCAAAAACTAAAACCTTGGATTGAATTGTCGCTCCAAGGTTTATGTGTATGTATTCCCATTTGTCTTCATCGATTTGATGTTTGAGTTCAGATATTCAATCAGCAGGAAATTTATCAGCTAATTTCCTTTGCTGAAAAATTTTTCCTCACACTTCACACCGCATCGCGAGCTAAGCCTGACAATGGAATACATCATTGACTGAACTCTGCTTTGATGAAGGATTTACCCTGTTCACCTAGATTTAAACTATCATTGTTATTTCTTGAGTTTATCACTCTAAAGATGGAAAACTTCCTTAATTTTTCTTCGTAATTAGTTAATAATTAATAGTCAACTGTGATTATGGCTTCAGGTATATTTTACACAATATACGTATCAAGGTAAGATGGCATCAGTGGGCATATAGTCAGCGGGGTACAGCTTATGCAAACACTTAATATTTCTGAATTACAGCAGTCTGAGAAATTTCGGATTCTCCAGTCAAGTCTGCGCGATCGCTGGCAAACTATTGAAATATTTGATAACAGCGATGCGGATATAGTGGTAATTCCTTCGCTGACCATCGACCAACGGGAACTGAAGAAAATCGAGGGTTACGAACACTATGAAGAAAGATTGCTATTCTCATTAATTCGCTTGCAAAATCCCCGCACTCGATTGATTTACATCACATCCCAGTCCCTGCACCCCAGCATCGTTGAATATTATTTACAATTGCTGCCGGGAATTCCTTTTTCCCATGCCCGCGATCGCTTGTTATTACTTTCCACCTACGATTCTGCTCTCAAACCTTTAACCCAAAAAATTTTAGAACGTCCCCGCTTAATTGAGCGAATTCGCCAATCATTAAGGCTTGACAAGAGCTACATGATATGCTTTAACTCTACTCACTTGGAAGCAGAATTATCGCTTAAATTAGGTGTACCGCTGTATGCGGCTGACCCTTGTTTGCAGACATGGGGGACAAAAAGTGGCAGTCGGCAAATCTTTGCGGAAAGTGGGGTACCCCATCCCGATGGTAGTGAATTAATGTGGAATACGGCAGATTTAGCTTCCGCTGCTGCAAAACTGTGGGAACGTCAACCAACCCTACAACGGATAGTGGTGAAACTAAATCAAGGTTTCTCTGGAGAAGGTAATGCGCTCCTGGATCTCGGACCTCTAAAAGCTGTAGCACCATCCTCTGCTGAACAAAGTCAACGGGTAGCAGCAATTAGTGACAGTTTCTCATCCCTGCGCTTTCAGTCAAAAGGGGAGACGTGGGAGAATTTTTCCGGACGAATTAGTGAATTAGGGGCAATTGTTGAAGCATTTGTGGAAGGGGATGTTAAGTATTCCCCCAGCGTTCAAGGACGTATCACCCCCAACGGGGAAGTGGAAATTCTCTCCACCCACGACCAAATTCTCGGTGGACCGGATGGACATATTTATCTAGGTTGTCGCTTTCCTGCTCATGAAAGCTATCGCCTGCAATTGCAAAACTTGGGGTTAAAAGTTGGACTAAAACTAGCCGAAAAAGGCGCCATAGAGAGATTTGGTGTGGATTTTATTGTTGTTGAACGGGATGGACAGTGGGATTTCCAAGCGATTGAAATTAACCTACGCAAAGGCGGCACTACCCATCCCCTGATGACGTTAAAATTATTAACCAATGGTCGCTACGACCTGTCAACGGGATTGTTTTACTCCCAACAAGGGCGTCCGAAATACTATATCGCTACTGACAACCTGCAAAAAGAACGCTATCGAGGACTTCTGCCCAATGACCTGATGGATATCATCGCCTATAACCGTTTGAACTTCGACACGGGTACTGAAACAGGGACAGTGTTTCATCTAATGGGTTGTCTTTCTCAATTTGGCAAGTTAGGTTTAACCAGTATTGGTGATTCTCCCCAACAAGCCCAAGACCTCTACAACCAAGTAGTTAAAGTTCTAGACGATGAAACTCGCTATGAAGATAACGATCAGCCTTGGCACTCTCATCACACTTTACCTTTTTCTTCGCATGGGTGGGGATGAGGGATTAAGACAAGGGGTACTCGTGAGGACAGGGTAAAAATTGCTTCCTTGTGGCTGATTTTTCTCTTCCACTTCCCAACCCAAATGAGTAAGTTACTGTAAAATCTATTGAGTCGGTGTATTAACGTGGTTGTGACCAACCTCAGCAATGCGATTCACTGCATTAATCCAGACTGTCAGCGTCCCTATCCACAAATTTGGGGTCACAGTTTTTGCAGTAGTTGTGGCGCACCACTGCTGCTGAAAAATCGCTATGTACCCTTGCAGCGGTTGGGTTCCGGGGGATTTGCTCAAATTTACACTGTTTGGGATTTACAAGCGCAAACCGAGAAAGTATTGAAAGTTCTCGTGGAAGCTTCCCCCAAAGCTCTAGAGTTATTTGCTCAAGAAGCCGCCGTCTTAAGTAATATTCGTCATCCGGGAATTCCCTTAGTGGAGGCAGATGACTATTTTCAAGTACATTTAACAGCTTTGGGTACTGGGGAATGGCGTCCTTTACCTTGTTTGATCATGGAAAAAATCCCTGGTCAAACCCTAGAGGAAATATGGGAAAAAAATCCCCAAGGCTGTCCGCAACAGTGGGTGTTAGACTGGCTAATCCAGGCAACAGAAATTCTCCAAGTATTGCACAAAGAGCAAATTCTGCACCGCGACATTAAACCATCGAATTTAATGCTGCGCGCTAGTACCGGACAATTGGTGCTGATTGATTTTGGTGGTGCAAAACAGATGGGGGAACATCAGGTAAGTTCCACAAGGTTATATTCTCCAGGCTACAGTCCCCCAGAACAAATGGCTGGTGGTCATGTCGGTGTGTCGGCGGATTTATATGCTCTGGGTCGGACAATGATTGAATTGTTGACGGGAAAATCTCTGACAGAGTTGGAAGATCCGCTCACAGGAGATTTACGCTGGCGCCGGGGATTGAAAATCAATGAGGCATTAGCTAATCTACTCTCACAGATGGTAAGTAATTATGTGCGATCGCGTCCGGAAAATGCCGCCATAGTTCACAAGCGGTTGCTAGGTATGAATAAAGCCTCCGCCGCACCGCCATTTTTTCCGCCATTACCTCCACCTAAACAGGTATTTCCGCCTTGGATGAGTACTACTGTCACCAATGTCGGTACAGGTGTCGGTAACACGGTCGGTTTGATTTTTCACCTCACGGTGCATCTAGTCCAAGCTTCCTTGGATACGATGTGCGCCATGTTATTAACAGCAATCGGAGCTTTTATCGGTACGATTGTTGGTCATATTGCTGAGAAGTCACGACTCGGTTTGCACGCCGGTGATTTTTTTGCTGAGTATTTACCTAGACTGTTACCAGTAAATGGAATTGAGACGGGTTCCCAATTTCTCTTATTTGCGCTAGCTGGTTTGGGGACTGCCTGGGGGTTAACAGCAGCCGGGAGTTTTGGTCAGCGGCGACAGTACCTCGGTGCCACAATAGTGGGTGTTATTAGTTATGGGTTTGCCTGGTTTATTTGGCAAATTACTGGCGGTACTGCCAAGGGAGATGGGTTACTAGTATTTATTGGTTCTGCTGTTGCTATGTTCCCTTTAGGGCTGGGGCTTCGCAGCCATCTGATATCCTATTCTTTAGTGGGTACTCTTGGTACTGTGTTTGTGTTTGCTTGTTTGATAATTTTAAATAGCTACTTAAATTTGTTACCTCTAGATACTCTGCACCCTTGGCAGCAATTATCTTATCAGATTGGGTTTTTTACGGTTTTGGCATTAGTAGAGAGTTTTTGGTTGGGTGTTAGTCACTACATTATTGTCCCTGCTTTGCGCTGGTTGGGGTGGAGGTAGTTGACCGAGACGATTTTGGATGCGTGGATTTTGGATGAAAAAAATATCAAATCTAATTCGATAGAATTGCACCTAGGAATCTGATCAGAGCAGAGAGATTCAATGATCCGCTTAAAAACCTGGCAATGGTTCGTTCTAGGACTCCCCATCGCTACCATTATCAGCTTCTTGATGGTCGCCGCTGGGATACAAATTCACCAGTGGGGACTCAGTTGGATGTGGGGAGTCTTCACCTTAGCACTCGTCGGCTGGCGGTGGTTGCTGGTACGCTGGACTCGACCTGCAATAGACCAAGTTGAAGCGGCGATCGCGGAAGTCAGCAAAGAACTGGAATCTACATCAAACAATACAAATTCAATAAGTGAAAATGCTGAAGCCGCATTGCAAGAAATCTTGAAAACTGCACAAAACGACCCACCCATTTGGGAAGATTGGCAAACTTTTTGGCAGCGGTGTCAGAATTTAGTGGTCGCTATTGCTCATATTTACCATCCCGAAGTCAAGTATCCTTTGCTAAATATATACGTTCCCCAAGCTTATGGATTGCTCCGGGGAACAGTGGATGACTTGGATCAATGGATGCAGAAGTTATCCCCAGCCCTGAACCAGGTTACTATTGGGCAGGCATATCAAGCATACGAAGTCTACCAGAGATTAGAACCATCGGCGCGGAAACTCTGGCGAGCCTGGAATTTAGCACAGTGGGTGTTGAACCCGGTAGCGGCAGCTGCAAGACAAGCTACCGAAGGTTATTCTCAAGGCGCAAATCAGCAATTACTGGTAAATTTAAGTCAATTGCTCCGGGAAGCCGCCCTGCGAAACTTATGTCGGCAAGCGATCGCTCTCTACAGTGGCACCACAAGCGAGGTTATTTCGCCCCTACCAGCCACTCCCTCCTCCACACTACCACAGGCAAAAACCCAAACCCTGCGTGAGATACTGACAGAGCTACAACCTATGGAGGCGGTTGAGCAAACACCCGTAAATATTTTACTGGTGGGGCGCACTGGCTCCGGAAAAAGCAGCTTAATTAATACATTGTTTCAGGCAGAGTTAGCGGAAGTTGATGTATTACCCAACACTGACAAAATTCAGAATTATCACTGGCAGACCTCGGAAGGAGAAACTCTAACGCTATGGGATACACCAGGATACGAACAAGTAAAAGCTGCTGGATTTAGAGAACAGGTGCTTGATTATGCTAGAAATGCAGATTTACTCCTGCTGGTTACACCTGCACTTGACCCATCTGGACAAATGGATGTGGATTTTCTTTTAGACTTACAAGCACAGGTGCAAGAATTACCGACAATTGCTATCGTTACTCAGGTGGATCGGCTACGTCCGATTCGCGAATGGCAACCACCCTATGATTGGCAATGGGGAGAACGTCCCAAGGAAATTACGATTCGCGAAGCTACCGCATATCGCGCTCAATTATTGGGGGATTTTTGCGACCGAATTCTCCCTGTAGTCACTAGCGATGCCAAAACTGGTCGAGTCTCATGGGGGATAGACGCTCTATCCCTAGCACTTATCGAAGCGATCGCACCAGCCAAACAACTGCGTCTCGGCCGTTTTTTGCGTGACTTAGAAGCGCGTACCGTCGCGGCTGCCAAAATCATCGACCACTACACTTTCCAAATGACAACCACCCAGGGACTAACGGCATTACTCAAAAGTCCTGTCCTCCAGTTTATTTCCACCCTATCCACTGGTTCGCCAAACTTAGCATATCTGCTGGCAGAAAAAATACCTGTCGAACAGTTGCCTATCGTTATTGGTAAGCTGCAAATGGCTTACGAACTCTTCTCACTATTGAATACTCCCACTAACCCGCTGAAGTTTGACCTGCAATCTCTCTGGTTACTGCTACTGGACAACTCCACCTCACCAGAGCGCAACGCTGTTGCTCTTGGTCATGTTTTAGTGGAGTACTGGACGCAGAATATCGCAGTTGAACAACTGCAGGAGCGGTTTAAGTATTATTTAGAATTGTGAAATTTATTGAAATTTAAACAACATCGGAATCTATCCAACACTCAACACTCTTCAACTTCCATTTGTGCTACAGTAACGGCATTGAAAGCAAAGGCAAAAACCAAGGGCATGGGACACTTAAGCCAATAGGTAAGAATCCCAGAAATCACAGTGCCTAGAATTGCTGTGAGCGACCACCAGCGTTCTTGCACACTCCATCCTTTTTTGGTTTTAATCACACGTAGCACCGCTGGTGGGATTGGCTCAGGCATTACTGCTCCGGGAGGAAAAGCCCAATAAGTGTTATGTGTCTCTACATATAAATCAGTCCATCCATTATCTTGGCACCATTCCTCAATCCATTGGTCGCAGTAATGTTTCATAACAGAGCTAGTAGTTTGGCTGGTGTCAGTTCTCGCAGTGTAGAGTATTCATCCCCGAATGATTTCTAACAGGTTAGGCAATCACTGGGAATTGACAAATAGATAGACAAAACCTCCCAAAATTCAACCTTGAATCGGCTGGCTGGCTGGCTTCCTAGTATTCTGCATGAGCAGAATACCTTATTTTCACCTTGTAAACTAGATATACAAGGTTACAGCCGCGAATTATGTTCGCGAGCTATATCGAGAAATAATCTATTTACTTAATAACAAAGATTAGCAGCACTTAGTATCTTCTTGAGAAAAAAGATACTAAACTTTACTTCCAACTGATAACCTCACTTTGGCTTCCGAATCAGTCAGTGCTTATGTTACGGTATGTAATTTAATCATCCCTCTAGTGCAAAATTTCGTCAAGTCATTTTTGCCTATACTAAATATTGTTACTAATTATCAACAGACTATTACAAATTGCCCCCAGGGATTGACAATGGGTTAATTAATGAGTTACTTGAAAGCAATCAGTAATTCGTAACTGTAGCGGTTAATGACGAATTACGAATTACTAATTATGAATTACTAATTATTTTGTCTTCTTCGCCGACGCTGCTGCATGATAGCATCCCAAGTAGACGGACCGACTACACCATCCTGCTCCAAACGAAAACGCTGCTGAGCAGCTTTCACAGCAGCTTCCGTAGTTGGACCAAAGTTCCCATCAACAGCACCTTGTAACAAACCCAGGCTCTGCAAGCGTTGTTGCAATTGCGTGACAGCCGAACCACGCATTCCCAAGCGTAAAATTGGTCTTTCGGATGAAATTGACTGTCTCTGAGCAGGATTACGGGTTGCGGGTTGTCTATTGGTTTGTTGTCTTTGCGTCCTAGTTTGCGTCCTCGTAGGGCTAGCAGGAGCAGGGTTAGCTGGTTGACGACGACTGGGACGAGGAGTATTACTATTAGTAGTACTGTTACTGCTGCTATTGTTAGTTGTGGTACGGCTGGGAGTAGGAGAAGCAGTGATCGTAGCGATGGGGGTAATTGCTGTATTTGAGGGTGAAGCAGGGAAAAGTTTTGCCCATGTAGTCGCACCAACAACTCCATCGGGATTCAACCCAGCTGATTGCTGAAACCGGGAAACAGCGATGACGGTACTTTCTTTATAAACTCCATCTACTGTACCACTGAAAAAGCCTAGGAGTTTGAGAGCTGCTTGCAGTTCTGAAACTAAATTTCCTTCGCTACCAATTCTCAAAGTCGGTCTGCTGATGCTAGGACTCACCTGAGCAATTTGATGAGTCGTTGCAGCATAGACTAGAGCAGAAGAGCAAAGTAGCAGGGGAGCAGAGCTAGATAACAAAAGCCAAGAAAGCTTTTTTGCAGGGAGCAAGCGCAACAGCATAGTTAGGGCAAGTGTTTTTTATACTGTTTTCTGATTGGTTTGGCATTTGCTTCGCCAATCTTTAGGCGATCATACAGTGCTTAGCTGCTGAAGTCTAACTGTGGTATCGGAAAAATAGCACCAATCAAGCTGAGCGTAACCATCAACTACGCGGCTCCCTTCTCAGTTTAGCGGAGTGTCAATAAATCGCTGACTCTGGTCCAACAATCGACACATAGGGGGTCAGCAAATACCGACCGGCAGCTTGTAAAGCCTCCGTTGCTGTGACTGCAGCTATATGTTGCTGGAATTCGCTGTCAAATTCCACCCCTAGTCCTAAAGTTTCATACCAACCATAAACCTGTGCTAATTGGGAGTTGGTTTGCTTACCTAAAGCGTACTGACCCAATACTTTATTTTTAGCTGCTTGTAGAGCTTCAGCATCTAATTCATTCCCAGAAAGCAAATCTACTTCGCTTCCCAAACCCTCCAGCGCTGTCCTGGTGTTTTCCGGAGCTGTGCCCATATAAACTACAAACGGTGCCACATCCAGCCTAGTGGGATAAAATGACGATACCTCGTAAGCTAAACCCCGTTTTTCTCGCAGTTCTACAAACAACCGACTGGAAAGCCCATTACCTAAATAGGTAGACAGTAACTTTAATGCCGCATAGTCACTAGAACGTACTCCCTCGGCTAAATAACCCAACATAACAATCGATTGTTGGGTTTGTTGTGGCGTCATCTTGGTTTCTGGCTGAGATGTGATACTGGGTAAATTAAGTACAGGTAATGGTTCTGGGTTAGCTCTCCAATCGCCAAATACTTGTTGTACCAAAGCCACTGCCACATCAATGGTAATTCTACCAGCTATACTAATAACCAGATTATCGGGGCGAAAATAGGTTTTATGATACTGCACAAGGTCATCTCTAGTCAGAGATGGTACTGATGTTTCTGTACCCAAACCTGAAAGAGCATAGGGATGGTTTTGGTACATCAGTTGTCGCAGTTGGTCGAAGGCGATCGCAAACGGCTGTTCTTGTTGCGAGCGAATATCTTGCAAAGCCAGACGCCTTTCTAATTCTACCTCCAGTTCCGGGAAGGTAGGTGTCCGCAGAATCCGACCTGCTAGATTTAAAATGTCGGGAAAATCTGCGGATACAGTCTTCAGTGACAACCAAAAATAATCAGACGTCACATCAGCGCTCAAACTTGCTCCGACAAATTCCACCTGTTCAGCTATTTTCAAGCTGGAAAGTCCATCGCAACCCTTGGTAATTACTGCTGAAAGTAAATTAGCCAATCCAGATTGTTCTCGGTCTTCCCTACAGCTACCAGCGCGGATAAAAATTCGCCCTGCAATAATATCAGCCGCAGGATTTTCTACCACTAGCACAACGATACCATTATCTAAAACTGTGCGATGGATAGTCGGTTTAGAGAGCAAGCTTGTCATTGGTAATTAGTTCTTAGTCATTAGTTCTTAGTCATTAGTCAAGGGTGATTAGTCAAGGCTCAAGACTCAGGACTAATAACTAACATGGTTTAAGTATTGTAACCGCGTAATGGTGAGGCGATAGATACTCCTGTGCCAGATTTTGCAGTTCTTGGGTGTCAAAGGACTTGATCTGTTGAGGATAGGTCACAGATAATTCTGCTTGGGCGATAGTGTTGTAATACCCATACAGCCCTGTGAGTTGGTGTGGTGTTTCGGTAGAAAAGGCATAGTCATTACATAGCAGCCTTTGAGCGCGCGCTAGCTCTTGTGTGCTAATGGGGGTATTTTGTAAATCAGCCAAGTGGGAGCGAATCACCGACTCCACGGTTTCCAACTCTTCCGCTTGCAACCAGACGTTAATAGTAAATAAGCTAGAATCCCTTTGCAGGGAAAAATTACTACTGACTCCCTGTACCAGACGCAACTCTTCCCGTAAATCCCTCACTAGACGAGAAGTCCGACCATGTGCTAATAATACCGATAGCAAATCCAACCCATAGGCGGTACGGATTTGTTCTACTCCAGGTCCTGTCCAAGCCATCAACAGCCGCGCTCCCTCTAGTCTAGGTAAATGTAGTTCTTGACGCCGAACTCCTGCTAGCACCGGTTGTGTAGGTGGTGGTGATAGAGGACAATAGGATGGGGAAGCAAAACACTGAAACGACTGGCTGACTATTGAGAGCGCTTCTTCGTAAGGGATGCCACCCACAATCACCACTGTCATATTTTCTGGTTGGTAGTGAGCGCGGTGAAAGGAGCGCATGTTATCGCAAGACATCTGCATTAATTCCCGCTCCGTACCCAACACCGGACGACCGTAGGGGTGTCCCTGATAAATGCTTTCCGAAAGAGCCTGAAAAGCTAACATATCCGGGTCGTCAGTACAAGCCCGAATTTCCTCTAGTACGACATCCCGTTCCCGGATAAACTCATCTTCTGGGATAGCAGCATTTAACAGCAGTTCTGCTAAGTAAGGCAGAGTAGTTTCTAGGTAAGCTGGGGCAGTGGTGATAAAGAAATGAGCATAATCATGACTAGTCGCAGCGTTAGTCATGCCGCCTTGATTTTCAATTACGTAGTCAAACACCCCTGGTGGTAGGACTTCCGTACCTTTGAAAATCATGTGTTCCAAGAAATGAGCCATTCCAAACCAAGGTTCCGGCTCCATTGCAGCACCAGCACGCACCCATACATCCGCAACTACTACTGGCGAGGCGCTTATGTGTTGGTGAATAACGGTTAAGCCATTATCTAGTTTAGAAATAGAGGCTGGAAACACCGATGGATTATTAGATAACTTTACCAAATTTTTTCAGCCTTAACCAATATTTAATTCAAATTGGTTATATTATCTCTTTTTCATGTGAATATTAGAATCAATTTATACAGAATTCCGGGTCTTTTAAAAGGAACGCTGGGACTAATGCCGAAATTAAAACTCCCACTGCCTGAATAACAATGGGAGCAAAAATTTTTAGTTCACCGCAACGCCGTCTTACCTCAGTTTATGACCTGGTTTCACCAGGTGGGCACCAAAATGTCCTATTTGAAGTTTCCGGGTACGAAGCCCGGTATACTGCCACAGAACGGATTAGTTCCCATTTGTTTAAAGACATAGATCAAAAAACTTATTGGCAGTCACCAACGTCGCAGTGCAACTTCCTCATTATAGCCTCGAATTTTAATTGCTGTACCAAATTGATTCAATCTTGTGGGCGATCGCCTTTGCTATTTCCCGGTTCACCTCATCCAGCAAGACGGTGACGTGTCCTAACTTCCGTCCGGGACGAGATTCTGATTTACCGTACCAGTGGAGGTGAGCTTGGGGAATTTGGCAAATTTCTTGACGTTTTTGGAGATAATCGCTCTGGGAATTTTCGTAACCCAGAAGATTCACCATCACAGCGCTACCGCAGTGCATAGCAGGATTCCCCAAGCTTAAGCCACACACTGCTCGCAGATGCTGCTCAAACTGGCAAGTGTAGCACGCATCTAGGGAAAAATGTCCAGAATTGTGGGTGCGGGGAGCAATTTCGTTGACCAGGATTTTACCTTCTTTTGTGAGGAATAACTCGATGCCAAAAATTCCCACCGCTTGTAGGTTGTTGAGTAAAGTCTGGGCGATCGCTGCAATTTCTGCTGTCAACTCCCCAGTAATACCCGCTGGTGCGATTACCCACCGACAGACTTGGTTTTGCTGCTGGGTTTCCACAATCGGGTAAACTACCACTTCCCCATTCACACCCCGCGCTGCAATTACCGCCAATTCCCGCTCAAAGGGGACAAATTCTTCTATCAACCACGATGGTTGATTTTTTTGATTACTTGTGGTACAATGTCGTAATCTCGATTGTAAATCACCGTTATCTTGAATAATAAAAGTCCCCTGACCGTCGTAGCCGTGGCGTCGGGCTTTGAGAACTAACGGAAAACCTAACTCTGAGATTTGAGATTCAAGATTCGACGGTTCGTCTAGGGGGAAACATTTGGGTACGGGTAAGCCGATATCCCTTAAATAACAGCGCTGATGATATTTATCCAACAGCGGTGCTAGGACTTCCAAACTGGGGCTGAAACAAACACCGGCAATAGCTAGTTTAGATAAAGCTGCTAAGTCAACAAACTCATTTTCAAAGGTGATGACATCACAGGCTTGAGCTAATTTATCTGTAGCTGTAGCGTCATCAATGGCAGCGAAAACAGTAGAATGTGCGATCGCCACCGCTGGGTCTTGTTGACTGGGAGTTT
>Ga0114939_10001745_pt1 | contig 16874 bp, 16 predicted proteins | sample AshMeaCrysSpring_FD_87196 | JGI IMG/M metagenome (GOLD analysis project Ga0114939, IMG submission 87196) | Groundwater microbial communities from Big Spring, Nevada to study Microbial Dark Matter (Phase II) - Ash Meadows Crystal Spring | ecosystem: Environmental > Aquatic > Deep subsurface >... | reverse complement strand
TGGCGAGCTTCTTCCAGCATCCGTTCTATCCGTACTCCGGTACCGACTACGCGGCCGACAACATGGTCAACGTGCCGGTGCCGGCCGGCACGCGCGGCGACGTGGTGCGCGAACTCGTCGACAGCCAGTGGATGCCGCGGCTGGAGGCGTTCGCGCCGCAGATGATCTTCATCTCGGCCGGCTTCGATGCCCACCGCGAGGACGACCTCGGCCAGATGGGCCTGGTCGAGGCCGACTACGCGTGGATCACCCAGCGGCTGATGGACGTGGCCGACCGCCATGCCGGCGGACGGATCGTCAGCACGCTCGAAGGCGGCTACAACCTCAGCGCGCTCGGTCGCAGCGTGGCGGCGCACGTGCGCACCCTGGCCCAGCTCTGACCATGGCCGAGAACATCTTCGATCGCGACCTGCCGCGCACGGCGGCGAACTTCGCCCCGTTGTCGCCGCTCACGTTTCTGGAGAGGGCGGCCACGGTGTTCCCGCAGCGGCTGGCCGTCGTGCACGGCGGGCGGGTGCGGCGCACGTGGGCCGGGCTCTACGCCCGTTGCCGGCAGCTGGCGCACGCGCTGGCCCGGCGCGGGCTCGGCCGCGGCAACACGGTCGCGGTGATGCTGCCCAACACGCCGGAAATGGTCGAGGCGCACTTCGGCATCCCGATGGCCGGCTGCGTGCTCAACGCCATCAACACGCGGCTCGACGCCGAGGCGGTGGCCTTCATGCTGGAGCACGGCGAGGCCAGGGTGTTCATCGTCGACCGCGAGTTTTCCGCCATCGCCAAGGCGGCCGTAGCGCGGCTCGGGCGTCCGATCGACGTGGTCGACGTCGACGACGCCGAGTACGCCGGGCCGGGCGAGCGGATCGGCGCGGTCGACTACGAGACATTCATCGGCGCGGGCAGCGCCGAGTTCGCCTGGCAGCCGCCCGCCGACGAGTGGGACGCGATCGCGCTGAACTACACCTCGGGCACCACCGGCAACCCGAAGGGCGTCGTCTATCACCATCGCGGCGCGTACCTGAACGCGGTGTCGAACATCCTGGTCTGGGCGCTGCCGCACCACCCCGTGTACCTGTGGACGCTGCCGATGTTCCACTGCAACGGCTGGTGCTTCCCGTGGACGGTGGCGGCGATGGCCGGCACTAACGTCTGCCTGCGCCGCGTGGAAGCGGCGGCGATCTTCGAGGCGATCCGCAGCCATGGCGTCACCCACTACTGCGGCGCGCCGATCGTCCATTCGCTGCTGGTCAACGCGCCCGAGGAGCTCAGGGGCGGCATCGCGCAGCGCGTGCGCGCGATGGTCGCCGGCGCGGCGCCGCCGGCGGCGATGATCGAAGGCATGGAGCGGCTCGGCTTCGAGCTGACGCACGTGTACGGCCTGACCGAGGTCTACGGCCCGGCGACGGTGTGCGCCAGGCAGGAGGAGTGGTCTGCGCTCGACCTCGGCGAGCGGGCCGTGAAGAACGGCCGCCAGGGCGTGCGCTACCCGATGGCCGAGGCCGTCAAGGTGCTCGATCCGGACTCGATGCGGGAAGTCGCCCACGACGGAGAGGCGATCGGCGAGGTGATGTTCCGCGGCAACATCACGATGAAGGGCTACCTGAAGAACCCGGCCGCGACCGCGCAGGCCTTTGCCGGCGGCTGGTTCCACTCCGGCGACTTGGCCGTGGTGCAGCCCGACGGCTACCTGCGGATCAAGGACCGCAGCAAGGACATCATTATCTCCGGCGGCGAGAACATCAGTTCGATCGAGGTCGAGGACGTCCTGTACCGGCACCCGGCGGTGCTGACGGCGGCGGTGGTGGCGGCGCCCGATCCCAAGTGGGGCGAGGTGCCGTGCGCGTTCGTCGAGACGCGTGAGGGCACGCGCGTTTCTGCCGAGGAGCTGACCGCGCACTGCCGGGCCCATCTGGCCGGTTTCAAGGTACCGAAGAAGTTCGTCTTCGCAGCGATCCCGAAGACCAACACCGGCAAGATCCAGAAGTTCCTGCTGCGCCAGCAGGCCAAATCGGCGAGCGCGATCGACATCTGAGGCGCAAGACAGAAGGAGACCGTCATGAACGCACCGCAGGTCCCGGCCGGACTCGAACCGCTGCTGCTGGAGTCCCGCTCGGCGGAAGGCGTCGTCACGCTGACGCTGAACCGGCCGGGGCAGTTCAATTCGCTGTCGGAGGAGATGCTCGCCGCGCTGCAGGAGGCGTTCGACCGCATCGGCGCTGACGTCAGTGCGCGGGTGGTGGTCGTCGCCGGCGCCGGCAAGGCGTTCTGCGCCGGCCACGACCTGAAGCAGATGAAGTCGAACGCGCGGCTCGACTACTACGAGCGCCTGTTTGCCGACTGCGCGAAGCTGATGCTGACGATCCAGCGCCTGCCGCAGCCGGTCATCGCCCGCGTGCACGGCATCGCCACGGCCGCCGGTTGCCAGCTGGTGGCGACCTGCGACCTGGCGGTGGCTGCCGAAGGCGTGAAGTTTGGCGTCAACGGCATCGACGTCGGGCTGTTCTGCTCCAGCCCGAGCGTGGCGCTGGCGCGCAATGTCGGCCGCAAGCAGGCCTTCGAGATGCTGGTCACCGGCGAGTTCATCGACGCCGCCACCGCCCGGCAGCGCGGTCTGGTGAACCGCGTGGTGCCCGCCGATCAACTGGACGCCGAAGTGCAGCGGCTGGCGCAGGCCATCATCGCCAAGCCGGCGCTGGCCATCGGCATGGGCAAGGGGCTTTTCTACCGCCAGCTCGAGATGGGCGTCGATGCGGCGTATCAGCTCGCCGGCCAGACGATGGCCTGCAACATGATCGACGACGTCGCGCAGGAGGGCGTCACGGCGTTCATGGAAAAGCGCAGGCCGAACTGGGCGCCGCCGAAGGCGGGCTGAACGCGGGCGCGCCGCGCCCTACAGACGCACCGCCGCGCTGCAGACGAGCAGCGCCAGCCAGGCCACCACGAACAGCGGCCCGGACCAGCCGGCGATCCTCGACACGTCCTTGGGCAGCGTCGGCGGACGCCCGCTGAGCGCGGCCAGTTCAACCTCGACGGCGCGCCGCTGCACGACGAGCAGCGCCAGCGCCTTCGAGGCACGGTCGACGCTGACGTGCAGCGCCAGCGCCGACAGGATGCCGATCAGCGCCAGCCCGCCGAGCAGCCAGTGGTTGAAGTCGATCACGCCGAGGCTCGCCACCACGAACACCATCAGGAAGGCGTGGATGAACACCGCCTGCGAGGCGATCAGCCAGTTCACGTGCTGGCCGAGCGCCATCTGCTCGGCCGCGGCCGCCTGGTGCAGGCGGTCGAGCTCGCGTTCGGCGGCGGCTTGCTGCTGCGCGCGGGCGTCATCGGGATTCGGCGGCGGCGCCGGCACGGGCCGCTCGGCATCGATGCGCAGCGTCGCGCGATGGCCTTCCGCGTCGGCCGGCGCGGCGACGACGCGAAGCTCGGGGTTTCTCTGTGTGCTCATCGACGCGCAGTGTGCGCACCGGACCGGCGGCGAGAAATCCGCCGATCGTCCTAGAGCGCGCAGCAGCGGCGCGGCGCGAGCGCGCGTCGTTCGGCCTAGGCGAGCGGGCAATGCGAGCGCCCACCCGCTCGGGGCGATCCGTCAGGCCGCGCGCAGCTCGGCGGCGTCGTCCTCGATGAGCAGCGAGGCCCGCGCGCGCGGCCGCGTCCGCAACCCGCGCAGCACGCGCGCGAAGACGTCGATGCCCCAGTCGAGCGCCGCGCGCTCGATCGTCAGCGGCGGCGCGAAGCGGATCACGGTCCCGTGCGTGTCCTTGGTCAGCACGCCTGCCTGCGCCAGCCGCAGCGCCACCTCGCGCGCGCTGACGCGCGACGGGTCGAGGTCGACCCCGGCCCACAGGCCCAGGCCGCGCACCTCGCGCACCAGCGGCGAGTCGATCGCGCGCAGCTGGCCGAGCAGGTGCGCGCCGAGCGCGGCGCTGCGCTCCACCAGGCCTTCGTCCTCGATCACCCGCAGCGCCTCCAGCGCCACCCGTGCCGCCAGCGGATTGCCGCCGAAGGTGGAGCCATGGCTGCCGGGCTCGAACACGTCCATCAGTTCGGCCGTGCCGACCAGCGCGCTGACCGGCAGCAGGCCGCCGCCGAGGGCCTTGCCGACGATCAGGCCGTCGGGGCGGATGCCTTCGTGCTGGAAGGCGAACCAGCGGCCGGTGCGCGCCAGGCCGCTCTGGATCTCGTCGACGATCAGCAGCACGCGGCGTTGGTCGCAAAGACGTCGCGCCGCCTGCAGGAAACCGGGCGGCGGCACGACGATGCCGGCCTCGCCCTGGATCGGCTCGATCAGCACCGCGCAGGTGTTCTCGCTGATCGCCGTCGCCAGCGAGCCGACGTCGCCGAAGTCGAAGTGCGCGAAGCCGGGCGCGAAGGGCCCGAAGCCGTCGCGATACGCCTCCTCGGTCGAGAAGCCGACGATGGTCGTCGAGCGGCCGTGGAAATTGCCGCGCGCCACGACGATCTCGGCGCGGTCGGGCGCGATGCCCTTGACCCGATAGCCCCAGCGCCGCGCCGCCTTGATCGCCGTCTCCACCGATTCGGCGCCGCCGTTGGCCGGCAGCGCACGGTCCAGGCCGGCCAGCTGCGTCAGCTTCTCCAGGAACGGCGCCAGCGCGTCGGTGTGGTAGGCGCGCGAAGTCACCGCCACCTTCTGCGCCTGCTCGCACAGCGCGGCGACCAGGCGCGGGTGCGCGTGGCCGTGGCTGACCGCCGAGTAGGCACTCATCAGGTCGAGATAGCGGCGGCCTTCGATGTCGGTCAGCCACTCGCCGCGCCCGCCGGCGAGCACCACCGGCAGCGGCGCGTAGTTACGCGCGGCCACCCGCGCTTCGCGCTCAATGAAGGTGTCGGCGCGGGTCGGCTTGGCGTTCATGGTCGGCGTCCGTCGGCGTTGTTGCCCTGCCAAACAAGCTTAGGCAGCGCGCCCCGCGGGTGCGGCGGATCGACGCGCCCGGATGCCCGGCTTCTGCGGTAGCGCGATCGCCGCGCCGCCGAATCGGCGGTGCCGCGCGGCAGAATGGATGGACGGGGACGTGCCGTCAGCCGATCGGATAGCCGCGGAACGGCTTGATCGTCTGCAACTCCGGCTTCGACGAGATGCGCTCGATGCCGAGCGTCACGTCGTCGGTCCAGGCATTGGTCAGTTCGCGGTAGTGGTCGAGGCTGGTGCAGGCCAGCCGCAGGACGTAGTCGCAGTTGCCGGAAACGAGGAAGCACTCGATGACCTCCTCGGCGGCGCGCATCCTCGCCTCGAAGCGCGCGTGCGTGGCCGCCGACTGGTCGCGCAGCGAGACCTCGACCACGATGGTCAGCACGGTGCCCAGCCGGCGCGGATCGACCACCGCCATGTAGCCGCTGATCAGTCCCGATCGCTCGAGGCGGCGCAGCCGTTCGAGGCAGGCGCGCGGGCTGAGCGCGACGCGCTCCGACAGCGCCTGGTTGGTGATGCGACCGTCGGCCTGCAGCAGGGCGAGGATCTGGCGATCGGTGCGGTCGAGTTCCTTCACGGCGCGGCTCCCGGGGGTCGGACGGCGATCGCCGAATCGGCGGTCGCGGCAGGTGCGCAGCAGCCGGCACGTTAGCATCGGCGGACCGCACACGCCGATGCCGGCCATGCGCACCTCGCGATGCCGCTGTTCGATCCGCAGAATCTGAATCCCGGCGTGCCGCGGCGCGAAGTCTTCGCCTGGGCGATGTACGACTTCGCCAACTCCGGTTACACGACGGTGGTGCTGACGGCGGTGTTCAGCACTTACTTCGTCAACGTGATCGCCGGCAACGCGCCGTGGGCGACGCTGGCGTGGACGGCGGTGCTGTCCGTGTCCTACCTCGTCGGCATGCTGGTGATGCCGGCGCTCGGCGCCTGGGCCGACCTGCACGCGAAGAAGAAGCTGCTGATGGGATGGACCACCGTCGGCTGCATCGCCGGTACCGCTGCCCTGGCCCTCACCGGGCCGGGCGACCTGGCGCTGGCGGCGGCGGCGATCGTGCTGTCGAACGTCTGCTTCTCCGCCGGCGTGACGCTGAACAGCGCTTTCCTGCCGGAGCTGGCGCGCGGGGAGGCGCTGGGCAAGGTATCGGGCTGGGGCTGGAGCCTCGGCTATCTCGGCGGCCTGCTCGCGCTGGGCCTGGGCCTCGGCTACGTGCTGTGGGCGCAGGCACGGGCGGCTCCGGCAACGCACTACGTGCCGGTGACGATGCTCATCACGGCGGCGCTGTTCGCGCTGGCCGTGCTGCCCACCTTCGCCATCCTGCGCGAGCGCGCGGTGCCGCTGTCACGGGGTACGCTGGGCAGCGTGCTGCGCGAGTCCGTGCAGCGGCTGCGCGGCACGCTCGTCCACCTCGACCGCTTCCGTGACTTCGGCTGGCTGTGGCTGTGCGGACTGCTCTACCAGGCGGGGCTGTCGGTGGTGATCGCGCTGGCGGCGATCTATGCCGAGCAGGTGATGAAGTTCGACACCGCGCGCACGATGGCGCTGATCCTCGCCGTGAACGTCACCGCAGCGATCGGCGCCTTCCTGTTCGGCTACGTGCAGGACGCCATCGGGCACAAGCGCGCGCTGGCGCTGACCATCGTCGGCTGGATCGCGATGGTGCTGATCGCCGGCCTCGCCTCGAGCGTGACCGCCTTCTGGGTCGCCGCCAACGTCGCCGGTCTGTGCATGGGCTCGAGCCAGTCCGCCGGGCGGGCGATGGTCGGCGTGTTCGCGCCCGAACACCGGCGCGCCGAGTTCTACAGCCTGTGGAACGTGGCGCTGTGGATCTCGGCCGTGATCGGCCCGCTGACCTACGGCCTGGTGACCTGGATCACCGAGAACAACCACCGGCTGGCGATCCTCGCCACCGGCCTGTACTTCGTCGCCGGCCTGCTGACGCTGGCCAGGGTCGACGTCGAGCGCGCGCGACGCGTGGCCGCCGGCACCGACTGAAGGCGCTCAGGCGCCGAGCGCGGCGATGCCCGCCCTGGCGACCTGCGCGTCCTCGATCGACTTGACGCCCGAGACGCCAACCGCGCCGACGACCTGGCCACCGACGAGGATCGGCACGCCGCCTTCGAGCATGCCCTGCAGCGGCGCCGACAGGAATGCGGTGCGGCCCTGGTTGATCATGTCCTCGTAGACCTTGGTCTCGCGCCGGCCGAGCGCGGCGGCGCGCGCCTTCTCCGGCGCGATGTAGGCCGATACCGGCGGCGTGCCGTCGAGCCGCGCGAACTGCAGCAGGTGGCCGCCGTCGTCGACGATGGCAATGCTCACCGCCCAGTGGTTCTTCTTCGCCTCGGCGACGGCAGCGTCCATCACGCGGGCGGCGTCCTCGGCGCCCAGCACGTTCTTCGTCTGCATCGATGCTCTCCTTCGGTGGTCAATGGCGCAGCCGGTACCAGAGCCCGGCCATCCACTCGCGCAGCGCCAGGTGGCTGATCCGCAGCGCATCCGCGTTCGGCACCAGGTGCTGCAGCCGGAACTCGCGCCGTCCAATGTAGCCGGTCGGAGCGGCGATCGGCGACAGTCCGGCCCGCGCGAACGCGCGCTGCGCCCGCGGCATGTGGAAAGCGTCGGTGACGAGCAGCACACGAGTGATGCCCTGCGGGGCGAGGATCGCTGTCGAGAAGCGCGCGTTCTCGGCCGTGGTGTCGCTGTGGTCCTCCACCCAGCGCGGCGGCTGACCGAACTCGCGCTCGAGCACGGCCTGCATCAGGCGCGCCTCGGGCCGGCCAGTGCGCTCGGGATCGCCGCCGCTGACCAGCATCGGCAGGCCGGTGTCGCGCGCCAGTTGCGCGCCGTAGCGCAGCCGGCGCAGCGTGAAGACGCTTACCGTGTCGCCGCCCCATTCAGGCGAAGCGTGCACGCGCCCGCCGGCCAGGATCACGATCGCCTGCGCCTCGGCCCGCGCCGCAGCCGCCAGCGGCGGCGGCTCGAGCGAACGCATCAACGCCCGGGCGACGAGCGTCGTGCTCAGCGCCAGCAGCGCCAGCATGCTGGCGACGACGATGGCGATGCCGGCGGCGCGCCGTCGCACCGCGAGCAGGGCGCCGGCCAGCGCCGCCCCGGCCAGCGCCGTCGGCGGCAGCAGCAGCTGCCCGAGCACGTAGGTCGTCGTCTCGCCCGCAGTCATGCCGGCGGCCGGTTAACGCGCCGTCGCTTGGCCCTGCGCCGGCACTGACGGCGTGGCCCGGGTCAGCCGCCGGGCCTGACCGCGGCGCGCACCTGTTCGAGCGCGGTCGGATCCTCGATCGTCGTCAGGTCGCCCGGGTCGCGGCCTTCGCACAGCGCCTGGATCGAGCGGCGCAGCAGCTTGCCCGAGCGCGTCTTCGGCAGCGCGGTGACGAAGTGCACGCGCGCCGGGCGCGCCACCGCACCAAGCTGGCCGTCGACGACCTTCATCACCTCGCCTTCCAGCGCGAGCCTCGCCTCCGGCGTGACGATCGCGTTGGCGTCCTTGACCACGGCGAAAGCCATCGCCACCTGGCCCTTGAGGTTGTCGGCCACGCCGACCACCGCCACCTCGGCGACGTTCGGGTGCGAGCTGATCGACTCCTCGATCTCGCGCGTGCCGAGCCGGTGCCCGGCGACGTTGATCACGTCGTCGGTGCGGCCGAGGATGAAGAAGTAGCCGTCGGCATCGCGGATGCCCCAGTCGAAGGTCGAATAGACCATGCGGTTGGGCACGCTCTTCCAGTAGGTTTTCACGAAGCGCTCGTCGTCGCCCCAGACGGTGGTCATGCAGCCCGGCGGCAGCGGGCCCTCGATCGCGACCACGCCCTTCTCGTTGGCGCCCGTGATCTCCGCGCCGTCGGCCTCGTTGAAAAGCTTCACGTCGTAGCCGTAGACCGGCAGCCCGGGGCTGCCGAACTTCGACGGCAGCGGCTCGACGCCGCGCGAGATGGCGAGGATCGGCCAGCCGGTCTCGGTCTGCCAGTAGTTGTCGACGATCGGCTTGCCCAGGCCTTCGGCGATCCAGCGCGCCGTCGGCTCGTCGAGCGGCTCGCCGGCGAGGAACAGCAGGCGCAGGCTGGACAGGTCGTACTTGCGAAGGTAGGCGGGATCCTGCTTCTTCAGAACGCGGATCGCCGTCGGCGCGGAGAACATCACCGAGACCTTGTGCTTCTCGACGATGCTCCACCAGATGCCGCCGTCGGGGCGGATCGGCGTGCCCTCGAACATGATCGTCGCCATGCCCGCCAGCAGCGGCCCGTAGATGATGTAGGAGTGGCCGACCACCCAGCCGATGTCGCTGGTGGCGAAGTAGGTCTCGCCGGGGTTGCCGCAGAAGATGTGCTTCATCGAGGCGGCCAGCGCCACCGCATAGCCGCCGGTGTCGCGCTGCACGCCCTTCGGCCTGCCGGTGGTGCCCGAGGTGTACAGGATGTACGACGGCTCGCTCGACTCCAGCCACTCGCAGGCCACCTCGTCGTTCATGTGCGCCGCGCGCTGGCCGGCGTAGTCGACGTCGCGGCCTGCGGTCTTTTCCATCGGCGCCAGGCCGCGGTCGACCAGCAGCACCTTCGCCGGCGGGCTCTTCGACAGGCGGATCGCCTCGTCGAGCAGCCCCTTGTAGGGCACCACCTTGCCGGCGCGCGAGCCGGCGTCGGCGCTGACGATGACCTTGGGCTGGGCGTCGTCGATGCGCGAGGCGAGGCTGACCGAGGCGAAGCCGCCGAAGACCACCGAGTGGATGGCGCCGATGCGCGCGCAGGCGAGCATTGCGAAGGCCGCCTCGGGAATCATCGGCATGTAGACCAGCACGCGGTCGCCGCGGCCCACGCCCAGCCCGCGCAGGATGCCCGCCATGCGGTTGACCTCGCGATGCAGCTGCCTGAAGGTATAGGTCTTCTCCTGCTCGACCTCGGTGGAGATGTAGATCAGCGCCGGCTGCTCGCCGCGCGCGGCGAGGTGGCGGTCGATCGCGTTGTGGCAGAGGTTGGTGCGCCCGCCGACGAACCAGCGGGCAAACGGCGGCTGCGCGTAGTCGAGCGTGCGCTGGAACGGCGCCTGCCAGTCGATCAGGCGGGCCTGCTCGGACCAGAACGATTCACGGGCGTTGATCGACCGCGCGTGGAACTCCTTGAAGGCTGCCATGGACGATGGTCTCCTTGTTCGACAGTTCGAGTTCTTTTTGCTGTCGCACCAGGGCCATCAACGGCCGAAGCTGGTGCACCAGACGCGGCAGGTGCGGCACGACTTCGGCGGCGCGCCCCGAACGGATCAGGGTCAGCGCCAGGTTGACGTCCATCGAGCCTTCGTCGGCGCGCAACTGCCCGTTGCCGCCGCCATCTCCCGCGCCCAATACGATACGCCGCGAACGGCCGCTCTGGGCCTGCTGGGCGCGTTTCTGGCTGGTCTGCCGCAATTGCTCGGCCGTGACCCGCAGGTCCTCCGACAGGCAGGCCACGCCGATGCAGGTCCAGACCTCGACGCCGGGGCCCGCAGCATCGACGTTTTCCAGCACCTTGCGCACGCGGGCGGCAAAGCGCAGCACGCTGGCCACCCCCTCGCTCTGCGTGGCTACGCAGAACTCGTAGCGCTCGGAGCGGGTGGCCAGGTCCTCGAGCCGGATCGAGGCGGCAAGCGCGCGGGCCACCAGCCGTACCCGCTGCTCGATTTCGCCTTCCCAGGTGTCGGACTGCGGCATCGACAGCTCGATGCGCAGGCAGACGATCGCCACGTCGGTCGTGTTGCGTCTCGAAAACGAGATCAGCTTCTCGACCTGCCGGTCGAAGAACGGCAGGCTCAGCAGCTCGGTGTCGGGGTCGACGGTGCGCGAGGACTCCAGTTGCGCCAGGCTTTCGTCGAGCGCCTCGCGGGTCGAGGACAGCTTGATCAGCACTTCGAGCCGCGAGATCAGTTCGGCGGCGCGCACGCCCTTCTGGATGAAGTCGGTGGCGCCGAGGGCCGCGGCGCGCTCGCATTCGGCCTGCTCGTCGGCGCCTGAGATGACGATCATCGGCAGCTCGCGGATGCGCTGCAGGCGCGAGGCACGGACCCGGGCGAGCAGTTCGAAGCCGTCGACCTTCGGCATCGTCAGGTCGGTGATCACGACGCGGATCGTCGAGTCGAGCAGGATCGCCTGCCAGGCCGCTTCGCCGTCGACCACCTCGCGCACGTCGAAGCGATCGCGGATGTGCTGGGCGATCGTCGCGCGCACGATGCGCGAGTCGTCGGCAATCAGGATGCGTGCTTTGGTGACCACGATGTCCGCAGGGCGCCAGATCGTTCCTCGGCACGTCGGCGCGGACCCGGCGCGGCCGCTCGCGGTCCTGCGCATCGGGTCTCGCTCGATGCGAGCCGGGGACAATGCTGCGGAAATCCTGCCCGAATCGACGCTGCTTTACTTCATCTGTTCGGCTATCTTGCCGGAGGGTCTAGTCCGAAAGGAGGAAACTTGACGGCCTTGCGGCATGTCTGCGTCGCCGTCGGCTTCGCCGCGTTGTCGGCGTCGATCGGCGATGCGCGCGCCCAGCCTGCCGGCGCCGCTGCCGAATTCGTGCTGAGCGCGGTGGGACTGCTCGGTGTGCCTTACCGCTATGGCGGCGGCGACCCGTCGACCGGGCTGGACTGCAGCGGCCTGGTGGCGCTCGCTGCGCGCAACGCGCTCGGTCTGCAGCTGCCGCGGCACGCCGAGGCAATCAGTCGCGCCGGCGTGCCGGTCGAGCGCGAGCAGCTGCTGCCCGGCGATCTCGTCTTCTTCAACACGCTGGGGCGGCCGTTCTCGCACGTCGGGATCTACCTCGGCGACGGGCAGTTCGTTCATGCGCCGGCGCGCAGCGGGCGGGTCAGGATTGAAGCCCTGGCGCAGTCCTACTGGCATGCGCGCTTCAACGGCGCCAGGCGGTTGGTGGCGGACGAGGACACTGCTGCCGCGGTGCCAAAGGTCGAGGCGCGAAGCGAGATTGAGCGGTGGCGAGGCCCGTACCCGGGTGGAGACCGACCCTGATCGGCGCGTGGTGTCCGTTCCGCGGAAAGCGCTTGATCCTCATCAAACAAGAATAAATTGCATATGAGAATAATTCTCATTAAGATGCCGTTGGCTATCCGGCACGGTGCCGGCAATGCCTTGAGGGCGACAGGGGTTGCGAACATGGGTGTGAGCTTCGACGGGGGGGTGCGGGTACGAACGAGCCTGGCGACGAGAGCGGGCGGGCGGGGCATCGCGGGCGTCGTTGCCGCGCTGGCGACGTTTGTCATCGGCAGCGCGCAGGCGTCGGAACTGAACCTGTATTCGGCGCGGCACTACCAGACCGACGAGGCGCTGTATCGCAACTTCACCGCGCAGACCGGCATCAGGATCAACCGCATCGAACTGGGCGACGAGCCTCTGCTGCAGCGGTTGAAAGGCGAAGGCGCGAACAGCCCGGCCGATGTCGTGCTGCTGGTCGATGCGGCCCGCCTGTGGCGGGCGCAGATCGATGGTCTGTTCCAGCCGGTCGACTCGAAAGTCCTGAACGAGCGCGTTCCGGCCAACCTGCGCGCCAACGACGGCTCGTGGTTCGGCTTTTCTCTGCGCGCGCGGGTGATCGTGTACGACAAGGCGAAGGTCAAGCCGCAGGAGGTTGACAGCTACGAGAAGCTCGCCGAGCCGGCCAACAAGGGCCGCGTGTGCACGCGGTCGGGATCGCACCCGTACATGCTGTCGCTGCTCGGCAGCATCGTCGAGCGCAGCGGCGAGCCGGCCGCGGAAGCCTGGGCGCGCGGCATGGTGGCCAACATGGCGCGTCCGCCCCGTGGCGGCGACACCGACCAGATCCGCGCCGTGGCGAGCGGCGAGTGCGGCGTGGCGCTGACCAACAGCTACTACTGGGTGCGCCTGCTGCGCTCGGACGATCCGAAGGACAAGGAGGTGGTCGCCAGGGTCGGCTTCCTGTGGCCCAATCAGGCCACTTCCGGCGCGCACGTCAACATCTCCGGCGGCGCAGTGGCGCGGCATTCGAAGAACCGTGCCAGCGCCGTGCGCTTCCTCGAATACCTGGCCAGCCCACAGGCGCAGTCGTACTTCGCCGAGGGCAACAACGAATGGCCGGTCGTCAGGGGCGCGGAGGTCGGTAACCCCGCGCTCGCCTCGCTCGGCACGTTCAGGGCCGAGTCGCTGTCGCTGTCTTCGATCGGCAAGGGGCAGATCGCGGCGCAGCGGATCCTCGATCGCACGGGCTATCGCTGACGGCTGCGAGGTCGCTTCGCGACTGATGTTCGAGTTTTCCGCCGAAGCAGGCCTGCTCGGCCTGTTGCTCGCCAGTTTCGTATCGGCGACCGTGCTGCCCGGCGGCTCGGAGGTCGTGCTGGTCGCGGTCATCCACCGGCATCCGGAACTGCTCGTATCGGCAGTTGCGGTGGCGAGCCTCGGCAACACCGCCGGCGGCATGACGTCCTACCTGCTCGGCCGGCTGATTCCCAACCGCGCCGACGCGCGCGCGGTCGTCTGGCTCCATCGCTATGGCTACTGGGCGCTGCTGTTCTCTTGGGTGCCGCTGTTCGGCGACGCGTTGTGCGTCGGCGCCGGCTGGTTGCGCTTCAATCCTTACGCGTCGGCGCTGCTGTTCGCGGCCGGCAAGCTCGCCCGCTACGCCATGATCGCCGGCGGCTGGACGTGGCTCGAAGCGTTCGTCCTGCCGAGGTTTGTACCGTAGGGCGCACGCGCTCATGGAGCGTGCGCTGCAGAGCGGGCGGCACTGCGAGGCCGGCGGGCATGGTTCGTATAATCGTGGCCAATCAAGCGGGGAGTGGCTCGTCATGAAAGTGCTCGTTTCGGTCAAACGCGTTGTCGACTACAACGTGAAGGTCCGCGTGAAGTCGGACGGCAGTGGCGTCGACATCGCCAACGTGAAGATGTCGATGAACCCTTTCGACGAGATCGCGGTCGAGGAGGCGGTGCGTCTGAAGGAAGCCGGCAAGGTGACGGAGGTGGTGGCCGTGTCCTGCGGCGTTGCCCAGTGCCAGGAGACGCTGCGCACGGCGATGGCGATCGGCGCCGACCGCGCGATCCTGGTCGAGACCGATGCCGACCTGCAGCCGCTGGCCGTGGCCAAGATCCTGAAGGCGCTGGTCGACAGGGAAAAGCCGCAGCTCGTGCTGCTCGGCAAGCAGGCGATCGACGACGACGCCAATCAGACCGCGCAGATGGTCGCGGCGCTGGCCGGGCTGCCGCAGGCGACCTTCGCCTCGAAGATGGCCGTCGACGGCGGCGCCGCGCAGGTGACGCGCGAGGTCGACGGCGGGCTGGAGACGATCGCCGTGACGCTGCCGGCGGTGGTGTCCGTCGACCTGCGGATGAACGAGCCGCGTTACGTCACGCTGCCGAACATCATGAAGGCGAAGAAGAAACCGCTGGAGACGGTCAAGCCCGCTGACCTCGGCGTCGATCCGGCGCCGCGTCTCAGGACGCTGAAGGTCGCCGAGCCGCCGACGCGGAAGGCCGGCATCAAGGTGCCCGATGTCGCAACCCTGGTGGCCAAGCTCAAGGGCGAAGCCAAGGTGATCTGAGCGTCGAATCCACATCCGATCCCGCCGCGCCGTCCCGTTTCCCGGAGAAATTCAGCCATGCCCGCACTTGTGATTGCCGAGCACGACAACCGGCACCTCAAAGGTTCGACCCTGAACACCGTGACCGCCGCGGCCAAGGCGGGAGGCGACGTGCACGTGCTCGTCGCCGGCTGCGACTGCAAGGGCGCTGCCGAACAGGCGGCGAAGATTGCCGGCGTCAGCAAGGTGCTGCATGCCGATGCGCCGCAGCTGGCCGACGAACTGGCCGAGAACGTCGCGGCACAGGTGCTGGCCGTGGCCCGGCAGTACACGCACGTCTTCGCCCCGGCGACCGCGTTCGGCAAGAACGTGCTGCCACGGGTGGCGGCGCTGCTCGATTGCGCGCAGGTGTCCGACATCATCGGTGTCGAATCCGCCGACACCTTCACCCGGCCGATCTACGCCGGCAACGCCATCGCCACCGTGCAGGCGGGCGATCCGATCAAGGTGGTCAGCGCGCGGCCGACCAGCTTCGAGCCCGCTGGCGACGGCGGCGCCGCGAGCATCGAGTCGGTGCCGGCGGCGGCGGACACCGGTCTTTCCAAGTTCGTCGGCCGCGAGATCGCCAAGAGCGACCGGCCGGAACTGCAGGGCGCGAAAGTCGTGATCTCAGGGGGCCGCGGCATGGGGTCGGCCGAGAACTTCAAGTTGCTCGATCCGTTGGCCGACAAGCTGGGTGCTGCGCTTGGCGCCTCGCGCGCCGCGGTCGACGCCGGCTACGCGCCGAACGACTGGCAGGTCGGCCAGACCGGCAAGGTGGTCGCGCCCCAGCTCTACGTGGCGGTCGGGATCTCCGGCGCGATCCAGCACCTTGCCGGCATGAAGGACAGCAAGGTGATCGTTGCCATCAACAAGGACCCGGAGGCGCCGATCTTTTCGGTGGCCGACTACGGCCTGGTCGGCGACCTGTTCGAAGCGGTGCCGGAACTGGTCAAGGCGCTCGGCTAGAGACTCCGACCGCGGGCCGCTCGCCGCTGCGCTGACGTGGCGCTTCGGCCTCCGGAAGGTCGGGCAAATTCATAGCCGACGGCTATCCGGTAAATTGGAACAATTCATTTGTGAGGCGCGGTTGCGCCACGTATCGTCTGCTTGCTTGGCGGCGCCCGCTGCAGGGTCGCGCCGGGTTTCCATCCGAATGATTCGAAGCGAGGAGATTTCCGCATGGCACAGCTGAAAGGCACGAAGACCGAGCAGAACCTCAAGGCGGCGTTTGCCGGTGAGTCGCAGGCGAACCGCCGCTACCTGTATTTCGCCGCCAAGGCCGACGTGGAGGGCTACAACGACGTGGCCGCCGTGTTCCGCTCCACCGCCGAGGGCGAGACCGGCCACGCGCACGGCCACCTCGAATACCTGGAGCAGGTCGGCGACCCGGCGACCGGGCTGCCCATCGGGCCGACGCGGTCGAACCTGAAGGCCGCGATCGCCGGCGAGACGCACGAGTACACCGACATGTACCCGGGCATGGCCAAGTCCGCGCGCGACGAAGGCTTCGACGAGATCGCCGATTGGTTCGAGACGCTGGCCAAGGCCGAGCGCTCGCACGCCAACAAGTTCCAGAAGACGCTCGACTCGATCGCCGACTAAAACGGCTTGCGCCATGCGCCGGAGCGCCGGCGCATCGGCGCATCGAATCCGTAGGGCCGCCATTGCGGCGGCCCGCTCTGCACGGCGCAAAGTGCCGGTGTTGGCGCCCCGCAAGAAGTCCGCCAACGCAAATTTCCTGGGAACAGTCCATGACCGTCCGAGAAGGCAGTCTCGAAGCGCCGACGCGCCACCCGATCGATTGGAAGCGCGATGCCTACTGGGATGAGACCGCACTCGACAAGGAACTGGAGCGCGTCTTCGACATCTGCCATGGCTGCCGTCGCTGCGTCAGCCTGTGCGGCGCGTTTCCGACGCTTTTCGATCTCGTCGACGAAGGGCCGACGGGCGAAGTCGACGGCGTGCCGAAGGAGAAATACAAGGCGGTCGTCGACCAGTGTTACCTGTGCGACGTGTGCTACATGACCAAGTGCCCGTACGTGCCGCCGCATCCCTGGAACCTCGACTTCCCGCACCTGATGTTGCGTGCGAAGGCGGTGAAGTACCGGCAGGCAGGCGCGAAGTTCCGCGACAGGCTCCTGTCTTCGACCGACGCGCTCGGCAAGCTCGCCGCCATCCCCGTGGTGGCTCAGACCGTGAACGCCGTCAACAACAACGGCGCGGCGCGCGGCGTGATGGAGAACGTCCTCGGTGTGGCGAAGGAGCGCAGGTTGCCCCCCTATTCGCCGTCGAAGTTCCGCTCGAAGGCGGCGGGCAGCAAGCCGCACGCCGCGACGGACGGTCAGCGCACGCCGGGCAAGGTTGCGATCTTCTCCACCTGCT
>Ga0114939_10001743_pt1 | contig 16888 bp, 15 predicted proteins | sample AshMeaCrysSpring_FD_87196 | JGI IMG/M metagenome (GOLD analysis project Ga0114939, IMG submission 87196) | Groundwater microbial communities from Big Spring, Nevada to study Microbial Dark Matter (Phase II) - Ash Meadows Crystal Spring | ecosystem: Environmental > Aquatic > Deep subsurface >... | reverse complement strand
CTGCGAAAGCTGCCTCCCCTCAACGCCCTGAAGGGCTTCGAGGCCACGACGCGACGCGAGAGCGTGCGCGAGGCGGCGGAGGAACTGTGCCTCACGCACCCGGCGGTGAGCTACCAGATCCAGGTGCTGGAGCAGGACCTGGGCGTGCCGCTGTTCTCGCGCACGGGCCGCTCGCTGGTGCCCACCGAGGAAGGCCGGCTGCTGTACCGGCACGTGCGCTCCGCGCTCGAGACGCTGATCGAAGGCGCCGAGAGCGTGCGCCGAACTCGGGCGGGCACGCCACTGCGCGTGCAGACGTACGTGACGGCCTCGATCCGCTGGCTGGCGCGCCGGCTGCCGGACTTCGTCGCCAGCCACCCGGATGTGCGCCTGCAGTTGAGTACCTGCGCGTTCGACTGGGATTTCGACGAATCGAGCGCCGATGTCGGCCTGGTCTATTGCCCCGAGGTGCCAGGGCCTGAGTATCGCTGGGTGCCGCTGTATCCGTACACGCTCAAGCCGGTGTGCAGTCCGGCGCTGGCCGCGTCACTCGGACCGAATCCGTCGCCTGCGCGGTTGCTCGAACAGCCGCTGGTGGAGATCTATTCCGAGCAGCACAACTGGGACATCTGGTGCGAAGCGGCGCAGCTGGCATACACGGAGCGGCCCGCGATCGTCGTCGACACGCTCGCCGTCGCGCTGGAGATCGCATTGCAGGGGCGCGGTGTGGCCCTCGTGAACGGACCCTATGCCGAGGAAGATCTCGCGGCCGGCCGCCTGGTGCAACCCGTGCAGCATCAGGTCACGTGCCCGGGCGCCTGGGGCCTGATCTGCCGGCAGGACGCCTACGCCAACGAGCGTGTCAAGGCCTTCATGGACTGGCTGGCGGGGCACGCCGACTAGGCGCCGTGCCCCTGGTCAGGGCGACAGCTCGGCGGGGTACAGTCGCTGCCAGAACGCGCACTGATGCGCCGCTGATGCATCGAACATCGCGACCGCTCCGGGCCGCAGCCGCAAGGCCTGCTTTGATCCTCCGTACGCCTGCCATTCGGGCAGGCCTGCACCGCCCGGCTGGCCTGTGCGCACGAAGCGGCCCCAGTAGGCCGCCATCTGCCGCGACAACTGCAGCTGCGAAGCCGTAAGCGGCGGGCCAGCGAGCTTGCTGGTGTTGTCGAAGCCGGGAAACTGGTACGGCATTTCCGAGGTGTGCACGGCGCCGAGCTCGATGCCGGGGTCGTTCATGACGGGCGGGGCGGCATCGTCCGCGAACTCGTACTGGTAGACCGGCACGTAGCGCGAGGCTATCGCGGCCGTGCGCAGGAACAGGCACGCGTTGAGCCCGCCGCCCGGCATGAAGTCCGACATCGCCGTACCGAGCGCCGTGGCCGGCGATGACCAGCGCCCGGCCGGGTAGACTGCCTGCACGGCCTCTGCGTGCTCGCCATACAGCACACGCAGGCGATCGAGGTGGTTGTCCGCCGTGATCCCGCCACCGGCCTCGACCTCGTAGCCGACGTACAATCGCATTTCGTACGTGGCGCCGCCGTTCAGGATCGGCACCTGCACGAACTTGCCGGTGCGGAAAGCCTCGGCGCCCTGGCGGGTCACGGTGCCGTTGCCGTAGATCGGAGCGAACACACGATAGTCTGAACTGGCGGCGACGGTACCGGCATCCACCAGTTCCTTCACGGACTTCCCGCGCAGACACTGCAGTGCAGTCGCGGGATCGTCGCAACCGACGATTTTCGCCACGTCGAGACCGGCCCGCTGGCCCGCCGCCAGATCGCGCAGTTCGAACGTGCACCCCGAACTCTGCACGATCGCCTTGTGGAACAGTCCCCGCGTGCTTTCCGGCGAGATGAGATGCATGCAGACGCTGGCCGCGCCCGCCGAGACGCCGCCGATCGTCACGTTAGCGGGATCGCCGCCGAACCGGGTGATGTTCCGTTGCACCCAGCGCATCGCCGCACGCTGGTCTTCCAGCGCGTAGCCGCCGTTGCCCTGCGCCGCGAAGGCCGGATGCGCCATCCACCCGAGCGGACCCAGGCGGTAGTTCGCCGCAACGACGATCATGTCGCCCTCGCGCGCGAGATAGTCGATGGGATAGAGCTGCGTGGAACCGCCGACGAACGCGCCGCCGTAGAACCACAACAGCACCGGACGTGGTCCCTGGTGCGGCTTCGTGGGCACGGCCACGTTCAGGTGCAGGCAGTCTTCGACGTTGCTTTCCTCGGTCAGATTGAAGCGGCGCGCCTGCGGACATGCAGCGGGCACCTGCGTCGCATCGAGGACTTCTGCCCAGGGCGTGACGGGAGCGGGCAGAGCGAAGCGCAAGTCACCCATCGGGGGTGCGGCAAACGGAACGCCGAGGAACTGGCGAACGCCCGGGCCATCGACGCCGAGCACCGGGCCTTCCGCCGTGCGCACCGTGAGGTCGTCCGCTTGGGTGGCAGCGCTCGCGCTGGCCGGCATCGCCGCAGCAACGACCGATGCGACCAGGACGGTCCGGGCCAGGAGGCGGACAACACGCGATATCGTCGTGAGCATCATCGGCACCCGCCGTATCAGCCGCGCGTCTTGCGACGCAGCGCTTCCCAGCTGTTGTCCCCGGTCCAGCCGCCGTCGACCGGCAGGCTCACGCCGTTGATGAAGCCGCTGGATTCGCCGTCAGCGAGAAATGCGATCGCGGCAGCCACGTCGCCCGGCTTGGCAAAGCGCGCGAGCGGTACGCGGTCGATGATGTCGGCGTCGGTGTACGCGCCCGAGCCCATGTCCTTCGCATCCATCTCGGTCTTGATCCAGCCCGGGCACACAGCATTGACCCGCACGCCACGGCCGCCCCATTCGGCGGCCAGCGTGCGCGTGAGGCCGATCAGGCCGTGCTTGGACGCGTTGTAGGCCGCGCGATGGATGACGCCGCCGAGCCCCGCCACGGAGGCCACGTTGACGATACTGCCCGCACGCCGCGCTAACATGGCACGACCGAACTCACGGCAGAGCAGGAACGGCCCCAGCAGGTTGACGCTCATGACGCGCTGCCACTGCTCGCCGGTCGTGTCCTCGGCCGGGAGGATCATGCTGATGCCGGCGTTGTTGACCAGCACGTCGACGGTGCCGTGCCGCTGCAAGACCTTCGCGGCCAGCGCCTGCACGAAGTCCTCGGACGACACGTCGCCGACCTCTGCGTCCACCGGCAGGCCGCGCTCGGCGATACTGGCAACCGCCCGGTCGAGCGGCTGCACGTCGGTCATCACCACGTGATAACCCTGCCTCGCGAGCAACTGCGACGTCTCGAACCCCACGCCCTGGGCCGCACCGGTCACGACCGCCACCTTCTTCGAACTCATCCCGCGCGCTCTCCCGCTGGTACCGGACGCCGCCGACAGTCGGTGCCAATTCTGCCGCAAGAAGGCTCTGCCGGCCGGACAAATTGGTCACGAATCACTAAACTGCGGCGGACACGCTTCAGCCGTGGACACGGGACGAGCATGCGAACGATCACCGAACCGGCCCGCGAGATCGACGTCATCCACGAGACTGACGTGCTGGTCGTGGGCAGCGGCCCGGGCGGCCTCGCTGCGGCACTCGCATCCGCGAGGGCCGGCGTGCAGACCACGCTGGTCGAGCGCTTCGGCTGCTTCGGCGGCAACATCACTGCGGTCGGCGTCGAAGGCTTTGCGTGGTATCGCCACGAACAGACCGTCGATAGCGAGGGCATCGGCCCTGAGTTCGAACAGCGCGCCAAAGCCATGGGCGCGGCGCTCCCCGAGCCGCAGTCGCTGAGCCATGCGCTCGATGCCGAGATGTTCAAGTACGTGGCCGACGTACTGGTTCATGAGTCGGGCGTCGAACCGATGCTGCACCGGACCTTCGTCGCGCCCATCGTCGAGAACGGCACGATCCGCGGCATCATCACCGAGAGCAAGGCAGGGCGCGAGGCGATCCTGGCAAAGCGCGTCATCGACGGCACGGGTGATGCCGACGTCGCAACCCGCGCCGGCGCGCGCGTCCACAAGACGCCGCGCGAGGAGATGATGTCGGTATCGGTGATGTTCTCGATGACCGGCGTCAACAAGCAGCGCTTCATCGACGCCGTGAAGGCCGATCCGCAGACGTACAACGACTGGAAGGGCGGCGGCGAGTGGCAGATCGAGACCACGGGTAAGGAAGACGAGATGTTCTCGCCGTTCCTGCGCAAGCCGTTCAAGCAGGCGGTGAAGGCGGGCGTGATCCCGTCATCGCTTGCGACGATCGCCGGCACCTGGGGCACGGTCAGTGACCAGGGCGACCTCACGTACCTGAACCTGATCCATCTCGCGGCCGACGGCACCGATCCGGCGGATCTCACGCGCGGCGAGATGGAGGGGCGCCGGCAGGCAGTGCACGCAGTCGAGGCGCTGAAGGCCTTCATGCCGGGCTGCGAGGGCGCGAAGCTCCGTAATTTCGGCATGACGCTCGGTATCCGCGACACGCGCAAGATCGATGCGCTCTACAACCTGACGGCCAACGACGTGCGCGAGCAGGGCCGGTTCGACGATTCGATCGGGATCTTTCCCGAGTTCATCGACGGCTACGGCCTGCTGATCCTGCCGACGACTGGCCGCTACTTCCACGTGCCGTACCGGTCGCTGGTGCCACAGGGCGTGCGGGGCCTGCTGGTCGCCGGGCGCAGCATAGGAGGCGACAAGGTGTCGCACGCGGCCGTGCGCAACATGATGTGCTGTGCCGTGAGCGGGCAGGGCGCAGGCGTAGCCGCGGCCATGGCTGTCAAGCACGACCAGGCCCTCGACCGTATCGACCTGGGTGCCGTGCAAGCTGAATTACGCCGGCAAGGCGCCCGGCTTGCGTGACCGCGGCCGCGCGGCGACCATGCACGACCCATGAGCGCGCGTCACTACGACTTCATCATCATCGGCGGCGGGTCCGCCGGCTCGGCACTGGCCAACCGGCTGAGCGCGAACCCGGACACGTCCGTGCTGGTGCTCGAGGCCGGGCACGAGGATTTCCTCTGGGAGCCGCGCATCCACATGCCGGCGGCGCTCTCGATGCCGATCGGCAATCCGCGCTTCGACTGGCGCTACTCGAGCGAGCCCGAACCGCACATGCACGGCCGTCGCATTGCGCACGCGCGCGGCAAGGTGCTGGGCGGCTCGAGCAGCATCAACGGCATGATCTTCCAGCGCGGCAACCCGCTTGACTACGAGCGCTGGTCCCGTGACCCGGGCATGGAGCGCTGGAATTACCTGCACTGCCTGCCGTACTTCAAGCGCATGGAAACGTGCATCGCCGGTGCGGATGCATGGCGCGGTGGGGATGGTCCGCTGATGCTCGAGCGCGGCCCGGCGACCAACCCTTTGTTCGAAGCTTTCTTCAAAGCGGCCGAGCAGGCGGGCTACTGGCGTACCGATGACGTCAACGGTTATCGCCAGGAAGGCTTCGCCAAGTTCGACCGCAACGTCTGGCGCGGCCGGCGCTGGAGTGCGGCGCGCGCGTACCTGCATCCCGTCATGCACCGACCCAACCTCAAGGTGCGCACGCTGTCGTTCGTGCGACGGATCGTTTTTGAGGGCACGCGGGCCGTGGGCGTCGAGTGCGTGCAGCGCAAGGGCGTGCCGGTCACGATCCGTGCGGGCGAGGTCATCCTGTGCGGCGGCGCGATCAACTCGCCGCAACTGCTGCAGCTGTCGGGCGTCGGGCCCACGAGCCTGCTGCAGTCGGTCGGAGTGCCGGTCGTCGCCGATCTGCCCGGCGTCGGCGCGAACCTGCAGGATCACCTCGAGGTGTACGTGCAGTTCGCATGCAAGCAGCCAGTCTCCGTTAATCCGCACATCGGCTGGCTGCGCAAGCTGGGGGTCGGCGCGCAGTGGCTGTTCGGCCGCACCGGCATCGGCGCAACCAATCATTTCGAGGGCGGCGGCTTCTGCCGCAGCAACGACGACGTCGACTACCCCAACCTGATGTTCCACTTCCTGCCGATGGCGATCCGCTACGACGGCTCGGCGCCGGTCGATGGGCCCGGTTATCAGGTGCACGTGGGGCCGATGTACTCCGACGCGCGCGGCACGGTGAAGATCCGCTCGACCGACCCGCGCGAGTCCCCGGCCCTGCAGTTCAATTACCTGTCGACCGACCAGGACCGACGCGAATGGGTCGAGGCGGTTCGCGTCGCGCGACGCATCCTGAACCAGCCCGCCATGGGTGAGTACAACGGCGGCGAGATCTCGCCGGGGCCGCAGGTCGAGACCGACGAGCAGATCCTCGAGTGGGTCAAGCACGACGCCGAGACGGCACTGCACCCGACCTGCACGTGCAAGATGGGCACGGGCCCCGACGCGGTGCTCGATCCGGCGTCGATGCGTGTGCACGGCCTGCAGGGCCTGCGCGTCGTCGATGCCAGTGCGTTCCCCTACGTGACGAACGGCAACACGTACGCGCCGACGATGATGGTGGCGGAGAAAAGCGCCGACCTCATCCTGGGCAATACGCCGCTACCCCCGGCCACCACGCCCTTTTTCCGGCTGCGTGACGGCAGCTCCCTGTACCCGCAAGGGGATCCACGTAATTCGACGAGCGGAGCAGCGGCATGACGGCCAAGGTGATCGACGGCAAGCAGATCGCGGAGCAGACGCGCGCGGAGGCCGCCGCAGGCGCCCTGGAACTCAAGGCTCGCACGGGCGTCGTGCCGCACCTGGCGGCCGTGCTGGTCGGTGACGACCCCGCCAGCGCCGTCTACGTGCGCAACAAGCAGATCGCGTGCGAGAAAGCCGGCTTCAAGAGCACGTTACACCGGCTGCCTGCTACGACAACGCAGTCCGAGCTGCTGACGCTGGTGCACTCACTGAACGCCAACCCGGCCGTGCACGGCATCCTGGTGCAGTTGCCGCTACCGAAAGGGCTCGACACGACGTTGATCCTGGACGCCGTGTCGCCCGCGAAGGACGTCGACGGCTTTCATCCCGAAAACGTGGGCCTGCTGCAGCAGGGGCGTCCACGGTTCCTGCCGTGCACGCCGGCCGGAGTGATGCGGATGCTCAAGGTGTCCGGGCTGGAAACGAGCGGCAAGCATGCTGTCGTGGTCGGCCGCAGCGACATCGTCGGCAAGCCGATGGCCGCGCTACTGAGCCAGAAAGGCGCGGACGCCACCGTGACGCTGTGCCACAGCCGCACGCAGGACATCGGCGCTTTCTGCCGTGCGGCAGACATCCTCGTCGCCGCGATCGGCATCCCGCAATTTGTGAAGGGCGACATGGTGAAGCCCGGCGCCGTGGTCATCGACGTGGGCATCAACCGCGTCGGTGACAAGCTGGTCGGTGACGTCGATTACGGGCCCGCGTCGCAGATCGCCTCGGCGATTACACCCGTGCCGGGAGGGGTGGGGCCGATGACGATCGCGATGCTGTTGCAGAACACGCTGGCGGCGGCGGTGGCGTTGTCGGCGGCGGGCAGCTAGGGAAGCATGGAAGGCGGGCCGAGCAAGAGAAATCGGACCTTAGTGTCGGGGTAAGATCGGCCAGGAGCAGATTCTCATTCGGTGTCTGGAACGCGGGGGAAACGCAAGCCGTGATCATCCTCAGTACGGAACGTCTTCTGTTGCGCCACTTTCAGCCTGAGGATCTAGAGCCACTGTATGCGCACTATCGCGATCCGGAGGTCAGGAAGTACTTTCCGGACGGAACTCGAACCTATCAGGAAACCGAAGAGGAACTTGAATGGTTTGTACGTGGTCACCCAGATGATCCCGAACTCGGACTGTGGGCTGCTATTGACCGACAAACCGGTGAGTTTCTAGGTCGTTGCGGATTGCTGCCATGGCTCATCGAGGGCGCTGCTGAGGTTGAACTCGCCTTCATGATCAGGAAAAAATGCTGGCGTCAGGGCCTGGCCACCGAGGCTGCGCGAGGCATCATCAGCCATGCAAGTGACATTCTTCATCTGCGTCGTCTGATTTGCCTCGTCATGCCCGGCAATGCAGCTTCAATCGGTGTGGCCAAAAAAGTTGGCATGGAGTTCGAGCGTGAGTTCACCGAGCATTTTAGCCCGTGTCACTTGTATGCTCTGAGCCTGCGAGCACAGTGAGTGCTGCTGTCGCTGAACCGGCCGTGCTGTTACTTGCCCGCGGGTCGGCACAATGTTCCACCGGATATTTTGGGGCGTGCCGAACTTCTGCTGTGGGTCGTTTGTTCGCCTAGAGCGTCCGCTTTCGGGAACCCTGCGCATCGCACTGTGGCGAAGGGCGTTTCAGCGCGAATCGTTGAGATTGGCGGGTTGACCGATCGGCATTACCGGGGTAATGTGACTCCATGAACAGCCTTCACTCCAAAGTCACGGCACAAGGCCAGATCTCCGTCCCGGCCGAGGTTCGCCGGCAACTGGGGGTCGGTCCCGGATCCGTCTTGGTATGGGAGCAGCGGGACGGCGAATTCGTGGTCCGGCGCGCCGGCAAGAGCACGTCCGTCGATGTGCACGCTGCGCTGTTTGGTGATGCGGTCCAATCGGCAGGCGAGCGGGTAGATTCGAAGACGGGTATCCGCAAATACATTCGCCGGCGCCATGCGAGCCGTTGATACCAACCTCCTGGTGCGGCTGCTGGTTCGTGACGATCCCGCGCAGGTGAAGCTAGCGGAAGCCTTCGTTGCAAGCGGTGCCTGGGCATCCCATCTCGTGTTGGCGGAAACGATCTGGGTCCTCGATGCGGTGCACGAACGGACGTCGGCACAGATCGCCTCAGCAGTCGAGCTTCTCCTGAATCACGAGCAAATCGCCCTGCAGGACCCGGAAGTCGTTTCGCAGGCGCTCGGCAATTTCCGAACCCGGCCCACGCTCGGTTTCTCCGACTGCCTGGTGCTGGAAATTGCACGCAAGGCAGGGCACATGCCGCTGGGGACTTTCGATCGCGCGCTCGCCAAACTCGACGGCGCGCAGAGCGTTATTGCTCGTTAGCCAGAGGCTGCGCCAATCAGGCGGATGCCGAAGCCGATCTCACCGGCGCAAGCAATGCCGCCGCCTTGAAAGCCGCAGACCGCAGCCCTTCGCCGCCATTGGCCACGTACTCGATGTACTGTGCCCGCATCCGCGGCGCCCAGAACTTGGTGATGTGCCCGGCAATTTCCTTGGGCGCTGCTTCCTCGCCCGCTTCGGAAATGAAGAAGTCCGCGATCTGGTTCGCCATCGTCACCAGGTGCTCGACGTTCATGGTGCGATGTTCCGCGTGATCACTGGCGCGACCGCTCGTGCGCACGGGCACCGCGCAGCAGCCCCAATTGCTGTTCGTTCTGGTCGCGGAAGCGTCGCTGCCAATCCGAAGGCCGCTGCACCTTGACCGCCTGCACGGCCGTCACCTTGTATTCGGGACAGTTCGTGGCCCAGTCCGAGTTCTCGGTGGTAATCACGTTGGCACCCGAGTCCGGGAAGTGGAACGTCGTGTAGACGACCCCGGGTTGCACGCGCTCGGTCACGACCGCGCGCAGCACGGTCTCTCCGGCCCGGCTCGTGACGCCCACCCAGTCGCCGCTGCCGATGCCACGGTCCTCGGCATCCTGCGGGTGGATCTCGAGCACATCCTCTTCGTACCACTGGCTGTTGGCCGTACGGCGGGTCTGCGCGCCGACGTTGTACTGCGTCAGCACGCGTCCGGTCGTGAGGATCAGCGGGAAGCGGGCATTCACGCGCTCGCTGGTCGGCACGTACTCAGTCACGTAGAACCGGCCCTTGCCGCGCACGAACCGGTCGATGTGCATCGTCGGCGTGCCTTCGGGCGCGGCGTCGTTGCAGGGCCACTGGATGCTGCCGAGGCGATCGAGCTTCTCGTACGACACGCCCGTGAACGTCGGCGTCAGTCGCGCGATTTCGTCCATGATTTCGGACGGGTGAGTGTAGTTCATCTCGTAGCCCAGCGCTCGCGCGAAGCCGATCGTCGCTTCCCAGTCCGCGAGGCCCGCCAGCGGATGCATCACCTTGCGTACGCGCGAGATGCGCCGCTCAGCGTTCGTGAAGGTGCCGTCCTTCTCGAGGAACGACGAGCCCGGGAAGAACACGTGCGCATACTTGGCCGTCTCGTTCAGGAACAGGTCGTGCACGACCAGGCATTCCAGCGACGACAGGGCGGCGGTCACATGCTGCGTGTTCGGGTCGGACTGCGCGATGTCCTCGCCCTGGCAATAGAGCGCCTTGAAGCTGCCGTCGAGGGCCGCCTCGAACATGTTCGGGATGCGCAGGCCGGGCTCCGGCTCGATCTGCACGCCCCATTCGGCGTCGAACAGCGCGCGCGTCGCGGCATCCGAAACATGCCGATAGCCGGCCAGTTCATGCGGGAACGAGCCCATGTCGCACGAGCCCTGCACGTTGTTCTGGCCCCGCAGCGGGTTCACGCCCACGCCTTCACGACCGATGTTGCCGGTGGCCATCGCGAGGTTCGCAATGCCCAGCACCATCGTGCTGCCCTGGCTGTGCTCGGTGACGCCCAGTCCGTAATAGATCGCGCCATTGCCGCCCGTGGCGTAAAGGCGGGCTGCGCCGCGCACCAGTTCGGCGGGGACGCCCGTGATCGCTGCCATCGCCTCGGGTGAGTGCTGCGGCTGCGCCACGAAGTCACGCCACTTCTGGAAGGGGCCGGGCTCGCAGCGTTCGGCCACGTAGGCTTCGTTGACGAGGCCTTCGGTGACGACCACGTGCGCGATCGAATTGATCAGCGCGACGTTGGTGCCCGGCTTCAGTGGCAGGTGGTAGTCGGCCTTGATGTGCGGTGACTTCACGAGGTCGATCGCGCGCGGGTCGGCCACGATCAGCCTCGCGCCCTCGCGCAGGCGCCGCTTCATGCGCGAGGCGAACACTGGGTGGCCGTCGGTCGGGTTGGCACCAATCACGAAGATCACATCCGCGTGCATGACCGAATCGAAGTTCTGCGTGCCGGCCGATTCGCCCAGCGTGTGCTTGAGGCCATAGCCGGTCGGTGAGTGGCAGACGCGGGCGCAGGTGTCGACGTTGTTGGTGCCGAGCGCGGCGCGCACCAGTTTCTGCACCAGGAACGTTTCCTCGTTGGTGCAGCGGGAGGAGGTGATACCACCGACCGACTCGCGGCCGTACCTGGCCTGGATGCGTCGGAACTCGGAGGCCGCGTACTTGAACGCCTCGTCCCAGCTCACGGGTTGCCACGGGTCGGTGATCTGCCTGCGGATCATCGGCGTGGTGATACGGTCCGCATGCGTCGCGTAGCCGTACGCAAAGCGGCCCTTGACGCAGGCATGACCGCGGTTGGCCTTGCCGTCGCGGCTCGGCACCATGCGCACGACCTGTTCGTCCTTGACCTCGGCCTCGAACGAGCAGCCGACGCCGCAATACGCGCAGGTAGTCGTGACGGCCTTCTCCGGCCGGCCCATGGTCACCAGCGGCTTCTCGCTGAGCGCCGCGGTGGGGCACGACTCGACACAGGCGCCGCAGGAGACGCACTCGGACTCGAGGAACGGCTGATCCTGGCTTGCGACCACACGCGAGGCGAAGCCGCGGCCTTCAATCGTCAATGCGAAGGTGCCCTGGACTTCATCACAGGCCCGCACGCAACGCGAGCACGCGATGCACAGCGACGGATCGAACTGGAAATAGGGGTTGCTCGTGTCGCACGGAGCCGACTGGTGATTGGCGCCGTCGAAGCCGTAGGGGCTTGAGGTCACGCCCAGATCGGCCGCGACGCTCTGCAACTCGCAGTGCGTGTCCGCCGGACAGCCCTTGCAGTTGAGCGGGTGGTCGGAGACGTAGAGCTCGACCACGCCCTTGCGCAGCTGGCGCAGCTTCTCGCTGTCGGTCTTCACCTTCATCCCGGGCGCAACCAGCGTCGTGCAGGACGCCGGGTAACCGCGCTGGCCTTCGACTTCGACCAGGCACACGCGGCAGGAGCCGAAAGCCTTCAACGTGTCCGTGGCGCAGAGCTTCGGGATTGCACCGCCCGCAGCAGCCGCGGCCCGCATGATCGAGGTGCCCGCCGGCACGGTGACTTCGGCACCGTCGATGGTCAGTTTGACCGGCTCGCCTTGCGCAGCCGGGGTGCCGGCGTCCTTTCGATTGATCGCTAACATCGGTTACGTCCTCGTGCCTCAGCGGTCGCGAGAAAAGTCGACGGGAAAGTGCTTGAGCGCGCTCATGACGGGGAAGGGCGTCATGCCTCCCAGCCCGCAGAGCGAGCCGTGCTGCATCGTCTCGCAGAGGCTCTCGAGCTGGGCCAGGTTCGCCTGTCGGTCCTTCCCGGCCATGATCCGGTCGATGACCTCGACGCCACGCGTCGAGCCGATGCGGCAGGGCGTGCACTTGCCACAGGATTCGACCGCGCAGAACTCCATCGCGTAGCGCGCCATGCGCGCCATGTCGACCGTGTCGTCGAACGCGACGATACCGCCATGGCCGACCAGGGCGCCAATAGCCGTGAACGCCTCGTAGTCGAGCGGCGTGTCGAACTGAGAGTCGGGAATGTACGCGCCAAGCGGCCCACCGACCTGCACCGCGCGGAGCGGCCGGCCGGAGGCCGAGCCGCCGCCAAAGTCGTACAGCAGCTCGCGCAGCGTAATGCCGAACGCCTTCTCGACGAGGCCGCCGTGCCTGAGATTGCCCGCGAGCTGGATTGGCAGCGTGCCGCGTGAACGACCCATGCCGTAGTCGCGATAGAACGCTGCGCCGCGCTCCAGGATGATCGGCACGGACGCCAGTGAGATCACATTGTTGATGATCGTCGGTTGGCCGAACAGTCCCTTGATCGCGGGCAGGGGCGGGCGGTAGCGCACCTCGGCGCGCTTGCCCTCGAGGCTCTCGAGCAGCGCGGTCTCTTCGCCGCAGATATAGGCGCCGGCGCCCATGCGCACTTCGAGTTCGAACGCCTTGCCGCTGCCGCACACATCGGGCCCGAGGAAACCACGTTCGCGCGCGGCGGCAATCGCCTCACGCAGCGCGTGACCCGCGTGCGGGTACTCGCAGCGCAGGTAGATGTAGCCCATCGTCGCGCCGACGGCGAGGCCGGCGATGATCATGCCCTCGACGAGGCACAGCGGGTCGCCTTCCATCAGCATGCGATCCGAGAACGTGCCCGAGTCGCCTTCATCCGCGTTGCAGACGACGTACTTCTGCGGTGAATGCTGCTCGAGCACCGTCCGCCACTTGATGCCGGTGGGGAAGGCCGCCCCACCGCGACCGCGCAGGCCCGACTCGAGCACTTCGTGCACGATCTCCGCGCCAGTGAGGGTCAGTGCCCGCCTGAGGCCCGCGAAGCCACCGTGCGCGAGGTAATCGTCGACGCTGACCGGGTCGATCAGCCCGACACGCGCGAAGGTGAGGCGCTCCTGCTTCGCGAACCACGGCAAGTCCTCGACGCGACCGACACGCAGCGTGTTTGACGCAGCCTCGAAGAGTCCTGCCCTGACGAGATCGGGCACGAGCTCCGGAGTCACCGGCCCATAGGCGATGCGCTTGCCTGCGGCATCTTCGACTTCGACCAGCGGCTCGAGCCACACCATGCCGCGCGAACCGACGCGCGTGAGCGCGATCGACTGACCTTTCGCGGCCGCCGCCACCTGCAACGCCGCCGCGGTCTCGTCGGCGCCCAGGGCCTGGGCCGCCGCGTCGCGCGAGACGTAGATGCGCACGCCCATCAGCGGTTCCGCCAGTCGTCGAGGATCGCATCGAGCCGCTCCGGCGTGACGCGACCGTAGAGCTTCTCGTCGATCATCACCGTCGGCGCCGCGGCGCAGTTGCCGAGACAATAGGCAGGCTCGAGCGTGAACACGCCGTCCGCACTGGTGCCGCCGTATTCGACGCCCAGCGTGCGCTTGGCGTGCTGTTCGGTCTGGTCACAGCGCATGGCCTGGCAGGCTTCCGCGCGGCAGACGTGCACGACGTGCCGGCCCGGTTCGTGGGTCCGGAAGTAGTGGTAGAAACTGATGACGCCATGGACCTCGGCGCGGGAGAGATTGAGCGCCTCTGCGATGCGCGCCACGTGCGCCGGCGGGATGAAACCCAGCTCGTCCTGCACCGCATGCAGGATCGGCAGCAGCGGCCCCGGACGGCCCGCGTGCTCCGCCAGGATGCGGTCCAGGGTCGCGTCGTGATCGGTCGCGGTCGCCGTCATTCGCCAGGCACCTTGTATCGCCGGAGGGGCGAGGGTCCGGCCGATGGTAAGGCCTGCAGAATCAGAGGGCTACAGGCGATTCAACCTGATTGCGTCGGGTTCTTGCCTGCCTGCGACGCATGCCCGGCGCATCGCATTTCGGCATGGGCCCGGGAGCGCGGGTCAGGGCTTGGCGCTGGGCCGCTCCGCCACCCGGTCCCGCCAGGCAGCGAGGTGCCTGAGGCCCGCCTCGGCCGGTTTGAACTTCACGAGCCGGGCGAACTCCAGCCCGCAGAACGCCGTAATGTCCGCGATGGTGAAGCGGTCGCCGGCCATCCAAGTCCGGGTGGCGAGCAGCGAGTCGAACAGTCCTGCCGCGGCGACCATACGCTTGCCCTGTTCGGCCGCGAAATCCTTGAACTGCGGGTTTTCGAGCGGCAGCAGGCCCGGGTGCGTGTGACGCACGTGGTTGGCCACCGCAGCCAGCAGCGTGTGTTCCACCTGCCGGTCGGCGGCCTCGATGAACGCGCGCTCCTCCGCATCCACACCCATGAGGTTGGGCTCGGGATACAGGCTTTCGAGGTAGCTGCAGATCGCACGCGACTCGGCGAGAAAGCGGCCGTCGTCGAGTTCGAGCACCGGTACGCGCGCCACGGGGTTCATCGCGGTGAACGCAGCGCTGCGATGCTCGCCTTTGTTCAGGTCGTAATTGACGCGCTCGATGTCCGTGATGCCTTTCTCAGCCAGGAACATATTGACGCGGCGCGGATTGGGCGCGCCGATCGAGGTGTGCAGCTTCAAGATTGCGATCTCCCTGCAGGCTTCTCAGTGGGCGCCGGGCTTGGCGTCGCCGGTGACGACCATTTTGCGCGCTTCCTCGACGAACTTCCGCGCCGTGTCCTTGTCGTCTTCGTTGCCCGACAACTTCGACGGGGGCATCTGGATGCCCTTCTGGACGGCCGAGCGGGCTCGGATCTGTTCAACCCAGCGCGTGAGGTGGGGCAGGTCGTCGAGCGGTACGCCCGACCACTTCGACGTGCGCACCCACGCCCAGTTGGCGATGTCGGCGATCGAGTAATCGCCGGCCAGGTATTCGTGGTGGGCGAGGTGGCCGTCGAGCACCGTGAACAGGCGCTTCACCTCGGCATGGTAGCGATCGATGGCAGGCTGGATCTTCTCCGGGAAGTAGCGGAAGAACACGTTGGCCTGGCCCATCATCGGGCCGACGCCTCCCATCTGGAACATCAGCCATTGCAGCACGAGCGAGCGGCCCTTCGTATCCGAGGGCATCAGCCTGCCTGTCTTCTCGGCGAGGTAAATCAGGATCGCGCCGGACTCGAACACTGCGAAGTCGCCGGCATCGTGATCGATGATGGCAGGAATGCGCCCGTTGGGATTGATCTGCAGGAACCAGGGCTCTCTCTGCTCGGACTGGGTGAAGTCGAGCACGCGCATGTCGTACGGCAGCGCGAGTTCCTCGAGCACGATGGAGATCTTGTGGCCGTTGGGAGTGGCGGCCGTGAACAGTTCGATCATGATTAAGCAACTCCACGGAATATCAAGGGGTTCTCACCGCGGCAGTCTTCCGAGCGCTCTCGAGCGCCGCCAAGGCGCGCTTCAGAACTTCCACGTCACCGCCGATATTCGCGCGTGCCGAGTACACTTCCGAATACTGATAGCGTAACTCCGCCTGAATCCCGGCATCGTTGCGCAGCGTGGCGGCCGCTGCGGTGATTGCATCGGCTGGCACCGCAAGCGAGCAGTCGGTCATGAAGCCGATGATCTGCTGGACCTCGTTGCGAACGTCACTGCACCCAGCACGCAACGCCTTCTGGATCTCGAGTGGGATGATCGTACGCACACGATGACGATAGGCTGAGTTTGCAACCGACTCGAAGGCCAGGCGCGCCGAATCCACCGCGTAGTAGTCGGTCACGCCGCTTTCGAGCGCGGCGCGCGGCAGCAAGCCCGTGTCGCCGGAGGAGACGATCTCGTCCCAGGTCGCGCGGGTCTGCGGATCGTAGTTGATCTCACTGGCCCGGTAGGCGCTGACGACCAGCTGCTGCGGATCCGACTGGGGATCAGCGAGCAGCGCGTTCGTGCGCTCGACGCTCTCCAAAACGGCACCGTAATAGGCGGCGAGTGCACTGCGCGACTCAAGGTCGTTGCCGATATCTGCGGTCAATCGTTCGGCATAGGCGCGCCCCAGGCGCTTGTCCGCCTCGCGCTGATTCCAGTTTGCAACCTGGATACCGACGAATACGCCAAGCACGACGATGACGAAGTCGATGCCGATCGCCGTCCATTCCTGTTGGCGGAAATGGGCAATGACACGCCGCAGGATCATTGTGCTCGGGCTCCCTGTTCAACCCGGCGCGGCCGCGCCGAACCGTCACGCAGCCTACGAGCCGGCGCCGGTTCTGTCGACCGGCATGGCTCGCGGCGAAACCTGCGCCGAACTGTGCTTGCACGTCGATGAGTGCCGATGGAGCCGGGGCGAGGGCGAGTAGACTTGCCGGCGTGGGAGGAATCAATTCGATGCTCAAGTTTCTGCTTTGGCTGCTGCTGCTCGTGTTCTGCTGGCCGCTGGCCATCCTCGCCGTGCTGCTGTGGCCGCTGGTTTGGCTGATCTTGCTGCCATTCCGCCTGCTCGGGATCGTTGTCGAGGGGGCGTTCGCTTTCCTGCGCGCGATCGTCCTGTTGCCGGCGCGCGTGCTCGGCGGCGGAGCAGGGCGCGCCTGAGGCCGAAGCCGCGCGCCCGGCGCGGCGCCCGTCGTCCCGTCATTGCTAATTGCACCAGTCCGGTCTAAGAAAGACGCCCGGACG